>Ga0126384_10000699_pt1 | contig 19159 bp, 12 predicted proteins | sample PanSoiMetPlot_36_FD_92543 | JGI IMG/M metagenome (GOLD analysis project Ga0126384, IMG submission 92543) | Tropical forest soil microbial communities from Panama - MetaG Plot_36 | ecosystem: Environmental > Terrestrial > Soil > Tropical forest > Bulk soil | place: Panama | collected 2016-02-17 | reverse complement strand
TTTCTGCTCACCCGTGGTCTCTGGCTGGTTTTTCTCGATTTGTTTGTCGTTCACACCTTAGGCTGGTGGTTCAACTTCGATTACCACTTACTTTATGGTGACGTGCTTTGGGCTTTGGGCTGGTCAATGGTCGTGTTGGCTGGTCTAGTCTTCCTTCCCGTTTGGTCCATCGCTGCGATGGGTCTGGCAATTATAGTGCTACATAACCTGTTCGATTTTGTGCAGGCTCAGAGCTTTGGCTCTTTCAGCTGGGCTTGGTCGATTCTTCATACTGGTGAGGTTTTGGAGCCGATCGCCGGAGTTCACTTCGTACCTGGTTATCCACTCGTGCCATGGATAGGAGTGATGGCGGTCGGCTATGGATTTGGACAGCTCTTGCTTCGGCCGGCCAGGGAGAGGCGAAAGGCGCTCGCAGCATTGGGCATCGTGCTCACGCTGCTGTTCATCATCATACGGGCTACTAATCTTTATGGAGATCCGCACCCATGGGCTCAGCAGAAGAGCGGTTTATTTACCTTCTTCTCATTCATCAATTGCGAAAAATACCCGCCTTCTCTTCTCTATCTGCTGATGACACTAGGTCCGCCAATAATCGCGCTTTCGCTGTTTGAACGAGTATCACATCCGCTGAGCCGCCCGTTCGTCATACTAGGCCGAGTCCCTCTCTTTTATTATTTGCTCCATCTTGTAGTTATCCATGCACTAGCCGTCGCAGTCGCCTACGCTCGATATGGCCAGGCGGGTTGGATGTTCAGGAACGTAACCGTGCCGAGTACTTCTGTGCTGCCCTATCCTCAAGGATACGGTTACAGTTTGCTTATCGTATACGCGGTTTGGATTGCTGTCGTTTTACTCCTGTATCCCGTCTGCCGATGGTTCGCAGGCGTGAAAAGCGTTCGCCGCGAAGTATGGTTAAGCTATTTATAAACGACAGTTGTTAATGTAGCCGTCGAGTCGAGCACGACTCAACAATCAGCTCTCGGATTCAATCCAAGCTTCCCGGCATTTGGACCTGGCCGCTAAGCTCATTGATTCACATCCAAAAGATCGTCGGTCTTGTGCTCCTTTATCTGAAAACGAAGAAACTCATGGATCGCCTGAACCGCATCCGGGTTATTGCTGGAAATCTGGATTGCAGCGCCACGTTTTGTCTCTTCGAAACCGTAGGTAATCTGATCCTTCAGCTTCTGCATGACCGGCACACCCGGCGGCGTCTGTTCATGGATAAGCATCGGCGCGTTGAAGTCTCCATCCGCGAACATCCTGGCGATGTGGCCCAGGTGCATTCTGATCTTGTCTCGGCTCTCGGTATCGTCAGGGCTGTTTGCGCTGACTTCGATTGAGCCGCCATTAGAGAGCAACTTAAAGTGATGAGTGGTCTTTGTGTGATCAAATCCCATCACATGATCGCCGCGCTTATTCATTTCTTCGGTCGCCCTGTCGCCTATGTTTGAGTTTGTCGTCTTGCCGCCCTTTGACTGTTCCTGAGCATAAACGAACAGGACCGCTGCGATAGCCAGCACCGTCGCCAAACCTAATGATGTAATCGTTCTCCTTTTCATTTCGTCTCCTTCCTGTGCTTTCGTTTTAAGTGAGATGTGACTCGGCGCGAGTTTCCCCGATCAGTCTTCGCCGGCAGTGATTGCAGCAAGCCAACGCGTTCGCCATTCGAGCGCCGGGCCAACCGCTCATCCCAATCTCGCAATGTAACGCGGAGATCGTTTCGCAACGTCGTCAGCTCTCGCAGCTGCATTTCGACATTCGAAAGTTTCTGCGCCGCCAGGCTTCGAACTTCCTCACACGGCGCGCCTCCCTGATGCCTGACCTTCAGAATCCTTGCCAGTTCATCGAGCGTGAACCCTACCGATAACGCGCGCCGAACAAGCTGCACTCTCTGCAACGCTTCAGACGGATATTGCCGATAGCCGTTCACACCGCGACGCGGACGCGGCAGCACACCCTTGCGTTCGTAATGACGCAAAGTGTCGCTGCTGACGCCCGCTAATGCGGCTAGCTTCCCCGATGTTAAAAAACCGTCCTTAGTCATTTCACTCACTTGAAAAGATTGTAAAGTCTGGAATCGATTCCAGTGTCAAGTACCTTCGTACTACTTCAACCGTCTAAGCAACTGAACGTTCGCAGCCTTTATTGGACGTACAATCGGTCTCGGATCATAATGGCCATATCGATGAGGCCTTTTCGCGAGTCATGTCGTCCGATCCGAACGGCCCGGGTAGTCTTTGCGCTACTTGCCATTGCCTCGATCGCGCACCCGCAAAGCACGAACCTCGACATCAACCTCGACCGCCTGGCGAAAGCCGTAAATGCAATCAGGGAAAACCAGCTCCCGCGTGCTGAAGAGCTTCTCAATTCAGTGCTCGCAACGTCACCCAACGATGCAGACGCATTGAATCTAATGGGTGTGGTTCGAGCAAAACAAGATCGCGTCGCTGACGCAGAGCGACTATTCCGACGCGCGCTCTCGAGTTTGCCCTCACATGTCAGCGCTCATGTCAACCTTGCTGAATTGTTGTTGACTCATGATCGATCCACGGAAGCAATGGCGATCCTACTTCGAGCTTACAAGCTTGCACCTTCACGTCCTGACATCAACATAAATCTTGCAACACTATACGCAGCGAAGGGCAATTACGCGCAGGCATACGAACATCTGCGTCTCCTACCGCGAGAAGCCTTTAATGACCAGTACTTTCTTTTAATGCTGAGATCGTTAGTCGCTTTGAAACGGACGCAGGAATTGCCCGAGTTAGTGCGGCAATTTGAGCAGGCAAACTCCGCGACCGCTCAAACCCAGGCGGAGTTTGCAACCTTACTGGCACAGGCCGGGCTCGTCGACGACGCGATCAGAATTTTGAACAGCTCTCGGCCAACTTCTTCCGCGTTTACCGCACTTTACACATTCGGAATCGCCAACCTCACAGTAAAGCAATACGACAAAGCGGAGGAATACCTGAGTTCAGCGTTGACGCTCAAGCCTGACGATGTCGCAACCTTACGTGCTCTCGCAAAAGTGGCGCGAGTTACAGGCAAGCTCGAAAAAGCGCTTTCTCATCTGGTACAGGCGCGCCGCATTGCTCCAGATTCTCCCGCCGTTCTTTATGACTTTGGGGCAACGACTCTGCAGATGGGCCTTGTCCTCGATGCTCTTCCCGTGTTCGAGCAGCTGTACAAAGCTTATCCGCGCGAACCGGCTTATCTATATGCGCTGGCTGCGGCACGTTGGACCAAAGGTGAAGTCGCTGAGACAACGCGCTTGATGAACAACTACGTTGCTCTGCAACCGAGCTTCGCTTCGGGCTGGTACTTGCTGGGTGCGGCATTGCTGCGTCAGGACCGAACTTCCGAGGCACAGCAGGCGCTTCAACGGAGTCTTAACCTGAAAGCTGATCCAGATACTGAGTATTTGCTCGGAGTGAGTTTTGAGAAAGCAGGCAACCGTACAGCAGCTATAGGCAGCTTTCGGAGGGTCATTCAGTCACGACCTGACCACGCTGCAGCCCATGCGGCGCTCGGCACCGCCTATCGCGAAACCGGCAATTATGCCGAAGCTCGCCTGGAACTCGAACGGGCAGTTGAACTCGACGCTAACGACTTGCGCGCTAATTACCAACTGGGACTCGTCTACGCAAAACTGGGCCAACAAGAAGCTGCAAAAAAGATGTTTGACCGTGCAGAGGAACTACGCAAACTTGAGCGTGATCGCGAAAAAATAGTCCTCAAGTTGATCGACGAGCCGCAATCTCAGCCTTAGCGTTAAAAGACCACACTTTGCGAGGAGATAATGCTTGACTTCGTGCTTATTTCGGGTGTAAATCAGCTACCCCCCACTAATCGATTCGGAAGCTTTTAAACACGACATTTAGTTCCATCCCCCCTGATTTTTACGTGACCCTGTCTGCAACCGGGGTCTGCATAGTCTTCCCCTTTTAAATCCACATTTTGTGCTTGGTCCAAGTTTCCGGGAGGTGGGAATGAGAGTCTCTAAGTTCAATATAGCTCCATTGTTCTTGCTCATCTTCATTTGTGTTCCACCAGTTTTCGGTCAAAGTGATCGCGGTGGAATAACCGGAAGAGTAACTGATCAGAAGGGCGCCGTAGTCCCCGATGCGAAGGTGACGGCGTTGAACGTGCAGACTGGTGAGACCCGTGAAACACGCACGAATGGCGACGGAAACTACACCATCCCACAATTACCAGCGGTCGTTTATGTAGTAAAGGTAGAGGCGTCGGGCTTCAAAACTGCGTCGATCGAGAATATCAAAATTGCCGTGCAAGTGATCCGTACCGTAGATGTCACCCTGGAAGTCGGCGAGATGGTGAATAGTGTTAGTGTATCCGGGGACGCTACTCCCGTATTGCAAACGGAAAACCCGGCCCAACAACTAAACGTTACCGAGCGGCAAGTGCGGGAATTACCCTTACTCGTCGCCGCCGAAAGCGGAGGTCGTTCACCGCTGTCATTCATCTTCCTCGATAGTAGTGTGGTTTCAAATGATCGAACACCAACAGGTGCGACCTCCGGAAGCACTGGGACAAACGCCACTAATTTCCGTATCAACGGCGGCCAGGGACTGGGTGCTGACATTCTCATTGATGGCGCCCAAACCCGACGCGGTGAGAACGGCACCTTCTTCTCTGAAGTCGCACCAGGTCCGAACGCGTTTCAGGAGTTTACCCTCTCAACCAGTAGCTACACAGCAGAGTTTGGAAATTCTTCAGGTGGTGTCGTCAACTTCACGATTAAAACCGGCAGCAACGACTTCCACGGCGAAGCATATCTCTTTCACATTAACGATGCGCTCAACGCAAACATAGATCGCAATCGAATCCTGGGTCTCCCCAAACCGTTGGATCGGCAGTTCGATTATGGTTTTAGTGTCGGCGGGCCGGTTCACATTCCGCGTTTTGGTGAGGGAGGACCAAGTACTTGGAGTGGCAAGAATAAGACATTCTTCTTCTTTAACTACGGAGGCTATCGTACGTCGCAATCAGAGACGGTTCAGGTCACAGTTCCGACCTTGAGGATGCGCAACGGAGATTTCGGTGAACTATTGACGGATCCTTACGTGCTTCAGTTCTTCGGTGGTCCTGTCCAGATCTTCGATCCGGCTCAAAATGCAGGATCTCGTACACCCATCCCCGGGAATCGTTTGGATCAGTACCTCGGGGGAGCTCGTATATCGACGATCGGTAGAAATTTCCTCAACCTATTCCCGACCGCAACCCAGGGCGGGGTATTTCGCAACTACCTCACCTCGACCAACGCCACCGCGAGGACCAACTACTTCGTGACTAAAATCACCCAAACTCTGACCAATCGGCAAACGCTCAACTTCAGCTATACATTTCGAAAGCTGCCCAGCATCAAAGGTGGGTTTCCGCGCTTTCCCGAGCCTTTCGTTGCGCAGGGAGTTTGGAACCAGGTTTTTAAATCTTATTACGCGCGCCTGCAGCACGACTGGACGCTGACGCCAACTTTCATCAACCACTTTAATGCAGGCTTTTCGCGTTCCGACGTTCAGAACCGTAATTTCACTCGTGGTATTCCGGCCAGCACACTCGGGCTAAGCCCGCTGGCAACGCAGAACTTTGGTTTACCGCTGATTGGATTTCCCGGTTATGGCGATGCCGTCACCTCAACTGACCCCAGGGCCCTTCAGCCCGGCGGTTCGACTTTCTTCGACAACAGAGTTCGCGACAACTCGGAACACTTTAGTGACGTGGCCACGCTTATCCGCGGACGCCACACGATGAGATTTGGTGGCGAAGTCCGAATACAGCAATTGAACAACGCTGCGCACTTCGACATTGGCGGCAACTTCAACTTCCGCAGCAACCAGACCGCCAACACAAATGACTTCAACCAGGGTTGGCCGATCGCGAGTCTTATCACCGGTAGACCGGAATTTTCATTCAACAGCAACCAGACAATCGATCCTGCCTTGCGATTCTTTTCGAATGCATTCTTCGCGCAGGACGACATCAAGGTTACGCCGAAACTGACCGTCAACCTCGGCATCAGATACGACTACGGTCGTCCGAGAGAAGAGGCGCGTGGGTTCTTGCGCGGCTTTGATCCCGACACACCGAATCCTGCCGCAGGTGGACACCGGGGAGCTGTCGTCGGAGCAATTGGCCAGGGTGGACTGCAGGCTGCACACTTCGGACTGGTGAAACCGGACCGAAGCAATTTTGGACCTCGGCTTGGTTTCGCCTACTCACTGAACGAGAAGACTGTCGTTCGCGGTGGCTATGGAATTTATTACGCCCCTGTTATTTATAACGACTTTGGCAACACAGGCTTCCTTGGGTACAGTCCTGGAGCGGTTAACATCAACGGCGGTCTGGATGCCTTTATCACGCTCGATAACTACCCGCATTTACCAGTAGCCAATCCAAACGATCAGGCGGTGGGCCAACTCGATCGCAACGATTTGGATTTCTTCGATAAGAATTTCAAGACCGGGCGCACCGCGCAGTACAGTCTCGACTTACAACGCGAGTTGCCGCACAAGTTCGCCGTGCAAGTCAGTTACATTGGTAGCAAAGGCACGCGCCTGCGCTCGAACTTCGATCCAATCAACAAAGTACCGCTCAATGCGTTGAAGCTGGGCTTGCCGTTACTGCAAAAACAACTATCCGCGGTGACGTCGACCGAGCGCGCATTTGCGGCCAGTGTAGGAGTCCCACTAGCCCTAACTCCTAATGATGTCTATCCGGGATTCGCCACTCAAGGAGGAGCATTTGCCGGCACGGTCGCGCAATCGCTTAGACCGTTTCCGCAATACGGCATCATCAACAACCGGCTCGAAAGCCAGGGACAGAGTTTTTATAACGCCGGCAAGGTTGACCTCATGCGTCGTTTTTCGAATGGTATTCAGTTCGGACTGTCGTACACCTTCGCCAAATTGATCACAGACGCCGGGGAAGACATCTTCGGAGATTCTCCATTGAATGGAGTAATTCAAAACCCGTTCGATCGCCATCCGCTTCGTTCTGTGTCGCCCAGCATTCCGCCTCACTCGCTGGTCTTCAACTACATCATCGAGTTGCCCTTTGGCAAAGGCAGACGATACCTGAATCAAGGTGGTTGGGTCGATCGGGTTGTAGGTGGTTTCCAGCTAACCGGCATTCATCGCTATCGAAGTGGGCCGGCCCTAACACCATTTATCGCAGGAGGTCAGAGAGACTTTCTTCAACTCGCCGGTTATCTGGGCAATTTGCGGCCGAACATCACGGGACAATCTTTCTATACCGACATCCCGGCAGGTGGGGTGCAGTATCGTTATCTAAATCGAGGAGCATTTTCACGTCCACTCGATTACCGCAACGCGCCGCCTTTCTCGCTGGATGGCGGAGCAACAGTCAATCCAGCCTACGTTGCGTATTATGCCGATCCGCTTCGATTCTTCGGCAACGCCGCGCCGACGTACGGTGGTCTTCGAGCGCAGCCTTTCTCCGCGGAGGATTTCAGCGTCATGAAGAAGACCAAAGTTACCGAGACCACCTATTTCGAAATACGTTTTGAGTTCTTTAACCTTTTCAATCGCGGGCGCTTCGGCCTGGCCAACGTCAACGTTGATGATGTTAACTTTGGCATCTCTGCGCGTAACGCCGATATCTTTCAGCCGCGTCGAATTCAAGTAGGCGGGAGGTTCGTCTTCTAGCGAGAGAGGAGTCACGAGGGCACCTACGGCACAGATGGTTAGAAGGCTTACAGACATTCTAAAAACCGTTTCGTGCGTTATGTGCCTCGCTATCGCGTGTGTACCCGCGCGAGCTCAACAAGCCAAGCAATTCGTTGATGAGGGCCTGGCTGCCTTTGATCGTGGTGATACTACCTCAGCGCGCGACTCGTTTGAGAAGGCCCTGAGACTTAAGCAGGATGAAGTCACTGCGCACACCTATTTGGGCATCATCGCCGACCGCGCCGGCGATTTGAAACAGGCCGAGCTACATTTCGCAGCGGCGGTCAAAGCTGAACCGAACCGCGCATCAGTAAGAAACAACTACGGCGCGATCCTCATGCGCACCGGAAGACCAAGTCTCGCCGCAGTTGAATTCGAGAGGTCGTTAAAGCTCGATCCCGATCAACCAAATGCTTTAGTGAACCTCGCACAAATCCGCTTTGCCGGAGGTACGACTGATGACCTGCGCGCGTCTGCAGAGTTGTTCAAGCGCGCTTTTGCCATCAAACCTGATGTCGAAATCGCGCGTGCCTTGACCGCTATCTCACTACGTCTGAAGGATTATCCAGCAGCCTCAGCTTATTACCAGAATTACGCCGCAGCCCTCGGTACGGAAAGTGGAACATCGGCCCACGCTCCAGCGGCGCGCGCGGAGCTCGGCGCTGCACTTTCTGAAGCCGGACTTTTAACAGCAGCTGAAGCTGAGTTGACTGCAGCGGTCAGCCTCAATCCATCCGATACTGAATCGGTCCTGCGGCTCGCCCGAGTTTATCTCGCGCACAAAGAAATACCCGCGGCGGGCCGTACACTCGAAGCTTCCGTCGCGCGTGGTAATGATCCAGCTCCTGTTTATGCTCTCCTGGCAGACGTCTACGAGCAAAGCGGTCATCTGGAAAACGCCATCCCGGCGATGCGTCTGGCCATTCAGCGCGAGCCTCAATCTGAGAAGTATCGTTTCGCGTACGCAGTTTTGTTGACGAATTCCAACGCGCCCGCTGCTGCTGTTATTCGGGTTGAGGAATCGCTCCAGTTGTTTCCTTCATCATCGCGTCTGTGGTTCGCACTCGGATTTGCCAACTTCAAACTAGATAAGAATGAAGAAGCTGAGCGAGCTTTGCGGAAAGCAATTGATCTTGATCCGAAATTTGCACCAGCGTTCGCGTATCTTGGGTTGCTTCGAGCAAAAACTGGCGCATTCAGTGAAGCGATCCCGCTATACAAAAGCGCTTTGCGCGCTGACCCAAAACTGGCGGTTGTCCATTACCTGGTCGCCGATGCCATGCTCAAAGAGAATGCAGATGCGGGCGACATCGAAACATATCTCCGGCAGTCTGTTGAAATGGACCCGACATTCACACCGGCGCGTCTATCACTCGCAAAGCTTTTAATGCGCGCTAAACGTTGGACCGATGCTGTCTCAGAACTAGAACAAGTTGTTAAGCTTGATGCGACTGTGCCCGAGGCCTATTACCAACTGGGTCTGGCCTACGGTCGTCTGAAACGAACAGCAGATGCAGAGTCCGCGATGGCGACCTTCAAGCGTCTCAGCGAGGCAGAGAAAAAGCGGGAAGACGAAGAACTGCGAGAAGTCGTCAAGAGACTAAGCAACGTGCGCTTCTGAAATCTTGGTCAACGTTACGAGCAATCATTTGTGTAAATTATCTAAGGTCGAAAGGTCGTCACTGATGTCTTCACTACGAAAGTCAGTTCAGGTAATCGTCACAATTCTTCTGCTTTCCCTTGCCGCGCTCGCGCAACAACGATGGTCCGAACAGCAGGCGCGTGACTGGTACGGGAAGCAACCGTGGCTAACGGGAAGTAACTACAATCCAGCCACCGCAATCAACCAACTCGAGATGTGGCAGGCTGACTCCTTCGACCCAAAGCGGATCGATCTCGAGCTCGGCTGGGCAGAAGCTCTCGGGATGAACACCATGCGCGTGTTTCTTCACGACCTGCTTTGGGAACAAGACGCTGAAGGCTTCAAGCAGCGACTCGATCAATTTCTAACCATCGCCGCCAGGCACAAGATCAAACCGATGTTCGTGCTCTTCGATTCCGTTTGGGATCCTGATGCAAAGCTCGGCAAACAGCGCGCACCTAAGCCAGGCGTCCACAACTCCGGCTGGATGCAGAGTCCGAATCGCACCACACTCCAGGACCCGTCAAAGTATCCACATCTTGAATCGTACGTGAAAGGAATTGTGGGCGCGTTCGCACGAGATCAGCGCATTCTCGCGTGGGACATCTGGAACGAACCCGATAATGAAAATCACGGTAGTTACAACCAACTCGAGCCGAAGAACAAAGTAGAGTTAGTGCTCGCGCTTCTGCCGCGCGCATTTTCATGGGCGCGTGAAACGAAACCGGAGCAGCCGCTGACTTCCGGCGTCTGGAAAGGCGATTGGTCGACGCCGGAAAAAATGAGTGCCATGGATCGGCTGCAGATTGACCTGTCAGACGTCATCACTTTTCACAACTACGACTCGCCAACTGAGTTTGAAAAACGCATTAATTGGCTCACGCGCTACAACCGCCCAATCATTTGCACGGAGTACATGGCGCGCGGAAATGGCAGTTTCTTTTTTGGCTCGATGCCGGTGGGTAAGGTTCACAATGTTGGAATGATCAACTGGGGCTTCGTGCAGGGTAAAACCCAAACGCACCTGCCGTGGGATTCATGGCAGCGGCCTTACATTGATCGTGAACCAGCCGTGTGGTTCCACGAGGTGTTCCGCAACGATGGTACGCCCTACATGGTAGAAGAAGTTGAGTTCATTCGACGTATGACGGGAAAGACAAGAGCACAGGTTAAGAGCGCCGGGAGATAACACTAAACCATGCTGGGGTTAAGAACGACTACTTCTTTTCGTAGCCTGAGAGCTCTCACTTTCCTGCTTGCACTTGCGCTGCTCCAGACGCAAGTCGCTTTCGCTCAAACGCGGAACATCACAGTCCAGGTCGACAAGCCCGGAGCCGCGGTCCCGAAGACGCTTTTCGGTCTCTTCTTTGAAGACATCAACTTCGGCGCCGATGGCGGCTTATATCCCGAGCAGGTAAAGAACCGCTCGTTCGAGTTTCCGAATCCAATGATGGGGTGGAAACCGTTGGACCGCGGCGACGGAAAGGGACAACTTTATGTATTCGATCATGGTTCAGTGAACGACACGCCAAACCCTCACTACTTGCGCATCAAATCGTCCGGTACGGGTAAGGGTTTTGGTATTTCGAACGAGGGATTTCGCGGCATTGGCTTTCAGAAAGGCGCTACTTACAGGTTTTCTGTCAGGGCACGACGAGTCGACAGTCCACCGTTAACGCTCCGTGTCGAACTTGAGGACGGGGAACGAATCGTGGGCGAAACACAACTCGTAATTTCTGCCCCTACCTGGAAAAATTATGAGACTACGTTGAAACCGGCAGACACTAGCGCCAAGGCTCGACTCAATCTTCTGCTGCAAGGCAACGGCGCCGTTGACATCGATCTGGTTTCGCTTTATCCGACAGAAACATGGCAGCAGCGGCCCAACGGATTGCGCAGTGATCTCGTGAAACTGCTGAAGGACATGAAGCCAGGTTTTCTGCGCTTTCCAGGAGGCTGCATCGTAGAAGGCCGATACCTCGATCAGCGTTATCAGTGGAAAACAACGATCGGGGATCTGAACGAACGCAGGCTCATCATCAATCGTTGGAACACTGAGTTTAGTTGGCGTCCGACGCCTGATTATTATCAATCGTTCGGTCTCGGCTACTACGAATACTTCTTGCTAAGTGAAGACATCGGCGCCGAGCCGTTGCCAATTCTCAATTGCGGCATGGCCTGCCAATTCAACTCAGGCGAACTGGCGCCACTCGAAGATCTCGATCATTACATCCAGGATGCGGCCGATCTGATCGAGTTTGCCAACGCTCCAATCAATACGAAATGGGGACGGATGCGCGCTCAGATGGGGCACCCGAAGCCTTTTAACTTGAAGATGATTGGCGTCGGGAATGAGCAATGGGGACCGCAGTACGTCGAGCGCTACGAGCTCTTCGCCAAAGTTCTGAAGCAAAAGTATCCAAACATTGCTCTCGTCACGAGTGCCGGACCATCTCCGCACGGAGAGCGGTTCGACTTCCTTTGGCAAAAGATGCGTGAGTTGAATGCAGACTTGATCGACGAGCACTACTACATGGCGCCGCAGTGGTTCCGCGAGAATTCCGGACGATATGACAACTATCCACGCAACGGGCCAAAGGTCTTCGCGGGCGAATACGCAGCGCAGAGCGTCGGTATAGCGAGTCCCGACAATCGTAACAACTGGGAATGTGCGCTATCGGAAGCAGCTTTCATTACCGGGCTTGAGCGCAATTCCGACGTGGTGCGAATGTCGTCCTACGCGCCGCTCTTTGGCCATGTGGATGCATGGCAATGGACGCCGAACATGATCTGGTTCGACACCCTGCGTTCTTACGGCACGCCGAACTACTACGTACAAAAGATGTTCAGCGTGAATAAGGGCACGCGGAGGTTACTGATCTTGCTTGATGGATCGCCAAAGAACGGACAGAACGAACTATATGCGAGCGCGGCGCTGGATGAGATCACCCGTGAAGTAATTTTGAAGTTAGTGAACACCGGCTCCACCACAAAACCGGCACACATCACGCTGGCCGGAGCACAGCGCGTCGGTCAAGTTGGCAAAGCATTACTGTTACAGAGTGATGACTTGAAGGCGGAAAACAGTTTGGATCAGCCGACGAGGCTCGCGCCGATCGAGAAGGACTTGCAGGTGCCAGGCAGCGATTTTACCTACTCGATATCACCGCGTTCATTCACAGTTCTGCGCATTCCTTTAAAGTGAAGGTCAATCCTATCCGCAGATTACGCCGATTAGACGGATTAAAAGCAAAGAGCAAGAATCAAGTCTCGTGCTCCAGCGTTTTGGCTGTTATCGGTGTAATCGGCGTAATCTGTGGATATGTCTCCGCGCAGTCGAGTCAAACGGCCTCGATCACCGTTGATGCGAACAAAGTTGAAAACCGCATCAGTCCCCTGCTCTATGGTCAGTTTCTGGAGTTCATGTTCGAGGGCATCAAGAGTGGTCTTCACGCTGAACTGATACGCAATCGCAGTTTCGAAGAAGCTCCAAACGTCATCGGTCTTTCGCGCAACTGGGATCGTTATCCGGACGATCGAGATGACGATTACGCACTCTCATTCGCCTGGGACGATCAGATTTCTTACCCGCAACGAAAGGGCGAAACGAAAGAACACTCACTGCGGGTCAGAGCCGGAGATGGCGTCATTCAGCGTCACGGCGTCTATCAGCCCCGCATTCCTGTGCGAGCGGGAGTGCAATATCGAGGTTATCTCTGGCTGAGAACAGCGGACTACGATGGAGGGGTTACCGTCGCGCTCGAGTCGGACGTGAACCTCGGTCAGGCTTATGCGGCTGCCGATATCGATCACATTCAAAAAGGCGATTGGCGCCGGTATGAGTTCACACTAAAGCCTACCAGCGAGGATCCGCTTTCGCGCTTTGCGATTCTCTTTCCAGGAAAAGGCACGGTCTGGATAGATCAGGTGTCGCTGATACCTGGTGATGCTGCGCCTGGGGATGTGCGCCGCGACGTGTTTGAAAGGATCAGGCGACTCAAACCTGCATTCATTCGCTGGCCGGGTGGCAACGTCGCTCAGGACTATCACTGGTTATGGGGTGTCGGTCCGCGTGACGAACGTGTCACGTGGACCAATTTGTCCTGGAAGAATGAACCTGAGCCAAGCGACTTCGGTACTGACGAGTTCGTGGCATTTGCGCGTGCCACCGGCGCCGAACCGTCGATTACGGTGAACGTTGAAGGACGCGGCGCGACCGCCGAGGAGGCTGCCGCGTGGGTGGAATATTGTAACGGTCCCGCTACTTCGAAGTATGGTGCGATGCGCGCCGCCAATGGGCACCCGGCCGCCTTTGGTGTGAAGTTTTGGGAAGTTGGCAATGAGATCTGGGGTGACTGGGTGCGCGGTCACTCGGATGCCGAAACGTACGCGCGCAATTACAACCGTTATGCAAAAGTGATGAGGGCAGTTGATCCTTCTATCAAACTGATTGCGGTTGGCGACAATGATATGAAATGGAATCGCACTGTGCTGCGTGAGGCGGGTGAGAACATCGATTACCTTGCGATTCACCACTACTATGGCCGTCACGAAGCCGGCAACGATCTCCTTAAGCTGTTGGCTCGACCATTATTCTTTGAAAGATTCTATGAAGAAGTCGCAGAGTTGTTGCGTCAACTTGGACGACAGCGCGTGAAACTGGCAATCAATGAATGGGGACTGGATCTGCCGACTGACCGTCAATATTCCATGGAGTCGGCGCTCTACGGCGCGCGCCTGATGAATGTTTTTGAGCGGTCAGGCGAGCTCGTCGAGATGAGCGCAGTTTCCGATCTGGTTAATGGTTGGCCCGGCGGGATCATCCAGGCGGAGCGTCATAGTGTCTTTGCCACACCGATCTATCTGGTGAATCAGCTCTACAACGATCACCGAGGCGACGTGCGCCTCGCGGCTACTGTTAATTCTCCTTATCTTGATGCGGTGGCCAGCCGGCGTGATAAGACTATATACATCAAGGCCGTGAATGTGAGTCCAACCAACTCGCTAACCACAACGATAATGTTGGAAAATGCGACTCCGATTGGAAGAGCACAAATAAACATGATGACTCAGGTCTCGTCTGTTCAAATTAAAACCCTGGCCGCCGGCCGGCGATTTGTCGTGACTCTACCCAAACAATCGGTTTCGGTGATTACAATCAATCAGCCATAACAGCGTCATCTCTGGTCTTCATTGATCCTGACATAACGATTGTCGACTGGATTCATGGTTAAGCTATTTATAAACGATAAGCTTTTTTGTAGCCCTAAGATTTGAAAGATTATTCCAAGACTGTTGAGGAAAATGGAGCGGGCGTCGAGCCATACTCGAACGGGTAGTACGATCGCTGGATCACATCAACCACGAAGGCGGAGGTTGTTTTCAACCAAATTAATTAGCCATTTCAGCTAAGCAGTAAGCCATTTAATAGCGGATTCGCGAGTGTTGAATGATCTCGTGAGAAAATCTGCTCCTGGCGCTGATTCGTTCATGGCTGAGGTAATTTTGATCTCCGGGGCAAAGAGAAACGCAAATCGCTTGACCCCGGCTGCGTTGTAGCGTGTGAGTATATTCTCGCTCCACCATTTCTGAACTTCCGGAGTCATTCGATAGCCGAACTTCTGAACATCAACCAGAATTCGAGGCGCTCGCTTTTTCTCAACGCAAACGACAAAGAAGTCGAGTTCGCGCTTCATATCATCATCGGTCATGCGCTCCGTTGATTCTTTCCAATCAAGTTTGATGATCTGAGTCGATTCGTTCCAAAGAATTCGTTGAAACTCATCGTCATGTAGCTGTGTTGGCTCCATAGCTTCCTTTCTTGGCAGCATCAATGCTTCGGCGCCACCACGTGACGTGCGCGTTTGTGCCAGCCTTCGTCGCGCAGCCATTCCTCCAGCGTTCGCAGTTGCACCTCAGGATACCGTCGCCGTAGTCCATCAATGTCGGCCTTGAAACCGGACTCGTTGAACCAGCGGAACATTTCATAAAACTCTTTACCGAGGAACAATCGCACCATCGCCATGGGCAACTTGCGAAACTTGACTGGCTTGCCCAGCACGCGGCTGAACACCTCGGCAGCTTGTACATTGGTTAACTCACTACCGGCGATTTCTAATTCAGTGCCGATGAATTCGTTCGGACGTTCGAATGCGAGCGCTACAAATCCGCCGATGTCATCCGCACCGATTGTCTGATAAGGCTTATCGCCGCGAATCGGATCCATCAATTTACCTTTGAGGATTCCAATCTCGACTTGATCGATGTAGTAGTTCTCCATAAACGCCGCCGGTCTAATCATCGTCGCCGGCAGGCCAAGTTTACGAAGGTAATTCTCAATCTCCCATTTGCTTTCCCAGTGACCGATGCGCGAGTTGCGCTCCGCGCCGCCGACTGAGCTGTAGACAAAATGTTCCACTCCTGCCTTCTTCGCGGCATCCGCAAGGTTCTTGCCCTGCTCAACTTCGCGTTTGGCGCCGACCGCCCAAAAATCCTGCACACTGTAGATGCCATAAACTCCTTGCGCGGCCCGCTCCAGCGATGACTTATCTTCCAGATCTCCATGCGCAATCTCGATGCCGCGGTGTGACAATTGTTGCGCCGCAGCGCTCGACGCAGAACGCGTGAGTGCCCGGAGCTTCCAGCCCTTTGCGGCCATGTGATTAACCACTGAGCCGCCTTGACGGCCGGTCGCGCCGCTGACGAGCACGATCTTATTGGGATCGGCCATTGTTGACCTTTCCTCGCTCGGAAACCAAAAGCTATCTCGGTACCGGCGCTGATCTCTTTCAGCGCTTCGAGAAGCTTGGGATTCTCGACTGCTTTCCCCTATGGCAATGGGAGGGTATGTCAGGCTGGCCTGACTAAGTTGCTAAGTCGTGATGACGCCGTGTGCATACCTCCGGGTAAACTTTCGCCTCAATAAGAATATCAGGCCCAATTTCTTCGTTGCCAAACGCAATCAAAGACTGCTATATAGGCCTTGATTTATAAGGCAATCGCCCGCCGAATACTAGTACAAGCTGATGCGGATTAATCGCGACGGTTCTTGCTAGTCGCAGAGCCTTTTTTGTACCGATCAGTACAACCTAGAGCAGCTGATGAAGAGACACAACGCGTCAGGTATCGAGACCAAGCGACGGATCATTGACGCTGCTGCCGACCTTTTTCACAAACAGGGAGTTCATCTCACCAGCCCTGACCAAATCATGGAAGCGTCCGGAACCGGCAAGGGTCAGTTCTATCATTACTTCAAGAACAAGGAAGGCCTCGTACACGAGGTGTTGTTGACTCATTTAGAAATGATCAAGACCGGTCAGTCTCCGGTGAGTTATGACGTGAACTCATGGGAGGAGTTGCGAGACTGTTTGCTGATTCACATTGAACTGCAAAAACGCTTTGATATGACGCGCGGCTGTCCGATTGGCACCGTTGGAAACGAAGTGACAGAACGCGACGAGCTAATCCGGCAGGACGTAAATCTGATCTTCCAAGTCATCAAAAACAAACTGGCCTCTTTCTTTATTCGGGAGAAAGCCAAAGGGAATCTTCGCGAAGACGCTGACGAAGAACGCCTCGCAGATTTCTGTCTTGCCACGCTGCAGGGAGCAATGATGATCGGCAAGGTCCAAAGAAGTCCTCAGCCCGTTGAGACAACAATTCGGGAAACGCTCAAACACATCGAGCGGTATCTGGTTAACAATGGGCCATTGGACAAACCACCGGCATCAAGTGGATCAAAACCACGTAGTGCTGCCAAACAAAGAATCAAACAAACGAAATCGTGACATTAGTTCGGAGGTGATGTGGCTGGTCGATGGTACTCGTCGGCGCTCGATCTACAGCAAGTACTCGAGGAAATCGCTTTGCTAACCCCGAGTCGTGCGGTCCAGTCTAATCATTGAGAAAATCTGGAGCGGGCGACGAGTCTCGAACTCGCAATTTCAGGTCGGGCCGCGGTGGCTTGCCTCTTATTCTCTCATCCGATCCGCGTCAGTTTCAGTGGGAGTTGGACCCGCACTCAGGGCAGCGGCAACGCCGCTGGCATTCAATGAGAAACACGGCGTGGTCCACGGCATATTGACGCGCGCGGTTGACACATCCACACCCTTCAATATCATTACGTTACAAATGAGCAGGCCATTCAATTCGGAGTGTTCGGCAGCTTGACCGCTTTTTCCAGCGGTGCTTAACTCTAACCACTCTACGGCTACTTAAATAAATGACCATGATTCACGTCTACGGGTTATCCAATACTGCGTTAGAAAACGTTTCCATCGCATCGAAAATCGCCGCCGAAGTGCTGGCTGCAAACGCCGGCGAGGTGGATGTGCAGGGCCGTTTCCCTGATGAGGGTCTGCAGGCCCTTGCAGATGCGGGGCTCTACGGTTTGTGCCTTCCTAAAGAAGTCGGCGGCAAAGGTGAAGGCATGCGCGCGTTCGCCGGGGCGGTCGAAGAAATGGCGGGGGTATGCGCTTCCACTGCCATGGTCTATGTCATGCACGTTTCCGCAGCGCAAGCGATCGCGACGTCGTCGCTTCTGGGTGACCGTGATGCGATTTTGAAGGAGATCACGGCGGGAAGACATCTGACGACTTTGGCCTTTTCCGAAAGCGGATCGCGTTCGCAATTCTGGATGCCGGTCTCCACGCTGGAACAACAAAACGGCCATTACGTTACCTCGGCTTCGAAGTCCTGGGTAACCGCAGCGGGCCACGCCGACTCTTACGTGTCCACCGCCCAAAAACCCGACGCAACCTCTCCGCTTGAATCCACGGTTTATCTGGTGCGAACCAAAGCCAACGGAGTCCGCGTCACCTCTGGGTTCAACGGACTCGGTCTGCGCGGAAATGACTCCGCACCAGTCTCGCTGGATCAGATACAGGTGCAGAAATCTGATTTAATCTCGGGCCTGGGTGAAGGTCCGAAGGTCATTCTTGAAGTCGTGCTGCCGTGGTTTGCAATCGGAACCGCAGCCATGGCCAACGGCATCTGTCGCGCGGCTGTGCGACGAACGGCGGAGCACCTGGTGTCGTCGGGATTTGAACTTGACGGCACCAAGTTGCGCGATCTGCCAAACTTGCGCGCGCGTCTTGCCGAAATGAGCATGCGGACAGAACAATCGCGCAGCTTGTTGGGCCACACGTTGGACCAAATCGATAGTCCGAGCGAAGCGACACCACTTTTCGTGCTCCAAAGTCGGCTGGCAGCTTTGCAAGCAGCCGTTGACGTCACTGACCTGGCAATGAAAACTTGCGGTGGCGCTGCGTTCTCAAGGCATCTCGGCATCGAGCGTCTGTTTCGGGATGCCCGCGCCGGCTGGGTGATGGCGCCTACAGTCGATCATTTGAAAGACTTTATCGGCAAAGCGCTGACGGGACTGCCGCTTTTTTGAAAGAGACATCGGCTTATGCAATTTTTTGTGAGGGAATTGTAGCGGACCAACGCGATGAAACCGTCTAGTGGAGCAGTAATAACGATTGCTCGCGCAGTGCGTTGAATCCGTCCCGCGACCTGCCGGCCGCGTTAGTTTCCGTTTCGTTATGCCCGGACTCATGTGAGGTGTTGAAGGCCGCGATGATGGCAGTTCCGGTCTGCGGGTTAAATTCGAAGAAGGCACGGAAGCCGGCCTGACTACCCGTGTGGCCGATGAAAGTGACGGAGCCAGACGCGCCTGACGACACCATCCTTGGAGCAAGGAAAAAGGAAAGGCCCATAGATTCCGGCCGGTCCGCCGATGCATTCATGGCAACTACCGGGCGCCACATCTCCTCGAGCGTGGCGCGCGCCAGAATCGGACGCGTAGCCG
>Ga0126384_10000698_pt1 | contig 19168 bp, 14 predicted proteins | sample PanSoiMetPlot_36_FD_92543 | JGI IMG/M metagenome (GOLD analysis project Ga0126384, IMG submission 92543) | Tropical forest soil microbial communities from Panama - MetaG Plot_36 | ecosystem: Environmental > Terrestrial > Soil > Tropical forest > Bulk soil | place: Panama | collected 2016-02-17 | reverse complement strand
TTCCTCGCTTCCGACGGTGGCATGGGCAATCTCAGCAATGGAAATGGATAGGTCTAGGGCGAGAGTGAAATTAATTGAATCTTGGGCCATGTATGTCCTGCTGCTTATTTCCTTGGTCTTGTTTGTTGTCGGCTGTTGGCAACTGCCCACCTCCATTCTCAGGGGCCTGAGCTAGGGGCTAATTGAAACGGGGTCGTTGGTGCCGCGTTGAATGCCGAGCCTTGCTGTCGAGGGAGGAACGGTCACAAGGACACTTGCTGAGTTCAAGCCCATGGCATCCAGTCGTGGACCAAATAACTTGACGTCCAACCCGACCACAGTGACGATGAGCGAGGCCGCTAAGAGACATTTATTGGTCGCCACAGCGGCATCCTCAGCGTGGCCGGCGTCACTCCCGTCCCCGCGCTGATGCGATGCGAAATGCCCCGTCGATTGCTATCCGCTGCGCGCTAACGGATGACCAGTTGCGATTTGAGAACGTTGTTCAGCTTCTGCCTCCGGACTGGCAGGCCGCGCTCGCCGGCGATGAGGTTGAACCTATGTTGGGGATGAGTGGGGCGCTTGTCTTCCGTGCATTGGACCCAGCTGGCGGTTGCAGATATTTGAAGCTTGCCTTCGGACCCGGGATACAGTTGCTAGCGCAGGAGATTGCCCGCACCGAATGGCTATCGTCGCACCATATTCGAGTGCCAGGATTTCTTATGAAAATCTGTACTCGGAGGGTCACCGCGGTACTTATGACCGCTGTCCCGGGACGGCACTTAGCTGTCAATACTGATGATCTGCTCGCAGCCGTGCACGCGATGGGTCGAGGGCTGGCTCGGCTTCATGCAGTACCAAGCGTAAATTGCCCTTTTGATGAAACGCCACAGACACGGCTTGAACGGGCTCGCGGGGCCATTGAACAGAACTTGCTCGACGCCAGCGAATTCGATGACCGCAACTCTGGATTCACCCCCTCGATGTTGTATCGACGTCTGATCCGCGAAATTCCGGCTTGTGACGACATTGTCGTTGTCCATGGCGACGCAACGCTGTCAAACATGCTAATTGGGCCGGATGGCGAACTCGGATTCATCGATTGTGGGTATTCGGGTCGTTCTGATCGATATACGGACTTGGCAGTGATCGAGGCGGAACTACTGGCCGAGTTCGGGCGCAATGCTGCCGAGTGCTTCAATGATGCATACGGGATTCGAGAGTGGGACGATCGCAAGGCCGCCTTCTTCAGAGACCTTTACGAACTTTTTTGATCGAAACCTTCCTGCATGTTGCACCACGATACTCGCATCGAGAAAGGACCGCACATGGATTGGAGGCTCGAGCTCGTTATTGTCCCGGTCTCCGACGTTGACCGGGCGAAGGCGTTCTATACGGAGAAGTTGGGGTTCAACACCGATCACGACCACACGGTGAGCGACCAAATACGGTTCGTACAGCTCACGCCACCTGGCTCGGGCTGCTCCATCGCCATGGGCAAGGGACTTATCGATACCGTGCCCGGGTCGCTCAGGGGCGTGCAACTCGTCGTCGACGACATCGAGGTCGCTTACAATCAGCTGCGCGATCGCGGTGTCGACGTGAGTGACGTCCAGGACTTCCCGTGGGGCCGGTTCGTCTTCTTCAGTGACCCTGACGGCAACGGGTGGTCCGTCCAGCAACTCCCGCGGCGGCCGTGAGACAACTCGGCCCGCGTTGAGTTCTCCGTCGCTGTGCCTGGGCTGGGGCCGAGCCTGCTTGGAGGGCTTCGTGCATGCGCCTAGCGATCATCAACATCGGCACCATCGTTTCCGGAGATTGGAGTGCTCCACTGGTTCAGGGCGATGCGATTATCGCCCTCGGCGGGAAGATCGAGATTGTTGGCGTAGTATCGGCGAACGAGGTTCGGGCCTGCGATGTCGTCATTGATGCCGACGGGGCTACCGCCATTCCCGGCCTGATCGACTCCCACGTACATGTTACATTTGGCGACTACACGCCGCGTCAACAAACGATCGGATATCTCGAGAGCTACGTTCACGGCGGCGTGACCACTGCCATCAGTGCCTCCGAGGTGCACGTCCCGGGGCGCCCTCGCGATGCGGCGGGGGTCAAGGCGCTCGCGGTTGCGGCAAGGAGATGTTTTGAGCATTACCGGCCGGGCGGCATGACCGTGCACGCAGGTTCGGTCATTCTTGAACCCGGCCTGACCGGGAACGATCTTGGCGAGGTTGCAAAGCTTGGCGTTTGGCTCGCCAAAGCCGGGTTCGGTGCGTTCGCGAGCGCTTACGAATACGCGCCGTTGATCGCGGCTGCTCGCGCCCACGGCATGATCACCACCGTGCATACCGGCGGTTCGTCGATTCCGGGCTCCGGCGCAATTACCGGCGACCACCTGCTCGCCCTGATGCCGCATGTCTCCTTTCATATCAATGGCGGGCCGACCGCGATGCCTGATCGTGACTTCGAGCGGGTCATCCGCGAAAGCAAGATTGCGCTCCAGATCTGCACCGCCGGCAATCTGCGTACCGCTTTGTTGTGCGCCGGCCTGGCGCAAAGGCTCCAAGCCTTCGACCGACTGATCATAGGTACCGATACGCCGACCGGCAGCGGCATCATGCCTCTCGGCATGCTCTACACGATCGCACACCTGTCGAGTCTCGCCGGCATCTCACCCGAGGCCGCCATCGCTGCGGCTACCGGGAACAATGCGCGCGTGTATCGCCTCGATTGCGGCTTGCTGAGCGCCGGCAAAGCGGCGGACATCGTTCTCATCGACGCCCCCGACGGCGGCACGCAAAGGGATGCGCTCTCGGCGATCCGCAATGGTGATGTGGCCGCGGTCGGGGCTGTCATCACCGCCGGTGAACCGCGCTTCGTCGGGAGAAGCCGTAACACCCCGGCGACGATACGAAACATCCGCGTCGCCACCTGCCAACTGCCGCGAGATTTTTCTGGCACTTAGTGCATTTCCCAAAAGATTGAATCGCAGGAAGATGCAGGACCGCATTGATCGCTTGGACGCCGAAAAGCCTCATCTTCAACGGCTGTCAAGGGCGCTTCGAAATCGGCTGTTGTCGATTTCGACACATTTTCCGACCGAAGTCTGGCAGGCCCGACTTCGACGCGCCACGCAGCGGGTTTACCCTTGACAGCCGTTGAAGGTGAGGCTGCTTGTTCTGCAAGCGATCAATGCGATCCTGCATTTTACACGGTCAACCTTTGCCCAAAATGCTCTCGCGCTTGCGGCACCAACGCTACATGCCCGTCGGTATCATTCCGGCGCCGCTGCGCGACCCAAATCCGTTCGAGCGCAGGGGCCGTTCAAGCAACGCCGCGATCGTCGGCAATGACCTTGCCGTCGTTCGGCAAAGTCCCGGCCGCAACCAGCCTCACCTCGCCGCGCAGCTTGGTCACCGTCTGAAGCGTCGTTGCAACCGCCGCGGCGAGGCCTTCCGGCGCCTGCGGGCATTCCGCCATCAAGGTCATGACGTCCTGCTCGCCGACCCGGGTCACGGCCAGGCGAAGCCGGCCCAGTTCCCGGTGCCGTCGGCCGATTTCGGCCACCTGACCAGGGTGCACGAACATGCCCTTGATCTTTGTCGACTGATCGGCACGGCCCATCCAGCCGTTGATGCGCATATTGGTTCGCCCGCACCGCGATCGCCCAGCGAGCACAGCCGAAAGGTCGCCGGTGGCGAGGCGGATCATCGGGTAATCGGGGTTGAAGGAGGTGACCACCACTTCGCCGACCTCGCCGTCCGGCACGGGATCGCCGGTGCCGGGGCGAACAATTTCAACGATGACATGCTCATTCACAACCATGCCGTCGCGCGCCGCGGTCTCATAAGCAATGACGCCGACCTCCGCAATGGCGTAGCACTGCACGACATCGACCCCACGCGCCCCAAGCTCCTGGCGCAATGTGGCGGGAAGGGCCGCGCCGGAGACCAGCGCGCGTTTGAGCGAAGACAGGTTCTTGCCTGACTTTTCGGCGCCGTCGAGCAGAAGCTTCAAGAAATCCGGCGTACCGACATAACCGGAGGGCCTGAAATGCGCGATGGCTTCGATCTGCTGGTCGGTATTGCCGACGCCGCCCGGGACCACGGCGCACCCCAGCGCCCGGAGGCCGGATTCGAAAATGAACGCCCCTGGCGTGAGATGATAGGAGAACGCGTTGTGGACGATATCGCCCTGGCGGAACCCGTGGGCGAATAAGGCCCGGGCGACGCCATAGCCGTCAGGCGTCTCACCTTCGGGCTCGAAGATCGGGCCGGGCGACATCATGAGGCGGCGCGCCTTGCTAGGCAATATAACGTTGAATCCGCCGAACGGCGGATCGGCCCGCTGCAGCGCAGGCAACTCAGATTTGCGCAGCAGCGGCAGCTTGGCGAGGCCCGCGCGACTATCCGCCGAGTTCGGCTCAAACCCCTCGAGCCTACGTGCCCATCCGGGCGCGGTCTTGGCGCGCCTCACGATCGCGACGGCGCGGTCAAAGAGCGCGCGCTCGCGCGCGTCCGGATCGGATGTTTCAAGCTCGTCATAATACTCCGGAGCCATTTCCGCTCTCCGAGGCTATCAAATATTTTAGTTCAGCCATCGCCGCGGCATCGATAGTACGTGACGTCTTTAGAGAACGCGAAAGCCGGTACCAGCTTTTGGAGATCATGCTCCAGTCCGCGATAATTTTCTAACCGCGATCGTCGGCGTTGCGCAATAATCGTTTTATTCTTTGGGTATCACCGAAACTTGACGCTATTGCCTTGATTTTTTCTGCCTCGATCGCTATAAAAACGGCCGCTCTGTGAGGAACCCATGCGTTCGATACGCTCATATCTCGTCACCATGACCGCCGCCCGGCCGAGTAATCGACCGAGCGATCGGCGGCACGCGTGCGCGGATATCTTGTTCCAACAGACCAAAACACCCGAACTAGGGTTTACGAAACCGGAATAACCGGCGCAGGGCCATCCCCTCCGCCGAACAAGGCGAGAGAGGGGCAAGATGGCCCAGAACACCAAGACGACAGGATCGAGTTGGACCGCGTGGCGCAGGCCACTGCGGTGATTTTGCGTCCATACGGCCTTGCGGCCGAGCTGTTTGACAAAGTGAAACGTCCAGAATTGGACGGGCATATACGGCTGCCCCGCTTTGCGGTGCTCGCCAGAAATCCCGTCCGTTTGTCAATTTTGCTGGTTTAGTTCAGTCGGCAGAGCGGCCCTCTCGTAAAGGGCAAGCCCAGTGTCCGATTCACCGAACCAGCACCATGCTCCGTTAGCTCAGCCGGAAGAGCAGCCGCCTTGTAAGCGGCAGGCGCAGGTTCGATTCCATGCACGGAGCACCATTTGCTCGCTGAGCTCATCCGGCAGATCACCGTCTTGCGTGATCACCGTCTTGGGCCAAGACCGAGGCGGGTGGGTCGAAGCCACCAGCGAGCACCGCTCCGGTAGTCCAATCGGCAGAGACACGTCGTTCAGACCGACGGTGGTGGGTGTTCGAATCACCCTCGGAGCACCAATCGCGCGTGTAGCCCAACGGCAGAGGCGGCGGCTTCAAATCCCGCAAAGTCGAGGTTCAAATCCTCGCGCGCGCACCATGCCGCAATAGCCCAAATGGCAGAGGCAACGGATTTAAACCCCGTTCAGTGCAGGATCGTGGCCTGCTTGCGGCACCATTTCCCGGGCGCTTAGCTCAGAGGAAGAGCGTCGGTCCTACAAACCGAAGGGCGAGATATCGTAATTCTCAGCGCCTACCATCACCCGCGTCTTAGCTCAGCGGCAGAGCGCTCGCGTGACATGCGAGTGGCGGCAGGATCATCCCCTGCAAGACGCACCATTCAACGCAAGCTAGGTCCGGGAAGCGAGGGCCGCGGCCGATAGCCGCGTGGCAGGAGGGGCGGTACCTCCCGCTTGCACCAATCAAGGAGCCGTTACCATGAGCATCGATGACAAACGGGTCTTGGACCCGTGACCGGAGGAGCGATCGGACCGGGCTTTTAACCCGGATGAGCGCGCAAGCGCCGCAACGTGGGTGCGAGTCCCACCGGGTTCACCAAATCGCGGACCAGTGACGCCGAGCGGCCGAAGGCACCCGACTCTTAATCGGGAGGCGAAAGCCCGTCCCAGGTTCGAATCCTGGCTGGTTCACCAGACGACAATGCGCACATAGGCAAACCGGCAAAGCCGCCATCTTGAGAAGGTGGTGTTTGGAGATTCGACTTCTCCTGTGCGCACCATGACCCTTTCGTTCAGTGGCAGGACGCCGCGCTGTCGACGCGGTCGCGGGAGTTCGATTCTCCCAAGGGTCGCCAACCACAACAGGGTATAGCTCAGCCTGCAAGAGCGCCTGCCTCGGACGCAGGAGGCCGCCCGAATCGAAGCCTGCTACCCTGACCAATTCGGCATTTCGGTCCAAAAATGGGAAGCATAAGGCGTCGCGTAGCTCAGCAGGACAGAGCACTCGTTTCCGAAGCGAGAGGTCGCAGGATCGAAGCCTGCCGCGATGGCCAATCGGAGCGTTAACCGGCGATGCGCCGGGCCCGTTTTGAAAACGGTGAGCACGGCAACGTGTGGGGATCGTGACCTCAGCGCTCCGCCAGTTCAAGGAAGACTAACCGGGCAGGGCTCGGCGCCGGCTGGAAACCGCGCGGTACGCTTGAAGCGTATGGGCATCGTGCGCTCAGTCTTCCGCCATTACGGAAGGTCAACCCGGCAGGAGCCGGGCGCCCGTTCGAAGCGGGATGGATGGGCAACCATTGGGGATCAAGACCTCGGCCTTCCGCCAGCTCTCGCACGACCGCCAATGTCGCGGCTCACACCGTCGCGGGGAGAAGGCCGACACCAATTGACGCGGAGTGGAGCACCGGTAGCTCGCTTGGCTCATACCCAAGAGGTAGGCCGTTCAATTCGGTCCTCCGCAACCATCATGGGCAGGTATGCAAGAGGCCAAAGCAGCGGCGCCGTAAACGCCGTCCCTTCGGGGTTCGGAGGTTCGAATCCGTCCCCTGCCCACCACGCGGCCATAGCTCAATGGCAGAGTTTCTGCTCGCCAGGCAGAAGACGTCGGATCGTAACCGACTGGCCGCTCCAATTCGCCCTGTAAGCTAATCTGGTGAAAGCGCTTGCCTGAAGAGCAGGAGAGTGTGGATCGAAACCACGACAGGGCACGGGCTGCGCACAAGGGTGCAGATGATCCTTGCAAGATCGTCGCGCGGGGGGCGGTACCCCGGCGGTCCACCATTTCCCGATCGTCCAACGGCAGGACGCCCGGCTGTTAACCGGTCAATCCAGGTTCGAGTGCTGGTCGGGGAGCCAATCTTGGGGCCGTCGTCTAACTGGACAGGATACGATCCTCTCAAGATCGTGACGCGGGATCGTGGCCCGCCGGCCCTGCCATCGCGCACGTAACCGACGCCGGCTACGAACCGGTGAACCGTAATCGGAGTTGAAAATGCGGGTTCAAGTCCTGCCGTGCGCTCCACCAAACAGGGAGTGGGAAAGTTTGGTAATCCGCCTGCCTTGGAAGCAGGAGATCGCGGGATCGAAGCCCGCCTCCCTGACCACCAAACGCGAATCAAGGATATGGCAGAGTGGGGGTGTTGGGCGAGATCGGCAGGCCCACCGGGAAAAGATTGGCACACCGGCCCGGGTAATACCGGGACAACCATTTAAGTATCGTGAGGGGTCTTTGCAGTGCACCGAACCAGCCAGGAAGGGCCTAGTAGGGAAGCGCATTTCAAACCTCACGGTAGCCCGGAGTAATGTCCGGGTCGGGTTGTCTTCGCGGGTTCGAATCCCGTCACCTCCACCATTCTCCAGGTCATAGCTCCCCGTCAAAAGGCTCATCGCTCCGGACTGGTGCAGTTTGTGCGATCTCTCATCCGCCCACGGCAGCCCTACATCGCCAGCCGAACGGGCGTGGGCAAACTCGCACGAGGCCGGCGTGCCGATAAGCGGCGGCAGGGGAATTTACCCGCCCTGTGAAGCCTGTAAAGAGGTTCGAAACCTTAACCTTGCCCCGTATGACGACGTGGCCGAATGTCGAGGCTCGCGGCTGCAACCCGCGCAATGCAGGTTAGATTCCTGCCGTCGTCTCCACGCTCCGGTGGCTCGAATGGACAGGCCGCCGCCTTCTAAGCGGATGTTACGCGGGTTCGAATCCTGCCCGGAGCGCCACGGCCATGTAGCGCGACGCAAGAACGCCGAAATCTTAACTTCAGAGGATGCGGGTTTGATTTTCTGCCGATGGCGGCAATTTTGGAGAACCACCCAATGCCATTGCAAGACTCGGACGCAGAATTGTAGCGTTAATCGGGAATGCCAAAAGCAAATAGCGATGTGGGGTAGAAGGGCGTCGTGCATGGACGAAAAGGCGGCTGTTGAGCGCACAGAGAGACAGTGGAAACGGAGCTCCCTGGAGGTTGAGCACCTGCTTCGTTTAGCTCGTACTCCATCGCCAGCTTTGGCGGATCACCTTAATCGTTTGGCGGACTCCAGCGGGTGGTCGCACGATGCGCGCTTTCCACAGATTCCGTGGCGGCGCTGGGTTTCAGTAGTCGAGATTTATTGTCACGAGAGCTATGCGGGTCTCGTTCGCGCAGCTGCGGATTTTTCAATGCTGCGCTTCGTGACGGGTCTCTTGGAGGAGCTGCATTCCTCAGAAGCGCTGGAAGCTGTCGTGGCAATTACCCGGTCTCAGCGCGAACGGCTGTCAGCCGACAGGAACGCGCGCCAAGATATCATCGATGCCCTCAATCTCATCGCAATGCGGGTATCCCGCGCATCGGATTTGGCGATCCCTAAATCTGATTTCACGGCCGTCCGAGATTTCCTGCACGACTCAGCGTCATGCGCAGCCAGTGAGGGTGAGTGGGGCAGCATACTTTGCGCCTTGCGCTATTTCGGCGACAACACCTCACTGCGAATTGTCGAATGCTGTCCCGCGCTCCCGGAACATTGGGAAGGAGCCCGACGGGCGGCTATTCGGGGCATCAAGAAAACGATCAGAAAGCAAGCGAGGGCTGCATAGCGCTGGGACGCGAGGTATGGCGTAGTAGCATTTCCCATTCTTCGCCTGTCGGGCCCGCCATGGCCACGCGCTCGAGGCCAGAGCGGTTGATGTAAACTTCGAAGGATGCGGCTTCGATTCCTCGCCGTGGTCGCCAATTGCTTGGAGAGCTAACCCGCCGGGGCGCGGGCGGCGGTTGCTAACCGCTTGGTGCCGGAAGGCATGGGAATCGTGCTCTCAGCTCTCCGCCAAGCCGTAGGGCGGATTAGCGTAGCGTAATCCGCCGACCACGGCGCAATACGCTGCGCTATTGCGCCGACTACGCACGGCGTCAACGCTTCCGCTTGGCGGTTTTCTCGATGAAGGTCGCGCGATTCGCATCGTCCCACTTGCGGCCGACGCGCAAGGGCGCCGCGATCAGCGACCACCCTCCGCTCTTAACGTCTCTGGGTCCGGCGTGAGCGACCGCGACCCGAGATGGCGTTCGCGATAGCGGGCTTGGTATCGCCCGGCTGCGGCGGGGGCGACCAGATGTAAAGAATCCGCTGCATCGGTCTCTTTCGGCGCAGCGACCGCATTCCTCAGCGTAGCCTTTTTTTAATCTGAGATCGATTGGACTGCATACGGCCACACCGATCGGTCAAGGGCGCGCCGTTGCAAATTTATAAACCGATACCTTCACGCGAGCGGAAGCAACCTGGGCGGCCTGCGGGCCTCGTGCTCGTGGTCCTCGTTGCTGGTAGCCATTATCAATACCGCAGGCGTCTACGCGCAACTCGTGGCTGCCCATGTCGGCGAGCGCGGTGCAGCGCAGTCGGCGATCGAGATGCAGCCCTTGTGGCGCGGATCGAGGTTGCCGCTCATGCCGTCTCCGACCTTGACCGGCGGCTTGGCCAGATTGACCGTGGCATCGAGGAAGCGCCAAGCGCGGCCGTACGAGCAGGCGGCTGCACGGTTAACGATAAATGACGGGACTGTACCGTTTATTTACGAACGTTACCAACAACTGCAGGGAACAAAGTACTACGCCTTGGCGTTACGGCGCTAGAAGTCGAACCTCCACAAAATGGACGAATAGACGACCGAGCGGGCAAAACCATTGCCCGCTGGGCTGAAAGCCCGCAGGTATGAAGGAGCAGAGTGGGTCGCTGGTGGGAGTAGAATCACAGCGAACCCCGACGCCCCACACTTCGTTGCGTTCTGAGTTGTGACTGAAAGCAAATTTAATAAATGGCCGTGCGATGTTTGACTCAGACATTCTCGTTTATACCGCCGTCGGGGTGTCATTGTCGGTATCCGCGATTCAAATTTGCCATTGGCTCCTCAACGCCAATCCGCGAACGGTCTTGAACGCTGGGCAATGGTCGGTGGCCGGCCTTATAGGTCTGACACCCGCCCTCCTTCTGTGGCTCGTGATGAGCGGCCGGTCAACGCTCGCGCTGATGCTCGCCTCGTTCATTCTGCCGGTCTTGATATGGGGCGCGCCGCGCTGGCGTGCTTTGTCCGGTTCTCTGAGTTCTCGGAGAAGCGACTTTCCTCGCTGGGGTCGCATTTTTGGCGCACCCGCCGCACCCGACTCTCCTCCCGAGTCCGGCCCAGTTAACCCGGATCTGCTGCGGCAATCCATTGCCGTCTTGACCGCCTACCTGGAACGCGCCGCAGGTCACGCTGGGAGCAAGCCAACCCGGACGCTTTGTTCCGACCGACTGTTGAACGGACCCAGCAGCGCAGCTGTGAGCCGGAGGATGTCGATTGAAGAGGCGCTTGATGTTCTCGGACTCGAAGCCACCGCCGCACCAGATCAGATCAGCGAAGCGCACCGTCGCCTACAGCACAAACTCAAGCCGGAACTTGGCGCTACGCATTATCTGATCATGAAGATCGATGAGGCGAAGGATATCCTCCTACTCGAAGAAGAGCGCGGCGCTCACCCATGATTAAACGTCGTACTCGAATCAGAGGAGATTGTGATGGCAGAATTTGATAACAGATTGGCGTGCGTCATCAAGGCGGATGGAACCATTGCACGCGGATATATGGTCGATCGCTGCGAATTTAACGGCGTCAATGAATACATTATAACTTGGAAGGCTCCATTGCAAGGAGCGGCAAAGACCAATTTTGCCGCGACTATTGGCAGTGCTACGGAAGAACCTGTCTCACCTGGCTTGATTACTGTCGGCCTCAAAAGCGATCCGTCCCAGATGCAGGTGCACACGTTTGACCCAAGCGGGAGGCCGGCGGCGCGTCCCTTCCACATTGCGGCCTTTCGAGATCAATAAGCCGAGTTCGGTCGCACAGCGGTTCAACACCTAGTCCAAGGCCCTCACACACTGAAGGTGATACATGTTTGAGAAGCAGGCAGCGCCCAAAGTTGCCGAGCACGAGCAGGAACTGGGATTGAAGATCGATCTTCGATCCGACGCCGGTAATCTGCCGGATAAGCCGCGGAGCGCGGAAGAGGACTATCTGAAGCGCAAGGCAGAGGTGGGTCAGCAAGACTACGATGAGTTTTTGCAATATCAGCGGGAGAAGGCACAGCAGAGTCAGGCTGGACAAGCTCCGCATTCAGTCGATGTGGCCGACCGAGCGCGTCTGAGCGTCAACAGACGGAATTTCCTCACCGTCATGGCCGGCACTGCCGCAGTTGGCGAAGCTGGCGTTCTCGCCTACACGATCAAAAATGACACGCCGGCCCACGGTCTCAATCATGCTGGTGAAAACTACACTGAAGTGCAGCGGCACAATATCGACCGTCAGCTAATAAACCCCAAAGCAGACATCAGCGGTAGAGGCTTTGGTGACTGGGTGTTGTTGATGCCCACCAAGTTGGGCGGGGGCACCTACGCAGTCAACCTTAACACCGGCCGGTGCCTAGCCTGGATCTCCTACTGGAACTACGGCGATTACAATCCGATCTCGCATCATTTGTGTGCATTCCCGAGCACGGATCCGGCACAAGGCTTCGAATTCATCAACAGCTGTCAGGGCGGCAAGAATTACCTGATCTACGGCATTCCCACCAAAGTGGAAAAACCAGCTGAAGGATTTAATATCTACCGTGTCCGTTATGATGGCTCGCAGATGGAGGTTATGGAGAACGTTGCGGAAACAACCGGGCTCGGCCTTGGCGTCCATGTCACGATAGATCCCAAAACTGCCGGGCGTTATTTCGTTACCGACGGGCAGAAGGACATCGCGGCCTGTTTTGACAGGCGGACCTCGCGCGTTATTGCGGCACTAAAGTACGATTGGGAGCCGAATGAACGCAACCTCGCCATGGCATGGCGCAACGGTGGCACTCTGAAGATCTCCAAAATCTATCCCGACACAGCAACGGGCAAATACGACTACCTAGGTACCAAAGGCCAGAAGATCGAATGGGAAATGGTGCCGATGGGCGAGTTGTTCGTCGAGGAGGGCACCATCCCCGGCGACGATCCTCTGCACTTGAGTGGCGCCGACGGTACGATCTGGCATCCGAGCGGTCGTTGGGCGTCGACCATTGTTCGCCTGTGCGGCGGTCAGGTTATACTTGACGCCGAGAACAACTTCGAGCCCGTGACCTTCATCCAGTTCAACAAGAGTGCGCCGGACCATTATCCGGTCAACCAAACCGGTAAGGACCGCTGGGAGGTGGTTTTTGACAAGATCTTCTCACCTGGCCATGAGGTCGGCTTCTCACCCGATGGCCGCTTTTGCTGCATGATGAATAATCTACGCGAAAATAATTTGTCGGTGTTTGATTCGTCGGACCCTGATCCGCGCAAATGGAAAAAAATAGCGCATGTCGAAGATCCATTGTGGGGCGGCAAGTACCCGAACCCGTTTCATATGGTGTTCTCAATGGACGGTTCGAAGCTCTATCTGTCCATTCTGCACCCGTCACCTGCGCGCAGTGGAGTCATGGTGATCGACACCAACACCTGGAAGATCAAGAAGGAGATCCAAGGAATCGGGCCGGACATGCAAACCCTGGCGGTTACCTACGACGGCAAATACGTGGTCGGCGTGTTCAGCGGCTTCCAGCGACTGGAAAGCGGCATCGCCTTCATCGACGCCAAGACCGACGAGCTTATCGGCATTTGGCCTAGCAACGGCGGGCACCACGATTGCGTAATCATTCCGCGAGAACTCGAGCATATGAAGCATACCCGATCATGCACTCTTTAGCCGGGTAAGGGCGCCCGCAGCAAATATGGCAACACGCCGACATGGTCGTTGGCTCCTAACCCGGGTGGCGGCGCAGAACGTCGACCGTCGCCGTGCGCGTGCGATATTTCTGGGTATCGCGGTGATGATCAGCGTCGGTATTGGCTTCGCCAGCTTTGTCGCTGGCTGGGCCTTGCGGGCGGGGATGGCGACGAGCTTTGCCCGCATGGGAGCTGATCTCGTGGTGGTCCCGCGCGGCACTCTGGTCAACATCACGTCGAGCCTTCTTACCGTCCAGCCGACCGACCAGACCGTCGACGCGGGCTTAGCAAAATCCCTCAGTTCCATCCCCGGGGTGGCTCAAGTATCGCCGCAACGCATCGTCCCGATGCTTGTCGGCGGTCGGGCCGCCAATGTGATCGCATTTGATCCGGGGCACGATTCTTCAATCCTGACCTGGCTTGAGAGGCACCAACCGGGGCAGCTCGGCGCTGACGGTATTGTCGTCGGAGGCCGGCTCGGCGGGCAGCTCGGCCAACAGATCAACGTGTGCGGAATGCCGATGACCGTATACGGTCGGCTCGGCAAGACCGGGGTCGGCCCATTCGACGACTCCTATTTCCTCAACTTCGACGCACTCACTCAAATCATTTCGATTTGCCGCAGCTCGGCTCCGGGAATCGGCAACAAACCGGACACCGTCCGCCATGGCGATGAGAAAGTGTGCTCGCCAGACCTGCTGCCCGACCGGGTTTCGGCCTTCCTGGTGCAGCTTTCGCCCTCCGCCAAAATCGACGAAGTCAAATTCGTCCTCGCCCAACTTCCAGATATCCGGATCGTCGAGGGTAATACCGTACTGACCACTTCCCGACTGGCGCTGAGCACGCTGCTGATCGGCGTCGCCGTTTTCACCACATTCCAGCTGACGGGGCTGCTGATCCTGGTGTCGCTGTTGTTCTCGGCGATTGTTCAAGAGCGGTATCGCGAAGTCGGGTTATTGCGGGCGATGGGGGCGAGCCCCAACCAGGTGATGAAGATCATTCTGGGTGAGGCGGCGATCACGACCGGCCTGGGCGGGCTGGCGGGTGTGGTCTTCGGCGCAGTCTTGCTGATGGCTTTCGCTCGCTCGCTTGGGTTCTACTTTGGCCTGCTCGGCATCCCGTTCTCCTGGCCCCCATCGGGAATACTGCAGGCAAGTGCGATCGTGGCGCTCGTATTTTCTGCAATCCTCGGCGTGGCAGGCGCGTTTGTACCGGCTTGGCGGGTGCGTCGCATGGCGCCCTACGCGCTAATCCAAGCGGAAGCACGGTAACATGAACCTATCGGCGCACTCGCTGACCAAGCGATACGGCCCGGCTTCCAAGTACGAAGCGGTGCGGGACGCCAGCCTGGAGCTGCGGGGCGGTGAGTTCGTGTCGATCGTCGGCCGCTCCGGATCCGGCAAGTCAACCCTCTTGGCGATGCTCGGTGCCTTAACCCCGCCGACGGCCGGCAGGATATTGTTCGACGGCACCGACATTTGGGAATTGACAGAGATTGAACGCGCCGCGTTTCGGTGCCGCCAGATCGGCTTTATCTTCCAGTTCCCGAGCCTGCTGTCGAACCTGACGGCGCTAGACAACGTCGCGGTTCCGGCGCTGCTCGGCCGCACTATGGCGGCTGACACTGCATATGCGAGGGCCTATGATCTGCTCGCCCGCGTCGGTCTCGGCGAGCGCGCCAACGCCGATCCGGGCACGATGTCCGGCGGCGAGCAGCGCCGGGTGGTCATCGCCCGCGCGCTGATCAATTCGCCGCGTCTTCTGCTCGCGGATGAACCGACCAGCGATCTCGACGAGGACAGCGAAGCCGATATCATGGATCTCCTCGATGCGTTGCGGAGCAGCGAAGGATTCGGCTTTGTCCTGGTCACCCACAATCTCAAACTCGCCGGGCGTGCGCAGCGTACCTATGAGATGCGGCAGGGTGTACTCGCTGCAGCCGTGCTGCCCGAGGTCGACGCCGCGGCCGCACGTCATCCTCGGCATTTCGGACCTGCCGATATTCGGGTTCGTCCTGAGTCGGCGCCGCGGCCGCGCAAGCCCATTAAGTTGGGCGCAAATTTGTTGCGTGCGGTCGCAACCCTGCTGATGGGCGGAGCAGCTTTCATCGCGGGCGTTCTGCTGCTCGACTTCGGGGTCGCGAAATATCAGCAGATACAGGTTCGCGAGCGTGCCAAACGGATAGCGAGATTAGCTGACATGGCGCTTTCCGGCCTACAGAGCGACATCCAGTCGGTCGCCGACCTCGGCGACGGGCATTACCAGTTAGCGGTATATCTGCTAAACGCCGACGCTGGTGAGCCGATTTTCGTGATGTTGCAAGATATGCGTGCCTATGTTCAGGTGGGCAGTGTGTGGCAAGAGGTGCCGCTGCGACCGGCCGACGACGGCGTCGAGGGTGTGCTGAGGATCGACGGTCGGCACGTGTACCGTTACTTGTTCGACGCCCAGGTTAGAAGCTTCACTCAGCTACTGCCAAACTATATGCACGTCCGTTTCTCGGACGCGATGCTCGTCAGTCCGAGCAGCACGCCAAAAGACGACGTGTTCGAGCGCCGAGATAACTATTACGTCTATCTGAAGCCGTCCGATGTAACCGACGACACTATCATGAAGAAGATGAAGTTCCTCGGCAAACCGCCGGTGTGGATCCCGATGCCGCCGCACTAAAGGTCGCGCGCTCGACCGCTACGCTCCAGGCCGCGAAAGCTCGCCATCAGCTGGAGAGCCCGGGCCGCGTGCGGTGGCAAACGCAACGCCGGCAATCGAATGGTCGGAACGGCGATGGCAGTATGTGCCCGTTGGCGAGTTTGTCCCCAGCTCGATTTTGCGCCGATGGCGCCTCGCCGGCAAATTGCGCATCCAACAGATAAAATGGGCAAGCCACGGCGACGTCGAACGCGCATAAGCAACCCCGCGACAAGCATGAAGGGGCGCACCAGACGAAGAGGCTGGGGCCATGCTGCCCGGCCGGCAGCGGGGGAAACCGGGCCGAGTCACCTTGCGACTACCCTCTCAGATTTTGCTGGAAATCAAAAGGGCCTGCTTGACCCGCGCCAGGAGGATGCTCAGGACGTAGAGCAGCACGTCATGCGCTACGACCGCCAGGAAGACGCCCAAGAATGCCTTACGCATTGCTTTTCAACTGTTCCCTAATCCACCGCTCACCCCACTGGTGACAAGCGCTCCAAGACATCTGGCTTATCGTGGCAGGCGCGCCTCTCGACCTTGACGGCCGCCAGTTCCTGAGCGTCTCCCGCTGCTCTGGATATCTGCGACGTGCAGGCGATGAAACTGCTCGTTCATGGCCTCGATGCGGTCGCTGGTCAGCAAGAGTCGGTGAGCGGCAGTTCCTGTTTCATAGCGTCTCCTTGGTCCATGGGAAACGCCGAAGGGCCAGCAGGGGTTCGCACATTATCTCTGCGAGCCGTGGCAAGGGATTCGTTTTTCCAGGGCCTCCGCTACGGTGGCTTTCAGCGGGCTCTACAGCTCGTTCCCGGTCTTCCACACCGGAGAAACCGGATCAATGCCCGCGGCCCGCTCCGGTTCCGCCCCCTTCCTCTACGTTGGTTAGGAGACTTGGTTTTCACCCAAGCAAAGCCGGATCGTCGCCGGCAGGGGGCACCATAAGATGCCGGGGTGCGGGAGCGGCCCAACCGACCCGCCTTTGAAGCGGAGGTCCGCGCGCGAGCGCGGCGCACGTTCGAATCGTGCCCCCGGTGCGGCGGCAGTGCGCTGGTGCACAGCGGTTGCTCATAACGACCGCGCGCCTGGATCGTCACCAGGGGCCGCTACCATCTGTCCCCTCCCCTGTCCTGGCCCGCATGCGGGGAGGGTAGGGAGGGCAGGGTGATATGGCGCGACGCTGTGGACGCCGCCAGGTAGGCCGTACACATGGAGCCGCCTCCGCTCGAAACCACGGGCGCTGGGCAAGCTGTCCGGCCTGGGAACCGAGGCGGGGTGTGGGCCGAAGGATCGAGGCACTGCGGCCGTATTGGGACCACCTTGTTCGCGACGTTCGGGTCGGACCGCTTGATGTTCGGATCCGACTGGCCGATTTCGACCCTTGACCACGACATATCGAGGTTGGATCGACATGGTTGAGCAGTTGATCTCCGGCCTGTCGAGCCCCCAACCGGCGGCATTGTTTTTGTGGGGACCAAATCCCGTGATGTTCGGGATCCGCGGCGGCAAGTCGTCAGACCCAGCCGCCATCGACGATATAGCTCTGGTTGGTGCAGGCGCCGCTGTCATCGGCCGCCAAGAAGAGCACGACCCGGGCGATGTCGTCCGGCACGAGCGTGCGCTTGAGGCATTGGCGGCGCATCAGGTCGGCCTCGCCTTCGGGCGTCAGCCACAGCTCCTGCTGCCGCTGGGTCATGATCCATCCGGGCACGACGGAATTGACCCGCACATTGTTCGGCCCAAGATCGCGGGCAAGCGCACGGGTGAGGCCCTGCACCGCGGACTTGGCGGTGGTGTAGCAGGCCATGTTGCCTTGGCCGATCATCCAGCTCACCGAGCCCATGTTGACGATTGCACCACCCCCCGCCTGGATCATGTCCGACACCACGGCCTGGGCGCAGAAGAACTGATGTTTCAAGTTCACGGCGAGCCGCTCGTCCCAGTATTCCGGCGTGACGTCCGCGATCGCGTGACGATCGTCGCGGGCTGCGTTGTTGACCAGGATGGTAATCGGCCCGAGCGCCTCGCGGACGCCGGCGACCGCACGTCTCAGGGCACCGATGTCGCGCAGATCGGCGTGCTCGAAGCACGCGCTGGCATGCGCCGTCAGGCTCGCCAGCAGCTGCTTGGAAGCATCCGCATCGATGTCGATGAAGCCGACCCGCGACCCCTGGCCGACGAAGTGGCGGACAATGGCTTCGCCGATGCCGGAACCGCCGCCGGTCACCAGCACAGTGCGGTCCTTGAGGCTTGGGTAGATGGCGCCTTGCATTGGCATCTCGTTCCTTTCGAAGACGCTGAAATCTAATATCTGGCACGCGGAAGTTGCGCGCAGGTCGACTTGTCGACGCTCGCTTCGGCGGCGGGCTGACCATCGTCGAGATGGTTGCGCCGCTAGCCAAGGCAGGTTTTCAGCATTGGGAAGGGCGCCGGCGTTGCGGTGTGCTCACCGCGCGGTCAAATGCAACGTGCTTGAGCAGCTTGGGTCGGATTTTTCCCTTCTCGGATTGACTAATGACATGTTTGCTTCGTCAGCCAGCAGGAGATGCCGTCTTTCGAAGACTACGAGCGAGAACATCGCGCCGCCCTTGGCATGTCTAAAGAACCCAGGGCAGCGCCGTGCCGTTCCGTGGAACCTGCCTCACCTTGCATCATCCGGTCTCGCAGCATATCCGAAAGCATGACGACTTCAGTCGGCAACCGGAGTTGATGTGCCTGACAAGGCACTTATCGTGGGCAGGTTCACCCTGCTCCCAAGCGGACGCGGGGCTCGGGCCGGCCCGTCGCGCCAACGTCGAGCAGGAACGTGCGTCCGTGATGGACGTCGGCCGCGCGCGCAGCCTCGTCCATGCCCTCATAGGCCGAGGTAACGAGCACGCGCCGGAAATCGGCGCCAACGAAGACCGGACAGCTCGGCTGCCGCGCCGGCACGGCGACACGCCGGATGACCTCACCCTCAGGGGAATAGGCGTGCAAGCACGCGCCGCCCCAGATGGCGCACCAAATTCTTCCCCCCGCATCGACGACGGCGCCGTCCAGCCCGCCCGGACCGCTATGCGCATGCAGGGACTGCGGCGCGCCAGTCGGCAATCCAGTCGCTGGATCAAGGGGCACCCGGTTGAGCACGCTGGAGCAGGTGTCGGCGAAATAGCCGGTTGCCCCGTCGGGCGAAAAGCAGATGGCGTTGGGAATGGTGATGCCGGCAAAGAGTCGTGTCAGTTCGCCGGCGCGGAAGGCGTAGATCGCGCCGGCGCCGGGTTCGGCTTTCCGCCCCATGGTGCCGATCCAGAGGGTGCCGCTTGGAT
>Ga0126384_10000697_pt1 | contig 19172 bp, 13 predicted proteins | sample PanSoiMetPlot_36_FD_92543 | JGI IMG/M metagenome (GOLD analysis project Ga0126384, IMG submission 92543) | Tropical forest soil microbial communities from Panama - MetaG Plot_36 | ecosystem: Environmental > Terrestrial > Soil > Tropical forest > Bulk soil | place: Panama | collected 2016-02-17 | reverse complement strand
TTCAAGATGGTGGTGATCGAGAACCAGAAGGAGCTGAATACGGCCTTCTTCAGCGGCCGCTGCGATGCGCACGTGCAGACCACGTCCGGCCTGGCCGCCAACCGATCTGCTGCCGCCTCCGACCCGGACGAATACGTCATCCTGCCGGGCGTGCACGGTAAGGATCCGATGGGGCCCGTGGTTCGCCAGGGCGACGCGCAATGGCGCGATATCGTCAATTGGACGGTATTTGCCCTGTTCGAGGCGGAGGAGAAGAATGTCACCTCCAACAACGTCGACCAAATGCTGAACGGCAACGATGAAGCAATCCAACGGCTGCTTGGCGTCAAGGGTGAGCTCGGCAAGGACCTTGGCCTCGATGCGCAATGGGCCTATCGCATCATCAAACAGGTCGGCAACTACGGCGAGATCTTCGAGCGCAACGTCGGCAAGGCATCGCCGATGAAGATGGATCGCGGGATCAATGACTTGTGGATCCGCGGCGGGCTCCTTTATTCGCCGCCCTTCAACTGATGCCGAGCCAGAGGCCGCGTGTCTGAGGCAAGCATCCCCACTCCCTCGTTGCGTGGGCGCCGGCCGCCACCGCCGCGCCCGGCTTTGTCGCTGGATGGCCTATGGCATAATGCAAACGTGCGTGGCCTCGTCTATCAGGCCATCATCCTCGTTGCCCTGTTCGGGCTCGTCATTTGGATGGTCGGCAATGCCCAGCACGCACTGGCCAAGCGCGGCATCTCCACCGGCTTTGCGTTCCTGTGGCGGGAAGCCGGCTTCCCGATCAGCCAGAGCCTGATCCCATACACCACCTCCGACAGCTTGCTACGCGCCTTTGCCGTCGCCGTCCTCAACACGCTCAGCGTCTCCATCACCGCGGTAGTCTGCGCCACGCTACTCGGTTTGCTGATCGGCATCGGCCGGCTGAGCAGCAACTGGATCGTGGCCCGCCTCGCCTCAATCTATGTCGAGCTTTTCCGCAACACGCCGCAGCTCATTCAGATCAGCTTCTGGTATCTGCTGGTGACGCGGCTACCCTCGCCACGGCAAGCCTGGAGCCTCGGCGGCTATGGCTTTGTCAGCAACCGCGGTTTGGTCGTCGCCATACCTGCAGCCCCCGCCGCCTGGGCTTGGCTAGCCTTGAGCCTGATCGCAAGCATGCTCGCGGCTTGGTTGTTTGTCGCCTTCGCCGCCGCGCGACGCCGTCGGTCGGGCACCCGGCTGCCAGTGGTCCCGATTGCGCTGGCGATCGTTATCGGCCCCACCGCCTTCACCTGGTTCGCCGCCGGTGCACCAGGTGGGCTCGCGATGCCCGTCCTGCAGGGGTTCAACTTCCATGGCGGCGCCACCTTGCCACCGGAATTCATCGCCCTGCTGCTCGGCCTATCGCTTTACATTGCGGCTTTCATTGCGGAAATCGTTCGGTCCGGGGTGCAATCCATCGGCCACGGCCAGATCGAGGCGGCCCGCTCGATTGGCCTCGGGCCAGGTGATATCTATCGTTACGTCATCCTGCCGCAGGCGCTGCGCGTCATCGTGCCACCGGCGGCGTCCCAGTACGTGAGCCTATTCAAGAACAGCTCGCTGGGCGTTGCCATTGGCTATCCGGAACTCTTCAATATCTCCAACACCGTGACAACGGTGAGCGGTCACGCCATTGAATGCGTGATGATCATGGCCGGTGTCTATTTGCTGATCTCGCTCAGCATTGCCGTGCTCATGAACCTGTACAATCGCGCCATCCAAATTAAGGAGCGGTGATTTGGGCACCCCTCCCGTGTCGATGGCGGTTCCCACCGCCTCACCGCGCCGCCCACCGCCGCTGCGCGAGCGCGGCATCGTGCGTTGGCTGCGCAATAACCTGTTCAACAATCTGCATGCAACCATCCTGACATTGTTGTGCCTGGCGGGGCTTGGCATGGTTCTGCCGCCAATCCTGCGTTGGGCTCTGTTCGATGCCGTCTGGATGAGCACAGAGGGCGAAGAGTGCCGTAGCGCGCTTGGTGCCTGTTGGGCTGTGGTGGCTGAGAAGTATCGCCTGATCTTGTTCGGCACCTTCCCCTATCAGGAGCATTGGCGCGGCTGGCTTGTCATTTTAATCGTGGTTGGGCTCGCCATCGTCTCTCAATTCCGCCGGCTGTGGAGTTGGCGGCTGTTTCTGGCCTGGGTCGTGGCCATGGCCGCGGTGCTTGTCTTGATGCTGGGTGGTGTGCTCGGCTTGCGCCGCACCGGTACACACGAATGGGGCGGGCTGCCGCTGACCTTGCTCCTGTTCGTTGGCACCGTGGTTGGTGGCTTGCCGCTCGCGGTGCTGCTGGCGCTGGGGCGGCGCTCGCGGCTACCTATCATTCAAGCGCTATCGATCGGCATGATCGAGATCGTACGCGGTATCCCGCTGCTGGCCGTGCTATTCATAGCCTCGGTAATGTTCCCTCTCTTCGTTCCTGAGCAGCTTACCATCGACAAGGTGCTACGCGCCCAGATCGGCATGATCGTGTTCTTCGCAGCCTATGCCGCCGAGGTCGTGCGCGGCGGCCTGCAGGCGATCCCGCGCGGCCAGTACGAGGCGGCCGATGCCATCGGCTTGAGCTATTGGCAAACCACGCGTCGCATCGTGCTGCCGCAGGCGCTGCGCATCGTCATTCCCGCGCTGATGAACGACGTCATCCGCGCCTTCAAGAATACGACCTTTGTCAGCATCATCGGCCTGTTCGACGTGCTAGGGGCGACCAAGGCAGCGCTCGAGGATCCGCGCTGGATCCGTTTCGCGCCGGAGGCCTACCTGTCGGTATTCGCGCTCTATTTCGTGTTCTGCCTATCGATGTCGAAGTACAGTGAGGGTGTCGAGCGGACTTTGCGCAAGGGGCGCAATTTTTGATGCCAAGCAGGAACGGATCCGAGCCCACGCCCGACCGAACCATCATCGAGCTGATCGGGGTCAACAAGTGGTTTGGCGACTTCCACGTGCTACGCGACATCAACCTCAAGGTCGGCCGCGGCGAGAAGGTGGTGATCTGCGGCCCATCCGGCTCGGGTAAGTCGACCCTGATCCGCTGCGTCAACCGGCTGGAAGAGCATCAAGAGGGTCGCATTGTCGTCGACGGCATGCAGCTTGACGCCGACCTGCGCAAGATCGAAGAGGTCCGCCGCCGAGTCGGCATGGTTTTCCAGCAATTCAACCTGTTCCCTCACCTCTCAGTTTTGGAGAACCTGACCTTGGGACCGGTGCTTGCCGCGCGCATTCCGCAGGCCACAGCCACGGCGCGGGCGCACGAGCTACTTCACCGCGTGCGCATCGGCGATCAGGCCGCCAAGTATCCGGGCCAGCTGTCTGGTGGCCAGCAGCAGCGCGTCGCCATTGCCCGCGCGCTCATGATGCAACCCAAGGTCATGCTGTTTGACGAACCCACCTCGGCCCTCGACCCGGAAATGATCAATGAGGTGCTCGACGTCATGACGGAGCTCGCCGATGAGGGCATGACCATGATGGTCGTCACCCACGAGATGGGCTTTGCGCGCCGCGTCGCCGACCTGATGGTGTTTATGGATGACGGCGAGATCGTCGAGGCGGCCCGTCCCGATAGCTTTTTTGCCCGGCCGACCAACGAGCGCACCCGCACATTCCTCAGCCAGGTGCTCACTCATTAGCGTTGCGCCCATCAAGGAGCCTAGAGCATGAATGACAACAATGCCGGAGCTGGCGACAAGGCTGCCCCCGATTGGCGCGCCGTGCGCAAGCAATTCCCCACCACCGATAAACTCACCTTCCTCAACAGCGGCATGAAGGTGATCCTGCCCAGCTGCGTGGCCGATGCCATGCATGAGTGGATCGACGACGTCTACCATACCGCCGGTGAGATGGCCTTCGCCATGGCGGAGATCGAAAAGACGCGCACCGTCGTGGCCGAGACCTTCGGCGCTAGGACGGACGATATCTCGCTCATCAAAAATACGTCCGAGGGCATCAGCATCATCGCCCAGGGATTTCCATGGCGAGAAGGCGACAACGTTGTCATCAGCGAAATCGAACACGAGAACAACACCTTCCCCTGGCGCTATCTTAAGTCGCGGGGGGTGGCGACGCGGTTCGCCAAACCGGACGAGCAGGGCCGCGTCACGCTCGACTGTTATCGTGCGCTGGTCGACGAGCGCACCCGCGTCCTGGCGCTCGCTTGGGTTGCCTACGGCAACGGTTATCGTGCCAACCTGCCCGAGCTTGCCGCCTTCTGCCGTGGGCGCGGCATCAAGCTGGTCGTCGACGGCATTCAGGGTGTTGGCGTGTTGGCGACGCCGATCTCGGCGCTTGGCGTCGACGCACTGGTTGCCGGCGGGCACAAGGCGCAGCTGTCTTTGACGGGTGCCGGCTTCATGTACACCACACCCGAATTGCGCAGCATGATAACGCCGCCTTACGCCGCCAAGTTCTCCTTCACCTCCAACGACCGCTTCCAGCCGCAGCTCGAGCTTTCGGCAGACGGCCATCGCTTTGAGTATGGCAACCCCAACTTTCTCGGCTGCTTCGTGCAGCGCCGATCGGCCGAGTTCGTAGGCAGCATCGGCCTCGAGCAAATCGAGGCACGGGTCAAGGACCTCACCACCCGACTGATCGAGGGCGCCGAGCAACGCCAGATCCGCGTGCGCACGCCGCGTCCCTGGGCTGAACGTGCCGGCCTGATCAGCTTTGAGCTCGGCAAACCCGCGAGCGCAACGGTGGCTTCGCTAAAGCAAAAGGGCATCATCGTGAGCGAGAAGGACGGCATGTTACGTGCCGGCGTTCACTTCTACAACAATGAGGAGGACATAGAGCGCTTGTTGGACGGCATCTCCGTTCTCTAAGGCTCAGTTCCGCATTAGGGTAATTTGGACCACCTTGGCCGCTCGCGTTCAAACATGGAGAACGCCTTTGAACCCCGTCCGTGTCGTCTGTGCTCACGACTGCCCCGACATGTGCTCCATGCTCGCACACGTCGAGAACGGTCGCATCGTTCGTATCCAGGGCGATTCGGCCAATCCGCTGACCGCGGGCTACGCCTGCGCCAAAGTCAATCGGGACCACGAGCTCGTGCATTCGCCCCGACGCCTGGCCTCCCCCATGCGCCGCGCTGGAGCCAAGGGTGAGGGGCGCTTCACCCAAATCAGCTGGGACGAGGCGCTCGACGAGATCACGACGCGCTGGAAGACCATCATCGCCGAGTCGGGTGCCCTGGCGCTGCTCGGCTACGCTTATAGCGCGCACCAGGGTCAGATGAACCGTGGGCTGGTCAATGGCTTGTTTCATGCCCTCGGCGCCAGTCGGCTGCAGGCAGGCACGGTGTGCGACACCTGCTGCGAAACAGCGTGGGAATTCACGGTGGGACCGGTCGGAGGCGCCGATCCAGAGTCGATCATCCATTCCGACCTCATCGTCTCTTGGGGTGCCGATCTGGTCGCCACCAATGTGCATCTGTGGACCAAGATCGAAGAGGTGCGAAAGCGCGGCGTGCCGGTGATCGTGATCGATCCTCGCCGCAGCCGCACGGCCGCGCGGGCGGATTGGCACCTGCCGATCCGCATCGGCACCGACGCCGCACTCGCACTCGGCATCATGCACATTCTGGTGCGTGATGACTTGTGCGATCAGCACTACCTTGCGACCCACACGATCGGGTTTGACAGGGTGAAGGCCGAGATCCTGCCGCGCTTTGCGCCACCGCGGGTTTCCGAGATCACCGGCCTTGACGTTGCCGATATCGAGCGTCTCGCGGCGCTCTATGGCAAGGCCAAGGCGGCGTTTATTCGCATTGGCGAAGGCATGACCCGACTTGCACGTGGCGGGCAAGCATTGCGAGCGGTTGCCTTGCTGCCGGGGGTCACGGGTGCCTATGGACGCCGCGGCGGCGGTGCGCTGCTGCTGACGGCTGCCTCATGCGAGCTCAACTACAATGCCATCCGTAAGCCTTCCGGACCTGCCGCCACTCGGCTCGTCAATCACCTGCGACTTGGCGAGGCCCTGCTCGAGCTCAAGGATCCGCCAATTCGTGGTCTGTTCATAGCCTGCAACAATCCCGCCGTCACCAACCCCGACGCCGGCAGACTGCGTCTTGCGCTCCAACGCGACGACCTCTTTACGGTCGTGCACGATCCATTCCTGTCGGCGACCGCGCGCTATGCAGACATCGTACTGCCGGCAACAACCTACCTGGAAACCGAGGATTTCTATCGCAGCTATGGCTCCTACTACATGCAGTATGGTCACCGTGCGATCGCCCCGCTCGAACAGGCCCGCTCGAATTTCGAGGTGGCACAGGCGCTGGCCGCGCGGCTCAGTATCACGGATCCGATTTTTCGCATGGCGCCAGAAGCAGTCCTGCAGGAGCTGTTCCGCGGCGCAACCGGCACGGTGGCCGACGTCGATCCCGCCACGCTACGCGAGCGTGGTCCGATCAACATTGCGCCGCCGCCTGGCCAATCCTTCCGTACCGCGTCGGGCAAGCTCGAGTTCTATTCCGAAACCATGCGCAGCCAAGGCCTGCCGCCGCTGCCGGATTGGGAGCCAGACCAGCAAGAGCAGCAGGATTGCCGGCGCTGGCCTTTGCGACTGCTCACCGCCCCCGGTTATTTCCAGAGCCACACGGCGTTTTCTGCCGTCCCGTTTTTGTGCGAACGGGAGGGTTCGCCCTGCTGCATCCTGCATCCCGATGAGGCGCGATCCCGCAACCTCAAGGATGGCCAGCGCGTCCGCCTCTTCAACGACCGCGGCGCCATCGGTCTGATCCTGCGCGTGAGCGATGAGGTACAACCAGGCGTGGCGCTGGTACCTGGACAGCGTCCCGACGAGGAGACCGTCTCCGGCACCATCAATATGCTCTGTTCGGACCGCTACACCGACATGGGCGAGGGCGCTACCTACCAGAGCACCTTTCTGGATGTGAGCGCCTGGGCAGGCTGACACGGAGCGCCGGCGGGCCGGCGGGTATTTGCATGGCTTGCCGGAAGCTTAGGGCAATCCCACCACTCAACAGCAACCGGCATCGCGAGCCCATGCCCCCTCGTTAATGACGAATTGACGGCATTGGAGCTGCGGCGAACTGCCTTCGCTGCCCCGAGTTAACCGCGTCTGCGCGTCGCCGATTAGGCCACCTCTGCTGGCACGCTATGACGCGCCATCGAAGAGCCGCTGCGCGTTGCCCCGGCCTTATGAGATCACTGTTGCAATGCCGCATACCCTCGGAAAATTGACGAGCTGCGGGCTAACTCCAAGTCGCCCGAAGCGGCAGCGCAAACAGTCGAAACAAGCTGTTGGCAGGGTAAAGAATGGTTCCTCTTGCCGCCGACAGCATTTGGACCGCTAAGCGGCACAAAAAATTACCAAAGGTTGAGCTCGAAAAAGCTGCCAGCCCGTCGAAGCCTCTGCTCGCGACTTGCCCCTGATCAGAGGCGATGCCAATATCTGTCACCAGACCATCTACTCCTGCGAGGTAAGCAATGAAGTATCTTTTTGTTTTGGGCACGCTCTCGCTCTTCGTCGCCTCTCCAGCTTTGGCCCAAGAAGGTGCAGCCTGCGCAGCAAAAGCCGTGAGCAAGGATGGCAAGGCCCTGACAGGAGCAGCCAAGACCAGCTCGATGAGGAAATGCTGTGAGGCGGGCGCCGTTGGCAAAGATGGTAAAAAGCTTGCGGGTGCTGCGAAGGCAAGCTTCCTGAAGAAGTGTGAAGCGGGTACCTGATCTGGCCTCACTGCTCGCGCGGTTGTACGGTCCAGAGCATAGGGCCAGCCACCGCAGCTGGCGTGACGCTCGACGAATCCAAAGGTTGGCGCTGCGCGGTCAACGGGCACAACCCGCGCAGCCGCACCGTGATCGCCGCAGGGTTGAGAGCCGGCTTGCAGCCTCGAGCGGCGTTTAGGATACCGCATCCGCTTACCGCGGCCGCCTCGCCAACGACAATCCTACAGCGAACGTGGTCAGGCCGGGCGAAGCTAGCCCGATGCGGATCATGCATTGACCCTCGGCCGCGTGCTTGCAAATAAGCCTGAAAGAGGCCGGTTTGCATTTAAGCCCGGCGCTTCACCTTCGGTTGTATGCGCCATCCTCAAGCACACTTTCCAGCCGGGTCGTATTGCCAGCCGGTCGTATTGGGCGAAGGGGACAGGTCCTGACCCGGGCCTGGTTGTTGCGTTCTTGCGTTGCAGCGCAATGGCGGCGTCTAACCCCTGCGATCCAAAGAACCGGGTCTTGAAGCGTCGCGTCATCGAGACCGGCGTGCCCATTAAGACTGTCGTGCGAAAAAACGTGCACGGCAGCGATAAACACCCTGAATTATCTGGTGCATTAGCTATCCCCGCGAACCTCCAACCACGAAGCGGTCGCGATGTCAGCCTGGCTGGAGCAGTTGCTTGTCCGCTACCCAGAGCTCGCGCTGTTCCTCGTGATCGCCGGGGGCTACTGGATTGGAAGCTTAAAGATTGGGGCGTTCAGCCTGGGCCCGGTTACTGGCGCCCTGTTTGCGGGTTTATTGGTTGGGCAGTTTGCGCATGTGCCCGTGTCGGGCATGACCAAATCCTTCTTGTTCCTGCTGTTCCTTTTCGGGATCGGCTATTCAGTCGGCCCACAATTCATGCAGGCGCTGAAGCACGATGGGCTGAAACCAATGCTGCTCGCCATCGTGGTGCCGGTCACCGGCCTCTTATCTTCGATCGTGGTTGCCAAGGCGCTGCGACTGGATCCGGGCTTTGCGGCCGGGCTGATGTCGGGCGCCCTCACCCAGAGCTCTGCGATGGGAACGGCAACCGACGCCATCAACGGGCTGGCTTTGCCGGAGGCGGACCGTGCACGATTTGCTGCCCATGTCGCTGTGGCAGATGCCGTCTGCTACCTCTTCGGCTATGCCGGGGTGATCGTTTTCTGCACTGTGATTGCGCCAGTGCTGATGAAGATCGACTTGAAGAAGGAGGCCCTGAAGCTGGAGCAGGAATTGGGCATGACCCGCTCCAAACCAGGCCTGGCATCGGCCTGGCGAAAATTCGAGCTACGCGCATACCGGCTACCCGAGGCCTCGGCTTTGGTCGGGTTAACGGTCGCTGCTGCCGAGGCACGTCTGCCCGAGCACCGCCTGTTCATCCTCCGGCTTCGTCGAGCAGAGCACATCCTCGAGGTCGACCCCGGCATGACGCTCGAACAGGAGGACGTGATTGCGATCTCCGGGCCGCGCCAGACCATTGTCGAGCTGATTGGCCACCGCGCCGAGGAAGTGGAGGACAAGGAACTGCTGGATGTGCCGGTCGTGACCGCCGATGTGCTGCTGATGGATCGGGAGCTCGACGGCACGACCCTTGAGCACGCGTCGATGCAGGATTGGACCCGAGGCCTCTACTTGCGCGGTTTGAGCCGAGGAGGTCAGGACATGCCGATCGCGGCCGGTGTCGCGCTCGAGCGCGGGGATCTGCTTCGCATCGTCGGGCCGGAGCCGGTGGTGCAGAAAGCGGCAGCAAGAATTGGCGCCATTGTAGCCCCCAGTGCAGGGGTCGATTTCGTCGTATTGGGGCTGGCGATTTTCGCCGGCGGCATCATTGGCATTCTCGCGACCTTTTCCGTTGGAAACCTCAAGCTCTCACTGGGCACCAGCATCGGTACGCTGCTTGCTGGCCTGCTGGTCGGTCATCTGCGCACTCAGTATCCGCTCTTCGGGCGGATGAACGAGGGCGCCGTCACCTTTATGACATCGCTCGGGCTCGCCGCTTTCGTCGGGCTCACCGGGATCCACGCGGGGCCGGTGTTCCTGTCGGCGCTGAAAGAGGTGGGACTCGGCCTTTTGTTCGGCGGCATGGTGGTAACCCTGCTGCCGCAGATTGTCGGGTTTTTGGTCGGCCACGCCGTGCTGCGCATGAACCCAATCCTTCTCATTGGAGCTTTGACCGGCTCGCAGACCGTGACTGCGGCAATGGCCGCCGTCCAGGAGCGGTCGGGAAGCCCGGTCGCAGTGCTGGGTTACACGCCGGCGTATCCGGTCGCGAACATCCTGCTGACGACCTGGGGGGCGATCGTGGTCCTTGTCATCGCCAGCTGAACGATACAAGGCTGGTCGCGCACGTTCGGGAGCTGTGCATGCTCCCGGCGACATGCGCAAGCAATCGAGATCTTCACCTGCAACTAGTTGTCGATCGGGGCTACCCCATTACCCGTCTGGCAAGGGACACTACCAACACGGGAACCTAGCAGTGCCCGCAGGCTTGAAATCGTCCCGCGCACAATTAGGTTGACCGCACGCACTAGGACGTAGACCACTATTAAGATGATCGTGATCGCTGTCGCAATCGGCATATGGACTGGTCCTCGTTCTGTCATCACCGCATTCGGATCCAGTGAAACCAGTCTCGCGTTTGACGTGCTGACCGAGGAGACTCAGCCAGCCATGGTCAACTGAGCAATAGCCAAGGCCGCCATGACGATGCTCAACAGCACGCACGGCTGAAATTCGTTGCGCATTGGCAGACCACACCCCGGCCGAGGCACGAGGAGCTGACGGCAACACTTTGCCCTTGGGAGCCCAGTCCAAAGAGAAAAAGACCCGGCGTGGGCCCGCACCCAGCAACCTGCGAACGAGGGTTAAATCGCGAAGCTAAGAGGTACCGCACCGGGTTAAATCGCGCGCCCGACGGGAAGGTCTTGCACGCGGATTGCAGTATAGATCCGTGTACCATCGAATGCTGTAGCCACCGGGCAACAGCCGGCTAAAAACTGACAAACTCCATACAAATCGAGTCAGCAATTTATCAGGGTGTGATTTTGGCGCCGTTTGCCCGATGGGCATCCTTGGAGACGGGTCGCAGCGGCTCCTCGCGCTGCGGTGATGTTATTCCCCGTTGCCTCAATCGGGTGGGTATCGGCGCGCGGGCAGCCGCCCTTGTGAGGTCACGTCGGACGCGGCAGCGATTTTCCGGGCTGGGTGGCAACGGCATACGGGGTCATCGCGGAAGGCCAGCGCAGCCCGTCGTCAGATCGAGCCCGCAACACTTCATTCAAGCCGCGCGCCAGACTTTGGCCGCTTGCCTTGCCTGCTTGGCAGATCTCTGTTGAGTGCCTGGACGCTCCCGAGCATCACTTGCGCCGCGCGGCGCTTTGCAGGCGTCAATCGCGTCATGAACTTCGCTTCAGCGCTTGAGGTAATCATCGATGGTCTTGGTCACCAGGTCTGCATGCGACCGCATCGGGTAGTGTCCTGCGTCCTCAATCCGAACAACCGTCAGATTTTCCACGTACTCTTCCAAGCCAAGGAGATATCCAGGTAGCATCGCGGGGTCGCTCAGTCCCCAGATCACTAGGGTAGGGACACTCAGGCGCAGCGAAGTAGTGGTAGGACGCCTACTCACTCCAGCAAAAAAGTGCGCGGCAAGATCAGGCTTCTCTGCCGCCAGGCCCTCCACTGCCGACGCCGGAACCTTGATTGGATCGGCTCGATAGTAGTTGTACCAAACCGGATAGGGCGCCGGCGCCGCATGGAACGTGCGTTCATATTGCGACGCGCTGATCTGCGCCGGATTCGTTCTCACTTCCCGCAAGAATATCGCCGGGTGGACTGCATTGAGGATAATCAGTCGTTCAACACGCTGGGGGTAAGCTGAGGCAAAGACCCAACTCACGTAACCGCCCCAGTCGTTGCCGATCAGAGTGCATTGTTCTCGACCAAAATGATCGAGCACACCGTGCACGTCCCCAAGGAGCCGCGGCATGGTGTAGGCTTCGACCGCTTGCGGTGCATCCGATGGTGGGTACCCCCGAAGGTCTGGCGCAACGACCAAATGATCTCGGCTGAATTCCCGCATTTGCTTTTGGTAGAGCGACGCACTGTCCGGATGGCCATGCAGAAAAAGCATGAGCGGTCCCTCCCCCGATCGGACGAAGTGCAATCGGACACCATCCCCCATGGCATACCCATCACTGAATTCGGAGCTCGTTGCGGCCCGACCCCACAACAACGGAACCGAGAATGCCGAACTTCCAGCCATGAGCAGGCGTCGTCGGTCCATCATGCCGTCAGAACCCACTATGGGTTGCCTCCAAACCAAGGCTAACCCGTTCTAGCCATCAGCCGCGGGTGCGAACGCGATGCCCCGTGGTGAAGCGGTCGCCATTAGGAATGGTCGCCGCAACCGCCGATGCAGCCGCGCGTGGCCATCTTGCAGCAATGCCTCGTGCCTCGGCAATAGCGGGGCCTCAGTCGAGGGTGACCGGTCAGTGCGCGTCCGCCTGAGACCCAACCTTTGTTTTATCGCAGCCCCGACCACAACACTATCCTCGGCCACGCCGCGGGGTTAGAACCGAAGGGATGCGGAGCCTTCTGGACATCGCCCATTTCCTTGCTAGCCAACCGCGCCTCATGTCAGCGCTGCGCCCGGTGGCGGCGCTCGGAATTGACGACTGCTGGGTCGGGGCCGGCCTGATACGCAACGCCGTGTGGGATCACCTGCATGGCAAAGCGGCCGAAGCCTGGGTCGAGACCGACGTTGACGTTGTTTATTGCGATCATCATGACGCGCGACCTGATCGAGACCTGTTGCTTGAGAACGACCTGGCCGGTCAATACCCGCATATTCCCTGGTCGGTACACAATCAGGCGCGTATGCACGAACGCAACGGCGAGGCACCTTATCGCAGCACTGAGGATGCGATCCGGTGCTGGCCCGAAACGGCCACTGCCATCGCCGCGCGGGTTGTTAACGATCAGGTCGAGGTGATCGCCCCGCATGGTGTAGATGATCTCGTCGATCTGGTGGTCCGGCCCAGCCCCGCATTCCAGCATAAGATGCCGATCTACCGATCCAGGTTAGCGGCCAAAAATTGGGCGGCACGCTGGCCACGGCTGCGTTTCCTCGACCGTTGATAGCGTTGATCGTGCGGTTCTCGTCCGCTGGGGGTCGATGGTATCGCCGAGTGCTGATGGCACGCGCGGACGCCTTCACAGCAGCCGACCTTGCGGTCAAACTTTCAATTGCTGTCGATATCCGAATTGCCACGCGCCAGGCGGTCAAGGCCACCGGCGGCAACCGCCGCAATCGAATGCGGCTCGGTCTCCGCCGCGTTCGAACAGTGATTTCGCTCGGGGCTCATTGCAGGGGGGAACTTGTCTCGCCGCGCGCCAAGTGATCGCCCGATCATAATCAGACAAGGGTCGGATGCTTCAACTTGCGCGATGGCGCTCGCAAGCTCGTGCGCGCGGCAGCAGATTTGCACGCTGCGCTTCGTTGTCGCCGATGCGACCATCACCGCCGGTGTATCGGGATGGAGACCTGCCTGCATGAGGCGCTGCAGGGTGATGGTAACAGTGCGCGCACTCATATAGAATACGCTCGTCGACCAGGGGTCGGCCAAACTGGCCCAGTCATGATCCGGGGGGCCTCCGTGCTTGGCGTGACCGGTCACGAAATTTAGCCGTCGGGACAGTCGCCGATCCGTAAGCGGTGTCAAAATCTCAGCCGCGGCGCCAAGTGCAGCGGTTATGCCCGGCACCACTTCAACGGCAATGGCGGCTGCCCGGCAGGCGTCGATCTCCTCTGCGGCACGGCCGAACACCATCGGATCACCACCCTTGAGACGCACGACCCGCCGGCCCTCGCGCGCAAGCTTCACCATCAAAGCGCAGATATCGTCTTGCCGGCACGAGGGGCCGTGCCCCGTTTTGCCCACCAACAGGCGGCGGGCCTCGCGCCGCGCCAGCTCGAGGATGTCAGCGCTGACGAGGCGGTCATAAAGAATGACGTCGGCCGATTGCAGGGCGCGCACGGCCTTTAAGGTGAGGAGTTCGGGATCGCCTGGACCCGCCCCAACCAGCGCCACGCTGCCGCCGCGAGATGGCGTGATACGCGTGAATGCGGTTAGATCATCACCGTTGGGTGCCTCGCGCGCGGCGAGTGCGCGGTCAGCGAAGCGACGCCAGAGATCGCGACGCGCCGGACCCATAGAGCTGTTGGCGCTGACGACCGCTCGCAGTCGGCGCGCGGCAGTGGCCCACGCCGACAGGCTGGGATCGAGGAGAGCTTCTATCTTGGCTCGAATCGCCTGGCCGAGCACCGGCGCCGCGCCACTGGTGCTGACGCCGACCACGACCGGAGAGCGATTGACAATCGTGCCGAAACTGAAGGTCGAGACCGCGGGTTTGTCGACAACGTTGACGGGCACTCCTTCGGCACGCGCCGCCTTGGCGAACGCATAAGCATCAGCGCCATCGAGCGCGGCAACGGCAATCGCCGCACCGCTGAGGTCGCCTGTTCGCCAAGCGCGATCGACAATCTGAACCCTACCGGCGGGTGGCTCCTGTGCCAGCGCCAACAGGCCGGCACTAAACTGCGGCGAATAGACGGTGACATGGGCGCCGGCGGCGGCGAGCAGCTCCGCCTTCCAGGTTAGGCTTTCACCACCTCCTGCCACCACGGCGCGGCGGCCTGCGAGATCAAGGAATACCGGCAACACCGACAGCGCCCGCAGGCTGGCAGCGCGCGTTTCGCGAGGTTGCAGATTAGCCATGCTGCTGGTTCGCGGTCGTGCGCTGCGGCTTGCCGGCGGCGGCGAGACGCTCCAATTCGGGCACGCACGAGCGACAGTTGGTACCAGCCCGTGTCACGGTGCCAATGGCGCAGGCGGTTGCGGCACCATCGGCCACCGCCGCCAGAATGCGTGCACGTCCGACTTGGAAGCAGGCGCACACCACCGGGCCCTCGTCGGCAGCACCACCAACAGGTCGCCCGGCGATCAGCGCACGGCGCTCGTGGGCTGCGATTGCCGGCGGCTCGAAGCGCGTCTTCAACCACTCGATTGCGGGCAACGTGGGGTGGCTCGCCGCGAACAGCACCGCCTGTAGATATCCTCCGCGCAGCACCGCGATCCGGAACTGGCGAGAACCGGCGTCCTCGTAAGTGACCCACTCGCCCTCAGGCAGACGCCGCCTACACCAGTCCCGCCAGCTTGGGGGCGTGACCGCCAGCGCGAAGAAGGTGACGTAGCCTGCGGGCATGCGGGCACGCGACCAGTAGGCCAGGTGCTCGGTCGGAACAACGTCACGCGACAGAACATATCCAAACTGCGCCGCGCCGAGGGGCGCGATGGCGGCCGGCGTGCCCTTGGCTTCGGGTTGACCCGAGATCGGATCGACCACCGGCTGCACCAGAGCGCCGATGCGACCTGCGGAGCTGTTTTCGGCCGACCAATGAATCGGGACGAACAGGCATCCGCGAAGCTGCCGGTCGCTCAGCATCACCCGCAGGATGGCTTGCCCGTACCGGGTGGTGACGCGGGCCAGCTGACCCTGGGCGAGATCGAGCGGGATGGCATCGAGCGGGTGCAGCTCGACGAATGGTTCGCTCACGTGCAGGGCGAGCCTCGGGCTCAGGCCAGTGCGTGTCATCGAGTGCCACTGGTCGCGCACCCTGCCGGTGTTGAGCACGAACGGAAAGCTGGTGTCGGTCGGCTCTGCCAGCCGGCCGGCGAGGATCGGAACGAACCGGGCGCGACCAGAGGGGAAAGCGAAGCTTGCATCGCCGAATAGCCGCTGGCTGCCGCTGATCTTGCCATCGGCGGCCGTTGTGAGCGGCCACTGCGTAGGGGCGAGCGCCTCGTAGGCGGCGTCGGTCAGATCCGACCAAGCGGAAATATCGAAGGCGCGCGTGCCGCGATTGTGGAAGCCCGACAGCGCCGCGTGCTCCCGGAAGATGGCGGCTGCGTTGCGATAGGGGAAGGCCTTGGCCCAGCCGAAGCGGGCAGCGACCTGGCACAGTATCCACCAGTCGGGCCGCGCCTCGCCAGCGGCAGGCAGAAAGGCGCGCTGGCGCGAAACGCGCCGTTCCGAGTTGGTGACGGTACCGTCCTTTTCGCCCCAGGCGGCGGCGGGTAGGCGCACATGCGCCCCGGCCAGCGTGTCGGTCGCGGCGACGTTGTCAGAAACCACCAGCAGTTCGAGGCGCGATAGGGCGGCGCGCACGCGGTCGGCATTCGGCAGGCTGACGGCGGGGTTGGTGCCCATCACCCACAGCGCCTTGATCGCGCCGCCAGCGATCGCCTCGAACATTTCAACGGCCTTGAGGCCCTCGCCGGTGGCCAGATTAGGCGCGGCCCAGAACCGTCCGACGATGTCGCGCTCGTGGCTCGCATAACCCATGTGTGCGGCCAGCATGTTGGCGAGACCGCCGACCTCGCGGCCGCCCATGGCATTGGGCTGGCCGGTGAACGACAGCGGCCCGGAGCCGGGCTTGCCGATGCGCGCGGTTGCGAGATGGCAGTTGATGATGGCGTTGACCTTGTCGCTCCCCTGTGCCGACTGGTTGATGCCTTGCGAGAAACAGCTCATGACGCGCTCTGTACCCGTCCACCAGCGGTAAAAGGTCTCGATCTGGGCTTCGGCAAGGCCGGTGTGGCGTGCGACCTCAGGCACGCTCGCGCCTTGTGCGCACGCTTGCTTGAGCGCCTCGGCCAATCCGTCGGTGTGGTGGCTGGTATAGCTCCAGTCAATCGCGTGCTGGTCGGCCAACCATACCAGCAGCCCATTCCAGAGCTGCACGTCGGTGCCCGGGCGGATGGCGAGATGGAGGTCGGCGCCTTCACTGCTGGCGGTGCGGCGCGGATCTATGGTGACGACGCGCACCCCGCGCTCGCAACGTACCGTCTGGATGCGCTGGTAGAGCACCGGGTGGCACCAAGCCGCGTTCGAGCCTGCCAGCACCACCAGATCGGCGAGCTCGAGGTCATCGTAGCTCTGCGGCACGACGTCGGCCCCGAACGCGCGGCGGTGGCCCGCCACCGCTGCGGCCATGCACAGCCGCGAGTTGGTATCGACGTGGGGTGTACCAAAGAAGCCTTTGGCCAACTTGTTGGCGACGTAATAGTCCTCGGTCAGCAACTGGCCCGAGAGGTAGAACGCAATCGTGCCTGGGCCGTGCCGCTGCTGGATGCGACGGAGCGCGGCGCTGACGTGGTCGAGCGCCTCGTCCCAGCCAACGCGTCGGGTGCCCAGCATCGGATAGAGCAGCCGGCCCTCGCGACCGAGCGTTTCGCCGAGGGCGGCGCCCTTGGAACAGATGCGGCCGAAGTTGCTGGGATGCTCGGGATCGCCGGCAATGACGGCGCCGCCGGCGCCGTCGGGGGTCGCACGCAGACCGCAGCCGACGCCGCAATAGGGACAGGTGGTGCGCACCGTGCCGCACCCAGCTGCGCCGTCCGCCATCAGTAGACGTCCGCCTGATAGCGGCCTGCGGTCTTCAGGCCGGCGATGAATGCCTTGGCATCGGTTTGGCTGTTGCTGCCGTAGTTGGCGGCAATCTCTACCAGTGCGGCGTCGACGTCCTTGGCCATGCGCCTGGCATCGCCGCACACATAGACGTGGGCGCCCTGCTGCAGCCAGGCCCACAGCTCCTTGCCTGCCTGGCGCATGCGATCCTGTACATAAACTTTGCCAACGCCATCGCGCGACCAGGCGGTCGACAGCCTGGTGAGCGTGCCGTCCGCACTCAACGCGTCAAGCTCGGCGCGGTAGAAAAAGTCGCTTGCCTGGCGCTGGTGGCCAAAGAACAACCACGCCTTGCCCGAGGCCTTGCTGGTGTGGCGCTGCCACAGGAACGAGCGGAAGGGCGCGATGCCCGTGCCAGGGCCGATCATGACGATCGGCGTCGCGGGATCGGCCGGCAGGCGGAAGCTGTGGGCTTTTTGCAGGTAGACCTTGAGGCGGCTACCCGGTGCGAGCCGGTCGGCGAGGAAGGTGGAGGCGACGCCGAGGCGCCGGCGTGCCCTGATGTCGTAGCGTACGGCGTCGACGGTCAGATGCAATTTGCCGGGCGAGGCGAGCGGCGAGGAGGAAATCGAATAAAGGCGCGGCTGCAGCGGCTCCAAACATTCGAGGAACGCCTCGGGGTCCGGACGGATCGGGCCGAGCGCTTCGACGGCGGCCAGTACATCGAACGTGGCGGCATCGCCATCAGGGTCCTCGCCCTTGGCGAGCGCCTTGGCTTTGCGCCGCTTGGCGCCGCTTGTCAGATAGCCGAGCAGCTCGAACAAAGCATCGGGTGCGGTGCCCAGGGCATAGTCATCGATGAGCACTCGGCGGATGGTCTTGCCGGCGATCGGGAAATCCCGGGGGGCATCAATGGCCGCCAGCACGGCATCGACGAGCGCCGCGTCATTGCTCGGGAACAGGCCTAAACTGTCACCCGGCGCGTAGTCGATGCCGCTGTCGGTAATGTCGATCACCACATGACGCGTGTCCTTCTCGGAGCCGGCGCCGTTGAGGCGCTCGGCGCTATGGAAGATCGCCTCGACGGGCTGGTCGCGGCAGTAGCCGGCGGCGGCCATCGCGGCGACGGCGGCCGGAGCCACCAGTTCGGTGCGCGCTGCGGCAGCCGGGATCGGGTCGGGGACCACTGCCTCCTCCAGCAGCCGCTTCAACATGCGGCTCGTCTCCTTGCCGCCGGGAACACACAGGTTGAGCTTCTGCTCGCTGCCGGCGGCGATGGCGGCCGCATAGCTCTCGCACAGGTGGCCGCACTGGCCGCAGTCCTGCTGGGCCATTGCGGCGTAGAGCTTGCGCTTGATGGGTTGGCCCGCGGCCAGCGCAATGCGCTCATCGATCGGCATGGCAGGGTCATGCCAGGGCGCCTCGTCGGTGTGGTGATCGCCGGCCAATGCGTTGACGGCGACATGGGGCAGGTCACCGGTGTGCGGCGCGGCGCCGGCCTTGGCATCGAGCGACAGCAGGCCGGCGAAGAAGCCGTTGAGCCAGGCGCGCTGCTCGACGGAAAAAGGTGCGCCTTCGGGAATGACCGGCACGGCGCTGGCACGGGCATCGAGCATGGTCATTCGGTCACCTCCAGCGCCGCGACCATGGCTTTGAGAGCGGGAAGTTCGGTACGGCGGCTGAACTGCAGGAAGGTCTCGTCGGCCGCGCTGCGGTGCGCGAGGTAGGCCTGCAGCAGGCGTCGCACCACCGCCGGACACTCCTCCACACGCACGTCGCGCTGAAACTCTCGGGCAATGGCGGCGTCGGCGCCGAAGCCGCCGCCAACGTGCACGTGGAAGCCTTCCACGGTGTCATCGCTGTCGGGGACGATCGGCACGCGGCAGGCAATGAGGCCGATGTCGCCGATATAGTGTTGGGCGCACGAATTGGGGCAACCCGTGAGATGCAGGTTGATCGGCCTGTCGAGCGCGACTTGGGCCTCGACGTGTGC
>Ga0126384_10000696_pt1 | contig 19186 bp, 16 predicted proteins | sample PanSoiMetPlot_36_FD_92543 | JGI IMG/M metagenome (GOLD analysis project Ga0126384, IMG submission 92543) | Tropical forest soil microbial communities from Panama - MetaG Plot_36 | ecosystem: Environmental > Terrestrial > Soil > Tropical forest > Bulk soil | place: Panama | collected 2016-02-17 | reverse complement strand
GACCACCTCCCCTGCAGGAACTGCGAGCGAGACGCCCTTGAGGATCTCATTTTCGCCCAGCCGAAGGGCGACATCCTTGACGAGAAGGTCAGCCATGCAGGCGAACTCCGAGCCGGACCGCGACGGCCAGGCCGACGCCGATCATCACCACGTTAACGACTGACAGCGCCGACACAAGATCGACGGCACCGGTGCCCCACAGCGACACCAGAAGTGTACCGATCACCTCGGTGCCGGGGCCGAGCAGATATATGCCGGTGGAATATTCACGCACGAAGATCAGGAAGACCAAAAGCCAGCTCGCAAGCATGCCGTATTTGATCAGCGGCACGGTGACGTCGCGCTTGACGCGAAGATCATTGGCACCAGCAGTGCGCGCGGCTTCCTCCAGTTCCGGTCCGACTTGCAGGAGGGTGCCGGAAACAAGCCGCATGCCGTAGGCAAGCCAGACGATCGTGTAAGCGAGCCAGATGGACACCATGGTCGACTTTAAAGGCGACAAAAACGGAACAAACAGGAAAACCCACAAAAGTGTGAGGCCGGCGACTAGGCCGGGCATGGCACGCGGCACCATCACAAGGTAGTCAACCAGCCGCGTCCAACCCGAATTCCATCGATGCACAGCAAGCGCGATTGCGGTGTAGCAGGCGACAGCGATCGCGCCGCCAATTACTCCAATGCCAAGCGTGTTCAATATACCGCGGACCACGTTGGGATAGCCGGTGAGTTCGCGATAGTGTTCAAGCGTGAGCACATCGAGAAGCTTCACGCCTTCGCCCCAAGTCACCACAAAGGAACGCAACGTGATGCCAAACAGCGGCACTACAACCGTGATAAAAAGCCAGAATACGATTCCGCCGAAAGCGATCCAGCGCCAGCCATGCAGCCGAAGAGGCTGCGTCTTCAGGCCCTTGCCACGTACCGAGACATAACGCTGCGCCTGGCGTAGCAGCAGGCGTTGCATGAAAACCAACGGTGCAGTGATAGCAATGATTGCAACAACTACGACAGCCATCAGCTGATAGGACGGCACGCCCAGCTTGTTGGTAAGTTTGTAGAGATAGGTAGAGAGGACGAGAACATCCTGAGGATCGCCCAAAACCAAGGGCAGGCCGAAGAGTTCAAACCCAAGGAAGAAAACCAGCACACCGGCAAACAGGATCGCCGGCAGGATCATCGGCAGGCTCACATTGACAGCGACACGGAATGGATTGGCGCCGGATACCCGCGCTGCTTCTTCAAGATCGGTGCCTAGGCCGCGCAACGCAGCGGCGCTGTAGAGATAGACATGCGGGACATGCGTAAGGCCCGCGATCACGATCAGTGCCAGCAGCGAATAAAGGTTCCAGGGCACAAAGCCGAGAAAATCCTTGGCGAGGGTCGAGAAGATCCCAACCGGACCGATTGCCACCACATAGCCGAACGCGATCACCACGGCCGAGACGAAGATCGGGATCAAGATAAGTGGTTCGAGATAGTGCCGTCCCGGCACGTCCGTGCGCACCATCAGGAAAGCGAGCAAGGCACCGAGGGGGACTGCGATTGCAGCCATTCCACCGGCGATCGTAATTGTTGTCCAGAATGCTTGCCAAAAATCAGGGTCGGCAAAGACGAAAGAATAAGCGAGTAGCCCAATTTTCGCCGATGGATCAAAAAATGGTGCAGTGAGAAAGCTCTGATAAGCCACGAGTGACAGCGGCGCCACCACTGCAAGCGTGGTGAGCCCGAGCACGAGCAAGCGGTACACGACGATGGGCATTTATCCTCGTCATTGCGGGCTACGGGCCGCAGCACGCGAACCCGGGATCCAGACACGAGTACCGATGTTTCTGGGTTCCGGGTTTCGGTCTTCGATCGGCCCGGAATGACCAGACTCGTCCTTACTGTCCCTTCTTTGCTTGCTGCCATTTTGACAGGAAGGCGAGCCGCTTGGTCTGATCGAGGTTATCTAGCAGGGTCTGATCGATTGGTACCGGGCGCGCCTTGTCGCCGATCAGTTGGGTGACACCTTTAATTGTCGCCTCGCCATCGACGTCGGAACGCAACGAATAGAGGTCGGCCTTGTTGGCGATGATGTCCTGTCCCCGCTTCGACAAGATGTAATCAAGGAATAGCTTCGCGGCGTTCGGGTTCCTTGCTTTCTGGGAGATGAAGGCAACGCGCGAGGTCACCATAGTATAGTCCTTGGGAAGAATGATACCGAGGTTGGGATCCTTCTTGGAACGTCCAAGCGCGTATGATCCGAAGATGCCATAGGCAATCAGGTGCTCGCCGGAGGTGACGCGCTCCATCATAGCGCCGGCACTCGTGTAGAGTTTTGCCTGCACCTTGCCCATCGCCTTGAACAGATCCCAGGCCTGCGGGAAATCCTTGATATCTTCGTTGCAGAACAGATAACCGACGCCAGAACGCTCGGGATCATAGGCCGTGATCTTGCCTTTGTAGAAATCAGGTTTGGCGTTGAGCAGCTTGAGCAGATCGCTATGATCCTTCGGGACATCGGCTTCCGGCACCAACCGCTTGTTATATACAAAGGTGATCGGCTCGTAAGTCGTCCCATAGGCGGAATCTTTCCAGACCGCCCATTTAGGCAGAGCCTTAATCTCCGGTGAGGCGTAACTCTCGGCCCGGCCGTCGGCGACGAGCTTCATCTGCAGATCCATCGCGGACGACCACAACACGTCACCGGTGCCGTTGTTGGCGGCCGCTTCGGCGATAAAACGATTGTAGAGCTCGGTGGAATTGAGGTCGGAATATTCGACCTTGATGCTTGGATAGAGCGTCTCGAAATCCTTGATCAGCGGATTGGCCGCGGCGGCATCCGTGGTTGCGTATACGACGACCTTTCCTTCCTTTTTGGCTGCCTCGATGACATTGGCATAGTCGGCTGGGTAACCTTGTGGCGTCTGCGCCGGCGCAGCGGATCCGAATGCCAAACCGGTTGCGATGAATGCGGCGGACACGACGTGTCGCATGACAACTCCTGGTCACGGTTTGTCGGCGCCTGCCGGCGCGGCGGCCTTCGCCGCGATGCTACTCCAGGGCTTCTACTCTCGCCTAGGCTCGGTCGCAAGCGACGAAGGCTTTCGTATTTTCAACGCCGGACAAAGCCAATGGGAAGCGTCCCGCGGATTTTGAGCAGAAGTAGTTTTCAACCTGCGAAACCACCGTCATCTAGAAAGGCCTGCTCTTCCGGCGTGGTGGTGCGGCTAAGCACGCTGTTGCGATGCGGGAACCGGCCGAAACGGCGAATAATGTCAGCATGCAGTTCCGCCCACTTCAGATTCTCGTCGTCGCCGACCGCTTTGTAGAACGCAATGCCACGCTCTTGGTCGGCCAGGTCTTCCGAGTGTCCGAAGGGCAGATAGAAGAAGCTGCGCAATTCGGTCGGCACCTGGCTGTCGAAGCCGCGGACGATGGCGCCGGCGGCGATAGCGCGCGCCAGCGGGTCGGTAGCAAAGGTCCGCGCGTCACCCCGAAACATATTGCGCGGAAACTGATCAAGTAGGATCAGCAGCGCGAGAGCGCCTTGCGCGTTCTGCTCCCAATCGGAGAATTTTCCCGCAGCGGCCGCCTCATAGGTGTCGAGGAACCGTTTCCGGATTTCTTCATCGAACGCTGTGTCCTTGTTGAACCACCGTTTCTGACCGGCTGCGCGCCAGAACGACACTATTTCGTCTGCAGTCGAAAGCATCCGCATCACGTGTCAGTTGCCGGTGATCAGCCGATGTCATTACGGAGCGCGCGCCGCAGGATCTTGCCGACATTGGTTTTCGGCAATTCGTCGCGAAACTCGATCCGCTTCGGCACTTTATAGCTGGCAAGCCGGGTAGCAAGAAATGCGCGCAATTCGGCGGCGGTGAGGTCCGGGTCCTTTTTGACTGCGAACATCTTGGGCGCTTCGCCGGAGTGCTGATCAGGCACGCCCACGACTGCACATTCCAACAGGCCGCCGTGACTCATGGCCACTTCTTCGACCTCATTAGGGAACACCTTGAAGCCGGAAACGGCAATCATATCCTTCTTGCGGTCGACGATGCGCACCCGCCCTTGGTTGTCCATCACGCCAATATCACCAGTGCGGAAAAATCCGTCTTCGGTCATTGCTTTGGCCGTTTCCCCCGGGCTATTCCAATAGCCTGCCATTACCTGTGGCCCGCGCGCACAGATTTCTCCCTGTTCGCCGAGCGCCAATGCATGACCTTGGTCGTCGCGGATCGAGATTTCCGTCGAAGGGACCGGCAACCCGATAGTGCCGGTCCATTCGAGAATATCGCCGCGATTGCACGTAAGCACCGGTGACGTTTCCGAGAGCCCATAGCCTTCAATGATCGGCTTGCCGGTCGCTTTTATCCAAGCATCGGCGACGGATTTTTGCACTGCCGTCCCACCGCCGATCGCACATTTGAGCACGCTCCAGTCAATCTTGCTGAAGTCCGGATGGTGGAGCATTGCGTTGTAGAGCGTATTCACTGCTGGGAACAGGTTTACTTTGTAGTGGCTTAGTTCCTTGATGAGGCCGCGAATGTCGCGCGGGTTCGGAATCAGGAGGCACATTCCGCCTGTGCGCAAGGCCAGCAGGAAACACGCTGTTAATGCAAAGATGTGATAAAGCGGCAGCGCGGTGACGATGACGAGGTGGTCGGTTTTCGGTGGTAAATCGACCATCGGTTGACTCCACGCTTCCACCTGCAACGTGTTGGCAACCAGATTCCGATGCAGCAGCATCGCTCCCTTGGCGACACCGGTAGTCCCACCGGTATATTGCAGGAAGGCGATGTCATTAGGCCCGACCGTAACCGGGGCGAGACCCGATTCGCGCCCGGCCGCAAGAGCGTCGTTGAACTTGACGCTACTTGGTAGCGAGTAGGGCGACACCATTCTTTTGAGATAACGCACTACGGCGTTAACCAGCGTCCCTTTCACGCTGCCGAGCATGTCGCCCAAACTGGCGATCACAATGTGTTTGACAGATGTGTTCGGCAGCGCCTGCTGCAGCACCGAGGCGAAATTCTCCAGGACTATGATTACTTCGACGCCGGCATCGGTAAGCTGGAAGTCCAGCTCGCGTGGCTTGTAAAGCGGGTTGACGTTTACCACCGTGCAGCCGGCGCGCAAAATGGCGGCGATTGCAACCGGGTATTGAAGTACGTTCGGCATCATAATAGCGACACGGGCGCCGCGCTTCACTCCGCGACTTTGTAGCCAGGCCGCGAAGGCGCGCGAGGTCTCATCGAGTTCAGCATAGGTCAAGGACTTACCCATGCAGACGCAGGCGTCACGATCCGCGAACGCCTTGAAGCCTTCCTCGAACATCGCCACCAGCGACGGATAGCGCGAAGAATCAATCTCTGCGGGAACGCCCGGCGGATAATGCCGAAGCCAAAGCCGTTCCATGACGCTTTCCCCCGCCGGCCTTTTGTCCGGACGCCGGCGATCGATTCTCCATGAGAATGAGTCTAACCCGCTCTGCATGCAAGGCCGCACTCGGCGAGCCGCTAGGCGCTAACCGTGGCCGCCGAACGGGAGTAGGGGATTGTCAATCAGGGCGGACGCGGTCGGGGCGATCGGGAGGAACGCCTCGAACAGCTCCCGTACCGCGCGTTCGGGCAGGTCGCGCGTGATGAATACGAGCCGGGTCCGGTGGTCGTCATCCGGCCAATTTTCAAGCCGTGCGGTCGGATGGAAGACATGCTGAACACCGTGCACGACTACTGGCGTTTCGGGCATTTCGACGAGCTTCACAATGCCCTTCAGGCGCAAAAGTTTAGAGCCGTGTGTGGCCCGCAACAGCTCAAGAAACATCTCGAGCGTTCCAGCCGGTACTGCCTCGTCGCTGGTAAGGACGAAAGCACCGATATGCGCATCGTGCCGGTTGACGTCATGATCGTGATAGTGGAATTCCCTTTCATAAGCCTCAGCGGCGAGCCATTTCTTTACGTCGGGAATCTTCTTGTCGGGGTCGTAAAGGCCGCTCCCTAAGAGCCGATCGGGTTCGGCCTCGCCATTAGCCGCATCGAGGATTGGCGCCGCCGGATTAAGAGCGTGGAGCCGCGCCACGATTTGCTCGCACTGCGAGGTGGTCGCTAGATCAGTTTTAGTCAACACGATTCGGTCAGCGACGGCAGCCTGCTTGACTGCTTCGCCATAGGCATCGAGCGTCGCCTCGCCATTGATCGCATCGACTACTGTCACAACGCCGTCGATTCGGTAGCGCAGCAAGAGATAGGGATGCGACATCGCGGTGTGCAGCACCGGAGCGGGATCGGCGAGACCTGTCGTTTCCAAAAGCACGCGACGAAATCTGCACCGGCGATTGTCGAGGTCGCGCAATAGTGTCTCCAGAGCGTCGACCAGGTCGCCGCGCATGGTGCAGCACAGGCAGCCGGATTGCAGCAGCACCATGTTGTCGCTGACATATTCGACGAGCAGATGGTCGAGAGGCACCTCGCCAAACTCGTTGACAATAACAGCGGTTTCCGCCAATGCGGGGTCTTTCAGCATCCGATTGAGCAATGTGGTCTTTCCGGCGCCCAGGAAGCCGGTCAACACTGTAAGCGGGATAGGCGTCGGCGGGATTTTTCGCTCGGCGTGCGGCGCAGCTTTGCTCATTGCGTCGTTGAGCTGACTTTTGGTTTGACCGTCTTTGCCGTCTTTGCCGGCTTGGCAGTCTTGCTGGCCTTACCAGAGTCTTCAGTCTTGGTCGCCTTTTTTTTGGACTCTTCAGCCTTGGTCGCCTTTTTTTTGGACTCTTCTGTCTTGGCGGCGACTTTCTTTTTCGGAGTAGCGCTCGCGGTCTGCTCGACTGTGTCGGGCCGGTCAGCCGGCCCCGTGAAGACCACGACGGGTGGCACCGTCTCGACTGGCGGTCCGAGCACAAATTTTGCCGGCTTCACGTTGGATAGCATAACGGCCTGCTGGCCATTGCCAGATTCATTGCTCGCGGTTGCGGTTGATTCCTCCGGCTCCTCTTCGTTCTCTTCCGACGGTGGCTTGCGGCGATGGCCGCCGCACATTTCTTCGCGCAGGTTCGGCGGCTGAGCATCCATCGGCGCCAAAGCGTCCACAGTTCCAAGAGACGGAGTGAGCCAGGACAGGCCGCCGCTGTTGAACCCGCGCTCGAGCAACTGGGCCGCTTTTTGCGCGCGCACTGCGCCGGACCAGGAGCCCAGCACGACCGCAATCAGCCGGCGGCCATTCCGTGTAGCAGAGGCGACGACGTTGTAGCCGGAAGCACAAATGAACCCGGTCTTCATGCCGTCGGCGCCGGGATAGCGGTAGATCAGCGAATTGTAATTGCGCATCTCACGACTGCCGTAGCGGATCGACGAGATGTGCCAGTAGCTGTCGTACTCTGGAAATTCACGGATGAGCGCGCGCGCCAGGATCGCAAGATCGCGCGCGGAGGTGACGTGATTTTCTGCCGGCAGTCCGTTTGGATTGACAAAGTTGCTTTGCGACATACCGAGGCGCCGGGCATTGGCGTTCATCAAATCGGCAAAGCTTTCCAGCGAGCCGCCTATGCCTTCCGCAATCGTCACCGCAATGTCGTTGGCGGATTTGACCATCAGCATTTTCAACGCATTGTCGACGGTGACGGTGGTGCCGACCTTAAAGCCCATTTTGGTCGGTTGCTGCGCAGCCGCGCTGCGTGACACCGTAAGCAGTGTATTGAGCGTGATGCGGCCTTCCTTGATTGCGCGCAGGGTTGTATATGCGGTCATCAATTTGGTCACAGAGGCCGGATACCATGGATAGGTCGCGTTCTCTGCGTGCAACACCTTTCCGGTCGAGGCCTCGATCAGCAGCTGCGCTTCGGCTCGCGCGCTATCGGCGCAGGCGAGCGATAGCAGGCCGGCAAAGCCGAGGACCGCGACGCGGGAGCGGTGGCTCAAAAAAGCAATCATCATTCGCGCTTCCAGGGTCCTAAGGCCTCAGAAACGGGCAGGTGCCATACGTGTCGGCGCTAGGCTATCTAAGCTTTGGATGGTAGGCAAAGCCTGTGAACTGCGTTTGCATAATATGGTGACTCGGAGGTCATCCCCGAGGAAAGCGACCAAAGTTCGGCAAAGGAGACATCGATGACCGCCTGTATTGTCGGGTGGGCCCATACCCCCTTCGGTAAACTTAACGATGAAACCGTTGAAAGCCTTATCGTACGGGTTGCCGGCGACGCGGTTGCCGACGCCGGAATCGGTCCCAAGGATGTGGATGAAATTGTGCTTGGCCACTTCAATGCAGGCTTTTCAGCGCAGGATTTTACCGCCTCGCTGGTGCTGCAAGCCTCGCCCGATTTGCGCTTCAAACGAGCGACACGGGTCGAGAATGCCTGCGCGACCGGCTCCGCTGCCGTACATCAGGGCATAAGGACAATCGAGGCTCGCGCCGCGCGGGTCGTCCTTGTTGTCGGCGCAGAGCAAATGACCACGACGCCGGCACCGGAAATCGGGCGCAATTTGCTCAAAGCGTCATATGTGCGTGAGGAAGCCGATATCGATGGCGGGTTCGCGGGCATTTTCGGCAAGATTGCCGGACTCTATTTCCAAAAATGGGGCGATCAGTCGGACGCGTTGGCGATGATCGCCGCTAAGAATCACAAAAATGGCGTAGGCAATCCCTATGCGCAGATGCGCAAGGATTTGGGCTACGAATTTTGCCGTACCGAGAGCGAGAAGAACCCCTTCGTCGCTGGTCCGCTCAAACGCACCGACTGTTCATTGGTCTCAGATGGTGCTGCGGCCGTCGTGCTCGCCGATGTCGGAACCGCGCTTAAACTGAAAAAGGCCATTGCATTCCGGGCGGCTGAACACGTTCAGGATTTTTTGCCGATGTCGAAGCGAGACATCCTGAAGTTCGAAGGTTGCGCACGCGCGTGGCAACATGCTCTCGCGAAAGCGGGGCTTAAGCTCGGCGATCTGTCGTTCGTCGAGACACACGACTGCTTTACCATTGCTGAGTTGATCGAATACGAAGCCATGGGCCTGACCGGAGAAGGACAAGGTGCCCGTGCCGTTGCAGAGGGTTGGACTCAAAAGGACGGCAGATTGCCGGTGAATCCCTCGGGCGGACTAAAGGCAAAGGGCCACCCGATCGGCGCGACCGGCGTCTCCATGCATGTACTTTCCGCGATGCAGCTTACGAGTACTGCAGGGGATCTTCAGGTGAGGAATGCGCAGCTCGGAGGCATCTTCAACATGGGTGGGACGTCGGTGGCAAACTACGTGAGCATTCTCGAGCGGATCAAGTAGCTCGGCGAGCCGCCGGTTGCCGCGCTAGTTGTATTTACGGCTGGCGGCAGGAGGCAGAAACGAGAAATCGAAAATGTCCTCGGCCAGCGGTTTCGCGGTCTTGAATTTATAGGACGACGCGAGCTGTTCGATACCTCGGGCGAAGCGCTCCTCGTCAATGCTGCCATATCCGTTCGCTTTCACTTCGGGCGTAACGATGTTTTCACGAATCGCCATAGTAAGGCGTTCAAGCTCGACGTTTTTTCTGGCCGTTCCATTGTGCTTAAGCACCGAGCCGATTGCGCTCGAGGGCTGCTTCACGGTTTCCTTCAACGCTCTCACAAAGGCACGCAAGAAACCCTGAACGGCGTCAGGGTGCTCAGCGGCGAATTTTGAGTTCACGATAATTGTATTTCCATAAAGTTCGAGGCCGTAGTCTGCCATCAGCAGCACGGCGATATCGTCGACCGGAACGCCTTTGTCCTTGAGATCAATAAAAGAGAAATACGAGAAACCGATAATCGCATCCACCTGGCCGGCCGCGAGCATCGGCTCGCGCACTGGCAAACTGACAGTTTCGATCTTTACCTTGGACGCGTCGATACTGTTTGTCCGCACGAAGATCGGCCATTGTGCATAGGCGCCGTCGGTTGCTGCGCCGAGCGTTTTGCCTTCAAGATCTTTCGGTTGATTGATACCGCGACTTTTGCGACCGATCACCGCGAACGGCGGACGATTATAAAGCATGAAAATCGCCTTGATCGGCGCGGCCGGGTTGGCATCGCGGAACCTGATCAGGGCGTTGGTGTCAGCAAGCCCCATATCGTAATTGCCCGATACCACGCGCTCGATCGTTTCGAGCGAGCCATTCGCCGGCTCGATGGTGACGTTGAGGCCCTCTGCCTTGTAGTAGCCCTTGTCGAACGACAGCAAAAATGGCGCCGAGCGCCCGTCAATTTCATAATCGAGCGAGAATCTGACACTCGTTTCCGCCGCCATGGCACGCGTCATCAGCAGCATGGCGGGAAGCAGCGCCACCCAGGCCCATCGCCCGGTGTGGTGAGCGCGCATCACTTAAGTTTCTCCTCTAAGGCTTCGCGCCCCCGGCGCCTGTGTTCCATACGAGAGCAAAGGACACGGCGCTGCAAAGGGCAATATGTGAGCGCCCAATCGCAACACAATTTGCTGCGTTATAACTAACGCCCGCCGATCATTAAGTCACAGGTCCGCTAATCTGAAACGCGAGAAAATTGTGCATTTGCGATAGACTTGCGACAAGTTGGAGGTCCTGTGTATGCCGCTGGCGAAGGCCGACAGGCTTGTGCGCGACATTCCGCCGCTGCGTGCGCCTTATGCGCCGGCGGACGAAGATATCGCGAGGACCCTTCTGGCCGCGGCCACTCGTTCGAGTGATGCCGAAGCGCGCATTGATGCACGCGCAAGACGTCTGGTCGAGGCAATCCGCGCACGCACCGGTGGACTGGGCGGAATTGATGATTTCTTGCACGCGTATGCATTGTCGACCAAAGAAGGTTTGGCACTGATGGTGCTGGCCGAGGCGCTGCTGCGCGTTCCGGACCCCGAAACCGCTGACCGATTGATAGAGGATAAGCTCAAGGCCGGAGATTGGACGCATCACGAATCTCGCTCAGCGTCGCTTCTGGTTTCGGCTTCGGCCTGGACGCTTGGCCTCACGGCCCGTGTCATTCATCCCGGTGAGACGCCGGAAGGTATCGTTGAAACGCTGATCAAGCGGCTCGGATTGCCGGCGGTGCGGGCTGCAACGCGTCAGGCCATGCGCCTGCTCGGTTCGCATTTTGTCCTCGGTCAGACGATTCAGGAGGCGCTATCGCGCGCCGGTTTGCACCGTGAATTCCTCTATTCATTCGACATGCTGGGCGAGGCTGCCCGAACGCGCGCAGATGCCGACCGCTATTTCGAATCTTATGCCAATGCCATAAACGAGATCGGCAGAACTTCGGGCAATGAGTCGCTACCAAGACGCCCAGGGATTTCTGTTAAATTGTCGGCCCTGCACCCACGCTACGAGCCACTATCGCGTAATCGCGTGCTCGAAGAGCTGGCACCGAAATTACTTGAACTTGCGCAACTCGCAAAAAAGCACGAACTCAATTTCACCGTCGATGCCGAGGAGGCCGACAGGCTGGAATTGTCGGTTGATGTGATTGCCGCGGTGTTACGCGATTCTTCGCTTAGCGGATGGGACGGCTTCGGACTTGCTATACAGTCCTATCAGAAACGCGCCGCCGCCGTGATCGACTGGACAGTTGAGGTTGCGAAGGCGCTTGACCGTCGGCTGATGGTGCGTCTCGTCAAAGGTGCCTACTGGGACACTGAGGTAAAGCGCGCTCAGGAGCGGGGTCTTTCCGACTATCCGGTGTTCACGCGGAAGGCGATGACGGACCTTTGCTATCTCGACTGCGTGCGAAAATTGATCGCCGCACGACCGCGGCTTTATCCGCAATTCGCTACCCACAATGCGTTGACCGTGGCTTGTGTGATCGAGGATGCGGGCGGCACCCGTGGTTACGAATTTCAAAGGCTGCATGGCATGGGTGAGGCGCTATATGACTGCCTGCTTGACGACTTGCCGGATTTAACGTGCCGGGTTTACGCGCCGGTCGGCGGTTATTCCGATTTGCTCGCCTACCTGGTGCGGCGACTGCTGGAAAACGGCGCCAATTCCTCCTTTGTCTCCGTGGCAGCGGACCCCGCAGTGCCAATCGAAGCCATCCTACGACGGCCGCAGAGCTGGATCTTCGACGAGTCGCATGCGCGCCATTCGCATATCCCGCTGCCACGCGACTTGTTCGGTCCCGCCCGTTGTAATTCTGTGGGTATCGAATTCGGAGACCGCGCGTCGCTCGAAACGTTACTGGAAGAAATTCATGCTGCTTCGCAAGTGACGAGTGCAAAATCGCTGATCGATGGAGCGCCCGTTGCCGGTCACGAACGGCCGGTCATCTCGCCGATCGACGGCCAGCAAATCGGCACCGCGCAGGAAGGTGACGCAACCATCGTTGCTGCCGCACTCGCCGCTGCCCACGCCGCCTTTCATCCTTGGAACGCAACGCCGATTGCGGACCGAGCCAGCGCGCTCGAGCGAGTTGGCGATTTGATTGAGCAGAATCGCGGCAAGCTAATCACACTCTTGCAGGTTGAGGGCGGCAAGACAATTGATGATTGCGTTTCCGAAGTGCGCGAGGCAGCCGACTATTGCCGATATTATGCCAGTGAAGCGCGCCGTGTACTTGCGCCAAGGCCGATGCCGGGGCCGACCGGTGAGACCAACGTGTTACGCATGCACGGGCGCGGCATCTTCATTTGTATCAGTCCGTGGAATTTTCCGCTGGCGATTTTCAGCGGCCAGATTGCGGGGGCGCTCGCAGCTGGCAATTGCGTTGTGGCCAAGCCCGCCGAGCAGACGCCCCTCATCGCTTTCGAAGCGGTGAAACTTTTCCATGCTGCCGGTGTGCCGGTGGGCGCGCTGCAGCTGATCTTGGGTGACGGCAAGGTCGGTGCGATGCTCACTGCAGATCGCCGTGTTGGCGGCGTGGCCTTCACAGGCTCGACAGAAGTCGCGCGCATGATCAACCGGGTGCTGGCGGCTAAAGATGGACCCATCCCGCCGCTGATCGCCGAGACGGGTGGAATCAACGCCATGATTGTCGATGCTACGGCGCTGCCTGAACAGGTGATTGACGACGTGATTGTGTCGGCGTTTCGCTCTGCCGGCCAGCGGTGCTCGGCTTTGCGACTCTTGTGCGTGCAGGACGATATAGCCGACCGCGTCTTCGAAATGGTGGTCGGTGCGGTGCTTGAACTCAAGCTCGGGGATCCCCGCGATCCCGCAACCCATATCGGGCCGGTGATCGACAGTGAGGCAAAGGAAAAACTCGAGCATTGGATTGCACGCGCGGAAGCGCGAGGTGCCGTTTTGTTCCGTCTCCAAACCGATTTTCCGGACCGTGGCACCTACGTTGCGCCCGCCATTTTAAAGATTGATAGCGCGCGTGAGCTAAAAGAAGAAGTGTTCGGCCCAGTCCTGCACGTTCTGCGTTGGCGGGAGGATACGCTCGATCAGCTTCTCGAAGACATTGCTGCGAACGGCACCGCGCTCACCCTTGGCGTCCATTCGCGTATCGATGCCACTGCCGCTTACATCTCAAACCGACTGCCGCACGGGAATATCTATGTAAATCGCAATATGATTGGCGCCGTTGTGGGCTCGCAACCGTTCGGCGGCAGCGGATTGTCAGGCACCGGGCCGAAGGCCGGGGGACCCCACTATCTGAACCGTTTAGTGCTCGAGCAGATGGTGACGGTGAATACAGCGGCCTCCGGCGGCAACGCCACACTGCTATCCGAAGACGACCAGTGAAGGCCCGCAAGGCCAAACGCCGCTTTTTGGACCTATTTTCTTTGTTAAACGAGCGATAACCGTGGCGGCAACGAAGTACCATGCCATAGGGTTAGCTGTCATATGCGTTAATCAGTTTTGCGCGGGGATGGGTTACCTTGGAATCTATGACTGATTCGGTCGCCAGGCTTTACGATGCCGTGATCGCGGTTCGCGGCTCCGATCCGGCGAAATCACGAACGGCCCGGCTTTTGCGCGCCGGTCGCGCGAAGATGGCCAAGAAGCTCGCTGAAGAGGCGGTCGAGGTCGTCATCGACGCCATGCACGGCCAGCCCGAAGCCGTGGTCAAGGAAAGCGCGGACCTGCTGTACAACCTCGTGGTGCTGTGGGTTCATGCCGGCGTCCGTCCGGACGAAGTCTGGGCCGAGATGCGCCGGCGCGAGTTGATGTTCGGGATCGCAGAAAAAGTACCAAAAGATCTGGTGCGTGGCACGGCACGACGTAAAGTGGTCCCGCTGGAGCCCGCGCACATTCGCAAGCGCCGCTGATCCGTCACAATTTTCCTCACGAGTATTTCTATGACCGCTGAGGCTGCCGAGCCGCCCTCCTTGTTGCGCCGTCTTTACGACTGGTGCCTAGCCGCCGCCCATAAGCCACATGCGTTGTGGACAATGGGCGCAGTGTCATTTTCCGAAAGCTCATTCTTTCCGGTGCCGCCTGACGTCATGCTGATCCCAATGGCGCTGGCGCGGCCTGACCGGGCATACGTCATGGCGGCCTGGTGCACAGTGACATCTGTTGCCGGGGGTCTGCTCGGTTACAGTATCGGCGCGTTTCTCTATGATTCTGTAGGCGCCTGGCTCATCAATCTCTACGGTTACGGCGACAAGGTTGAGGCTTTTCGTGATGCTTACGCGCAATGGGGCGCCTGGATCATCCTTCTGAAGGGCCTGACGCCGATCCCGTACAAAATAGTGACAATTACATCGGGATTCGCCGGTTATAATCTTGGCCTATTTCTGTTTTTTTCGATCGTCACGCGCGGCGCCCGATTTTTCGTGCTAGCGCTTCTCCTGCACCGCTATGGCGATCGGGCCCGTCATTTTATTGAAAAGCGATTGGGCTTATGGGCACTGATCGGCGCTGCGGTTATCGTCTTTGGTGTCGTGGCGGCGCTATACCTGATTTGAGATGCAAGCGGTTCCTCAATTTCGCCACCTGTCGGCTTTAGAGCTGACGGCGAATAGAGGGACAAGCCGCGATTCGGTGGCCGACCAGGCGCCTGCTTTCGCCAGTCATGGGCAGCAGACGGGCATTGACCTTTCATAGCAATCGTGGGGCGGCTCCGCTCACGCGCGGTCTTTTGTTTGTGGTCGCGTTAGTGCTAATGCCGGCATTGGCGGCGGCACAGGATCAGGCGGCTCCGAATCAAAAAATTCACGAGAGCGAGGGTTTTATCGCGGCCGTTAGCCGATGGTTCGAGGAGCAGACTGCGAATATGAGCTCGTCGTTCCGGGACGCGCGTAAGAAAGTCGAGGACTTCAGCAGCGCCGCCAGCGATGCGGCCAAGAGCACAGTCGAGAGCGCCAAGGATGCTGCCGGTGCCGTCGCGCGCATTCCGACAGCCCGCGCCGTCAGCGGCCATGAGAAATGTCAGCTGGCGCCCAATGGCGCACCCGATTGCCTCTCTGCGGCCAACACGATGTGCAAGGCAAAGGGCTTCGGCTCTGGAAAGAGCGTCGACATGACCACGGCCGAAATCTGTCCGCCGAAGGTCTATTTGTCAGGCAGGTCGACCGGACCCGAATGCACGACCGAGACCTTCGTCTCCCGCGCCCTCTGCCAATAGTTGTTTTCTGCCGGTACGCGATGCTTGTGTCGTCGCGGAGCCTGTGTTTCGGTTTCGGGCATGAACCTTCATACAAAACTCCTGCAACGCGAAACTGCCGGACATCCGGTGACCGTCGGCCTGATCGGCGCCGGCAAGTTTGGCACCATGTTCATGACGCAGGTCCGGCTTACGCCCGGCATGCATCTCGCCGGAGTCGCCGATCTCGATGTTGCGCGTGCGCGCAACCAACTAAAGATCGCGGGCTGGCCGGATGAAGCCTATATGGCGATTTCGCTTAGCGATGCGCATAAGAAACGGACTACGATTGTAACCGATAGTGCGGAAGCGTTGATCGCGGATCCGCAGATTGAAGTTATCGTCGAAGCGACGGGTGTGCCACGCGCCGGTATCGAGCATACGATCCACGCAATTGCAAACGGCAAGCACATCGTGATGGTGAACGTCGAAGCCGACGCACTGGCGGGTCCCCTGCTCGCACGACGCGCCAGAGCCGCGAAAGTTGTCTATTCACTTGCCTGGGGTGACCAGCCAGCGCTGATTTGCGAGCATGTCGACTGGGCTCGCGCCACCGGCTTCAAGGTTATTTGCGCCGGCAAAGGTACGCGCTACGAGCCGCATTATCACAAATCCAATCCCGATAATGTCTGGGACATCCTCGACAAATACCTGAAAATTTCCGACCGCAAATCAATCAATCCAAAAATGTTCAATTCGTTCGTCGACGGGACCAAGTCCGGCATCGAAATGACAGCGGTATGCAATGCTACAGGTCTGACACCACAGACCAACGGGCTCGGGTTTCCGCCGGCGACACGCTTCGAGCTCGCCGATATCTGCAAGCCGAAGAGCGATGGCGGAACGTTGGAAAAGGCTGGCGTCACTGAAGTGACGTCGTCAGTTTATCGTGATGGCCGCGATGTTCCGTACCACCTCGCGCTCGGCACCTACGTCGTATTCGAGGGTGACACGGACTATGCGCGCCGGTGCTTTAAGGAATACTCCATGTTGCCGGACAAGACGGGCAGATATGCCGCGCTCTATCGCCCAATTCACATGATCGGGATGGAGCTCGGCATATCGATTGCCAATGCAGCGCTCCGTAACGAGCCGACCGGCGCGCCCACCGGATTTCGTTCAGATGTAGTCGCAACTGCCAAGCGTGATTTGAAAACAGGTGAGATCTTAGACGGAGAGGGGGGCTTTTGTGTTTGGGGCAAACAGACCCCGGCGGGTGCTTCGCTCGAACGCGAATTGCTGCCGCTTGGGCTTGCTCACAACGTCAGGCTCAAGCGCGACATTCCCGAGGGACAGGCGCTTCGATGGTCTGATGTTGTATATGACCCCGATGATTCCGCTGTGAAGGTACGGCGCGAAATGGAAGCGGCTTTCGGTCGACAGAATGTCGGCGCGGAGCCGGTGATATGACGGGCTTTAGATTGCCGGCCGAACCACTAGCCGAGCTGGATTTCACCGTCGACCTTGTGGTTGAGTCCGACCTTGCCGATGGTGAGTACCATCTGCGCCTGAATAGTCTCGTTGCCCTTGAGACGGCCGTCGGCCACCGCTGCGCGGATTGCCTTTTCGATCTCTTGCTGTGAGGTGACGCCCACGACTTTGAGGAATTTGCGCAATGACATGTTGAGGGCTTCTTCGTTCATCTTAAAAGACTCCTTGAGTAACGCGTTTCGACCCAATGTTATGGCTTAGCCGGTGCCTGGGCCAAGCCGGTTATGTCGATAAAAACAATGATTGCATTTTTGTTTGGCTGTACAGCAACTTGACGCTATAGCTAGGTGTTCAGCCGGTGTGGCGGAATTGGCAGACGCGCACGACTCAAAATCGTGTTCCCAAAAGGAGTGTCGGTTCGACCCCGACCACCGGCACCACTAAATCCATCGACAGGTCTCGCGCGCACAATGGACGATTATGTGGCCTTGCTTCGCCGTGACCCGCCTGTCGCCGCCGCTGCGATAGTGACGGTCATCGGCGCGTTGACGATCTGCGGCTTCTTTTTTTTCCAATACGTTCTTGGCTATCCGCCGTGTCCGCTTTGCCTCGATCAACGCAATGCGTTTTACGTCAGTGTTCCACTCGCTGCGCTGCTGTGGCTCGGAGCAAGCCACGGCGCCTCGCGCAAGGTCATGATTGCGGGCTTCGCCGTCATCGCCGCGATCATGCTGTGGAATGCAGGTCTGTCTGCCTATCATGCTGGAGTCGAATGGAACTTTTGGCCGGGCCCGGCGGATTGCTCAGGACCAATCGATAGTCTTGGCTCCGCCGACAATATGCTGAAGAAGCTGCAAGACATCCGGATCGTGCGTTGTGATGAAGCGGCCTGGCGGTTTTTCGGAATTTCGCTTGCCGGGTATGACGTTCTGGTGTCGCTGTTCCTCGCGTTGATTGCGGCCTGGGGTGTCAAGACTTCGCTGGCACGGCGCAAACGGTCCGGCTAGAGCATCGTCAAGGTCGTCGTTATGGAAGTTTTGATCATCGGCGCTGGCATCGGTGGATTGACCCTTGGGCTGATGCTCCATCGCGCCGGGATCGCTTGCCGAATCTTTGAGGCCGCTCCCGAACTCAAGGTGGTCGGCGTGGGCATCAACATTTTGCCCCACGCATCGCGCGAATTATGCGCGCTCGGTCTTGAAGACGCTCTTGCAAAGGTCGCCGTGACCACGCGGGAATATTGTTTTTACAACCGCTTCGGGCAGTTCATTTACGGCGAACCGGCCGGCCGTTTTGCCGGCTACGACGTGCCCCAATTCTCCATTCATCGCGGCGACCTCCAAATGGTTCTCCTCGATGCGTTTGTAGAGCGTGCCGGCGCGGACAAAGTAATCACAGGCTGGCGCTGCACCCGCGTCGAGCACGACGGCCCAGAGGCGGTTGCGCATTTCGAGGATATCAAAGGCAAGCCATTGCCAACCCGGCGCGGTAGCGTGGTTGTCAGCGCTGAAGGCATTCACTCAGTCTTGCGCAAACAACTTTTCCCGCACGAGGGGCCGCCTAAATACTCGGGCATCAATATGTGGCGCGGAGTTACCCGCTGGAAACCGTTCCTGTCGGGCGCCAGCATGATCCGCATCGGCTGGCATCATCCAGCGAAACTTTTGATCTATCCGATCCGCAGCAATGTCGATACCGACGGCCGCCAACTTGTGAATTGGGTATGCGACATCGAGACACCGCACTACCACGCGCGCGATTGGAATCGTCGCGGGCGCTTGGAGGACTTTCTGCCCGCGATGGTGGATTGGCAATTCGATTGGCTTGACGTGCCACAATTCATCAGCAGCGCCGAAACAATTCTCGAATATCCGATGGTTGATCAGGATCCGCTGCCGAGATGGAGCTTCGGTCGCCTGACGCTCCTGGGCGACGCCGCACATCCGATGTATCCGCGCGGTGCCAATGGCGCGGCACAGGCCATTCTAGACTGCCGCGCTCTTTCCGAAGCGCTCCTCGCAAGTGCGGATCCGATCGCCGCGCTAAAGGCCTATGAAGCCAAACGTCTTCCCCCGACGAGCGAGGTCGTGCTGGCAAACCGCGAAGCGCCACCAGACGCCATCCTGCACGAAGTGTACCGCCGTACCGGCGACAAGCCGTTCAAGAACATCGACGACGTCATCAGCCGCGAAGAGCTTGTTGCCCTCTCGGAGAGCTACAAACGTGTGGCGGGCTATGACAAAGAACGGCTGAAGACTCGAGCCTGAGGTTGCCCAAAAG
>Ga0126384_10000695_pt1 | contig 19187 bp, 16 predicted proteins | sample PanSoiMetPlot_36_FD_92543 | JGI IMG/M metagenome (GOLD analysis project Ga0126384, IMG submission 92543) | Tropical forest soil microbial communities from Panama - MetaG Plot_36 | ecosystem: Environmental > Terrestrial > Soil > Tropical forest > Bulk soil | place: Panama | collected 2016-02-17 | reverse complement strand
TCGACGCGATCGCCGCGGGCTTGTTCGGGGGCTGCGTAGGTCGCTGTGCCATATGGCACGCCAACCTCAGTCAGTTCCGTATGATGAATGCCGGAAGAGCGCGCGGCTTCGTCATCGAGCAACTTCGCCAAGCCAAAGTCGAGCACCTTTGCCTGACCACTGCTGGTGACCATCACGTTGCCGGCTTTGATGTCGCGATGAATGATCCCTCGCGAATGTGCAGCGACAAGCGCATCAGTGACTTGAATTGTAATTGAGAGGGCGCTTTGCAACTCGAGGGGGCGACCGCCTACCAACTCACGAACGTTCTTTCCCTCGATGTTCTGCATCGCAATGAAATTGATGCCATTGATTTCGTTCAGGTCGAAGATTGTGCAGATGTTGGGGTGGTCCAATGCCGAAGCGAGTCTGGCTTCGCGTTCGAATCTTTTGAGATTTGCTTCCTTGGCGGTGAGCTCGGCAGGTAGAACCTTGATCACGACCGTTCGGCCCAGTTTGTTATCGATGGCCTTGTAGACCGTACCCTGGCCACCTGCACCGAGCTTGTCGAGGATTCGATAATTTCCCAGACTACTTCCAATCATTGCGGTGTTGAGGGCTCTATTTAACCCCTAACGCAGCTGATTCGCAAAGCAGACTGCAACGCCTTTGGGTTAAAGAATTGGTGGCGAGAGGATCAAATGAATTAGCCGCGGATGGACGCGGAAAAACGCGGATAAGACGACATAGGGTTCACAAAGAATACGATAGCCACAGATAAACAGGGATGTCACGGATCGGAAATCAAGTCCTCTAATTCCGATCCGTTTTATCCGTGGTCATCTGTGGCTATTCTTATAGTCCTATCCGCGTATTCCGCGTTCATCCGCGGCCAGTTCGTGATCTTTGGTAGTGCGGTCAGCTTTTGCCCATCTGCCAGAGCATGAACGCGTAGTCGAATGCCGTTTCTTTCAGCGCGTCATAGCGTCCGGAAGAGCCGCCATGGCCGGCGCCGAAGTTGACCTTCAGTAACAACGGATTGTTGTCAGTCTTCATCGCCCGTAGCTTGGCAACCAGCTTGGCGCCTTCCCAGTAAGGCACCTGACTGTCGTTCACCGATACCTTCACGAGCATCGCGGGATAATTCATCTTCTTTACATTGTCATAAGGCGAATACGACTTCATATAGTCATAAGCAGCCTTCTCAGTCGGATTACCCCATTCGATGAATTCACTGGTCGTCAATGGCAGCGACGCGTCGAGCATTGTATTGATAACGTCAACGAACGGTACCTGGGCCACTACTGCTTTGAACAGATCAGGCCGCATGTTGGTGACCGCGCCCATTAAAAGACCGCCGGCGCTGCCACCCTGAATCACAAGCTTGTCCTTCGAAGTGTATTTCTCTTTCACCAGGTGCTCGGCGCAGGCGATAAAGTCGGTGAAGGTGTTGATCTTTTTCATCATGCGCCCTTGCTCGCGCCACTCTTCACCCAGTTCGCCACCACCGCGAATATGCCCAATCACAAAGACGACGCCGCGGTCCAACAGCGCCAGTCGGCTGGAGCTAAAAGTCGGAGAGATTGAATACCCGTACGAGCCATATCCGTACAGCAGCAGCGGCGCGGAACCGTCAAGCTTTACGTTGCGGCGATAGACCACGGACATCGGGATTTTGGTGCCGTCGCTCGCGGTCGCAAACAGCCTCTCGGATTTGTAATTCGCTTTGTCGAAACCCCCCGGAATCTCCTGCTGTTTCATGAGCGTCGCTTGTCGCGTGTTCATGTCGTAATGAAATACCGAGCTCGGTGTTACCAGCGACTGATAGTTATATCGCAGCTTCGTGGTATTAAATTCGTGGTTGTTGCTGATACCCGCCGAATAAACCGGTTCCGGAAAAGCGATGCGATGCTGTTTGTTGGTCTTGAAATCGTAGATCTCGATCTGCTCGAGGCCATTCTCCCACTCGCTCAAAACTGCGTGATCGGCGAACAGGCTGATATCGTCGATCTTTACAGCGGGCCGGTGGGCCACAAACTCTTTCCAGTTTGCCTGAGATGGATCGGAGGTTGGCACAGTGACTATGCGAAAGTTCTTTGCGCCTTTGTTGGTGCGAATGTAGAAAAGATCGCCGCGATGATCGAGATCGTATTCGTGCAGGGGTTCTCGGGCCGAAACGACTTTCAATTCAGTGTTCGGTTTGTCGGCTGGTAGCCAGCGGACCTCGCTCGAGGTCTTGCTTCCGATCTGCAGAATGATGGCAGCTTTGTCGCGAGTGCGGCCGCTGGAGATGTCGAACAATTCATCCTTCTCTTCATAGATCAGATCACTCTTGTCAGTCCCGAGCACGTGCCGAAAGAACTTGTCGCTACGCTTGGTTACCGCATCTTCGGTTACGTAGAAAAAGGTCTTGTTGTCCGTGGCCCAGGCCATGTTGTCGACGCGTTCGAGACGCTCGGGGAAGAGCTCGCCGGTACGCAGGTTCTTAATGTGGAGAGTGTATTGGCGATAACCGGTGTTGTCGGTCGAGTACGCGAGGAGATTGCCATCGTCGCTCGGGGCGAACAGGCCGATCGCCATAAACTGCTGACCTTTGGCGAGTTCGTTCTGATCGAGAATGATCTCTTCCGCAGCACTCACATCACCTTTCTTCCGGCAATAGATGGGATACTGTTTTCCTTCTTCGGTGCGCGAATAATAGTAGTAGCCATCCTGGAGGTACGGGACGTTAGTGTCCGTTTGCTTGATGTGGCCCAGCATCTCCTGATAGAGCTTCTGCTGCAAGGGAACTGACGGCTTCATAACCGCTTCTGTGTATGCATCTTCGGCTTTGAGATGATCCATCACTTGCGGGTTTGTCTTTTCACGCAGCCAGAAATAATCGTCGACAAGAGTCTCGCCGTGAATCTTTGTTATCTTTGGTTTCTTTTCAGCCATGGGTGGTTGAGGTGTAGTCGATCCGCCATCGCCTTGTGCGCGCGTGCGTGAATCACTACACAGAATTGTCAGAGAAATAATGCACAGGAACAGTGTCAAGAGTTTGGCGTTCTGGTTCATTTGGGACCTTCCTCGAAGAATTTGGTGTTCGTAGACTATCCGCATTGAGCAACGCAGGTCCGCCTGGAACGCAATTCCGTATGAATTCGCGAGGAGATTTGTTGGATTTGGTCGCGGCGCACGGCCGGCCTAGTCGTGGACCGTTCAACCGCGCAGGGGGCTGCCCCAACCCGATTGGACGTACTTGCCATCGAGAACTATGCAGGGAACCGTTGGATCATCGTCGGAAAACGCAAACATCTCGGCACGTCGCGCCAGATCGTTCTGCGCATCATAATCCGCGTATGGGATTCCCTTACTGTCGTAATATTCGCGCGCCTGCTCGCAATAAGGACAACCCGGCTTCGTATACATAACCAAACCCATTCTTCACCTCCAGAAGAATATGTAGTTTAGCAATGGAGGTCGCAGAAGCGAAGCCCTCTGATTTGTAGTACCAAGTTTCAACTTACGGGTCATGAGGCCAGTACCATCACGCGGTAGCGGATGGGTCTTTTGATAACCGAAGCACATGAGACGTTAAAGGACCCATCCGCTACTGCGTGATGGTACTGACCTCATGACCCGCAAAGCCACAACGTTATGATTAACGAACATCAACAGCGACATACGTGCAATGAATATGTAACTACCCAGAATTTTTGCGGTATACTCCTCGCCAATGTCAGATCAGCATACACCGCTGACGGATCTGGCCCCGATTGAGAGCGATCTGCTCGATCCGTACGACAAGCTGGTGACGATCGAGATACTTGGCAGACGGATCGAAGTGCCTGAAAAGAATCGTCTGCTTCGCTGTTTTCAGTACTTGTCACTCCGGACTATTTCATACGGCGACTTTTGCTGGAATGGAGACTGCACAAACTGCCAGATTTGGTATCACAACGATGGGCAAAGCGACGCTGATGATCGGCCCGGACTTGCGTGCCGGCTGGAAGTGCAGGAAGAGATGGTCATCACTAAGCTGAACACCTTTATCAAGCTCGAAGGTATCAATAAATAAATTGCGGATTTGGGAGCGGATTGCGGATTCCTCGTTGGTCCAACCGAGAATCCGCAATCCACATTGTCTGACATTAGCCATTTGAAACTAAATTGCTAGAGGCGGGCGTGCCGTCGGTCCTGGCGCAAGTCGCGCCGATCACATCGACGATCGCGGAGGTCTCCGCGCAAATCCCTGCGATCGTGTCGCAGTTCGATGCTATCGGCTCTGATTTCCCGACGATCGGCACGCAACTCGGCTAGTGAGGCTCCCTCACGCCGGTCGTTACGCACCTCGCGAATGTCACTCCAGCGCTCTCTGGCATCGCCACGAAGTTCACGACGATCCGCGCGAATCTCTCTCGTATCAGCGCGAAGCTCGCGACGATCTGCGCGCAAGTCTCGACGTTCCCATCGATTGATGTTTTCCTGGGCCATGGTGCTGACAACGTTTGCGGCCAGCAAAGCCGCTATGACAAACACACTACGAACAAAGATTTTCATCTTTCATGTCCTCCCTGTTTTCGGTTTCTTACAGTTGCTTACGCAACGCGACGTCGAATTCGCGAAGGAGATAGATGGAGAGCGCGCACTCGCAGGTATCGGTAGCCTCGATCAGGCCAACCGTCGCTTGCTGGTAGTTAGACGCGGCGTTATGCGGTGAGGACGAACTTTTATCTGGTCAGATGTCAGTACCTGGGCACTGAAGGATCCACATCAATGGACCAGGCGGTGATTCCACCGACCATATTTGTGAGATTACCGGTGAAGCCGGCCTGCTTGAGCGCCTGGATAGCCATTGTGCTGCGGCCGCCCATTTTGCAGTGTACGATCGTTTCCTTCGTCGGATCGATCTCGGACATTCGACTGACAATTTGACCGAGCGGAATGTGGATGGTATTGGGAATCTTTGCAACAGCTAACTCATGGGCCTCGCGCACGTCGATGATTTGCAGATCATCACCCTTGTCGATTCGTTCCTTGAGTTCTTTGGCAGTGATCTGTGGTATCGACTGTCCCATAGATTGAGTCATAGTTCCTCCGGAAATGATGGCTTGATTTTACTTGTTATTCTATCCACCCTTCCAAACGCCAACAAGGCAACCTGCCCATTCGGATTCCTCCTGTCGAGGTGCATGCGCTACACTTCCTTAGTCTGATTCGAGTGTTGGAGGCGAACATGAGATTCGAGTTTTATCATTCGGGCCTGGACGCGATTCCCAAACTTTCTGTGGATGGAACCGTGTCAAACGCCATTCACTTCTCGCACTGGCAGGGTAACGAGACCCCGGCCGAAGTAAAAGCCGACACCTCAACAGGAATCGCGCTGAACCTTGTTGGCTCACCTCGTCGCGAGCAGTTGACGCAGGGAATTGAATTGGTCACGAACAATCATTTCGACACCGACGGTGTCCTTTCAGTATGGACTGTCCTGACTGGGAGTAGGGCGCTGGATCTTAGCGAGCAATTAATTGCCGCAGCTGAGGCCGGCGACTTTTCGGAATTCTCGAGCGAACATGGTATTCGAACCAGCATCGCGATCCAGGGTTCGGACCAGGCATCGCCAAATAACGACACCGGTTCACCGCTGGCGCGCCAGCTTGCCGGAGAAGATGTTGATGACGATGCTCGCGCTTATGAATTGGTGTTGCCGCAGGTCGAGCACGTCATCACTCACATTGATGACTATGAACCGCTTTGGCGCGAGCCCTGGGAACGAATCGTAACGGCAGTCGAAAGCTTTGAGCGAGGCGCTTCGACCGTTACTGAGTTCCAGGACGAGAAGGTCTCACTGATCATACTTGCGCCAGAGATATTCAGCGCCTCGGGCTTCAATCCTACGCGTCACGCTGCACCCTACACAGCCATTTCCCGGTACGCCAGCGGACAGATTTTTCTGATAGCCACACCATTGAGCGGCGGCTGGACCTACCGTATCGACTACCCCTACTACTCGTGGGCCGAAACACAAGTGCGGCCACGCGTCACCCGTCGCGATTTATCAAGTCTTATCGAGCAGCTGAACGAAATTGAAAGCAATGTCGAAGGGAATTGGAAACCTGATTTGAGCGAGATGACATCTGCAGTAAAGTTCCTTGGTCGCGGTGCCGCGCTGGCAGCTTCAGCGCTTGATCCCGAGACCGTTGTCACCCAGCTGTGCCGAGCGATGTCCGTTCCCTTAAAGGCGGCCACTGTATGAGACTCAATCCCGTATATGGTGTTCGAGACTTACGTTGCTAATGCCCAACGCAGGGATCCGGAATGCATGATGTCGTAATCATCGGAGCGGGACCGGCCGGCTTGTCCGCAGCGTTTTGGTGTGACCAACTCGGGCTTGACACACTTTTGTTGGAAGAGGGCGAGGAAGTGGGCGGACAGCTCCACCGCGTCTTTAACCCAATCAATAACTACCTCGGACTGCAGGCAGCCAATGGTGAGGAATTATTGAAACGTTTTGCTGCCCGAATCGATGAGGCCGATTTTGATCTTTGGACCAATGTCGCGATCAGGAACGTCGATCTAAGAGCCAGACGGGTCGTGCTGCAGAGTGGTGAAGAGCTGCAATCGATCTGCATAGTTATTGCCACCGGAGTGCGGCGGCGCAACCTCAATATTCCCGGAGAGAAAGAATTTGTGGGACGCGGCATCATCGAATCCGCCGCTCGTGACAAGCAGTTGTTTGCCGGTAAGGATGTCTGCGTCGTCGGCGGTGGCGATGCGGCCGCGGAGAATGCCTTGCTGTTGGCGGAGGTCTGTCCGACTGTGACTTTGGTGCATCGTGGTAAGTCACTGCGAGCTCGCAGGGAGTTTCGCGATGACCTGCAAACTAAGCACTGCATCACTGTTTTCAAAGAGGCGAAAGTGCAACGTATTCTTGGCGGCGAGAAGGTAGAAGCAGTCGAGATTCTGCGCGCCGGCGCAATCAAGCCTTTTCAGATGGCGGTTGGCGGCGTGGCAATCCGCATAGGAGTTGAGCCGAACACAGACTTAATAAGAGGCCAACTGCAACTCGATGAGCTAGGCTACATCATGATCGACGCCTTGCAGCAAACGAGTGTCGAGAATGTTTTTGCGATTGGAGATGTGGCGAATCCGCTCGCGCCGACCATCAGCAGCGCAACCGGTGCGGGTGCTACTGCAGCTAAGGTCATCGCTTCGCGGCTGCAGCAGGCTAAGGGCTAAGAGCAGAGGGCAAAGAGCAAGGACCAAAGCCCAAGACCGAAGACCAAAGACCAAAGACCCAGACAGGGTATGACTGAAACCATTACCACAGCAGCGGCATACGGCGAACAACACTTGCTTGCCTATCCGATCGAGTACATCGCCGGCATCGATCTTTACAACGCCGGCGAATTCCATGCTGCGCATGACGCATGGGAAGAACGCTGGATGGGTGAGGTTGGTCCGGATGAAAAGCTTTTCCTCCAGGCGATGATTCAATCGGCCGTGGCCTTTCACCACCTGCAAATCAGCCGTCCCGGCGCCGCGCGGCAAATGTACCTGCGAGCGAAGGCTAAATTTGAGCGGCTAGGCAAAAATGTTTTCATGTCACTCGACATTGATGATTACCTGACGCAGCTCGATGCAGCACTCTCATGGTTATTGACTGCCGCTGATCCGCGCAAGCTGAATCCTCCGCTCATCGTTCCGCCCACGATCAGACTATTACCCGAGATCCTGGATTTTGACTAAACCCGATATGACTGAGGTCATCAAAGCAAGCCTGCTAAGTCTGTGGTTGGGTGCGGCATTGTTTTTTAGCGCAGTGGTTGCGCCGGCGGTTTTCGGCGTTTTGCGGCAGTTTGCCCTCATCAATGTTAACGAGATTGCCGGTGCTATCGTGTCTCGCAGCTTGAGTGTAATAAACTTGAGCGGCTTTGTTATTGGCTTCGGCGTGCTCGTCGTGACTCTATTGTTTACCAGAAAGCGCAATCTGATGTTCCTCATCCAGGCGGTACTGTTGGCAGTTGTAGCCGCCGGGACAGCGGCAGGACATTGGGTTGTGACCGCCCGGATGAGTGCGTTGCGAGCTGCGATGTCGATGCCGATTGATCGCGTCGCATTCGATGATCCAAGACGCGTTGCGTTTGATCAGTTGCATGGTTATTCAGTTGCTCTCTTGAGTGCAGCAATGCTTGCTGCGATTTTGTTTGTTATTGTCTCGGTAGTGCGACGCCGAGCGGGTTCGTCGTAATCTTGCTGTTGGATCCTGCGGTTGAATGAACGGCCGCTCGATGGTATTCACGCAAAGCCGCAAAGAGGCTAAGGCGCAAAGCAGAATGGAGTGAGAACAATTATTCCGACAAAGACCCTTAAACTACTCGCCCTCGTTTTCCTGCTAACAACGATTTGCTGGTCTGTACCGGCGCAAGCCCTGACGCCCACGTCTGTCGAACCGACCGCTTCTGCAGAAATCTCTGACGCTCAAAAGCGACAGGAGTCATTTGAGATCGTGTGGAAAACCGTTAACGAGCGGTTCTTTGATCCAACGTTTGGGGGCGTTGATTGGCAGAAAGTCCGCGAACGCTATGCACCGCTTGTGGCTGGTGCGTCAAGCGATCAGGAAGTCCATAGGCTGCTGCAGCAGATGATTAACGAGCTGCATCAATCGCACTTCGTAATTATACCCAGGGAAGCCATTCCCAGGTTGATTCCAAAACGCAAGCGTCCGGCGGCTGATGGTTCTGGAGAGAGGGACGATGAGGAAATCCTGGAGGAACTAGAGGACGACGAATCCACTACGCCTCTGGATCGGCTCGGATACAAACTTACAGAACGTCTTTCGACCGGAATCGGCATTGACCTGCGTGTCATCAAGGGTATGGCGGTGATTACACACGTCGAACCGCAGTCAGCAGCAGCTCGAGCTCGCTTGCATCCGGGGTTTGTAATCAAGAGTGTCGATGGCCGGTCCGTAGCAGATGTCATAAGTCATTTCGAAAATAACTCTACTTTCAAATCAGTATTTCGCGGCGAACTTCCGCTGATCATTTTGGGAGCGTTCATCAATGGCGAGCGCCGTTCGCCTGTTAGACTGACTTATCTCGACGGAAGAAATCGAATTCTCACGAAATCCATCACGCGTGAAAAGCTCAAGGGCGAGATGGCTCCTGGACTCGGTAATTTACCTGCGCTATTCACCGAGTTTGAATCGAGAGTCTTGGCTGGCGGGATTGGCTATATTCGCTTCAATGCCTTTATGCCTTCCGTCATGAAAAAAGTCTGTGGTGCGTTGAGGGCACAACGCAACGCGCCCGGCCTGATCCTTGATCTGCGAGGCAATCAAGGTGGCTTGCTCGGAATGATTAGCGGAATGAGTGGTCTGCTGGAATCAGAGCCCATTGTTATTGGGAGAATGCAATCGAGATCGGGTGGAGGAGCTATGCTGGCCTACCCGCAAAGAAGTCCTTACGCCGGTCCGATCGTCATTCTGGTGGATAGCGCAACGCAATCTGCAGCGGAGATGTTTGCCAGCGCCCTGCAGGCAAACGGCAGAGCAACGATCGTTGGTGAAAAGAGCGCGGGGAATACACTGCCGTCGGCGATTGTGAAGTTGCCCACGGGAGCATTATTTCAATATGGCTTTGCGGATTTTAAGACGGTGAACGGTGACAGGCTTGAGGGCCGGGGCATCATCCCCGATATCAACGTTGAGCTGACGCGCCGGAATCTCCTCGCCGGACCAGATCCGCAAATGAAGGCTGCGCTCAAAAAGATTCGAGAGTTGGCGTTTCCATCGCCAGAGCTGATTGCAGATGTTTCGGTAACGACGCCGAGCGAAACAACTCGTGAGAGCAAGCCCAGCACTGCAAAGGTTGAAGTCCCATCACCTCCTCCGCCTGCAGGTCCGAAGCCGAAACAGGCACCGGTGGTCATTGCGGAAGTTCCGTCAGCTGAGAGGGCGAAACCTCGAAATGGCCCGGTGCTACCTTCAGTTGATGAAGTGGTCGATCATTATCTGTCAGCGATTGGCGGTCAGGCTGCTCTGGAGAAACTCAGTAGCCGGGTCTCGCGAGGAAAAGTAGAGCTGCAATCGATGGGCCTAACGGGCACGGCCGAGATTTACGAGCAAGCGCCAAACAAATCGACTTTGATCATAAATGTTGAAGGACTTGGCACCATTCAGCAGACCTACGATGGCGTAAAGGCATGGTTGCAGGATCCTCTCGACGGTTATATAAAGTTCGCGCCAACCAGTGCGTCACGTATTCGCAGCCAATCCATTTTTCAACGCGAGCTGCGCTTCAAGGAATTGAATCCGCGTCTAAGTGTCATCGGCAAAGAAAAAATAGCGGGCAGGGAAGCGTATGTTGTACTCAGCTCAACTGCCATGGGGACTGTTAAATTCTTTTTCGACGTTTCATCAGGCCTGCTGCTGCGACGGGACAACACGAACTACGACGATTATCGCGAAGTTGATGGCGTAAAACTGCCTTTCAAGATAACCGACGATACTTCGTATGGTTTTGGTGTGGTAGTTAGCTTGACTGAGATAAAGCATAATGTGCCAATCGATCAAACAAAATTCATGGAATATCCGGATTGCTTCACCAGACCCGAAGAGGACTGGACCAAAAAATAAAGGTCAGGGGAGAATACGAAGCTGATGCGCCCCGGTTTTATGCAACGGAGAACCGAAGTGGAAATTATCGAGCGGATTGACGATTGGCGAAAACAGTTTAACGACTGGAAAGCGAGCAACACTGGAGCCTCCAAAGACGAGCTGGCAGATTCATACCCTCTTGTTAAGAACCGGCATGCGCCATTTCTACCCGCTCGCCGCGCCCTTCCGATGCTCAACCTGGCGCTTATTTCTTCGGCCGGAGCTTACATCGACGGCACGCAACCATTTGACGCGCATGCGAGGGACGGAGACTTCACTTTTCGTGAGATACCCGTGCAGGTGGAACAATCGGATCTTCAGTTCGTCGCGCGCGGTTACGATCCGACGGCAGTCATGCACGACATGAATGTGCAAGTGCCGCTCGCTCGCCTGCTCGAGTTTCAGCTCAATGGCATCATTGGTCAGCTCAACTCGGTCTTTTGGAGCTTTCAAGGGTTCATAGCGGATGCTGGGCAGCTCGTCGATCAGATGCTCCCGCAACTGGTCCAACGATTAACGAGGTATGAAGTGCAGGCTGCGCTTCTGATTCCTGCTTCGCGGCTCTGTCATCAGTCAGTGTCACTGGCAGCTCGAGCGATCGAGGCTGCGGGCGTGCCTACAATGACGCTTGCTGTTGACAAGGAGGTGATTGAAAGCGTCAGGCCACCGCGAGCTGGACTTTATGACGGAGAATTCGGCAGCGTCGTTGGCCGTCCCGATTGGCCCGAGCAGCAACGGCGCGTACTCGATGAAGCGCTGCGATTAATTGAGCCTATTGACCAGGCAGGCATTCGCAAGCTGAATGTGACCATGGAAAGCGAAGTCGAGAAGCAACGCGGCGAGCGCTAAAGTCCGATAAACTTTAGTTTGTCGATGACCTCCGCCTGAAACAGGCCGCGGATGAACGCGGATTAGCGCGGATCAGAGAATATATAGGCAGCCATAGATAAGCGAACTGATAAGACGGAAGCGGAGAAGGGGAGACACGGTGACACGGGGATGTACCGCGACGATTCAAGAAATCATCAGCGGGCTCGCCTAACACACGCCTTACATCTCCGCTTCTCCGTGTCCAGTCTTTATCCGCGTTCATCCGCGGCTAAAATTCGTTACATAAAACTCATCGACAAGCTGAAGCTTATCGGACTCGTATGCGAATAAAGTCTCTCCTCAAGATCGTCCTGATCTTAATCATCGCTGTCGTTCTTTACCTGCTGCTTTGGCCCGTCCCTGTTGTTCCCGCAGCCTGGACTCCGCCTGTCGCACCCTCGCTGACTGGTTCATTCGCACAGAACAATCGCCTCGCCGGTATTCAGCGATTGGACACGGGGGGCGGCTTTGGGCCGGAAGATATAGCGCTGGATTCGAGTGGCCGCATCTATGGGGGGATGGACAATGGTCGCATTGTTCGACTGCATCCGGATGGAACTCAACCTGAAACGTTCGCTAATACTGAGGGACGTCCTCTCGGTCTGATTTTCGATCGCGCGAATAATTTGATCGTCGCCGACGCCGTTAAAGGATTGCTGTCGATTACGCCTGACGGATCGATTGCGGTTTTGAGCACGCAGGCAGACGGTGTTCCGTTTCGTTGCCCGAATGATCTGGACGTCGCAGCTGACGGTACTATCTATTTCACCGACGCCTCCAGCAAATTCCCGCTGACCGAATTCATGCTTGATATCCTGGAACATCAGGGTAATGGCAGGTTGCTCGCGTACGATCCGAAGACGAAGGCTACGCGGATCGTACTCAACAATCTCTGTTTCGCGAATGGGGTGGCGGTGAGTCCGGACCAGAGTTACCTGCTTGTGGTTGAGACGGGCAAGTACAGAATTCACCGCGTCTGGCTGAATGGACCAAAGCAAGGTCAAGCGGAGATTTTCCTGGACAACTTGCCGGGCTTTCCTGATGGATTGCTCTCAAATGGCCGCGACAAATATTGGCTCGCTCTTGTGACACCTCGTGATGAGGGGCTTGACCGCCTTCTGCCGCATCCCTTTCTTCGGAAAATAGTGGCGCGCTTGCCAAAGTTCCTGCAGCCGGCTCCCAAGAGATATTCGTTTGTGCTCGGATTAGACGCCAACGGACATGTGGTGGACAACCTGCAAAACGGCGCCCAGGACTGCTACGCTGAGATCGCGAATGTCGTCGAGCGTGACGGCACGCTCTACTTCGGTAGCATCGGCGAGTCCGCGATAGGCAGGATGGCTTTACCTCGATAAGAAGAATCCCGGCGATGAGTTGTTCATCATTAATTAATGGGCGTTTTGAATACTCAGTGCCAACACATCGTTCCAGGCACAAACAGCTGCGCGCTTTGCGCCCTTAGGTATTTTGATGTTAGGCAGATCCAACGATGAGTTGCCCAGCATGGCTGCTGAACCAAGTCTTACCCAACCCTTGCCGTAGTCCACATAGACGGGCACACGCATGACGAACCTGTCGGAAACGCCTGACTGAGTGATTTTTCCAGACAACGAACCATCCGCAGCAAACTGGTAATCAAAGCGATAACTCGGCATCTCCGTTCCATAAACCCATTCGTCAAAGAACCAGTCCATTCGGCCGTTGCCAAGGATGTCCATGTCTTTGGTAATGTGCTTCTCGACGGCGCGTTTTAAGTCATCAGTCGAAATATCCTTGTTGAAGTGCGTTTGCACGAAGTCCTGCATCATCGCCTTGAAGCGCGCGTCGCCAGTCTGTGCATCGAACATCAACATTCGAATCATGTGGAGAATGTACGCGCCCTTGGGATAAATCATTCGCTGCGCCACAGAGCCGGTTTTCCCATTGTTCAGGCGATAGCCTTGCGTTACGGCGCCAACGGTAAAAGGTTTTCGATCTTTGGTTTGCGGAGAGGACTCTGTGATTAACTTCCGCTGATCTTCCCAGAAGTCAATGAATTTGTCCTGGCCGCGAGTTAACTGAACGAAAAGCGAGGCTGAGAATTCGGCAAACCCCTCACTCATCCACTGATCACGATAGCTGTCCCAACCAATGACGTGGCCCCACCATTGATGTGCAACTTCATGCGGCGCAACGTAGCGCCAGAAGTTATCTGTGCCACCTCGAAGACCAAACAATTGCGTGCGCTGCGTGGTATCAATGAACGCGGTGTAGGGCATGTAGACGAGCGTTGGCCACGCCTGTCCAAAGAAAGCTGCGGGCTGCTGGCTCATAGCGAGTCTTGTGTAGGGCAGCTTGCCAAAGAAATTGGTGTAGATCCGGGTCGCGTTCTCAGCCTGAGCAATTGCCTGGTCAGCCATGCCCGTCGTTGAGATGGAGCCCAGCGTGGTTGCAGTCTTGACGCCCGCCGCTTCGGCCTGCTCGATGGCCATTTGAATCTGTTTAAGTTCGTCCGGCACTTCGGTATTAGCGTAGAACTCAATGTCGTAGCCGGTATCTTTGTCTATTAGTTCCTTCCGTTTGAATCTGCCGTAATTAAATCCTGCTACAGCTAACTCGGTTGTTCCGCTTGACCACTTAGCAACGGTGATATCACCATCCTTCGTCTCCGGACCCACTGGCGCTCCCGTCCCAATCAGCATCAAGCCCTTGGGATAATGATAAGTGACGTCGAAGGTCGCGCGATCGCCGAATTGCGTACCGCCATTATTGGGATACCAACTGGAGCGTGGAATCAAAATGTAATTTCCACCGCCTGAGTCCCGCAAAGCATCGATGCCCTCATATTGGACGCGCATGGTGTAAGTCTTCCCTGCCTCTAAGGCCTGCGGAAAAATCACCCCGAAATCAGCGTCATCGTCTTTGCCCTCCTGGATGAAGCCCAACTCTTTGCCTTGATCGTCTTCAACATGGCTGACTCTCAAAGTGCGATAAAGATCCATCGGCACCAGCCGTATCCCAGATTTCAGCGCGCGAAAAGTAATCTTGTCGCTTGCTATCATCCTGGCGCCCTTTATTGTGAGGTCGATCTCGTGGTGATTGAGATCAATAATGCGATGATCTTCCGAACTCGCCGCAGTCGCGTTCTTGTACTCGTCGGCGAGATGGAAGGCTGTCCAAAAGCCGCCATCGGACTCTCCGTAGCTTAAAAGCAAAACTTCCTCAGGCGACACATTCGGTATACCGAGAGGATCCATAATGTAGACGAGCTTGCTATGTTTTTTGCCGTCGACGAACGCATTATAGAAACCTGGACAACTCGGGCAGTAGAGGTCAAGCAAAGTGCGCAGCTCGCGATTGTCGTGAAGTTGTTTTCTTACCAGTTGCTCGTTATCTCTAAACGCGTCTCGAGCGCGACCGGCCTGCGGACCGGCAGTTCCCATCTTCACGTTTGATGAGTTCTTGATTTCTTCGAAGGTCTTATCCGTAAAGCGAATTATCAGGCGCGTAAAATCCTCATTGAGAGCTGGTTCGTTTGTGAAAAGCTGCAATGCCTGCTTCTCTGGATCGGTGGGAGGCACCAGCGAGAAGTTGCCTTCGCCGAAAAATACTGCTGCTGTTGAACGGCCTTCCACTGGAGCGAGAAAGTAGATTTCGCCGTGTCTCAAAGTGAAGACTCCGGCATCTCGCCGCAACACCAGGTCAGACACCGAGGCGTATTCGCCGGCGAATGATTGATCGTTTTTCGATTTTTGTCGCAGCTGTTGGTACACAGGATCGGAATTAGCTTTTGCTGTGCTTGCAGTAACGCTGACGGCGGCTTCGATTGGGGCAGGCTCGAGATGCAGATTCACCAGAGCAGCCGCACCCTCAGTAACTTTCACGCCGTCTGCGCGTCCCGCAGCGAAGCCCTTAGCCGTGATCGCGACGTCGTAGGTTCCCGCGGCGAGCCCTTCAATTTTGAAGTTGCCCTCGTTGTCGGTGGTAGCAGTAAAGGTCTGCTTACTCGTCGGATCAGTGGCGGTGACGGTTGCGCCGACGATTGCCGCACCTTTTGAATCGGTGACTTTCCCTTCAATTCGGCCGCCTGCGCTGAACGCGACAGGTCCGGCAAATGAGATCAAGAAGAGGAACAGGACTGCGAATAGAAGGTAGTTCTTTTTATTCATAGTGTTGATTCAGAGGTCCGAGAAACGATGAAGGATCGAAGAGAACAGCATTTTGAAGGTAGTCAGTTCAGAGAGTCAAGCATTTAGAAGAACCGGATTTTGTCAACACCTCATGTTGACTATTGAGATATGGCAAATCGGAAAGGCCGACGTCCGCGCACGCTGGCGATCTTCCCCTTTTGCGTGGCATTCTAAGGCCTCGGTGAATTGAGGATGAATACCGAGTACAAAATCAAAACAAAGCTGCTGCGCGGAATGGGTGAGGCCATTAGCGACTTCGGCATGATTGTTGACGGCGATCGCATAATGGTCTGCTTGTCCGGCGGCAAGGACAGCTACAGCCTCCTCGACCTGCTGCTTAACATTCAGAAACGTGCGCCGGTCGACTTCGAACTTTTAGCTGTCAATTTAGATCAAAAACAACCAGGCTTTCCGGCCAATGTGTTGCCGGATTATCTAAGCGAGTTGGAGGTCCCATTCCGCATTGTGGCGCAGGACACCTATTCGATCGTCAAACGCCTGGTGCCTGAAGGTAAGACTTACTGTTCAGTCTGTTCACGGCTACGACGCGGCATTCTCTATAACATCGCCGTCGAGGAAGGCTGCACCAAGATTGCGCTGGGGCATCATGCCGACGACATAATCGCTACTTTCCTTCTCAACTTGTTTTATGTGGGCAAGATGAAAGCGATGCCACCGGTGCTTCGTTCTGACGATGGCCGCAACACGCTGATTCGGCCACTCGCCTATTGCCGCGAGCAGGACATCGCTGACTATGCGGCGCTCAAGCAATTCCCAATCATTCCCTGCGACCTGTGTGGCTCGCAGTCAAACCTGAAGCGGGCGCGCATTAACCGGCTTATCGACGAATTGGAGAATGAGATTCCGCATATTCGGAGTTCGATGTTAACCGCATTGGGGAATACCGTACCGTCACATCTTCTGGACGCACGGTTGTTCAATTTTAAGAAAGACAGGTCGCCAGTCGGTGATGTAGAATCCGAATTGGATTTGGCGGTGGGTCATACCGACCCGGGATTGCAGCCTGCGCTCGTTTCAATCATGTAAACGTGCCCGTCAAGTCGCCGCAAAATTAGCAAGTCTTACCTTCCCCCGGGTACCTGACATGCTGACGTGGGAGTCCTCGCCTGCCAGGTGGTCCAAAGAAACTCAATTTGGTCTGCAATACTACCGTTGGCTCGCAAGTCCACGGGCGAGATGTCCGTGTCATGATTTAGAAAGTTCACAGAGGTTTTCTGCATGAGGGAAATTCGATCTGTCCCACTACGCTACATGCTGGCGTTGGGATCGTTCGTACTGATTCTCGCAGCCTCTTTTGTGCTGGAAAGAATTAGTCCTTTCCGGATTGATCTAACTTCCCTAATCATTGTGGCAATGATCGCGAGCGCCTGGTTCCTTGGCCTGGGACCAGGTTTGCTTCTGGCAATTCTGCTCGAGCTCACGCTGGATTATTTTTCCCACCCTGCGTTTTCGTTCAAATCAACCTTGTCATTTTTAATCGGCTAGTGTTGTTCGTTAGCGTAGTTTGGTTTGCGAGTTCACGACGCACAGCCGAGCGCAAGTTGCACGCGCAGACTGAGTCCCTCCGCGTGACGCTCGCAAGCATTGGAGATGCCGTAATTGCAACTAACAATGAAGGCGTGATTACCTTTCTTAATTCGGCTGCAGAACAGTTGACCGGTTGGACCCAGGAGGATGCCCGCCACAGACCGATACATGAAGTGTTGCATGTCATCGGCGAGGACACTCGCAAGCGCGTGGCCAACGCGTTTGAGATTGCGAGAAAAGCAGGCGACGCGAACCGGCAGGGCAATCGGTCGATCCTAATCGCGAAGGACGGACGCGAGGTCCACATCGAAGACAGCGGCGCGCTAATCAAAGATCTCGCAGGTAACGTAATCGGCGTGATTATGGTGTTTCATGACATAGGCGAGCAGCGTAAAGCGGAGCTCGAACGCGAACGACTGCTGGCTAGTGAGCGGGCGGCTCGTACGGAGGCTGAGGCTTCGGATCGTCTGAAAGATGAATTTCTGGCGACTGTCTCACACGAATTACGGACTCCTTTAAACGCGATCCTTGGCTGGGCCGCTACGTTGAATCTCATGGATCAGGACGAGCAGACATTGCGCAGAGGTCTCACCACGATTGAGCGAAACGCAAAAGCTCAGGCCCAGATCATCAAGGACATCCTTGATGTTTCGCGTATCGCTGCCGGCAAATTAAAGCTCGAGCTTCAACCGACTGATTTCGCAAAGATCTTGCGCTCAGCCGTTGACTCACTTTCTCCGAGTGCCGCCGCTAAATCACTACAAATTATAGTTTCAATCGACAGCGAACCTGCGTTAGTCGTCGGCGATCCGGATCGATTGCAGCAAATCATTCTGAATCTGGTAGCCAATGCTATCAAATTCACGAATAACCAGGGACAGATCGACATTCGTTTGCGGCGCGTGGATTCAAATCTTGAGCTGATGGTGCGTGATACAGGTATCGGTATCAGCCGCGAATTTTTGCCCCATGTTTTTGAGCGCTTTCGACAGGCTGACGCGTCGATTACGAGAGCGCACAGCGGTCTCGGCCTGGGTCTAGCAATCGTGCGCCATCTGGTGGAGTTGCATCGTGGCACTGTGTCGGCCATGAGTGAGGGCAACGGATACGGCAGTACCTTCGCAATTCGATTGCCGGTAGCAAGTAAGATGATGGGTGCAACCAGCGCTGAGATTGAAGTGAAGATGAGTGAAGCAGTGCAGGCTCGCGCTCATGCGTTGGACGACTTGAATGGATTGCGCGTGCTGGTCGTGGATGACGAGGCGGATACGCTTGAGATGCTATGTGTGATGCTGCAGGAGTCGGGGGCCCACGTGCGCTCAGCGAGTTCGACGATGGATGCTTTGCGAATTTTCGGCGAATGGCAGCCGAATGTCTTGCTTTCAGATCTGGGTATGCCCGGTGAAGACGGGTACACATTAATTCAGCAGATTCGCGCGCTGCCGCGCGAACTTGGTGGTGCGATTCCCGCTGCTGCGCTAACAGCTCATACCCGCGCTGAAGATCGTGAAAGAGTGCTTGCCTCCGGCTACCAGGCCCACATCAGCAAGCCTGTTGATCTCACCACACTTCTCACATCTCTGAGTCAGCTGGCAGGAGGTAAAGAATCCACAGATTACGCCGATTACACAGATAAAACGGCGTAGAAAAACCATCAGGTTATTGCGGTCGGCTGCATCACAGCTTGTCAACCGTTCAACTAACCTGTTTCATGTTGGTCTTTTTCATCTGTGTAATCAGCGTAATCGGCGGATGATCTTCCGAAGTTCTGCGGTAAAATTCGCCGATATGACTGCTTCGACAAAGCGTCGCGAACTTGATCTCAGCAACTTGCCTGCCGGGAGCGTGACCGAATACTCGACGGTGGTCTGCCTCGCCTGTACCTTCGATATCTTCACCGCTCAACTTGGCCTCGCGCCCCGCACTGCATACTCCGAGATAAAGCGATACGCGCCCACGATTCAGGAGCTCACTGCGCC
>Ga0126384_10000694_pt1 | contig 19189 bp, 8 predicted proteins | sample PanSoiMetPlot_36_FD_92543 | JGI IMG/M metagenome (GOLD analysis project Ga0126384, IMG submission 92543) | Tropical forest soil microbial communities from Panama - MetaG Plot_36 | ecosystem: Environmental > Terrestrial > Soil > Tropical forest > Bulk soil | place: Panama | collected 2016-02-17 | reverse complement strand
GTGGTCTCGACGTTGATGGCGTCGAACTTGCCCTTGCGGCGCATCAGCCCGTCGATGATGCGGATCAGGTCGCCGCGCACTGTGCAGCAGATGCAGCCGTTGTTCATCTCGAACACTTCCTCGTCGGCACCCACCACGAGGTCGTTGTCGATCCCGATTTCCCCGAACTCATTGACGATGACGGCAAACTTCTGGCCATGCGGCTCGGAGAGGATGCGGTTGAGCAGCGTGGTCTTGCCGGCGCCGAGGTAGCCGGTGAGCACGGTGACGGGAATCTTTTCGGACGTGGGCGCAGACATCGGGTGGGTTACTCCGTTCGGGCTCTATATAGGGGATCGCCGGGCGGCTAGAAATGCCCTGCACATCCCCGCCATGACGCACGGATAGGCTCCGACCGCATGCCACCAGCCCGGCTCGTCGCCCTTGCGGCCCGGATCGACCGCGTGACCGCGGCGGTCGGGCGCGCCGTCATGTGGTGCCTGCTCGCCATGGTGCTGGTCGAGGTCGCCGCCGTGCTGCTGCGCTACGTGTTCGGGCTCGGCTCGATCTGGCTGTCCGAGGCGATCCTCTACGCGCACGCGACGCTGTTCATGACAGCGGCGGCCTGGACCCTGCAGCAGGGTGGCCATGTGCGCGTCGACATCTTCTATGCGGACGCCTCGCCGCGCGTCCGCGCGGTCGTCGATCTCGGTGGCGCCCTGCTCCTGCTGCTCCCCTTCGTCGCGACGCTCGCCTGGTTCTCGCTGCCCTACGTGGCGCGCTCCTGGGCGATCCTCGAGCGCTCGCGCGAGGCGAGCGGCCTGCCCCTGATCTTCCTGCTCAAGACCCTCATCCCGGCCTTCGCGCTGCTGCTCGGCTTGCAGGGCGTCGCGCAGGCCATCCACGCCTGGCGGGTGCTGGCGGCGGCCGGGTCCCGCCGCGAACCGGGCTGTTGAGACGCCGATGGGCCTGCCGGAGCTTCTCGCGGTTCTCCTGGTCGCCGCGGTCTGCGCGCTGCTGATGGCGGGCTATCCGGTCGCCTTGACGCTCGGCGGCGTGGCGCTCGCCTTCGCGTTCATCGGCGACGCGACGGGCGCGATGCGCCTCTCGCTCCTCGGCGCGCTGCCGCCGCGCGTGTTCGGCGTGATGACCAACGAGGTGCTGCTGGCAATCCCGCTGTTCGTCTTCATGGGCGTCATGCTGGAGCGCTCGCGCATCGCCGAGGACCTGCTCGAGACCATGGGCCGCCTGTTTGGCCGTCTCACTGGCGGGCTCGCGATCTCGGTCACTGTCGTGGGCGTGCTGCTCGCCGCCGCCAAGGGCGTGGTCGGCGCCACGGTCGTGACCATGGGCCTGATCACGCTGCCCGCGATGGTGCGCCACCGCTACGACCCGCGCCTTGCCGCCGGCACAGTGGCAGCGACCGCGACGCTCGCCCAGATCATGCCGCCCGCAACCGTGCTGGTGCTGCTCGGCGACCAGCTCAACACTGCCTACCAGGCGGCCCAACTCGCGGAAGGCAAGTTTGCGCCCGACCAGGTGTCGGTGAGCGATCTGTTCGCCGGCGCGGTGGCGCCGGCGCTGGCGCTGGTCGGTCTCTACCTGCTCTTTCAGATCGCGATCGCGGTGCTGCGGCCGAAAGCCTGCCCGGCGATCCCGCCGGACCCGCGGGCGCCCACGGGCTTGGCCATGGCCCGCCGCCTCGCCGAGGTGCTGGTGGCGCCGGTCGCCCTCATCGTGGTGGTTCTCGGCTCGATTCTCGGCGGGCTCGCGACCCCGACGGAGGCCGCGGCGGTAGGTGCCTTCGGGGCGATTCTGCTGACGGCACGCAAGGTCGAGCGCTCGCGGCCCGCGATGCTGGCCATGCTTGCCGTGTTTGCGGTGCTGGTGCTGCGTGCCCTCGTCGACCTGCGGGTCGGCCGCGCCGAGGGCGGCGTCGCGACCACGGCTGCGATCGGGGTCGCGTTCGCGCTCCTGGCGGTCGCAGCCTACGGGACCTTTGCGGCGGTCGCGGCGATCCGGCGCGCAAACATCCTCGCGCCGGTCCTCGCCGCCACAACACATGTCACCGCCATGATCTTCGCGATCCTGATCGGCGCCACCATGTTCAGTCTCGTCTTTCGCGGGCTCGGGGGCGACGACATGGTGCAGCGCGCGCTTGCTGACCTGCCGGGCGGGAGGAGCGGGGCCGTCCTCGTCGTCATGGTCGCGATGTTCCTGCTCGGCTTCGTGATGGACGCTTTCGAGATCATCTTTGTGGTGGTGCCGATCGTCGCGCCGGCGCTCCTGAAACTGCCGGGCGTCGATCCGATCTGGCTCGGCATCATGATGGCGGTCAACCTGCAGACGTCCTATCTGCATCCGCCGCTCGGGCCGACCCTGTTCTACCTGCGTGGTGTTGCGCCGCCGCAGATCACCACGCTCGACATATACGTCGGCGTCATCCCATTCGTGCTGATCCAGTTCGTCATGCTGGGCGTGCTGTGGTTATGGCCCGCACTCGCAACCGCGCTCCCGCACGCGCTGGCCGGCGGCTGAGCGGATCTTCGGCGCCGGTCCGGGAGCCGGCAGTGCCGTCAGTATTTGGTGACGACGGGATGCGGATAGACAGCGTGCTCACGGGTGCAACACCCAAGGCAATGATCAGCGTTTGAATCCGAATCAGCGGAGAACCCCCTTCAGCAAAATCCGTGGCATGGTTTAATGCGGTAATGCTTGCGTGTTTCAAGAGCGTCCTCCAGATACCGGACCCCAGCCTATGAAAGCCGCCGAACTGTTCGACCTGACCGGGCGGGTCGCCCTGGTGACCGGCGCGTCGAGTGGGCTCGGCGCGCGCTTCGCGCAGGTGCTCGCCGCCAACGGGGCCGCCGTCGCGCTGGTGGCGCGCCGGGTCGATCGAATCGCGGCGCTCGAGGAGAAGATCACCGCGGCGGGCGGGCGGGCGGTCGCGATTGCGGTCGACGTGCTCGACCGTGGCGCGATGATTCGGGCGTTCGACGAGGCCGAGAAGGCCTTCGGCACCGTCACGATCCTGGTCAACAATGCGGGCGTCGCCCACGCGGGCCGTGCGGTCGATCTGCCCGAAGCGGAATGGCGGCGTGTCCTTTCGACCAATCTCGACGCCGTGTTCTACTGGGCGCAGGAAGGCGCGCGCCGCATGCTCGCGGCCGGCCAGAGCGGCGCGATCGTCAATACCGCCTCGGTGCTCGGCTTCGGCGTCTCCAAGGGCGTGATCGCCTACACCACCGCCAAGGCCGGCGTGATCCAGCTCACCAAGGCGCTCGGCCTCGAGCTCGCCTTCAAGGGCGTGCGCGTCAACGCCATCGCGCCCGGCTGGTTCGTGACCGAGATGAACCGCGACTATCTGGCGAGCGCGGAGGGCCAAGCGCTCACGCGCGATATCCCGGTCGGCCGCTTCGGCCAGGACGGCGATCTCGACGGGGCGCTGCTGCTGTTGGTCTCCAAGGCGGGAGGTTACATCGCGGGTGCCACCATCGTGGTCGACGGCGGCCAGATGGTGGCGCTGCGAGGATGATCCGGGGATGACAACATGATCGACTTCACGCTGCCGCCGGAGATCGAGGATCTGCGCCAGCGCGTGCGCGCCTTCGTCGAGGAGCACGTGCTGCCGCTCGAGTCCGACCCGGTCAATTTCTCCGACCACGAGAACATTCCGCTCGAGCGCCTCGCCCCGGTGCGCGCCCGGGCGCGCGAGGCCGGCCTGTGGGCGCCGCAGTCACCCAAGGAGTTCGGCGGCATGGAGCTGCCGATCGTCGCCTGGACCGTGATGTACGAGGAGGCGGCGCGTTCGGTTTTCGGCCCGCTCGTCTTCAACTGCATGGCACCCGACGACGGCAACATGAACCTGCTCGCCCGTGCCGGTACCCCGGCCCAGAAGGAGGCATGGCTGCGGCCGATCGTCGACGGCAGGGTCACGTCATCCTTCGCGATGACCGAGCCTGCCCCTGGCGGCGGCTCCGATCCCAGCATGATCCAGACGCGGGCCGAACGGCGCGGCGACAAATGGGTGATCCACGGCCGCAAATGGTTCATCACCGGCGCGGGCGCGGCCGCGCATTTCATTCTGGTCGCGCGGACCTCGGACGACCCACGCCGCGGCCTGACGGCGTTTCTGTACCATCGCGATCAGCCGGGCTGGCGCATCGTGCGGCGCATCGAGATCATGGGGCCCGAGGAGCACGGCGGCCATTGCGAACTCGCATTCGACGGCCTCGAGGTCGCCGACGAGAACGTGCTGCTGCAGGTCGGTGACGGGCTGCGCGTGACCCAGATCCGCCTCGGCCCGGCGCGGCTCACGCATTGCATGCGCTGGCTCGGCTGGTCCAAGCGCTGTCTGGAGATCGCGCAGGAATATGTCGGCCGGCGTGAGGGCTTCGGCATCAAGCTTGCCGACCGCGAAAGCGTGCAGATCAAGCTCGGGCAGGTCGCCCAGCAGATCCAGATCGGCCGGCTGCTCACCATGCACGCGGCCTGGAAGCTCGATCAGGGCGACCGCGCCCGCAAGGAGATCTCGATGGCCAAGGTGCACGTCGCCGACACGCTGCATAACGCGGCCGACGTGGCGATCCAGCTCAACGGCGCGCGCGGATATTCAAAAGATACGATACTTGAATGGGTCTATCGCGCCTCGCGCGCAGCCCGCCTCGTCGACGGCGCTTCCGAAGTGCACAACATGGTGCTGGCGCGATTCATGCGCGAAGAAGGGCGCGATTTCTGGCGCTGGAGTGCCGGCAACAGGGTGTGAAGTCAGTCAAATTGGCTTGCACGCGCTCAAGCGCGCGGCGATCGACTTCCGTCTGCGGCGGAAGACGAAAGCAAGAATCTCGAAGCCGACCCAGAAGCTGACGAGATGGGCGATAACCAATACGTTTCCATGCTCAAACCCGAAGACGAACACACGCGTTTGGGCCGACAGACCGGTAAGCCGCCAGCGGTTTGACGCAGAACCTCGCTGATCGTGCAAGCGTTTTCGTGCGTGAAGAAGGCCGCGATTTCTGGCGCTGGCGCGCCGGCAGCAAGGTGTGACCTTCCTCACACGTAAATTCGCGCGCTTGTACTAGTGTGCCGCTCGTCAGCAACGAGACGCCACGTCGGCGACCTCGGCCGCTGATGGGGAGGGTCCTTATGCGTCTTGATCGCTGCCATACGGTCCCAGGTGGGCATCGGCCGAACGCACCAACCCCAATGTCTGGAGGATTTGCCGCCGCCGCTTTGGCGACCGGCAACGTGAACTTTCATCACCGAATGATAGCCTAACCTTTCAGCACCGAACAATTTGCCGTTCGGAGTGCCGGCTTTGCCGGCACTCCGAACACTTTTCGGCGTTGGAGTCGGCAGGATTCGCGGCGCCGGCCGCGGGCCGACGAGACATGCGCCGATCTGAATATGATGCGGTCCGAATACGCCCGCGGCGGCGTTAAGCTTGCCGGTTAAGGTCGCGGCGGCTCGCGGACGACGCCTAGTCCTGCTCGGCGTCCTGCTCCTCAACACATCGCCATCACGTCCCGTACGCGGTTCGTTCATCGGGTGTTGACCGCCGCCAAGTCCATTCAAGTGCGTTAAAGGCCGTTCACGCATCGTTGTTTGCACGGCTGCCGCTACTGTTGCTTGCAGCTGATCGGGCGGTGTATTTTTTGCCGAAAACTCACGCCATCCATTTCCCTTCCACCTCAGTCTGCTTCCTGCATGCCAGCTCCCACGCCGCAAAACTGGCCGTATGACTGGGTGCGTGCCGAGAACCGGCTCGATCCCGAGATGATCGAGCGGCAGGGCAGCTTTCTGCTTCATCGCGCCCTCAATCTGCACGCCGTCGTCGCTTTCATCGGGACCGGGACATCGAATGCCTATGGTCGCGTGAGCTGGGGTGAGCTGGCGGACATCCAGATCGATACGATCCTGCGGACATTCGACTTTCCCGAGCGGATCGGGCCTGCCGACAAGCCCTCCCTCGACAGCGAGCTGGCCAACCTCATTCGTCGCGTGAGCGCGCTGAGCCAGCAGGTGAAGTTGGGCAGGGACGGACCGAAGATTCAGCTGGCGATGCAGCTTTGCGAGCAAATCTGGGAGCTCGCGACTCACGATCAGCGGAAAAAGCTCATCGAGGCATTTTTTCTGCCTTGGGATTTTTCGAGGTCTCGCGACGCCATGGGCGAGAGCGGCGACGGTCGCGGACGTGAGCTGTTCCGCGCGACGATCCGCGCTGAGACGAACGACGAAGCGGCCTTTGTGTGGCGAATCCTCAAGGGTGGTTTTGGCGTAAGTGGAGCTCGAATCGACGATATCTTCGAGGAGCGCCGAAGAGTGCCACTGACGCGATTCTCCCCGGAGAACAAAGAGCGTCACTATCTCTGTTTCTTCGACAAGTCCGCAATTGAAAACCTGAAGGAGTCGTTCGTCGCGCTGGAGAAGTGGACCGAAGCCGCCCCCGGTAGCTTCGCTCACAAGCTTGGTCTTCACCGGCCGTTGACGCCTGCGGGAGAGACGCTCGCCGCCAGCATGGGCACGCTGCTCGACCTGTCGCGTGCGACCCGCGGCAGCGACAGGCTACGCCAGCTTGTGCCGCCGGTCCGCTATTTCGTTGTTGGTCTCGCACTCGATCTTCTTCGCTGGTGGGAGCGCGCGCTCGGAAAAGACGGTTGCGCCGTTGCAGCGACGTGGATCGCGGACGCAGCGGCCAAGCGGAACGAACTGGCAAGATGTGCGCGGGGAACGATCGTCGATTGTGCGGACGATCCGCTCTATCGCCTGCGCAACAACCTGCAAATCCGCCGCTTTATCACCACGAACTATGACCTCGAAGTCGAGCGGCTGTTCGACGATCTCGGCTTCCGACGCTCGTCTGCGAGCCTCGGCGCCGATCTCGAGGAAAACGAGATCGAGCGTGCCAACACGCTCGGCGCACGCGTACGGGACATCCTCCTGCGCGAGAATACTGCGGTCGACCTGATCGATTTTGCCGTCCACGAGGGCGGATATGAAGCGCAGCTCGTGCATTTGCACGGCCGCGCCACCGACGGTGACGATATCGTCGTTACCGAGCGGGACTATCAGATGCTTTATGCGCGGGAGAGCGATGAGCGGGCCATTCTCCGTGACGGCCTTGACGTGCTCTTCGGCGGCAACCCGATCCTGTTCGTCGGACTGGGACTGAGTGAAGGGGACATTCTACGCCCGCTCCGCGAGTTCTTGAGAGGTAACTTGCGGCGGAACCGGACGATCGTCGCGCTCAGGGCGGGCGACGACGAGCAGGATCGGCAGGACAGCTTCACGATGGAGCAGTTCGCGCGCTATGGCGTCTACGTTTTGCACTACGGTGCGCTCTCGGAGCCGAATTCGAGCCCGGTGGGCTCGAAGATCGCTCGTACGTCGTCAGCCCGCGAAGCGCCGCAGCGGTGGCTGGAACGCTTTCGCAAAATTCAGGTCATATTGACCGATGGCTGCACGACGGCGCTTGCTCCATTGAAGGACAACATAAAGGGCGGCATCTCTGCGGAACAATGGGCGAGATCGGTGGACAATGCGCTGACCGGCGCATCGACGAGTTCTCTCGCCATCCCGGCGCTGTTCGACATTAAATCAGGTCCGGGCCTGATGGACTTCGCCAGCGTCGAACGGCATTCAGGACTGATCGACAAGAGGTTTCATGCGCGTCCGTCTTCCGGTTTCGTCTTCGGGAGCGACGGTGCCATGGTCGATATTCGGTTCGAATGCGCAGCTCTGCATTTGATCGCAAGCCTCCTGACGCTCGGGTTGAATCGGGTACCCGAGCCGAGCGGAATGCTTTCCCAAACCCCGTCGGTTCGCGCTGACCATCGGCTCGCGCGCCTGGGTGACCTGATCGAGAAAGTGCTGCGGCCTGCAATACCGCGTATCGGAAATGCGATTCACACGGCCGCGTTGGTCGCCCGACTGGAGGGGCTGGAGGGAGATTGGAAAGCCTGGTGGAACGGGTGGCTGCGGCTGCCGATGGACCGCACCAAACGGCTTCAGTTTCATCTTCCGGAATCAGGCGACCGCACCACGTGGGCAAGGCATGCCGTCCACGAAGACCCGCCGCACGCATCCGGCCGGGATTCCCTTTCGGAAAGCACCGCGTTTTTCTTGAGGTCGCTGCCGTCGGCTCGGGCAGAGGACTTGAGCAAGCGGCGCATTTTTCTTGTTGCGGCCCGTCGCGGCGCCGGACGGGGAAAACTGTTCAGTGAGCTGCGCCGCTGCGCCGATTGGATGTTGAGCGGCGGATATCGGCCGGGCGCATCGCCCCCGTCGCGATACCGAGCGCGTTTCTTCGTCAATTTCAGCTTCTCCAGCGAGATCGCGTCGGTGTGGGATGCATTGACTGCATTTCTTATCGAACCGGAGCAGGCCAATGCGGCCGGAACGATCCTGTCTGATTACTGGAACGACAAGGAACGCCTACATCGGGGGATGTCCCGGCACGCGATGCTGCGCGATCTCCTGCTCGCACTGCGGGATTCGGAAAATCGCAGGAAGGGACGCCTGCTTCTGGCATTCAATGCATTCGATCTGCTGCTCGAGGCTGACGGCTATCCGAAACAAGCGGACATCCGCGCGATCTGCGATCTCCTTTTTGGCGCCGCGGAGGAGGCGAAGGACACGCCGATCGATCTTCTGCTGATCGTGCGGGAAGACAGGGTGCCCTTGCATTTCCGCACGTCGTGGACGCCAGTCAGCTCCGATCGTCGCGACAAGTGCCCGCCCACCTGCAGCGAGGTCGAGATCCTCTACGAGCCGCAAGCGAAGGATGGCATCCACCTGATTCCAGAGATTGTCGCCAAAATGCACGGCCTGGGCGTCAGCGCGAGGCCTTTTGGATACGGCGCGGTGCCGGCGTCACATTCCCCCGTCTACATCCATCTCCTGCGTCCGTTGCGTCTGCCCTTTCGAATTGGAGATGACGGCGGTCAGCCGCCCTCTGCGGGCGATCCGTTTCACGATGACAGGACGCTGGAACGCCTGCGGCTTACCGCGGAAAGCCTCGATATCTCGCCGAAGGCCGGGCGGGCCCTGCGCGAGAGAATCGTGCAGAATCGCTATATCTACACCCTGTGTTGGCATGTCTTTCGGCAGATCGAAGCTTGGGTGGACGAGGAAAGATTGACGGAGGAAGACGCGCGTGCGACCGCGCGGAGCGCCCTTTCCGACATCATCCTGCAGGCGACGGCGCCGTCGGAAGGCCTCGAAGACCGAGTCATCGATCGCATATTGCAGTTCTGGACGAATGCGCGGGAGCGGGAATCACCACCGCATCGCCTCGCCAAGGATACCGAGTTTCAGATCCTGGTCTTACGTCATCTGGCGGTCATCGGCATTCCGATCGAGCCAAGCGTGTTGCTGCTCTGTCCGCGGATTGCCGGCAAGGTGAGCAAAGAGGCCGTAGAAACCCGCCGCAGCCAGGACCTCGTTGAGACGCAATCGCATCAGCCGTCGCCGGAGGTGCAAATCATCAATGGCGTGCTGGAGGAGCTGGCCAGTCGCGGTCTCGCATTCGTCATCGCATCGCGAAAGCCCAATGGCGCCCTGCTCCGGCGATATGCCCTCCACCGCTTGATGCAATTGCACGTGTACAAGCAGCTAGGCTCGCAGAGCGTCGAACCGCCCGAAGCGAACTATTTTTCGGTTTCGATCTATGCCTCCCAGACGCGTGAATTACCGACCCTGACGGCGGAAGCCTACAGCTTCATCAACGACGTGGTGTTTTCCCTTGCCGGATATCCGGCCAAGGAGGTTCCGGGCGCCAATCCCACACGCCCACGGCGCCTGAAGGGATTGCGTGCCGCCATGGGTGTGGCGCGGTCGCTGTATTCGATCGGCGTCGTCGGGCGCTTTGCCGATGTCGCCGGCTTGCCGGTGCGCCGTCCGCCCGACATGGGCTACCTCGAGCAGCATCGCTTGCTCGTTCGCTTCCTTTTGTACTCGGCGGAGAGCTTGGAGCCCGAGGACGGAAGCGAGATGAAAGACACCGCATGGGCGCCGTTCTACCGCGACGAAATCATGTGGTTGTACAATGAGGCGGGTGTCTTCTCGTGTGCGCAAGGCCATGCGCAGGACGCGAAGGCGCTGTTCATGATGGCGCTCGACGTTGCACGAGAGATCGAAGGCGTCGGCGGAGGCCCGATGCGACGTCGGATCTTGCTGAACGCCGGGCTGACCGCAATCGACCGCGGCCGACTTCCGGAGGCCGAGCGCTGCTTTCGAGAGGTGCTTGCGGCGCGCGCGACGGAAGATGAAACCATCGTCAAGATCGCCAGCGGCTATCTCGCGCTGTGCCAGCAGCTACGCGGCCACGTCGAGGAGGCGGAAAAGGAATATCAAGCCGTCATCACCGCTCTGGAAAGGCTTTCGCGCGCGCGTCCGGTGAGCATATTCGCTCGCAATCTGGGCGATCTCATGCGCCGCCAGGGGCGCCTGTCGGAGGCGCTTTTCCAGTGCGCGCGCGCCGTGCGGGCGGCGCGTTCCGGCGGATACGAGGATGTCGCGATGTGGGCGCAGCTCTCCGAAGCTCGAGCTCTGCTCTCCGCCGGCAAATCGGAGGAAGCCCACGCCCGGATCGACGACGTCGAGCGGTATGCCGACCAGATGGAGATGCCGTCGCTCACCTGCGAAGTGCTGATCGTAAGGGCTGAGAATCTCCTCGCCCAGGGGGAGAGCACGCTGGCAGGTCAGACCGCGACCCGCGCCTTGCGGATCGCGACCCTCCACGGCCTGAGATTGCGAAAAATCGCCGCGATGGACCTCCTATCGCAAATATTGCATGCGCGCGGTCAGGTCGCCGAAGCGACCCGGCTGCGCAAGCGCAACGTGCGATACGCGCGGTCCGTGGGATATGTCACGCTTGCGGAACGGGCTGAGCAACTGGACGCCTCACATCGCTAGCGCATATTCCGGCAAAGTGGGCACCGGTTCGCCGATAAGAATATGCGCCAAACAAGCGAATCGAGAGCACGTTCCGATTCCGTAGGAACGGGACGTGCTCTCGGGGACGGGGCCGTGGAGCGTTGGATGAATTTTCTGCTGCATTGCGCCAAATTTCGCCGTTCCGAGGCGCCGTGAAATTTCGTTCCGAGTCGGCATCCCGCGGCGAAATTGCCGGCGGCAGGGCCAAGGCCTGGCTCTTTTGCTGATCTGCGCGACCTCTATATACTTGGCACGTGCGATCGCATTCGGACGGGCGGCGGAAACCGTCGGCAGGACCAGGCCATGGTGCTCAAGGACCCGGCGCAGAAAGCCTCGGCGCCCCACGATTCGGCGCTCAGGCGCGTCACCCTCGACGACAAATACGACCTGACGCAGCGAAGCGTCTTCGTCACCGGCTACCAGGCGCTGGTGCGCATGTGCCTGATGCAGAAGGCGCGGGACCGCCGCGCCGGGCTCCGAACGGCCGGCTATGTCACGGGCTATCGCGGCTCGCCGCTCGGCGGGCTCGACTACCAGTTCCAGCGCGCCGACGCCCTGTGCAAGGCGAACGACATTCTCTTCCAGCCCGCCATTAACGAGGATCTGGCCGCAACCGCGCTGTGGGGTTCGCAGCAGGCGGAGCTGCGCGGCGAAGGGCGCTTCGACGGCGTGTTCGGCATGTGGTACGGCAAGGGCCCGGGCGTCGACCGCTCGGGCGATGCGCTGCGCCACGCCAATTTCGCCGGCACGTCGAAGCACGGCGGCGTGCTTGCCCTGATGGGCGACGACCACACGGCCGAATCGTCGACCACCGCGCACCAGTCCGAGTTCAACTTCGTCGACGTGATGATCCCGATCCTGAACCCGGCCGGCGTGCAGGAGATCATCGATTACGGCATCTACGGCTGGGCCATGTCGCGCTTCACCGGCGCCTGGGTCGGTCTCAAATGCATGCACGAGACGGTCGAGTCGACCGCCGTGATTGACGGCAGCCTCGACCGCGTCGACATCGTGATCCCGACCGATTACGCGATGCCGCCCGGCGGGCTCAACATCCGGCTCAACGACACCGTGCTCGGCATGGAGGCGCGCCTGCATGACCACAAGCGCGATGCCATGCTCGCGTTCGTGCGCGCCAATCGGCTCAACCGCGCCATCACGTCGGGGGGCCGCAGCCCGAGGATCGGCGTCATCACGGTCGGCAAGTCCTATCTCGACGTGCGCCAGGCGCTCGACGAGCTCGGCCTCGACGAGGTCCGCTGCAACGATCTCGGCCTGCGCATCCACAAGATCGCGTGCCCGTGGCCGATTGGCCAGCAGGAGTTGCAGGAATTCGCCCGCGGCCTTGAGCTCATCATGGTGGTCGAGGAGAAGCGCTCGCTGATCGAGGTGCAGGTGCGCGAGGAGCTGTACGGCACCGTCAACCAGCCGGTCTGCATCGGCAAGAAGGACGAAGCCGGCAACTGGCTGTTCCCGGTCAAGGGTGCGCTCGACTCCAACGACGTCGCGATCCGCCTTGGCGAGCGCCTGCTGAAATATGCGAGCGACGAGAATCTCAGCGGCAGGGTCGCGCGGCTCAAGGAAGCGCAACGCATCCTGCGCGAGACCCAGGACGTCGCCGTGCGCGTCCCCTATTTCTGCTCCGGCTGTCCGCACAATTCGTCCACCAAGGTGCCGGAAGGAAGCCGCGCGTACGCGGGCATCGGCTGTCACTACATGGTCCAGTGGATGGACCGCTCGACCCTCGGCTTCACCCAGATGGGCGGAGAGGGCGCGAATTGGATCGGCGAGGCGCCGTTCTCGACCCGGCCGCACGTGTTTCAGAACATCGGCGACGGCACCTACAACCACTCGGGTTATATGGCGATCCGCGGCGCGATCGCATCGGGCGTCAACGTCACATACAAGATCCTGTTCAATGACGCGGTGGCGATGACGGGTGGCCAGAAGAACGACGGCGGCCTCGACGTGCCGCAGATCGCCCGTCAGGTTGCCGCGGAGGGCGCCAAGCGCGTCGTCGTCGTGACCGACGAGCCGCATAAATATCCGTCCGGCACCAAATGGCCCGAGCGCCTCACGATTCATCACCGCGACGATCTCGACGCGGTGCAAAGGGAGCTTGCGCAGGTCCCGGGGTGCACCGTGCTGATCTATGACCAGACCTGCGCGGCCGAGAAGCGGCGGCGCCGCAAGCGCGGACAGTTTCCCGATCCAGACCGGCGCGTGATCATCAACGAGCTCGTCTGCGAGGGCTGCGGCGATTGCGGCGTGCAGTCGAACTGCGTGTCGGTGCAGCCGCTCGAGACCGAGTTCGGCCGCAAGCGCACCATCGATCAGTCGAGCTGCAACAAGGACTTCTCCTGCCTCAAGGGCTTTTGCCCGTCCTTCGTGACCGTCGAGGGCGCCCAGCTCAGGAAAGGCAAGGACGCCTTGGCGCCCGCCGGCGGGTCGGCGCTTCCCGAGCCGACGCTGCCGGCGATCGGCCAGACCTACGGCATCATCGTCACCGGGATCGGTGGGACCGGCATCGTGACGGTCGGCGCCATCATCGGCATGGCGGCGCATCTCGAGGGCAAGGGCGTCGGGGTGATCGACATGGCCGGCCTCGCCCAGAAGGGCGGCGCGGTGCAGAGCCACATCCGCATCGCCGAGGATCCGGCCGACATCCACGCCATCCGGGTCGCGGCCGCCGGGGCCGATCTCGTCCTCGGCGGCGACATCGTGGTGGCGGGCAACAAGAAGGTGCTCAGCGCGGTCAAGTCCGGTGCCACCAAGGTCGTGGTCAACACCGCCGAGATGCTGCCGGGCGAATTCACCCGCAACACCGAGTTCTCGCTGCCGAGCGAGCGCCTGCGGCGCGCCATTTCCGGCGCCGCTGGACCCGACAACAGCCATTTCCTCAACGCGTCAAGGCTTGCGACCGCTTTGCTCGGGCAGACGCTCGGCGCCAACATGTTCCTGCTCGGCTATGCGTATCAGATCGGCGGCCTACCGCTCACGGCGGCCGCAATCGAGCGTGCGCTTGAATTGAACGGCGAGGCGGTTGTCATGAACGTCGCGGCGTTCCGCTGGGGCCGGCGCGCCGCGCTCGATCTCGCCGCGGTGGAGAAGCTGGCCGCGCCGGCGGCGCCCGATCCGGCGCTGAAGCTGTCGCAATCCTTCGACGAGATGGTGGCGCGTCGCGTCGATTTTCTCACCGCCTACCAGGACGCCGCCTACGCGGCGCGCTACCGGGCATGGGTCGACAAGGCGCGCGCCGCCGAGGCTGCGCGCGCGCCTGGGAAATGCGGGCTCGCCGAAGCCGTGGCGCGCTATCTGTTCAAACTGATGACCTACAAGGACGAATACGAGGTGGCGCGCCTCTATTCCGACGGCGCGTTCGCGCGCCGGGTGAAGGAGACCTTCGACGGCGACAACCTCCGGCTCCATGTTCATTTGAGTCCGCCGCTGCTGGCCCCGACCGACAAGGCCGGGCGGCCGCGCAAGATCGTGTTCGGTCCGTGGATCTTTCCCCTGTTCCGGCTGCTGGCGCGGTTCAAGGGGGTGCGCGGCACCGCCTTCGATATCTTCGGCTACACCCAGGAGCGCAGGACCGAGCGCAAGCTGATTGCCGACTATGAGGCGAAGCTCACCGAGGTTCTCACTGGACTCTCGCCCGACAACCACCACGTCGCGGTCGGCCTCGCCGCCATCCCGGAGAAGATCCGCGGCTTCGGCCACATCAAGATGCGGAACCTCGCGACCGCCCAAGCCGATGAAAGGGCTTTGCTGGATCAGTTCCGCACCGGCGCTTCGCCGTTGCTGAACGCCGCCGAGTGACTTGTTCGCATTACGCCCGCGTAAAAAAAATTTGCGCTGGAATTCGCAAAAATCCGCGCAGATAGTTGAACTCGCAGCAGTTGTATCGAAGCATGTTAGCTCGTGTGAAGAATGTTAGTTCAACACTGACATGTATCACCAAATGCTACCACTGGCTGTGAAGTGTTTGCTGTTTACTGCACAACCAAGGGTGACGCGCAAGTAAACAACCCAAGGAGCGGCACATGCGATATTTGTCGCATAGGGCTCCGCGCGCGCGCCTGAGAGAGGCTCAGAAGGCTCGCGACAATCGCGCGGAGATCGTCAAGGCGCTGTCGATCGGCCAGATCACGCGACGTGATCTCTACAAGTGGGGCCTACTCACCTTCAGCGGACTTGCGCTCAAGAATGGCTTGAGCCCGTTCGCCCCGAGCGCCTTCGCGAGCGGTGTTCCGACCGGCACGCCACCGAGTCCGCTCTTCGGGGCGCAGAAATTCACCCAACCGATGCCGCGGCTTGCGTTGCGCTCGCCGTTTGTGCTGACCCGCGTTCCGTCTGCCGATCCGGCCTCGGCCGGCGATGCCGCTTTTCCGGCGGCGCTCGGCGAGCGTCCGGCGCGGCGGCTGTCGTACCACACCGACTTCACCGCCAATCCGACCGACCCGCAGTTCATCAATCCGATCACCGGCCGCGGCCCGATCGAGGGCCGCCCGCCGGGCGAGGTGTTCGCCCATCAGCGCTGGAACGAGTTCTTCCCGCAGATCGGCATCATCCAGTCACTCGGTCCGATCGCGCCGAACACCAGGTTCCATCCGAATTTCCCGGCCCAGGCGCCTAATAGCGTGTGGACCTACGGTGTGGGCCGTTTCCAGCAGGGCCAATTGCCGCCGTTCCTGATCAAGACCCGTTACGGCCAGCCGTTGATCCACCGGATCTACAACAATCTCCCGGTGGATCGCACCAACAACAACGGCTTCGGCCGCAACGAGAGCCAGCTCCACTTCCACAACGCGCACAACGGTGCCGAGAGTGATGGCGCCGCCAATACCCATCACTTCCCGGGCACGTTCTACGACTATCGCTGGAGCACCACGCTCGCCCGGCGTGACAAGATCAACACGCAGGCGACCGACCCGCGCGCGTCGGGGCCCGACGGCAATGGCGGCGTCATCAATGTGGCCGGCGATTTCCGCGAGATCCAGGGCACCATGTGGGCGCACGACCATCGCTTCTTCTTCACTGCCGAGAACGTCTACAAAGGCAATCTCGGCATGGTCAACATGTACAGCGGACCCGACCGCGGCAATGAGAAACTCAACGACGGCATCAATCTGCGGCTGCCGAGCGGAAGCCTGCTCGACTTCGGCAATCTCGATTTCGACGTGAACCTGATCATCACCGACGCGGCGACCGATCAGACCGGCCAGTACTTCTTCGACATCTTCGACACCGACGGGTTCCTCGGTGACATGGTGTTCGTCAACATGGCCTATGCGCCGTTCTTCGAGGTGCTGCCGCGCAAGTATCGCTTCCGCATCCTGGCGGGCGGCATGTCGCGGTTCTGGCAACTCGCCGTCGCCGGTCCCAACGGCAAAGCCGTGCCGTTCCAGTTCATCGCCAACGACGGAAACCTGGTGGTGAACCCCATCACGCTGACCACGCTCGACCAGCAGGGAACCGCGGAGCGCTATGACATCGTCGTCGACTTCTCCCAGTTCAAGGTCGGCGACCGGCTGACGCTGGTGAACACGCTGCAGCAGACCGACGGCCGCAAGCCGGACCAGCAATTGCCGCTGGCGCAGGCCCTGGCCGGCGACAATAACGATCCGGCCGTCGGCGGCATCCTGCAATTCCGCGTCGTCGGCTCGGTCCAGAGCGTCGACGTCCCTGGGGTCACGCTGTTCTCTACCAGCCCCGATCCGAGCGTGGTGCCGGCGGTGCTGACGCAGCAGATCCCGATCGTCACCCCGGTGCGCGAGCGGATCGTCCAGTGGGGCCGCTCGGGCAACGGCGACTCGCGCGGGCCCAACGGGCAGTGCATCCCCGATTGTCCGGACACGGCCTCGTTCCCGTGGACCGTCCAAGTCAACAACGGGCAGCCCCACTCGATGAACGCCAACCGAATCCAGCTCGAGTATCCGAAGGCCGGCGACATCGAGCACTGGACCTACATCAATGGTGGCGGCGGCTGGGATCACCCGATCCACCTCCACTTCGAGGAGGGCATTACCATGAACCGGGGCAGCGATCCGATCCCGGCGACCGAGAAGCTGGTCCGCAAGGACGTCTGGCGGCTGCGCCCGTCGGGTCAGGTCCAGTTTCAGATCCAGTTCGGCGAGTACGGCGGCTCCTACGTGAACCATTGTCACAACACGGTGCACGAGGACTTCGCCCTGCTGATGCGCATCCAACTCCTGTCCGGAGTTGCGGGCTCGCCGCAGACGATGGTCACGCCCACGCCGAACCCGACACCGGACGGCGTGTTTTTCACCACGCCGGAGGTGTTGCCGGAAGCGACCACCAGCACGAATTCCACGCAAATGAGCTCGCTGATCAATAATCCGGCGCGGCAGACTCTGACCGGAGTCCCGTAGCGCAGGATTGCCCGTGAGAGACCGAAGGGTGTCGCGAGACACCCTTCGGCACCATCGCCAGGGGGCGGTCCTGGAGATTCACATGACACGAAGCCTGATGGCGGGCATCGCGATGCTCGCGGCCACACTCTTTTCGCTGCAGACTCCGCTCCACGCCCAGAGCAACCGCTGGGGCGCTGGCTACTTCCCCAACCTTCCGGTCGTCACCCAGGACGGCAAGACGCTGAAGTTCTATGACGACGTCATCAAGGGCAAGATGGTGCTGATCAGCTTCATCTACACCAACTGCCCCGACATCTGCCCGCTCACCACGGCGCGCATCTCGCAGGTCGAGGACGCGCTCGGCGACATGGTGGGGCGCGACATCTTCTTCATCTCGATGACGGTGGATCCGGTGCGCGACACGCCGGAGCGGCTCAAGGAGTTCGCCAAGGCATTCGACGCCGGCCCAGGCTGGTTGTTTCTCACCGGCAAGCCGGAGGACATCAAGCTGATCAACGCAAGCCTGGGCGACAGGAGCCGGACGATCGACGAGCATCGCAACGAGATCGTGCTCGGCAACGATGCGACCGGCGAGTGGATGCGAAACACGGTGTTCGGCGACCTCGACCGGCTGCTGATCGATATCCGCGCCATGGACCCGAAATGGCGCGATCGGGTGCGCCAGCCCAAGCCGGATCCCGCCAGCAATACCGGCTATGCGCTCGGCATGCAGCCCGGCCAGGCCCTGTTCAAGCGGATCTGCGCGCCCTGCCATACGATCGGCGTGGGCGACCGGGTGGGACCCGATCTGCGCGGCGTCACCGAGCGGCGCGACCACGCCTGGCTCGCCGATTTCATCATGCATCCCGACAAGGCGCGCGAGCGCCGTGACCCGATCGCGATGTCGCTGGAGGAGAAATTCCCTGGCGTGCACATGCCGGCGCTGGGGGTCGGCGAGGTGGACGCCGGCGACCTGATCACCTACCTGAAGGCGGAAACGACGCGCCTCAACGAAGCGCAGGACCCGCCCATGCCGGCGCACATGCACCACCATCATTGAACGGCCACGGACCGGGCGGGGCGTTCGGCGCGAGGCCCCGCCCAGCCTGCGCCGAAGAATCACACCTCTTGTTGACGCCGGCCGCCCTTGACCCTGTCGCGGCCGTACCCTCAAATCACGGCCGAACGAGAAGACCCGCATTTGAAGCGGCGAGGGGAATGGCCGGCGCCGGTCCGACGGCGTCGCACAGCAAGAGGGAATCGCCGTGGCCGGAGCGGATGCCGCGCGCGCGGATACGTTTCCGAAGCTGCTCGTGCGCAATGCCGAGCGGTTTCGCGGCCGTCCGGCGTTTCGCCTCAAGGATCTCGGCATCTGGCAGACCTGGACCTGGGACGAGGTGCTCGCCGAGGTGCGCGCCTATGCGGCGGGGCTGAGCCGGCTCGGCGTCAAGCGCGGCGACGCCATCGCAATCGTCGGCTCCAACCGGCCGCGGCTCTACTGGTCGATCCTCGCGGCCGAGACGCTGCGCGCCATCCCGGTGCCGGTCTATTCCGACGCGGTCGCCGACGAGCTCGCTTATGTGCTCGCCCACGCCGAGGTGAGGTTCGCGGCTGTCCAGGACCAGGAGCAGGTCGACAAGATCCTGTCGGTATCCGAACGGCTGCCCAGGCTCGAGCGCGTCATCTACGACGAGACCCGCGGCCTGCGCGACTACGATCACGGCCGGCTCAATCCGATGGACGACGTCATCGCCGACGGCCGCGCCGCGCTCGCCGCCGATCCGAAGCTCGCGCAATGGCTCGACGACGAAATCGCGGCCGGCAGCGGCAGCGACACCTCGATCATTCTCTATACCTCGGGCACGACCGGCGCCTCCAAGGGCGTGGTGCTGTCCGCGCAC
>Ga0126384_10000693_pt1 | contig 19191 bp, 13 predicted proteins | sample PanSoiMetPlot_36_FD_92543 | JGI IMG/M metagenome (GOLD analysis project Ga0126384, IMG submission 92543) | Tropical forest soil microbial communities from Panama - MetaG Plot_36 | ecosystem: Environmental > Terrestrial > Soil > Tropical forest > Bulk soil | place: Panama | collected 2016-02-17 | reverse complement strand
TCGCCCGTGAGCTGGCCGGTCGGGTCGCGGAGTGGCAAGGGGTTCGGCTTGCCCGCGGCGACGGGGGCGGCGGTACGGCGCTCAGGGATCGTCAGGTCCGCCGGGCTGTTGAAGTACAGGACCGTATTGTCATTGGGGTTCACCTGACAGCTGATCTTGTCCTTGTACTGCGAGAGCTGGGTCGCCGGCACCTTGAGGGTGCCCCAGTTGAGCTGGTCCACGTCGGCCACCACCAGCCGCTGCCCTGGTACCGACCAGTTGAACAGCTGCGTTGTCTCGCCTCTGCCGCGGGTGAGCTCGACGCCGCGGAGATCGATCGGGCGCAGCTCGCCCGTCCGCATCATCTTCCGCGCCTCGTGGGCGGCGATCTCGTCGAGCTGTGGATCGGCGATCAGCGCCCTCCGCCCGCGCCGCGTCGCCTCGCGGCGCAGCGCCTCCCGCACCCGCGCCTCGGCGTCCTCCGGCAGCCCAGGGAGCGGCGGCGGCGCGGGGCTCAACAGAATCTCGGTGAGATAGACCGGCCCGGCTTCGCTGGCCCGTGCCGTCCCCACGCCGAGCTGGGTGAGCGGGCCGTCCAGAAGGTTGGCGAGGTGGGCCGGGCTATCCTCCAAGCTCTGCTGTGCGGCGAGGGTAGTCTCGCCAGAGGCCAGGTTCTCCCGCACGCGCTGATACGCGATGCCCGCCCGTTCGAGCCGCTCGCCAACGGCGGGAGAGCCGGGCAGGACGTGCGCCACCATCCGCTGCTCGAGCATCTCTTGGCTGAAGCGGCGGGCGAGCTCGGAGAGCTGCGCGCTGGGCTCGAGAGGGCGCAGGCCATGCAGGGCGCGCAGGGTGTTCACCGCGTCCGCCACCCGGGCCTCGGCCTGGAGTGGATCGGCGGGCTCCCGCTCTGGCGCGGGGCGGGAGGGTGGGTCGAGGGGCACGCCGCCAGCGGCCACCACCAAGTAGGCAGCGACCTCTGGTCCCCTCGGCCCGGCGCCGACCACCTCCACCACATACCTCCCCGGTCTATCGAAGGAGAGCGGGGCGGAGAAATCGGCCGGGGCGCTGGTGGGGACCTTGCGCGTGTCGCCCGCCGGATCGGTGACCGCGATCCATGGTTCGCGCAGCGTGCGCAGAGTCCCCCGCAGCGTGGCTGCGCCCCCGATAGCTAGATCGCGCGGGAAGGGGGAGACCTCTGCCTCCCGTCGAGCGCCGACCAGCACCCCGTGGGCGAAGCGGCCATTGCGGGCCACGCCTACGCCCACGTGGCTAAACTCGCTTTGGCGCAGCTCGCGAGCGAGGAGGCGCGCGATGTGGCGCGGCGGGCCAGAGATCGACAGGACGCTGACCGCGGGGTCGAAGGCGCAGGCGTGGACCAGCGCCAGCCGCAGCGCCTGCCGCTCGAGCGCAGTAGGTTCCGCGGCGGCGATCGCAACCGCGATCTCTCGTGCGGCGATCGAGAGCTCGGCGGCGTGAGCCGGCCCGCTCGAGGCGCCGATTCGCGCCGCCTCCAGCAGCGCAGTCTCCAGCGGGGTAAGGACGATGGCCCGGGCCGAGCCGTAGCAGTCGGCGGGGGAGGCTGGGGCAGCAACGGAGACGAGCAGCGCGAGGAGAGCGAAGCGAGTCACGCCAGCACAGTATTTGGCGTCAGCGGAGAATGCCGGTCGATTGGCCGACCTCGATCAGGTGGCCGTCCGGATCGCGGACATACGCGCGGATCTCGTGGCCGTGGTCCTTGGGCTCGGTGAGGAATTTGACGCCCTTGGCCGACCAGCCTTTGTAGACTTCACGGATGTCTGCAACCCGGACGTTGAGGAACGCGCTCGTGCGGTTGGGGTCGGGTGGCGTCGTCAAGGTCACGCCGGGCTTGTCGTCAGTAGGGCCGCCACCCACGTTCAAGATCAACCATGAATTGGCGACCTTCAGGATGACGGGGTCGCGCTCGAGGATGACTTGGCAGTCGAACAGCGAGCAATAGAAGTCACGGGACCGATCCTGGTCCGAGACCACGAGAAAGTGCGTCAGCACAAGACCGTGCTTGGGGGCGGGAAAGTCGTCTCGGTTCATGGCTCATCTCCGGCGTCGGGTGTGAGAGTGCGGTACTCGAGGGTTGTAACGCAGAACGCGGCCGGTGCCGAGAGGGAACCCGCTGCTTCCGGTGCGGGCGCTTAGCCGCTAGCGCGGTTCGCGGCGGCTTCGCCTGCAAGAAAACCCGTAAATGCGGCCACGCCCAAACCGGTCTTGTCGACTGCGGGGTCGTACCCGCCAATGACGGATCCAGCTGCGTAGAGGCGCGCATCAAACGGAATCCCTTCCGAATCGAGTGGTCGAAGGTTCGCGTCAATCCGCAGGCCCGCCCGAAAGAGACGCTGCTCGTCCGCAAAATGGCCTGACAGCCAATCGCCCAAATAGCGACGGTCGATCAGCTCGCCGCCCACGTGGACCGGAAGCCCAAAGATTGGTTCGCGAAGCGCGCCCTGGTCTCTGATGCCGCCCGAAATGAATCGGCCGGTCGCTAGCACTACGCCGTCGGGTCTTACACTCCGATCCGGCGCAATCGCGAAGCCATCCCCTTCCCGTTTGACCTCACCTTCGACCAGCTCGATGCCAACCCTTTGAAGCGCGCCATCCAACGCAGCCTGAAGGCGGATCCCGGGAACCGAAAAAGATCCCGACAGAGCCTCGGCGCAAGTGACGTTCAACAGCAACGACAATTTCGAGCATGGCGAGCAACTGGTCCGACCGAGCACCGGAGGAAACAGCACCAACTGCACCGAAGGCGACAAGCGGCTCCGAATTTCCGTTGCCAGCTCCTCGAGGGCGCCGGGGCGCTCGAGTGCACTGGCGAATTCCACCGGCTTGGCAAATGCCATCGAAACTTCGTTTGGCCAGCGGCTGTCGATGATCTGGATGCGTGGGCGGCGGTTCATTTGCGCTGCTGAAGCCTCGATTCCGGCACCGACCAGCCTCGAATCGAACGTTGGGTCCAACGCAAACCCGACGATCGCGATCTCGTCTGGGAGCGAGCAAAGATCGCCAGCAGCCTGTGAGACCTGCGCCATCGCGGTGGGCTTCACCGTCCCAAGCGGAGTCGCCAGCAGCAAGTTGCTCTCGGACGGCGGCCGAAGCAGTTCTGGCAACTGGGACGCCAGGAACTGCAATGCCTCCATCAGCCGCGGAAGTTTCTGTTGAAGAATGGCGTACGGGTGGTGCCTTCGCGTCCGGGCAATCTCCCTCGCTGCGTTCTCAATCGAAATCTCTTCTCGCCCGTGGGGATCGACTGCAACGTCGATGGCTCCCGAGGAGAGGGCAGTCGCCCCCAGCGCTCGCCGCACCACCACCACCTTCGCCCCAGCGCGAGCGGCGGAAAGCGCAGCGACTGCGCCTGCCATGCCCGCCCCGATGACCAGCACTTCAGCCATCGACGGAGTTTCCGTCCAGGTTCCCGGCGCCCAGGTAGATGGCTCGATTGAGCTCCTCCTGAGCCAGCGACTCAGCCCCCATCACCGGGCGCTTCACCTGAAAGCGCGAGTCGAGGAACCGGAGCAGCTCGCGATGCGCCTGCCCCGGCGACAGCCCGCGTTCGCGCGCGAGCAAAGCCGCCGCCGGACCGGCGCACTGCGTGCCTTGGCACGGCCCCATCCCGAGCCGGCACCGGCGCCGCAGATCGGTGAGGTGAGCGACGTTTTCCTCGCGCAGGCAATAGACCGCTTCCGCGTAGCAGGTCTGCTCACAGGGGCACAGTGAAGCGCGCAGCTCCGGATGCTGCTGCGCGAGCTCGCAAATTTTCACCGCGTTCGCACCGTGCCGGTAGGCCATTCGGCCCACCACCGGCTCGGGGAGGCCAAAGTCTCGCGCCAGGTCCGCGGTGTTCGGAAACGACTCGCCTCCCGGGAGGGGCTCCAAATGGGTGCGGCAATCGTTGCTGTTGCCCAACCGGCGCGACACCAAATCGGTGAGCTCTTGGCTCTGAGCCCGGTAGGAGGCCAATTTCCCGCCGATGAGGGTAAGCAGATTCTTGGCGCCATCCGCTTGATGGTCATAAATGGCGTGCTCGCGCGACAGGTCATCCGGAAGCTTTCCGTACTCGTACAGGGTGGTCCGCAGTCCGGCCCAGGCACGCAGGATCCGAGCTTGTCGGACGGAGGGGATCACGCTCTCGATTCCTTCCAGCAGGTACTCGACATCGTCCTGGCTCACTCGGAGATCGTCCGGGTCCCCGTAGTAGTCGGTGTCGGTGGTGCCGATCACCGAAGTGTCCTCGTGAGGAATGATGAAGATCTGCCGCCCGTCGACCGCATTGGCGATGATTCCGTAGTTGGAGAAACGCCGATCGAGGCTCAGGTGGACGCCTTTGCCCGGGCGGATACGGACGCTGACGTTGGCCATCGCAGCGACTTTGGGCGCCCACGCTCCGGCTACGTTGATCACCAGCTTGCCCCGGTAAGTGGTCGACTGGCGAGTGCGCTCATCGAAGGCGTGGACGCCGGCGATTTCGCGTTCTGGACCGCGCACGAATCCTTGCACCTGGGTGTAGGTCAGCACCGTTGCCCCGTGCTGCTGCGCAGACTGCGCATTGAGGGTACACAATCGCGGCGCATCGATGCCCCACTCGACCATGGACATGCCGCCGGTCAGGCTGCGCCGCAAAGCAGGCTCGAGCCGGTAGACTTCCTCGGCGGTCAACCGCACCGACGGTTTGCCGCGTTTGTAGGGCTGATAAAGATCGTAGACGCCGAAGTAGACCTCGGCGCCGTAAGCCAGGTAGCGCTCGAGCACACTGGGGTGAGCGACGTCCTTGGCGACCAACGGGATGATGAAGGGGATTCGATAGAGCAGGTGGGGAACGATCCGTTGGATGTAGCCGGAGTCAATGCTCGCGAGCTGGCTGACCTGGCGATCGTAGCGCAGGTACCGGATTCCTCCGTGGATCATCCCAGAGCTGGCTCCCGACGCGCCGCAAGCGACGTCCTTCTTCTCGAGCATCAGCGTCTTGATCCCTCGCATCGCGGCGTCGCGAGCGATGCCGGTGCCGTTGACGCCGCCGCCGATCACGATCAGATCGAATAGGTCCGAGGTTGCCATGCAGCGCCGAAGACGTCAGTGCGATGGAAGCCCGGTGAGTTTCAGATGCAGCTCGCGCAATTGTCGCTCGTCGACTTCTCCCGGCGCGCCGGTCATCAGATCGAGGCCCTTCTGTGTCTTGGGAAACGGTATGACGTCGCGCAGTGATTCCGAACCGGTGAGCAGCATCGAGAGGCGATCCATTCCAATCGCGATTCCCCCGTGCGGCGGCGCCCCGTACCTCAAGGCGTCCAGGAGAAAGCCGAACTTGTTTTCAGCCTCCCGCTCGTCGATCCCCATGGCCCTGAACACCAGCGCCTGAACCTTGGGATCGTGGATTCGAATCGAGCCCCCGCCGATCTCGAAGCCGTTGAGGACGACATCGTAGCGATCGCACTTCACCTTGCCCGGATCGGTGAGCAACGAGTCGATGTCCGCATCGCGCGGCCGGGTGAAGGCGTGGTGCGCGGCGACCCAGTGTTTGAGCTCTTCGCTGTACTCGAACAGCGGCGGGTTCACCACCCAGAGAAATTTCCACGCCCCGCCGGATCCGTGCTCGGGGATGTAGCCCAAACGTTTGCCCAAATGGACGCGCAGGTTCGCCATCACGGTGTTCACCTGAGCCTCGCGGCCGAATTGAAAAAGGATCAGATCGCCCGGCTGGGCGTTGCAGGCTTGGTTGATCGCCGCCCGAAGTTGGGGGGAAATCGTCTTGGCGAACGGCGACTGGGTCCAATCGCCAGCTTCGCTGACTTTTGCTCGCGCGAGGCCCTTGGCGCCCATGCCCTTGACGAATTCCTCCAGCTTGTCGGACTCGGCGCGCGAGAGCGCCTTTTCCGCCGGAACCACCAGCGCCTTGACGATTCCTCGCTGCTCTGCGGCCTCGGTCATCATCGGCACGCCGCCCGCCGGTCCGTGAGATTTGATCAACCCGGTGAGCACCGTGTGCTCGAGACCAAAGCGAAGGTCTGGCTTGTCGTTGCCGTACCTGGCCATCGACTCGTCGTAATCCATCCGCAGAAATGGGGTCGGGATGTCGATGCCAAGAAGCTTCTTCCAGAGCAGCTGGATCAGACCTTCCACCACCTCGAAGACGTCGTCGGGCGAGACGAAGCTCATCTCGAGGTCGATCTGCGTGAACTCCGGTTGACGCTCCAGTCTCAGATCCTCATCTCGGAAACACTTCACAATCTGAAAGTACCGATCAAAACCCGAGATCATGAACAGCTGCTTGTACAACTGCGGGCTCTCCGCCAGGGCGTAGAACTTCCCCGGATTGAGGCGCGAGGGGACCAGGAAGTTTCGGGCTCCGCCGGGCGTGTACTTGCCCATGTAGGGCGTCTCCAACTCGATAAAGCCCCGTTCCACCAGGTGCGCTCGAGTCAGGGCGTTCATCTTGGAGCGGGTGATCAGCGTCCGTTGCAGGGGAGCGCGTCGAAGATCGAGGTAGCGATGCGCGAGGCGCTTTTCCTCGGCGGTGTCGATCTGGTCCTCGATCAAAAAAGGTGGCGGCTCCGAACGGTTGAAGATCTGCAGGTCCGTCGCCTTCACCTCGATCTCCCCGGTTTTCATCTTCGGGTTGACGTTGGCGCCGCGGGAAACCACGGTCCCGGAGACTCCCAGGACGTACTCCAGGCGGAGCGAGCCGGCAAGGTCGTGCGCTTCGGGTGAGATGTCCGGTTCGAAGACGATCTGGGTCAGGCCTTCCCGGTCCCTTAAGTCGATGAACACCGCACCGCCGTGATCTCGTCGGTTCTGGACCCAGCCAAAGAGCACCACCTTCTTGCCGATGTCCGCGCGGGTCAGCTCCCCGCAAGAATGGGTGCGCTTAACTTCGGAGATGAATTTCACCGGCATGTCATTGGCCAACCTGTAAAAAGGAAAGGGCGGGCACGATAGTGAGGCCCTGCTCGGAGCGTCAACCGGCTGAAGTCTAACGGCAAAATCGCTGGAAACCTATCCCCTTGTCAGCCGGCGGCTCGAATGTCTCGCAGGCGCAAGCTGACCCGCGACACGCCCATCCATTCCTCGAGCCGAACCTGGAACGCGAGATCGATCGGCTGCTGAGCGACTTCGACTCGGTTGCCCATTCCGAAACCGATTGCGCTCAAGTGGGGAGCGGTCTCGAAGGCCAGTTTGAGATGGGCGCTCTGCTGATCTCGACTGGAGAGCACGCGCGGGCGACAACGCAGTCCGCGGGTCGCGAAAACCGGTTCGGGATTTCCGCTGCCGAAAGGGCTGAGGACCTCCACGCCTCGAACCGCATCTTCGTTCAGCTGGCTGATGGAGACACAAGCGTCGACGCGGCAGCGGGGCACGAGGTCCTCGTCGGTGAGGAGACGCGCAGCGGTCCGGTCGAACGCCTCGGAGAAAGCCTGGAGGCGATCCGGCGCGATCGACAGCCCGGCCGCGTGCTGGTGTCCGCCGAATTTGGCCAGGTGTTCGGAACACTCCTGAAGCGCCTTGAAGAGGTGGAACCCTTCGATGCTGCGGGCCGAGCCCCTTCCCACCGGGTGCTTTAGCGCGATCATCACTGTCGGACGGTGGAATCGTTCCACCACCCGCGCCGCGACAATCCCGATCACTCCGGGGTGCCATCGTTCCGAGGTGAGGACCAAGCCCTTCGCCCTGGGCATTCGGCTCTGTGCCTGTTGCAAGGCCTGGTCGAGGATTTGCTGTTCGATCTCCCGCCGCTCTCGGTTCGCTGCGTCCAGGGCTTGCGCCAAACCGCGCGCTTCGGCCAGGTCCTCCGAGCAAAGCAAGCGCAACCCCACCGAGGCATCGTCGAGACGACCCGCGGCATTGATGCGAGGCGCGAGGCGAAAGCCCACCGTGCCCGCGCCCACCGGCGCCTGGGCGGGGAGTCCGGAAACCTCTTTGAGCGCGCGAATCCCCGGCCGCTCAGGCGCGGATAGGACTTCCAGGCCGTGCTTGACCAGGATCCGGTTCGCGCCGGTCAGCGGCATCACATCCGCGACCGTGGCCAGCGCCACCAGGTCAAGCATTGACCGGAGGTTCGGCTCTTTAGAGGACTGAAAGGCGTTCTCCGCTCGCAATCCCCGCCTCAGCGCGAGGCAGAGGTTGAACGCCACGCCCGCCGCGCAGAGATTGCGCGTGGGGTAGCCGCAGCCCGGCTGATGGGGATTGAGGATGGCGAACGCCGGGGGCGGCGAAGAAGGCACCTGGTGGTGATCGACGATCACCACATCGAGCCCCAAGCGATTGGCCTGAACCACCTCGGCGTTGGAAGTGATTCCGCAGTCGAGCGTCACCACCAGCGATGTGCCGTCCGCGGCGATCTTCTCGATCGCCGGAGAATTGAGCCCGTACCCTTCTCCAAGCCGTCGCGGGATGTAGGTCGCCACCTGCGCGCCGAGGCGACGAAGGAAAAGGTAGAGCAATGAGGTGGAGCACACCCCATCGACGTCGTAGTCGCCGTAGAGAGTGATCTTCTCCTTTTCCCGCAGCGCACGGCACAACCGTTCGACCGCCTTGGCCATGTCCTTCAACAACGAAGGGTCGGGGAGATCCCCCAGCCGGTCAGAGAGAAAGGCGTTGGCTTGCTCTTCGGTGCGATGGCCGCGGTTGATCAACACCTGGGCTGCCAGGGGATGAAGCTTGAGGGCTGCGGCCAAGGAGTGGGGGTCTGCCTCGGAATCCCTGGGGAGCACCCAGCGCACGCGTTCGTCGCCTCCGCCAAGATGGACCGCTGACCGCCTTGAAAGCGGCGCGGAAGCTAACAGCGGAGGGTGACAAGTGGGGCGGCGCGGATCGCCTTAGGCAATCTTGGCTTTCATTCCGGTCTTCGCTTGCCGTTCCTTGGCGGCAGCGCGCTCGTCGAGCCAGATCGTCAGCGGGCTGGCGATGTACACCGACGAGTACGTCCCGACGATGATGCCCACCAGCATCGCCATTGCGAAGTCCCAGATTTCGCCGACGCCGAAAATCAGCAAACCGACGAGAGAAAGCGCGGTGACACCGGAGGTCAGGATGGTGCGGGAGAGAGTGTCGTTGACCGCGATGTTGATGATCTCGGGGAGCGGCTTGCCCTTGTAGCGAACCATTTCCTCGCGGATTCGATCGTAGACGACGATGGTGTCGTTGATCGAGTAGCCGATCACCGTGAGCAACACCGCGATCGAGGTGAGATTGAACTCGCGGCGGGTCACCAGGAAGTAGCCGCTCACCATGATCACGTCGTGCACCATCGCCACCAACGCTCCGGGCCCGAATTTGAAGTCGAATCGGAACGCGACGTAGATCAGAATCATCACCATCGCATACACCAGCGACATGATTCCCTTGTTGCGGAGCTGCTTTCCAACCTGCGGTCCGACGTAATCGACACGCTGGACGATGAAGTCGTGCTTCTCCACCCCTTGACGCATCGCCGCGAAAACGCGGTCCGCCATTCCCGAAACCACCACCTGATAGTCGGTGCCGCCACCCTGCGCCTCGCCCAGCGAGCGCACCTCCTTGATTCCGGTTCCGGTCCCCTCGGCCGCCTTCTTGATCTGCTCGGGATCCAATTTCTGCTCGGCTCGGAAGTTGATCAGTCCGTTGTCGAGGTCAGCATGGAAGAACTTGATCGGCCCGAGGGCTCGGATCGCCGCCTCTGCCTGGACTGAGTTTTCCTTGGTGAGCTGGGTGACGCCGCCCAGGCGAAGCAGGAACGAGTTTTCGGAGGCGCCCCCGATTCCCTGGACCGACACGTCGTGCAGCCCAGCCGCCTGAGCGCGCTTACGCACGTCTTCGGCGCTCACCCGGTGGTCGAACTTAAGCTCGACCACCGTGCCTCCGGCAAAATCGACCCCGAAGTTGAAACCGAAGATCGTGATTCCCACCAGGATCGCCAGGTTCAGCACCGATGAAATGAAGAGGGCTGGCCGGCGCTTGCCGATGAAGTCGATGTTCGTCTTCTTCTTGATGATCTGCATCTCGCGAAAGCTCTCGAAAGGCTAGACAGAGACCGTCTGGGCGTTGCGGCCGTGGACAAAGTAGGTGGTGATCGCCCGGGTAACGATGATCGAGGTGAACAGCGAAGCCACCAAACCGATCACCAAGGCGGTGGCAAAGCCGCGAACCGGCCCGGTGCCGGTGGCAAAGAGGATTGCGCCCGCGATCAGCGTGGTGACGTGGGCGTCGAAGATGGTCCAGAAGGCGCGGTCGTAACCCTGGTCCACCGCCGCTCGAGCGGTCTTGCCGTGAGCCAGCTCTTCGCGAACCCGTTCGTTGATCAAGACGTTCGCGTCCACCGCGATTCCAAGCGTCAACACGAACCCTGCGATTCCCGGAAGCGTGAGGGTGGCGTTGAAGATCGCCAGGAAGGCAAGGATCAACGCGCCGTTGAGGATCAAGGCCACGTCGGCGATCAGCCCGGAGCGCTTGTAGTAGATGGCCATGAATACCACCACCAGTGCCAGCCCGACGATCGCGGCGAGGCTTCCCTTCCGGATCAGCTCCGGCCCGAGTGTGGCTCCCACCTGCCGAATTTCGCCGACGGTCACCGGTGCCGGCAGCGCGCCGCCTTTGAGCACCAGCGCCAGCAACCTCGCTTCGTCGATCAGCTCCTCGCGCGTCTTGGTAGGGTTTCGCCCAATCGTGATGCGGCCTCTTCCGTTGGGAATCTCCTCGTTGATCCGAGGAGCGGAATGCACGTCGTCATCGAGAACGATCGCCATTCGCTTGCCGACGTTTTGCTTGGTGAGCGACGCGAACTCCCGCGCGCCTTGCGCGTCGAAGCTGATGTTCACCTCGGCCTCGCCGAATTGGTCGGTCGCCGCGTCCGCCGAGGTGAGGTTTTCGCCGGTGAGCGGAACGTTCTTGTCGACCAGGAAAGTGCGGTACGAGTCGCAGGTGTCCTTCTTCACCGCGGAAGCCACGCACTCCAAGAGGACCTTCCGATCCGCGGGCGCCTTGCCCTTGACGTAGGCGAGCAGCGCCTCGCGATCCTTGGCCTCGAGCTGCGGAAAACCCTCCTTCTCGATCAGCGAGATTCCGCTCTCCTTCGGAGGCGGGGTTTGCTGGAACAAAGTTCGGAAGAATGGATTGGCGTCGTCGACCATCCGGAACTCGAGCTGCGCGGTGGTGCCGATCAGCTCCTTCGCCCGCTCCGGGTCCTGATACCCGGGGAGCGAGATCTGAATCGAGTCATTTCCGCGCTTCCGGATGTCGGCTTCGGCGACGCCCCATTTGTCGATTCGCTTGCGAATCACCAGCATCGCTTGGTCCACCGACTCGTCCCTGAAGCGATTCACCTGGGTGTCTTTGAGGGCGATGGTGAGCTTGTTACCTTCGCGCCGGATCTTGGTGAAGTCGTCGAAGGTCGCGAGAACGTCCTTCTCGATCGCATCCATGGTCGCCGGATCTTTCGCGGTGAGCGTCAGCTCCCACCGTTCGGGGTTGGCGTCGACGTCGACTTCGCCCAGCTTCTTGTCCTTGACGTAGTTGGAGATCTGCAGCCCGCGCCGCTCGGTTCGCTTCTGCAACGCGGTCTTGGTGTCGACCCGCATCACCATGTGGATGCCGCCCTGCAGGTCGAGGCCGAGGTTGAGCCGGTACTTCGCTGGAGGCGCCCACCTGGGCATCTTCTCCTGAAGCAGCTTGAGGTTGTTTCGGTCCTCGCGAGGTACTTTGAAGAAGGAGTAGTAGCTGGGAATCAGGAACCAGATGGATCCCAGGGTGACCACCAAAATGATGGCCAGCTTCCACCACCAGGACCGATCCATCTACTTCTCCTCCTTCTTCTCCTCCGCCTTCGCCGCGGCGGCGGAAGATTCTTCTGGCAGATTGGTGAGCCCCTGAATGGAGCTCTTGAGGACTCGCACTCGGACGTTGTTGGCGATCTCGAGGATCACCGTTTTATCAGCGATCGAATAGATTTTCCCGTAGAGGCCGCTCTGGGTGAGCACGTCGTCTCCCTTTTTTAGGCCTGCCAGGAGAGCGCGGTGCTCCTTCACCTGCTTGCTTTGCGGCCGAATCATCACGAAGTAGAAGACCGCGAACATCAGAACGATAAAGCCGAGCAGCTTGAAATTGCTGCCACCGTCCGCAGCTTGCGCCAACACGAAAAACGCTTTTCCCACGAGCCGCCTCGCTTTTCTGGGAGGTCTGCAACCCAAAATCCTCGGATTCTGGGCAGTTCCTACGGAAGGTCGGTCCTCTTACCAGCAGCGCCCCAGAGGAGCAAGCGACGGACCAGCCAGCGGCCTAGCCCTGTTCACAGTCGTCGAAGTCCCCCGCCGCGCCGCCGGCCGGGAACGCTACATACCGGTCCTGTTCGATGGCAGCGCGCGCACGCGCCATGAAGTCCAGGAAGTATTTCAAGTTGTGCAGGGTGTTGAGCCGCATTGCCAATATTTCTTTGGCGACGAAAAGGTGGCGCAAATAGGCGCGGGAGAAATGCAGGCAGGTGTAGCAGGCGCAGCTCGGATCGAGCGGCCGATCGTCTCGGGCGTAGGCAGCGTTCTTGATAACGATCTTGCCCTCCGAGGTGAAGAGCAGCCCGTTGCGCGCGCATCGGGTGGGCAAGACACAGTCGAAGATGTCGATGCCCGCGCCGATGCAGGCCGCCAGATCCTCCGGGCTTCCGACGCCCATGAGGTAGCGTGGCCGATCGCTTGGCAAGAGGGGCGCGCAGAAGCCGACGGCCTCTCTCATCGCCTCCCGGTCCTCCCCCACGGAAAACCCACCCAACGCATAGCCGGGAAGATCCACCGAGCAGATTTCCTCCACGTGGCGCCGACGAAGCTCCCGATCCACGCCTCCTTGGACGATTCCGAACAGCCCGCATTTTTCGGGGCGCCACACGGCTGCGGAACGATTGAGCCACCGAGTCGTCCGGGCCAGCGACTGCTCGAGGTAGGCGCGGTCCACGCCGAAGGCGGGACACTCGTCGAAAGCCATCGCGATATCGCTGCCTAGTCGCTGCTGGATCTCCACCGACCGCTCCGGAGTGAGCAGCCAGCTCGAGCCGTCGAGTTGGGATTGAAACTGAACGCCTTCCTCGGAGATGGCGCGCTTCTTCGCGAGGCTGAAAACCTGAAAGCCCCCGCTGTCGGTCAGGATCGGCCGGTTCCATCCGATGAACTGGTGCAGGCCTCCCAGGTCGGCGATCAGCTCCTCGCCCGGTCGAAGCATCAGGTGATAGGTGTTGCCGAGGATGATCTCCGCCCCCAGGCGCGTCAGATCATCGGGGCCGATCGCCTTGACGGTCCCCGCGGTTCCGACCGCCATGAACGCCGGCGTTTCCACCGTCCCGTGCGGTGTCTTCAGTCGGCCTCGCCGGGCCCGCGTCTGCTGGTCCCGGTGCAAGAGCTGGAATTCAACGACGCCCATGCTCATGAAAGTGTTTCGCAGCCTGCGGTCATGTGATCAGCATCGCATCGCCGTAGGAAAAGAAGCGATAGCCACTGGCGACGGCTTCTCGGTAGGCGCGAAGCAGCAACTCTCTTCCACAGAATGCGCTGACCAGGACAACCAACGTCGACTTGGGAAGATGGAAGTTCGTGAGGAGCGCCTCAACCACCCGAAACTGAAATCCCGGACGGATGAAGAGATCGGTTTCGTTCGCACCGGATCGAATTTTTCCGGTGCTGGGCTCCACCGCGGTCTCGAGCGCTCGAACCACGGTGGTGCCGACCGCCACCACTCGCGCTCCGGAAGACTTGGCGGCGAAGAGCTTGTCGGCGGCCTGGGGCGATACTTCGTACCGTTCCAAGTGCATCTTGTGCTCTTCGAGATTCTCCACGCGCACCGGAAGGAATGTACCCGGACCGACTTCGAGCGTAATGCCGATTCGTTGCACGCCGCGGGTCTGAAGCTGCGCCAGCAGCTCGGTAGTGAAGTGCAGGCCCGCGGTCGGCGCCGCCACGGAGCCGGGAGTCAACGCAAACACCGTTTGATAGCGATGCCGATCATCGGGGTCGGGTTCCCGCCGGATATACGGCGGCAACGGTACCCTGCCAATTTGCTGCAGCAGCTCGCCAAAGGGCTGGGCGCCCGGTGACGTGAACCGTACCGCCACCGTGCCCGGCTCACAGACCTCCAGCACTTCTGCCCGCCACGACCCCAGCTCGATTTGAGCGCCTACCCGCAATGGCTTTCCACTCTGTGCAAGGCAAATCCAATCATGTTTGGCGCCACCAGCCTGCAAAGCCATCTCGGTTGAGCTACTTCCCACCGGCCGCACCACCAGCAGTTCAACCCTGCCGCCTGTCCCGATCCTCTTTCCAATCAGCCGCGCGGCAATGACCCGACTCTCGTTGACCACCAACAGGTCCGATGGCCGCAGCAAGTCCGGGAGGTCGCGAAAGCGTCGATGCTCAAGGCGTCCCGAGCGGCGATCCAACACCAGCAGGCGAGATTCATCGCGCTTGTCGAGGGGGCGCTGGGCGATCTGGGTTACTGGCAGCTCGTAATTAAAATCGTTGATGTTCACCTAGGTCGCCCGCACTGCTCGCGCCCTCTGTACTCGAGCCGAGCGAGCTAGTACATCCGCTGAAGCTCGGTGCCGGGATAGTAGTGCTGGAGGATCTGCCGATAGCTCCACCCCGACTCGGCATCGAGCTTGGCGCCCCACTGACACAGGCCGGCGCCGTGTCCATAACCGTGCCCCGAGATTTTCACCCAACCATCGCGCCCTTCATCCACGACATCGAACCAGAGGCTCCTGAGCCGAGAATAGCCGAGCAGTTGGCGAAACGTCGCCGCGTCGATCGGATCATGGCCGAGCCTCAAAGCCTTCACCCTGCCGGCTCGCGAGCGCGCCGCCACCGTGAGCGGCGCAACCTCCTTTCGCCCAAGCACTGAAGACACCTCGGAGGTGGGCAGGGTGAGCTCCCAGCGGCTGGATGCCAGTCGCCCGCAGGGGCAATCCACCGGCTGCAAATAAGCCAGGTCGCGGCCGAGCGCGTCGAGGCCTGACTCGGTACGCCCTCCACAAAACGCGTGGAAGTAGGCCTCGATCGGCTCGAGGTCATAGGTGAGCACCTCTCCGTTGGTCGCTTCCACGGCCGCGCGGACGCGCGCATTCTCTCGATCCAGCCCGCTGTAGACCTGGTGGAGCACCGAGCTACCCAGATGGTAGGGCTGTTCGGTGGAACCCAGCTTGCGCCGCACCGCGTACGTGCGGGCCGCGACTGCTTGGGCTTTGAGGGCCTCCTCCGGAAAGTCCGGCGGCATTTCGCTGCCCAGCACGCCGGTCACGTACTCTTCCAGCGGAAGAACGTTGATCAGCTCGAGGCTGCTTCGAGCCACCCGGATCACCACATCCCCGCGAACCCGGTGGTCGCCGAGCCGCAACTCCTCAGAGCTTCCGCCCGAATCCTCGTTGCCTCCGGCCCGGAAGCGGACCGACTTCTCGGGCCACGGCGCGCCATCGATTTCCAATCCTCCCGCTGTTCGACGGACCAGCGCGCGGTTGTGCGCGAGCGGCTTCAGCACTGGGTCTTCCGCATCGACTCCACAGGCCAAACTTTTCCCGCGAACCGTGACCTCAGTCGGTGCGGTGCCCATCCCGATGCGCATCGTCTCCACGCCCGCGGCGCTCGTCGGAAGCAGCAGGGACCAAGCGAAGAGGAGGATGAAACAGCGAACCACGCTCGCCGGTTCTATAGAGCTCGGGCTTCGGCGCTGGCGAAGCATGGGTGGGACCAGAGTGTACGGGCGTGGCCCCGCGGCTCAAGAAAATGCCCTGCTCTGGGCCTCCTGCTTTTTGGCGAGCCACACCTCGTCGTAGGGGCAATTGCAGTCGGTCTCCTCGGGCTCGGGGTAGCGATACCGAGCGCCCAGATAGTTGCGAAAGATGGTCTCTTTCGGCCCCCGCTCGAGAAGATAGTTGGGCTGAAGCGTCACCTTTCCCCCTCCACCGGGCAAATCGACAGCGAGATGGGGCACCGCCAATCCGCTGGTGTGGCCGCGGAGGCCCTCGATGATCTCGATGCCCTTGGCGATTGGAGTCCGAAAATGCTCTAGGCCCTGAGCCAGATCCATTTGGTGCAGATAGTAGGGGCGGACGCGCATCTTGAGGCAGCCATGAACCAGCTCGGTGATGATCCGCACGCTGGAGTTGACCCGCCGCATCAGCACCATCTGGTTCTCCACCGGAACTCCGTGGTCCACCAACAGCTCGCAAGCGCCCCGCGCGTCCGGGGTGATTTCTTTTGGGTGGTTGAAATGGGTAACCACGTAGAGCGGCACGTAGCTTCGAAGCATTTTCGCGACGCCTTCGGTGATGCGCATCGGCAGGCAAACCGGCACTCGGGTGCCAATCCGGATGATCTCCACGTGCGGAATGCGCCGGATCGGCTCGAGCAGCTCCGCCAGTCGCTCGTCGGACAACAGCAAGGGATCGCCGCCGGAAATCAGAACGTCTCGGACCTTGGGGTGATCGCTGATGTACTCGATCGCCCTGTTCAACTCGCTGCGGCTCAACTGAGCCTCACCGCCTCGGGTAATTCTGCGGCGCGTGCAATGGCGGCAGTACACCGAGCAGCCGTCGGTGGCCAGCAGCAGTACCCGGTCCGGGTACTTGTGCACGATCGCGCTGACTGGACGGGCGGCGTCTTCCCCCAGCGGATCCTCGAGCTCGCCCTGGCGAACGCGGGCTTCGTCTCGGACGGGGATCGCCTGCATCCGGATCGGGCAGAACGGGTGTTCTGGATCGATGAGCCCCAGGTAGTAGGGCGTGATTCCGAGGCGAAACAATGACGCCGTCTCGATGCAGCCGGCTCGCTCCTCTTCGGTGAGCGTTAGGTGGGCCCGCAGGTCCTTGAGGCTGCGAACCGCATGGCGCATCTGCCAACGCCAGTCTCGCCAGCGTGGGTCGTCTGGCGAAAAATGAAAGGCGCCTTCCATGGAGACCGTTTGTATCAGCTCGGTTGGGCTCGCCACCAAGCCTGGCCGGACGGCGGCAAGGTGTAGATGGGATCGCAATACTCGTACTTGCGAGAGAGCGCGCCCGGCTCGCTGGCGTCGAGGGCGGTGCGATAGTTCTTGGTCCAGTAGGAAATCCCCTTCTCGCGATCGTACTCATCCCACTGATGGACCCAGCGCTTTCCCACGTAGGGAACGTCGCAGACGATCCGAGGCGTAGCGAACCCGGGCAGGTAGCCCATGATCTCGTGCTGAAGCTTCTGCGCTTCGTAGACCGCGAGGCGCCAATGCTCCGAGTTGGGGATCATGTCGCACATGTAAAAGTAGTAGGGCAGGATTTTCGCGTGGTCGAGGAGCGTGAAACACAACTCCAGAAGCGTCTTGGCGTCGTCGTTGACCCCCCGCAAGAGCACGCCCTGATTGCGAACGTCGCGGAAGCCCAGATCCAACAGCCTCTTGGTGGCCTTGGCCACCAGCGGGGTCAGCTGATTGGCGTGATTGACGTGGGTGTGCACCACCAGATCCACGTCGCGCTCCTGGGCTTTTTTGGCGAGTCGCTCGAAGGCGACCAGCACCTGGTCCTGGAGAAAATGCTGTGGAATGCCCATCAACGCTTTGCTGGCCAGCCGGATGTCGCGGATGTTGGGGATGTCCATCAGCGAGCTGACGAACATTTCCAGCTGCTGAATCGGAAGGTTGGCGATGTCTCCGCCGGAGACCACCACGTCCCGCACCGACGGCGTCTTGCGCAGATAGTCCAGGATCTGGGCGTAGCGCTCCGCCGGTGGAACGGTGAAGCGCGTCTTTTCGACCTGCGGCACGTCGTTGCCCACCAAGTCCATGCGGGTGCAATGTCCGCAGTACTGCGGACAGGTGGACAGAACCTCCGCCAAGACTTTCGTCGGATAGCGATGGGTCAGGCCCTCCACCACCCACATCTCCGCTTCATGCAGGCTGTCACGGGTGGCGCGCGGGTGGCTCGCCCAATCGATAGCGCGATCGTCGAAGGCGGGGAGCATGTACCGCCGGAGCGGATCGCCCCAGAGGTCCGTCTCGTCCATGGTGTTGATCATCTGCGGCGGAAGCAGCAGCGACATCGTGGCTCGCTCGCGCTGATCTCGGTCCATGCTCGCGAGCAGATCGTCCGGCAGCAGGGGGCCCAACGCGGCCTTGAGCTCGCGCAGATTCTTGACGGTGTGTCTTCGCTGCCACAGCGCGCTTTCCCAGTCGGCGCGGCTGACGTTTCGATAGCCAGGAAGGCGAGTCCAATCGGGCTCTATGAATTCGCGCTCGAGAGGATACTTAAACGGCTGCGCAGCCGCGTGACGGAGCCCCTGGAGTGTGCGGGCGGGAAGCATCAAACAGGGGAAGCTTGCAACTCCCAGTCCCTCCCAATGAACCAACTCATTCTACGGCACTGGCAGCTTTTGGCCACAATGTTCGCAGCGCCATCCAGAGTGTCGCACGCTCAACAGCTCGAAACCAAAGCCGGCGAGAGATGTCGGTCTTCAACGCAGACTCTCCGATGGGCGCCCAAGCCAAAGGATCGAGCGCACCAGAACAAAAAAACCCCGCCCGGCAAAAACCAGGCGGGGTCAAAAAGATCCGGCAGCGTCCTACTCTCCCGCGCGGTTTCCCGCGCAGTACCATCGGCTCTGGAGGGCTTAACTTCCGTGTTCGGGATGGGAACGGGTGGGACCCCTCCGATATAGCCACCGGAATGCCGGCGACCTCTGCGCCTGCGAAAGCCGCGGCGCAAAGGCGAATACGAAATCGAAATCGTTTTTTGCCGAGAAAAGCTGTGACTCTTTCGGAGAAAGCGCCTCAAAGCGCTTTCGGCCTCGACCTTGATCTCGAGCCCCTTACGCCCCGAAGAGGGCATGCAAGAGATAAAGGTAAAGTAAGCCGCACGACCAATTAGTACCGGTTAGCTCAACGTGTTACCACGCTTACACACCCGGCCTATCAACGTCGTAGTCTTCGACGGGTCTTTAGGGGGTTGCCCCCGGGATACCAATTCTTGAGGTCGGTTTCCCGCTTAGATGCTTTCAGCGGTTATCCAATCGATACATGGCTACCCAGCGCTGCCACTGGCGTGACAACTGGTACACCAGAGGTATCTCCATCCCGGTCCTCTCGTACTAAGGACAGATCCTCTCAAGTATCCTACGCCCACAGCAGATAGGGACCAAACTGTCTCACGACGTTTTGAACCCAGCTCGCGTACCGCTTTAATTGGCGAACAGCCAAACCCTTGGGACCTGCTCCAGC
>Ga0126384_10000692_pt1 | contig 19202 bp, 16 predicted proteins | sample PanSoiMetPlot_36_FD_92543 | JGI IMG/M metagenome (GOLD analysis project Ga0126384, IMG submission 92543) | Tropical forest soil microbial communities from Panama - MetaG Plot_36 | ecosystem: Environmental > Terrestrial > Soil > Tropical forest > Bulk soil | place: Panama | collected 2016-02-17 | reverse complement strand
GTCAGCGACGACCCGCATTGTGGCGGGCGTGATGACGACACCAGCCATCCAGGCCGAGGGCCTGGTCAAGCGATTCGGGACCACGACCGCGCTGGCCGGTGTGGACCTCGAGGTCCCTCAGGGCACCGTGCTCGGGCTCCTGGGGCCCAATGGCGCCGGCAAGACGACCGCCGTGCGCATCCTGGCGACGCTGGTTCGCGCCGACGCCGGGCGGGCGGCGGTGGCCGGTTACGACGTGGTCGCCCAGGCCCACCAGGTCCGCCAGCTCATCGGGATGGCCGGCCAGTACGCTTCGGTGGACGAGAATCTGGGCGGCCAGGAGAACCTCTACCTGGTGGCCCGCCTGCTGGGGCTCTCACGGTCGGAGGCCAGGGCCCGCGGCGCCGAGCTGATCGAGCGCTTCGGCCTCTCCGATGCGGCCGGGAGGAGGGTCAAGACGTATTCCGGCGGCATGCGCCGGCGGATCGACCTGGCGGTCAGCATGGTCGGGCGGCCCGAGGTGCTGTACCTGGACGAGCCGACGACCGGGCTGGACGCCCACAGCCGCGGCGAGCTCTGGGCGCTCGTCCGCGACCTGGTCTCGGACGGGACGACCGTGCTGCTGACCACGCACCACCTGGACGAAGCGGACCAGATGTCCGACGGCATCCTGGTAATCGACCAGGGCCGGGTCATCGCCAGCGGCACACCCAGCCAGCTCAAGGCGAGGACGGGCAGCCAGGTGCTGGAGGTTCGTCCTGCCGACGCCGCGCGGCTCGTCACGGTGGCCGGCGTGCTCGAGGATCTCGCGGGAAGCGTCCCGACGGTGGATCACGACGGCCACCTGGTCTCCGTGCAGGTTCACGATCCCGCCCTGGTCTCGGAGGCGGTGCGCCGGCTCGACCACGCCGGCATCGTCCTGGACGAGCTGGCTCTGCGCCGGCCGAGCCTGGACGAGGTCTTCCTGACGCTCACCGGGGGGCGCCCGGAGGCGCAGCCCACTGTCACTGAGGAGAGGATCGCCGTATGAGCGCCATTGCCTCCGTCACCCCACGCGTGACTCTGCGCGCCGCCATCTCCCACGTGCTGATCCTGACCAGGCGCAACCTGATGGGCCTCCGCCACGATCCCGAGCAGATGGCCGCCATGGTCCTGATGCCGATCATGTTCCTGGTGCTGTTCGTTTTCGTTTTCGGCGGCGCACTCGCCGGCAGCACGCAGGCCTACCTGCAGTTCGCGCTGCCAGGCGTCATGACCCAGGGGATCGTGTGGAGCTCGATGTCGACCGGCGCCTACCTCAACCTCGACATCAGCAAGGGCGTCTTCGACCGCATCCGCTCGCTGCCGATCGCGCGCTCGGCGCCGCTGATCGGCCAGATCCTGGGCGACACGATCCGCTACGGCCTGGGCATGGCCATCACCCTCGGTTTCGGGATGATGCTCGGCTTCCACGTCGAGACCGGGCTCCCACAAACGCTGGCGGCTGCCGCCGTGATGGTGGGATTCGCACTCGCTTTCTGCTGGATCATGATCCTGCTGGGCCTGCTGATGAAGAGCCCGGCCGGCGTGCAGGTCGCGGCCACCCTGGTCGTCTTCCCGCTCACGTTCGCGAGCTCGATCTTCGTGCCCACGAGAACCATGCCCGGATGGCTGCAGGCCTGGGCCGGCATCAGCCCGATCTCGCTGCTCTCCGACACCGTGCGCGGCCTGCTGGTGGGCGGCCAGGTGCTCGAGCCGGCGCTCAAGCTGCTGGTCTGGTCGGTGGCCGTGGTGGCCGTGTTCGCCCCGCTGTCGGTGACCGTCTACCGACGGCGGGTCTGAGCGCCCGGGGATCAATCATCCAGATAGGCCAGGACCTCCTCCCGGCTCATGGCCGCACCGCGGTTGCGCGCCTGCTTGAAGCGCTGGGCCCCGAGGTCCCGGCGCGCCCTTTCCTCGACGCGGACGATGTCCCCCTGCTCCACGGTTGACAGCGGAGCCGGGCCGCGCAGACTGCTCGCTGCGCTGAGCAGGACTGCGGCCCGGTCGGCGCTCCCCTGGGCAGCCGCCGCAGCGGCCAGCCCAGTCAGCGCCTGCGCCAGCACCAGGCGGTTCCAGAGAATGCTGGGAGTCGGGCCGGCACGGACGACCTCCACCGCCTGACGGTGGAGCGACGCGGCACGCTCCGGGTCCCCTTCCAGCTCGGCGACGAAGCCGAGCCCCACCAGCGCCCTGGCCCTCATCGGCGCGAGCTGCTCGGGCGCCGTCCTGGCCGCCTCCTCGTACAGCTGCCGCGCCCGGGCCAGGTCGCCCCGCGAGCGGGCCAGCGCGGCCACCGCGACAGACGCGGGGGCCACCACGTCCGGGATGCCCCCTTCCATCGCCAGCCGGAGCCCATGCTCTGCGGTGGCGAGGCCCAGCTCGACCTCGCCGGTCATTACCTGCGCCGAGCCCACCTGCGCGAGCAGGACGGGAATTTCGGTCGGGGCGCCAAGCTCGCGTGCCAGGCCGACCGCCTCCTCGGCCACGGCCAGGGCTCGGTGATGATCGCCACGCGCCTCGGCGATCTCGGCCAGGCTCGCCAGCGCCTGAGCGAGGCCGGCGCGCTCACCCAGCTCCCGAAACCGGACTACCGCCTCCTCTGACGCACGCTCCGCGTTGTCCATCTCGCCCCGGAGGGACTCGATGATGCCGATCATTAGCAGCGCAGTGGCGTGGGACACCTCGCCGGCGCCCGCGTCGGCAAGCACCGCGTCCGCCAGGGCCCTCGCCCGGTCCACGTCGTCGTCGAGCAAGGCGAGCAGCGGCTCCACGACAAGCAGCAACGGGTGCGGCGGCTGACCCGACTGCTTGTAGAGGGCGCGGGCGCGCCCCGCCGCAGCCACGGCGGCCCCGGGAGAGTCGACGGCCCAGGACCATAGTCCGGCCATCACGTCGGCACGGGCCCGGACAAGGGCCGGCACCTCACCCGGCATCGCCATGACCGACCGCAGCCAGGACCGGCCTTCGGGCAGCCGGCCGCGCAGCGACCAGTACCACGCCAGGGCTCCGAACAGGCGCATGGCGAGCTCGGTGTCCCGGCTCTCGACGGCCCACCGCAGCGCCGCCCGCAGGTTGTCGTGCTCGGCGTCCAGGCGGGCCAACCACGTCAGCTGGTTGCGTGCCCGCAGTTCCGGCTCTGCCCGCTCGGCCAGATCGCAGAAGTACTCTGCGTGGGCCCGGCCGACTGCCGTCGTCTCCCCGGCCTCGCGCAGCCGCTCTGCGCCGTAAGCGCGCACCGTGTCCAGCAGCCGGTAGCGCATCTCGTCCCGCTGCACGCCGTCGGCCTCGACGAGCGACTTGTCGACCAGGCTGGCCAGAATGTCGACGATGTCGGCGCGTGCCAGGCCACCCCCGGCGCACACCCGCTCAGCCGCCTCGAGCGTCGCTCCGCCGGCGAACACCGAGAAACGGCGCAGGAGCGTCTGCTCGGGCTCGTCCAGCAGCTCCCAGCTCCAGTCCACCACCGCCCGCAGCGTCTGGTGGCGCGCGAGGGCGGTCCGAGTGCCGCCGGTGAGCAGGGCAAAGCGGTCGTCCAGACGCTCAGCCACCTGAGCGACCGACAGCGACCGCAGGCGCGCGGCGGCCAGCTCTATCGCCAGCGGCAGCCCGTCGAGGCGGCGGCAGATTTGAACGACGGCGGCCACCGTATGCGCCGTGAGCGCGAAGTCGGGACGCGCCGCTGAGCCCCGGTCGAGAAAGAGGCGCACGGCGGCATAGCCGGCGGCATCCTCCGGGGCGACGTCCTCGGGCGGCAGGCGGAGCGACGGTACCGGGCACAGCGTCTCGCCGGTCACGACCAGAGGCTCCCGGCTGGTGGCCAGGATGCGCACAGCCGGACAGCGGCCCACGATCGCGTCGGCGATTCTGGCGGCCGCTTCCACCAGGTGCTCGCAGTTGTCCATCACGATCAGCAGCCGGCGGCCGGCGAGCGCCCCTAGCAGCCCGTCGAGCGGCTCGGTCACCGGGCCTCGGCCGCGCTCCAGCAGGCTGCGCTCGCGAAGGCCAAGGGCGGCAAGGACGGATTGAGGGAGGTCTGCCTGGTCGCTCAGCGGGGCCAGCTCGACCATCCAGACGCCATCGGCGTAGCGGGACCGCTCGGTGGCCGCCAGCTCGGCCGCCAGGCGGGTCTTGCCCGCCCCGCCAGGGCCGACCAGCGTGACAAGCCGTGATCGGTCGAGGAGTTCGCGGAGCCGTTCCAGGAGCTCCTCACGCCCGACGAAGGTGGTCGGCTGAGCGCGCAGGTTGGTCGGGGGTAGGGCGGCCGCCGCGCCCTCGAGACTCGCGTCTCGCCGGAGTATGGCGATATGGAGGCGCTGCAGCTCTGGCGCCGGGTCGGCGCCGAGCTCCTCTCGGAGGAGAGTGCGCGTCTGGTCGTACGCAATCAGGGCGTCGGCCTGGCGGCCGGAGGCGTAGAGCGCGCGCATGTGCAGGCCTCGAAGACGCTCGTTCAGCGGGTAAGCGGCGACCAGCGCTTCCAGCTCCGCAACCAGACCGGCGTGAGAGCCGCCGGCGAGCTCCGCCTCGATCCGGTCGCCGGACGCGTCCAGCCGGAGCTCCTCGAGGCGAAGCATCTCGGCGCGCAGAACGTCGGCCCATCCGAGGTCCCCTAGCGGTTCTCCGCGCCAGAGCGCCAGTCCAGCCTTCAGCAGCTCGGCGGCCCGGCGCGGATCACCGGCGGCCAGCGCCGCCCGCCCCTCGGCGAGAAGCCGCTCGAAGCGCAGAGCGTCGACGGCCTCCGGCGCCACAGCGAGTCGGTAGCCGCCTGAGCGAGCCTCCACAAGCCCAGGTCCCAGGGCCGCACGCAACCGGGACACGAGGGCCTGCAGCGCGTTCGCCGCGCGAGGGGGCGCCGCCTCGCCCCACAGGCCATCGATGAGGCGGGCGCTCGCCACGAGGTGGCCTGCGTTCACCAGGAGCAGCGCGAGCAGCAGCCGCACCCGCGGACCCTGCAGCGCGACGGGCCGGCCGTCTCGCCAGACCTCCAGGGTGCCGAGGATGCCGAACTGCGTCGTCGCGCTCCCACTGCTCACGGCACAGGTTGATCGTAGGTGGAGAACGGGGGCCCTGCTCGATCGCGCGACGACCGGTCTCGACTCAACGATGCGTGTCCCCGCGCCCTGGTGAACCGCCGTGCTAAGCCGCGATCCCGAGCTCCGGCCACTCGGCGACGAGGGCTGCCGCGAGCTCGCGCACAGAGCGTTTCCAGCTCCCCGGCGCATCGAGCCACGTGAAGCGCCCGGCGGCGACCAGGCGAGCGGCCCGGAGGTTGGAGCTGATCTCGACCAACCCTCTGGCGTACGGAATCACCGCGCCGAAAGCACGGAGATCGAGCTCGGTCGGCACGCCAGCCTTGTTCATGACCAGCCAGAGCGGCAGGTTGTCCTGCCTCAGCAGAGCGGCCGCCTCCGCGACCAGGCTGGCCGTGGCCAGCTCGGAGTCCGACACCAGCACCACCTGATCAGCCGTGGACAGCGCCGCCCTCGCCGCCGGCTCATTCAACCCGGTCCCGGTGTCGAGGACGATCACGCCGACCATCTGCTGCAGCCTCCGCACCACCTTCCCATAGACTCCGGCGTCGAGGCGGCCGGCACGGACGGGGTCGCTCGGAGCCGGCAGGACCATCAGCCCGTGCGCGGCACGGCCCAGGTGGTTGTCAAGCGTGGTAACGGTCAACTCGGGGTCGTCGAGCACCTCATACAGGTCGTCGACGAAGACGACGTGCTCAGGCGCAAGCTGGCGACCGAGCGAGCCGAAGTCGGGGTTGGTGTCGATGGCCACGATGCGATCGCGGCGCAGAAGGGCGAGCAGAGAGCCCAACAGGGTCGTGGTCGTCGTCTTACCGACCCCTCCCTTGGGAGAGATCACCGCTATCGTGGCGCACCGCCGAAGCTGGGGCATGACGATTGTCTCGTCCAGACGCTTCAGGTAGTCGGTCGAGCCCCAGGCGGCACGGATCCGGTCGACCATGTGAGGCGAACCGGGGATGGTCAGGCTCGTGGGGTCGACGATCTGCCCGAGCTGCGGCTGGATCGCTGGTACGTGTGGCGGCGTCCCGGCCCGTCTGATCGCCCCTTGCAGGGCGTGGACAAGCCGATTCGGCACTGACACAATCGGCGGCAGCACCAGCCTGGTGCGCTCTTGCGGCAGCAGGCTTTCCTCCCAGCCGGAGGCGAGCATCATGTCCACTTCGGCTGGGTCGGCAGGACCGCCCGAGGGCTCATCGGTCAGGTAGTTGAGCACAGGGGCCCCCGCGTCTCTCAGATGGAGCCGCGAGCCGTCCATGACCCCCACATCATGCAGGGTGCGAGCGCCGTCGAAGGCAAGACCACCAAGCAGGCCGAGCTCCCACTCGGTGCCCTCGATCACCTGTCCCCCGCAGCAAACCTCCACCAGCAGCGGTAGCAGCTCCACGATCGGCTGATGCGCCGGCAGCTGGAGCTCGACGCGCTCGTCGGGCCCTTGAACGGTGACCAGCACCGAGGACACGGTTTCCATGTGGGCTTCCCTCAGGAACTACCCTCCCTTGTCCAGCCCGCGAGCATAGCATCCTGGACAGCGGTTCATTAGCTCCCCTGTACGACTCCGGCGAAGAAGCCGTGGAATCCGAGGTCTTCCATCCGGGTTGGCTGCTCCAACCGGACCAGGGCCATGTCGCCCTCACCCTGCAACGTCTGAACCACCCCTATCAGGGTTGTGCTGTTGAGCCAGCCCTGAGGCCGGAAGGTCGCCGGCAGCTTGACGGTCTTCCCGGCCCCGTCGATCACGAACGATTGGTTGCCACTCCCGACACTGACGAGGTAGGCGACCCGGCTGCCGTCCGGGGACAAGCTCAGGTTCAGGTACTGCTGATCGCCTGAGGACTGGAATCGGTAGCGCACGCTGCCGTTCTTCGAGCGCACTGAGAAGCTGCGCAGGTTGCCGTTGTCATCGTTGCAGAGGACGGTCTCGTCGCGCAGCACAGACCAGGGGCTGCAGCTGTATCCACCCAACGGCGGGCCGGGCCGACCTGCGGTGTCGAGCTCGGCAACGTGACCGAACATGACCCGGCCCTGACTCCCCTGGTTGGTGCCCAGCTCACTGTCGATCGTGGCAAGCGGGGCGTCCTGTGACCACCCCACGATCTCGAGCACGTCCTGCGGCAGCGGGCCCGACTGCGGCCAGTTTCGTCTGGCCAGCGAGGTCGGGCCCTGGCCTGCTTTCGCGGTCCACTCCTGGAGGGTGAAGTCTCCAGGCCCGTACGGATTGTCGATCGGGCTCTGGGGGGGCGGGTTGCGAACCGGGGGAAAGCTGAAGACGGCTGCCACGATCTGACCGCCGTCAGGGCTGACAGCGAAAGAGAGCATCTGCTGGCCGCTGCTCAGGGGGATCGTGGTCACGGTGGCAATCGCGCCGTCGGCCGAAAGAGAGCGAATCACCCCTGCGCCGTCTGCGAAGAACACCTTGCCCGCGGCGACTCGGGCCTCCGGCTGCGGCAGTGGGAGGGCGGGGCCGATCCTGGGCAGCTGGCGCGGATCGAAGCGGGCCTTGGCCCTGGCGGTTCCATCCTGCCGGACGATGGCCACCGCGTTGTCCCGCAGGCTCGTCACGTCGCCCCCAGGCTCGAGGGCGGCAAAGAGGAGCTCCTGCCGGGAGGTGTCATTGCTTGCGCTCGGCGACGGGCTGCCCGAAGGCGCGGCCGGATGGCTCGAGCTGGAGGGTCCGCTGCCGCAGGCCGTGGCGACCACTATCACGAGGACGGCGGCGGCGAGATGGTGTTTCACAAACTCCAGCAACTCGTCAACGCGCCCAGCCTATCGTTCGGTACGCAGCCGCGTCAGCTTCGGATTGCATTCGCCTCATTTTGAGCTCAAAATGACACCAATATGAAATCAACAACCGTTCGGTTCGCAGATCCCGTATACGGCCAGCTCGAACAGGCCAGCAGGCTGACGGGGCTGCCGATCAATTCGATTGTCACCGTGGCCTGCCTGGACTGGCTCCGCAACCACGTATTCCCCCACACGCCTATCGCCTCGCCTGGCCGCTTCGCCCCGCACCCGGCAAGGGTGCTGACCGAAGCCATGATGAGGAAGTCTCTGGTCCAGCTGGTGCCCTCCCCACTTGAAGGATCGGATCCGATCGCAGTCTTCACCGCGGCCGCTCAGGACGCGCTCGGCCAGGCGCATGTTGCGGCGGAAGAGGCACGGCAGCCCTGGATCGGGACAAGTCATCTGCTGCGCGGGCTCTCCGAGGTCGAAGAAGGCCGCGCAGGTCAGGCACTGCGACGCCTCGACCTCGACCTGGACGCGCTCGCGGCCCAGCAACAGGGGGAGGAATCTGGCGGAGGGCCGGATCGTCCCGCCGGACTGCGTCCAGCCGAGGAGGGTGGAGCAGCACCCGCCAGGAAGGAGGGGCAGCTGCTTCCGACCAACCGCGTTCGCAGGGTGCTGAAGGTCGCTCAGGACGAGGCGCGGCGCCAGGGAGCGTCGCAGGTGGGCACCGACCATCTGCTGCTAGGGCTCCTCATCGATGGTGAGAGCTGGACCGCATCGGCGCTCGAAGACGCCGGGGTGACGAAGGATGCGGTACGCCAGGCGCTGAGCGAGGTCGGGCCAGAGAGCTGAGCGGTTACGAGCCCTCAGCGATAGGCCTCTGCCGCCAGCGCGGGCACGCGCACAACGAAAGGCGTCGTCGTCTCGCCCACCTTCTGTGTGCCGCTGAGCTCGTACTCGGGTTCCAGGTAGCCAACGCCGCCTTCGGTCATGGCAACGTAGACGATTCGAGCGCTCGTCACGGTCACCTCCCCGGGCTGGCCGCGGGTGGATGGGCCGGCCGCGCGCACATCAGTGGCTGCATCCGAGGGTGGACGCGTCGGATAGTAAGCGGTCTCCAGCCCCGCCGGCACTGATGCCTGCTCGAGCACAGCCCCGTTTGGGGGCCCGGCTGCGGCGGTGTAGCGGTAGACGGGCAGCCGTGGCGGCACTGCAGGAAGCGCCGCGGTGTCGGACACGCGCGGGACCGCCGCTGTCGCCGGGGGGGCGCCACCCGGAGCGAGCAGCGAGGCCGATATGGCGGCCGGGCGTGGTAGAGCGCCGAAGGCGAGCTCCTGCTTTGCGCTGCCTGCAGACGTCGTCGTGGAGCCCGCGCCACCGGGGCCATGCCCCCGCAGGGCTCCCGAGCTGACCAGGGTCACCACAAGGAAGCCGACGAGCAGGACTCCGACCAGGGCGCCCAGCGCCGGCAGTGCCTTTGGCGCCGGCGCTCGCACTCGCCGCCACCAGGGCCGTCTTGAATGGAGCCGCTGCCACAGCTCGTCCTCGAAGCCCCGCCGCGGCCGGGTGGAAGCAAAGGCCGCGTCGAGCCGGCGCTCCAGCTCTTCTGTGCCAGGGTCGTCGAGCCCGCTCAAGGGGTCTCCTCCGGAACGGCCGCCCGCAGAGCCTTGAGCGCACGGTGGTACAGCATCTTGGCGGCGTCCTCGCTGCACCCCATGACCCCGCCGACCTCCTGGAAGCTCAGCCCCGAATGACGCAGGCCGATGACTTCGCGGTGGCGGTCCGGGAGCCTGGCCACAGCCTCCATCAACTCACGGTAGAGCATCCGCTCCTGCGCCACCGTTCCAGGATCGATGCTGGGCGCCGGCTCGCGTGCCAGCGCCCGCTCGGTCCTCTCAAGACGGCCGGCGCGACGGTAATGGTCGAGTGCGGCGTTGCGTGCGATCTGGAACAGCCAGGCGGCCGGGCTGGCGTGCCGCGGCTCGAAGCGAGAGTACGCCTCGAACGCCTTCATGAACACCTGGGACGTGACGTCCTCCGCGTCCGGGGCGTTCCCAAGCTGGGAGCGGAGGAAGGCGTAGATCCGGCCCAGGTATTCCCGATAGAGGTCCTCAAAGGCAGGCTTCGCGCCGGACACGGGCCAGTATGGTAGTGCGCCATCCATGGACCCAACGCCGCCTGGAGGTCAGGGTAACGGCGGCGCGCCTCTTACGGCGTTGCCGTCACGTCGGGCTCCAACGGGAGCCGGGCGCGTACCGCGAATCCCCCTTCCGGGCCCCGGCCGGCTTCGAGCTCGCCACCGTACGCCGAACCCCGCTGCTTCATTCCCAGCAGGCATCATCGTGGCGTGAGCTATCCCATCCTCGAATACGACCCATCGCGGCGAGCGATGATCGAGCCCTCAGCCTTCCACGCGCCCCGCGCCGTGCCGGAGGCAGCAGTTCTCTGCTTCTTCTCTGACGTGATCGAGAAGCTCACCTCCGAGGGCCAGGCCTGTGAATGCGCTCGCTGGCGAGGTGAGGAGGGGGTGCAGGTCATGTACGACGTCGAGCTGGACGGTGGCCACGTGGCTCTGCTCCACCCTGGAGTCGGAGCCGCACTGGCGGCGATCCGGCTCGAGAACGCGATAGCTCTCGGCTGCCGGCGCTTTGTCGCCTGCGGCGGCGCCGGCGCACTCGTGCCCGAGCTGGCGTTGGGTCACGTCGTCGTGCCGACATCCGCAGTCCGCGACGAGGGAACCTCCTACCACTATCTCCCGCCCGACCGCGAGGTGCGGGCCGACCCGGAGGCGGTGCGGTTGGTGGAAGGTCTCCTGAACGAGCGAGGCGTGCCGTGCGTGCTCGGCAAAACCTGGACCACCGACGGCCCCTACCGCGAGACCCCGGCGCGCGTCAGCCGCCGGCGCCAGGAAGGCTGCCTGGTCGTCGAGATGGAGGCGGCGGCGCTCCTTGCGGTGGCTCAGTTTCGGCAGGTCCCTCTGATCAGCCTGCTGTATGCCGGCGACTCGCTCGCGGGTGACGAGTGGGACCATCGTAGTTGGGACCGGCACCACGGCCGTGAACCGCTCTTCCGGCTGGCGGCGGAGGCGGCGCTGCGGCTGTAGCGATGCGCTTCTTCGCGCTCACCGTGCCTGGCCTCGGCAGCCTCCTTCGCGAAGAGCTGACCCGGCAGGTCGAAGCCGTCGGAGAGGTGGAGCACGACGGGCGAAGCGACGTGGTGCCGCTGACCGCGGCGCCCTCACTGTCGATTGAGACGCGACTGGCTGAGGACCTCTTCGTAGAGATCGGTACCGGTCACGTGGGCGCACCGCTGTCGCGCCTGGCCGGCCATCTCTGGAGCCCGTCACGCTATGACGCAGCACTGCCTGCGATTGCCCCACGCCTGGGCGGTCTCGGTCCCCGACCCGGCTTCCACGTCGTCACGCGCCTGCGCACCGAACGCGTGTTTCGGCGCACCGAGCTGCGCGACGAACTGGCCCGTACCGTCCTGCGAGACCGCCCACGCTGGCGCCTGGCGGACCCCGCGCCGCTCGAGCTGTGGGCACTGCAGACCGCGCCCACGCGCGTCCGCCTCGGGGTGCGCCTCACCGACCGGCGGATGCGCCAGCGATCCGGTCGCGAGGTCGAAAGGCGGGGGGCACTGCGCCCGGTGGTGGCTGCGGCCATGCTCATGCTGGCCGAGCTCTCGACCGCCCTGCGGTTGCCGGTGCTGGACCCGTGCTGCGGCGCGGGGACGATCGTCCGGGAAGCGCTCGACTCCGGCCTTGGCGGCTTCGGCGCCGACATCGCCGCTGACGCCATCCGTGCGGCCCGCTCCAACCTGCCGCCCGGCGCGCCGCTCGTGATCGCGGATGCCCGGGCGCTGCCCTTCCCGTCAGGGTTCGCGGGGGCGATCATCTCCAACCTGCCCTTCGGCCGCCGGTTTCACGTGGAACAGCCCGTCCTGTGGTTGCAAAGGGCATTCATCGAGTTCGAGAGGGTGGCGGCGCGGGGTGGTGCAATCGTGGTGCTGGTGCCGCCGTCAGCCGCGTTCGAGGCGGCAGTCCTCCAGCCGCGAGCGGATCGCCTCAGGTCGCGTCACCCGATCAGGCTGCTCGGCCTCCCGACCACTATCTGGGCCTTTCGGGCGCCAGGCTAGTTGCATCTCTCACCCGCGGGGTCGGAGGAGTACGCGGCGAAGCCGGGGGAGGGGGTGATCAGGCCGTCTTCTCAAACCGCTGCCGGCGCGGGAGGGAGCTGCACTCCGAACCGCTCGGCGATAGCCGCCAGCTCCTGCCATGTGGACGCGGGCACCAGGATCCCATCGCGCGCCCTCCGCTCTCGGCTTGCGCGCTCGGGATCGCCCGGCACCAGGACCGCCGCCACCCCTGGTGCCGTTGCGACGCTCTCCACGTCGTCCAGCACCTCGCCGACGCGCCGGCGGTACTCGGCGGCGTCGCCGAACGCCGCCGGATCGATCGCGACCACGAAAACGCCTGCCAGCCTGTGCCCCCACGCGTCCGGCCGGCGCATGCAGCCGGCGGGCGTGGGATCGTCGTCGCCGATCATCGCCAGGCCCCCCACCAGCGCGGAGGCCAGCGAAAGGCCGTAGCCCTTGTGCCCGGCCACGTCGCCGCCGAGCACGGTCAGACTGCCGCCCGCATACAGCTCAGCCGGCTCCTGAGTCGGCCTGCCCTCGGGGTCACGAACGGTGCCTGGCGGCACCTTGCCCTTACCGGCCAGGGCCAGGCGGACCTTGCCCTCGGCTACCGTCGATGTGGCGGCGTCGAAGATCAGGGGCGGCCGCCCTTCGGCGGGAACACCCATCGACCAGGGGTTGGTCCCGAGGAAGCGGGTGGCCCCTCCGAAGGGCGCGACGGTACCCGACCCGGACCCGGCCACCCCCACGGTGACGATGCCCACCAGGCCTTCGTCGGCGAGTCGCTCCGTGTACTCACCGAGGCGGCCGATGTGCATGGACCGGCGCACAGCGGCGGCCGCGATGCCGCTCTCGCGTGCGTGGGTGAGCACCCACTCCGTGGCGGTCATCGTCGAGTGCTGGCCAAACCCGCGGCGAGCGTCGAACAGCCCTGTCACCGCGCTCTCGTGGCTTATCTGCGGGTGGGCGGTGGGGTCCAGTTCCCCGCGGTCCAGCTCGGCCACGTACTGGGGCCACCGCAGCACCCCGTGGGAGTCATGGCCGGAGAGGTTGGCGCTGACCAGGTGGCGGGCCACCTCCGCGGCCGCCTCACTGTCCGCGCCCATCGCCCTCGCCAGGCTCGCACTGAACTCGCGGAGGGCGTCTGCTCCCACTTGAACGGTGTCGCTCACCCGCGCTATTTGAGCAGAGACGGGCCGGTTTTCGGATTTAGGGCCAATCGAGGGCCCTCGAAAGGGCCACTTTCCGGAAAGTGGTTGTTAACGCCTGGACCGGGGTTGCAGACAACCCAGCGCTCATCCTCAGAGCGCTGTACCGGCGACTACCCGAAGGCGCCGTTTTCTCTGGGCAGACCGCGGGCTGGCTACACGGTCTCGACATGGTCCCAGCCGATCCGGTTGAGGTCACGGTCCCGTATGGATGCGGCGTTTCGGCTCGCGCCGGCTTGTGCATCCGGCACGCCATCCTTTCGACCCAGGACATCGTCAGACGCCACGGCGTGCCGGTCACCTCGCCTCTCCGCACCGCCTTCGATCTCGCGCGTCACCTGGCCTGGTCGAAGGTATCGTGGCGGTGGACAAGGCGCTGCACAGCCGGCTGATCGATCTGGCCGAGTTTCGTTGGTACCTCGCGACGCATCCAGGATCGACGTGGATCTCCCGGGCCAGGCGAGTGGCCGACCTCGCCGAGCCTGCAACAGAGTCGGCCATGGAGACACGCCTGCGCGTGCTGCTGATCGACGCCGGCCTTCCACGTCCGCAAGCACAGGTTGCGCTGTACGACGACGAGGGAAGGTTTCTCGCCCGTACCGACCTCTACTACCCCGACCACCGGCTGGCCCTGGAGTACGACGGGAGCACCCATCGGGAGAGTCTGGTGGAGGACAACCGCCGCCAGAACCGCCTGATGAGAGCGGGATTCCGCCTGCTCCGCTTCACCGCGTCCGACGTCTACAGCTCGCCGGACGCCATCGCCTGCCACGTGCGCGCAGTGCTTGGCTTGACAGAGCCGGTTTCCGGAAACCGGCCCAATCGAAAGCGGAGATAACGCCACTTTACGGAAAGCGGCCCTTATTGTCCTCATCCATTTTCTCATGCCACCGGGGACTTGCCGCAAGCCCCCGACCTTGTTCCAGACTGACCACGGCTGGTGAGCGTCTGGCACGCGATGTGGCTCGATCCCGACCGCCTTGGCGGCTTCTCCCTTGACTCCGCCATGCTTCGTCGCGCCTGGCGCTTTGCCCAGCCGTATCGGGCCAGGCTGGTGGGGTACCTGCTCCTCACGACAACCGGCGGGGTGCTCCAGGTACTGCCGGCTTTCGTAATCCGCCGCATCGTCGACGAGGCCCTTCCAGCGCGCAGCGCTCGTCAAGTCGCCCTGCTGGCTGTCACGCTTGGACTGCTCTTCATCGTCAACAGCGCCCTCCACGTCCTGGCTGCGTGGTCGGGCTTGAGAATCGGCTCGGGCATAGTCCTGACCCTTCGGGGGGCGCTCTACGACCACCTGCAGCGGATGCCGCTCGCCTTCTTCACGAGAGCGCAGAGTGGTCAGGTCCAGACGAGGCTCAACTACGACGTCAACACTGTCGAGAATCTTCTGACGGAGACGATGAGCAGCGCCGTCAATGACGTCGTCAGCCTCTCCTTCACGCTCGTCGCGATGATCGCGCTCAGCTGGCGGATCGCAGTGGTCGTCGCGCTTCTGGTGCCGGTCGTCCTGGTGCCTGCCGAGCTGGTTGGGCGCCGGATGCGCCAGCTCAGCAAAGAGCGCATGAAGCGCTGGGGCGACCTCAACGTGGCCGTGTCCGAGCGCTTGAACGTCGCAGGGGCGCTGGTGGTCAAACTCTTCGGGAACCCGGACGCCGAGCTGCGTTCTTTCACGCGTCGCGCGCGCCGGCTTCGCGCGACCTCTGTCAACCAGCAGGTACTGGCGATCGCGTTCGGGGCCGGGCTGTCGCTGGCGGGCTCCCTCGCGGTCGTGGCCATCTACTGGGCGGGCGGCCTGGCCGTCCTGACCGGTTCTCTCAGCCTCGGCACGCTGATCGCGCTCGCCACCCTGGCCCAGCGCGTCTACGCTCCGGTCGTGGACCTGGCGAGCGTGCGGATAAACCTGGCCTCGGGTCTGGTCGGCTTCGAGCGGGTGTTCGAAGTTCTCGACAAGCCGCTCGCCATCGCCGACCGACCGAACGCCGTGGAGCTGGCTCCTGTACGCGGTCGGGTCGAGTTCGAGGACGTCTGGTTTCGTTATCCACCACCAGCCGAGGTCTCGATCGCAACTCTGGAGTCCAGGGAGGAGGGCGCGCCCGCGCTGAGCGACGAGCCATCGGCGTGGGTCCTGAAGGGGCTCTCGTTCACGGCGGAACCGGGGACGATGACGGCCCTGGTCGGGCCCACGGGTGCCGGGAAGACCACGATCTGCCACCTGGTGCCGAGGCTTTACGACGTGAGCCGTGGAGCTGTGAAGGTCGACGGCCAGGACGTTCGCCGGGTGACCCTGGAGAGCCTCGGTCGAGCCCTCGCCATGGTGCCGCAGGACCCACACCTCTTTCACGACACAGTCATGGAGAACCTGCGCTACGCGCGGCCAGGTGCTACCGACGACGAGGTTGCCGCCGCGTGCCGCGCGGCACGGATTCACGATTTGATCGTGCGGCTGCCGGCGGGCTACGAGACGATGGTCGGCGAACGCGGCTACAGGTTCTCAGGTGGCGAGAAGCAGCGCCTGGCCATCGCCCGCGCGCTGCTCAAGGGCCCCTCGATCCTGATTCTCGACGAAGCCACCTCACACCTGGATTCTGAGACCGAGTCGCTGGTCCAGGAGGCACTGGCCGTGCTCCTCAAAGGGCGAACGTCGTTCGTCATCGCGCACCGCCTGTCCACGATCCGGCAGGCGGACCAGATCCTGGTCGTGGACGGCGGCCGGCTGGTCGATCTCGGCACGCACGAGCAGCTGCTGGCGAGGGGTGGGCTGTACGCCGGCCTCCACGCAACTCAGTTCAGTGCGTCTTGACCCCCAGGCCACCGACCCCAACCAGGGGCTGCGGCAGCGGGCTGGCCGTCAACGTCCCTGACGAACGGCTGCCAGGATCTCCCGCGGACGGTTTGTGAAAATCGAGTCCGGCTTGCAGACCTGGCACCAGGCCACGGCGGCTGCGTCGTCCACCGTCCAGGCGCCGACCACGCCGCCGGCTGTGTGGACCTGCTCCACCAGCTCGGGGTCCATTGCACCGTAGTGAGGGGCGTAGATGTCTGCGTTGGCGCTGCGCAGGATCGCGACCGGGTCGATCGGCCTTGCCCCTTCCAGCACGCCCACGGCCAGACGCCGCTCAAGCTCCTTCAGGCGGCGGATACCACCGTGATGAAAGCTGATCACGGCTGTCTGATCGAGCATCCCCGATTCCCGCAGCTGTGCGATCAGCTTCTCCTCGAGGGCCGGATATGGGATCGGGATCTGCTTGGTCTCGATGCACAGCCCGACGCGGTCGCGAGCCAGCGCGCAGACCTCGGCCAGTGTGGGCAGGCGCTCGCCGCCCCCGGCGTCCAGTTCACGCAGCTCGCCCAGCGTGTGCTGAACAACCAACCCCGATCCGTCGGTCGTCCGGTCCAGCGTATGGTCATGGATGACGATCAGCTCACCGTCAGCCGACAGGTGAACGTCGCACTCGATCAGGTCGACGCCGAGCTCGAGTGCGGATCGGAACGAGGCCAGGGTGTTCTCCGGGTACTCGGCCGGGTTGCCCCGGTGGCCGCCCACCAGCGTGACGCCTGCCTCCTGTGCTCGGCGGTAGAGGTCGCTGACCGACGGACTAGAGCGCATCCGGAGTCCAGTCTATAGTGGGGTCGGTGAAGGTCCCCAAGCCGGCTACGATTGCTGAGCTCCGGGCCAGCGGGCATGCATGCGAGACCGTCAAGCACGAGCTCCGGCGCAACCTGCTGGCCAAACTCCGCTCCAGGCATGAGCTGTTCCCGGGTATCGTCGGCTTCGACGAGACGGTCATCCCCCAGATATGCAACGCCATCATCTCTGGCCATGACCTGATCTTGCTGGGTGAGCGAGGACAGGCCAAGAGCCGCATAATGCGGTCGCTGACCGGCCTCCTGGACGAGGAGGTGCCGATCGTCGCCGGCTGCGAGATCAACGACCATCCTTATGGGCCGACCTGTAAGCGCTGCCGAGACCTCATCGGCGAGAAGGGCGAGAACACCCCGGTGGACTGGCTTCGCCGTGAACGGCGGTACGGCGAGAAGCTGGCCACCCCGGACATCTCCATCGCTGACCTCATCGGCGAGGTCGACCCGATCAAAATCGCCGAGGGCCGCTACCTCGCAGACGAGCTGACCATCCACTACGGCCTGATCCCCCGCACCAACCGCGGCGTCTTCGGAATCAACGAGCTGCCCGACCTGGCCGAGCGCATCCAGGTCGGGCTGCTGAACATCATGGAGGAGAAGGACGTCCAGATCCGCGGCTATCGGATCCGAATGCCGCTCGACCTCATGGTCGTCGCCAGCGCCAACCCAGAGGATTACACCTCGCGCGGCCGCATCATCACGCCCTTGAAGGACCGGTTTGGCTCCCAGGTCCGGACGCACTACCCGCTGGCTCCGAGCGAGGAGATCCAGATCATGGAGGCGGAGGGCAGCGCGATGCCAGAGGACATCGACCTGGTCTTTCCGCCGTTCATGAAGGAGATCGTGGCGGAGATGACGCACCTCGCTCGGCGCAGCCCGCACATCTCGCAGGCGTCGGGCGTCTCGGTCCGCATGTCGATCGGCAATTACGAGAATCTCGCAGCCAACGCGGTCCGTCGAGCCGTGCGACTGAGCGAGTCGGTGGCGGTGCCCCGGATCGCCGACCTCCGCTTCCTGGCTGCGTCGACAAGCGGCCGGGTCGAGATCGAGGCGCTCGACGAAGGCAAGGAGGAGCAGGTCCTGGAGCGCATCCAGCGTGCTGCGATCAGCTCGGTCTTCAGTCGCTACTTCGCCGCGGGTCAGTTCGAGAACCTGGTGGGGCGCTTCGAGGAGGGTGAGATCGTCGAGGTCGGCGAGGCGATGCCGTCGTCAACGTACGTTCGGGCTCTCGGCGATGCCCCGGAGCTGGGCATGGCGATGAAGCGCCTGCAGCTGCCCGACCGGCCGGAGGTCAAGGCCTCGGTCATGGAGTTCCTGCTCGAAGGCCTACACCTGAACAAGCGGCTCAACAAAGATGAGCTCGAGGGGAGGGCGCTCTACCGGCGATAGGGCACTCCAGAGGGCCCGCGAAATCGAGTCCTGTCAGGGCCTCTGCACGTAGTAGATCAGCGTGAAGCCGGCCACCAGGAGAATGACGAGGGCGATGAAGAGCAGCTCGACCCTGATCGCGATACGAACCAGGCGGCGCGCCTTGCGAGTCCGCTCGCCGCACTTGTCGCAGTAGGCGGCGTCCTGGACAAGCGGCGCGCGGCAACGGTCGCAGGTCGTCTGGATGGCCACGACTGGAGTATAGGCAAGGCCCGGAGCAACTACCCTTGCCCTCGTGATAGGTGCTGACCGGCTTGCACGCGAGGACGTCGTCGTCCTGCTTGGGATCGTGCCGGAGCGGGTGGGCGACCTGGTTTCCGGACTGGACGAACCTCGCCTCAATTACCGCCATGCGCCCGCCTTCCCAACCCTGAAGGAGGTGGTCGGACACCTGTCGGATGCGGGCGCGGTGGTGGACTCGCTGCTCCGCCGTGCCTACCTTGATGGGCAGCGGGACCTACCGGTGCGGGCCTCCATCGACCCCACCCACGAACCTGATCTATCCCCATCGATGGCCGAGCTCCTGGAGGGTTTCGGCCGCGTGCGGAGGCGAACCGTGGACCTGCTGCGCGGGCTGGCGCCGGCCGACTGGCAGCAGGTCGTGGTCGACCCGCTGCAGGGCGAGCTGACACTACTCGCCGTCTGCGAACTGGTGGCGCAGCACGAGCTGGCCCACCTCTCCCAGCTCCGCAATCTCATCGCGCTTCTGCCCGAAGACTGACGGACCCTACCAGGCTGCGATTGCCGACGATGCCGCCCTGGAGTCCGTGACCAGCACCGCCAGCAGCCAGCTCAGCGTCAGCTGCCAGGTCAGTCTGCGGTCCTGTGGGATGGACGCCCTGACGGCGTCCTCCAGGGCGGCGGCGGCCGCCAGGCAAAGGAGGCTGTTGAAGAAGTGTCGCCGGATCTCGAACGCCCATGCGGCCCGCCTGCACCCGGGCCTTCTGCGCTCCTCGCGTGCGTATTGCACTAATACGCGTGCTCCGGTGCTCGGCGGCCCGGGCGCATTCGGACCACCTGGCCGCCCGATCTCTCG
>Ga0126384_10000691_pt1 | contig 19205 bp, 17 predicted proteins | sample PanSoiMetPlot_36_FD_92543 | JGI IMG/M metagenome (GOLD analysis project Ga0126384, IMG submission 92543) | Tropical forest soil microbial communities from Panama - MetaG Plot_36 | ecosystem: Environmental > Terrestrial > Soil > Tropical forest > Bulk soil | place: Panama | collected 2016-02-17 | reverse complement strand
GCGACGGTGGGCCGCGCCTGTCAGGCGGTTTTCGCGGCCGCCAACATCGGCACCACGGCGTACGTCTCGCTGACCATCGGCAATGCCGCGCTGCTCGCCGCTTTTGCCTCGCCGCAGCAGAAGGAGCGCTACCTTTCGCACCTGCTTTCGGGCCGCTTTTTCGGGACCATGGCGATGACCGAGCCGCACGCGGGATCCTCGCTCGCGGACATCCTCACCACCGCCACCCCGAATCCCGATGGCAGCTACTCGATGCGGGGGACGAAGATTTTCATCTCCGCGGGCGACCACGATTTGGCGCAGAACATCGTCCACCTCGTGCTGGCGAAGATTCCCGGGTCGCCTCCCGGCGTGAAGGGGATTTCTCTCTTCATCGTCCCCAAGTACCGCGTCAACACCGACGGCAGCGTAGGTCAGCCCAACGACGTGACGCTCTCGGGCCTCTTCCACAAGATGGGTTACCGCGGGACCGTCTCAACCCAGCTCAGCTTCGGCGAGAAGGGCGAGTGCCGCGGCGAGCTGGTGGGCCAGCCGAACCAGGGCCTCGCGTACATGTTCCACATGATGAACGGAGCGCGCATCGGCGTCGGTCTCGGCGCGGTGATGATCGGGTACACCAGCTATCTGCACGCGCTCGACTACGCGCGCGAGCGACCTCAGGGAAGGCCCCTCGGCTCAAAGGACCCGCGCACGCCGCAGGTCCCGATCGTGCAGCACGCTGACGTGCGCCGCATGCTCCTTGCCAGCAAGTCTTACGTGGAGGGGGGGCTTGCGCTCTGCCTGTACGCGGCGCGTCTCAACGACGAGTTGGAGACGGCGGGCTCGCCGGATGCTCGGCGCGAGGCAGATCTCTTGCTCTCCCTGCTCACGCCCATCGTGAAGGCCTGGCCGTCGCAGTATTGCCTCCAGGCGAGCGATCTCGCTATCCAGGTGTATGGCGGATACGGCTACACGCGCGAATACCCCGTTGAGCAATTCTACCGGGACAACCGGCTGAACCCGATCCACGAAGGCACCAACGGCATCCAGGCGCTCGACCTGCTCGGGCGCAAGGCGCTGGGCGATGGCGGAAAGGCGCTAGAGCTGCTGGTGCGCGCGATGATGCGCGACATCGAGCCTGCCGGGTCCGAGGAGACGCTGCGCGGGTTTTCCGCGGAGTTGATGCAGGCCACTGAGCGGCTGATAGCGACCACGCGGCGCGTTGGAGAGGGAGCGGCGCGCGACGTGGAGCTCGGGCTCGCGAACGCCAGCGTGTACCTCGAGGCGATGGGGCACATGGTGGTGGCCTGGATGTGGCTGCGCCAAGCGGTTGCCGCAACGCGCGCGCTTGCGAGCGCCCGCGGCGAAACCGTCGACTTCTACAAAGGCAAGCTCACCGCCTGCCGCTACTTCTTCCGATGGGAGCTGCCGCGCATCGGGCCGCAGCTCGATCTCCTCGATTCGCTCGACTCCACCTGCCTCGACGTACAGTCCTCCTGGCTGTGAGATACAAAGGTTCGACGACTCTGATGGCCTCCAGTTCCGTGTTCCTGCGGGTTGCCAGCGGCTCTCGGGATCAAGGCACCCTTAGATGCCTCGGTCTTCTCGGCAGCCGGCGGAGCCTTTCTTCTGGCCAGCTGCGCCGAATATCCACTCAGCATCGATCGGCTGCGACGAGATTCGCTTAGAGCTGCCTAGTCAGTCTTGTTTATTTGATCAAAAGGCACCAAGCGATCCGCTCCAAGTGCAGTGTGAGTTCGCGCAGCGGGCCCCGAACCAGGTGATCAGGCACGGCCCGCCGCTTTTGCAGGTGGAGTTCTCGCAATACCTGTCGATCTCTCTTTGAGCCTCGGCTTCGAACGCGGCCTTCATCTCGCGGTTGACGTAGAGCGGAGGGCAGCTACCCGCGTCCGAGCACTTAGCGTCGACGTTGGCGGCGACGCAGTCTTCGTGCTTGCTGCATCGGCTGTATCCGGAGGCGATCGTCTTCAGCGCACAAGCGAGCGTCTGCTCACGCGGGCAATCCTCGCCACTCTTCGGACAGGTGCCGTACTCGTACGTCTCTTGGGATGACGGCACGTGGGGTTGAGTCGCCTCCTTCGGCCCCGAACAGGCGAACATCAGCAGCAGAAGGAGCAGCGGTAAAAGTATCCGGGCCATCCGAATCGGACCCTCCAGTGGAATGGAATAATGATTCCCGAGATGAGCGGCAGACCTATTCGGATCCTGACACTGAGCACGGGTTCCCGTGGGAACCGGTTGGCTGCGAAAGTCTCCCCGCTAGACGCCCAAGTGGAATAGAGGCGGCTAGGGCGTCGGTGTCCAGATGAAGCATTTATGATCCAACGCGAAGCCCGATTCCACCTCGGGGACGGGCGGAACGAGCGATTGCATCTCGTCACGCGCGCTGTCGTATGCGCGCCAGAACGGCTGGCCGAACCAGTTGGGCGAGCCAGTCCTCGCGAAGTTCGTCCAGTACGTCGTCATTGCCCGCGCAAGCCGCCGCTGATCGTGGGTAAGCCCTGGCGAAGGTATCGGGGTGCGCAGGTTGAAGAGGTACTGAATCTCGGAGGCGTGCGCGGAAGCGTACGGGAAGCTCACCGGCGGTAGGAAGAGCTCAGGCGCGTTCTCGTCGTTGAACTCATACGCGAAGGTAGTCACGTACTGCGAGAGCAGGCCCGCGACCTTGCGCGAGTTGCAGGCGAAGATCGCATCGGTGCCCACAGCGCCCAGCGCAACATCTGGGCTGGGGTAGTCCGCGAGCGGATAGGACATGGCAATGATCTCTGCGACGGGAAGTGGCACACCGAGCGTCGCGGCGATCGCATCGACGTAGTGGTCGGCTGTCAGCGGTCCGCCGGCCAGGTCGAAGTCGCTTGCGACGAACAGCCGCCATTCATCGTGGTTCGATCCTTCGATCACCGGCACGCGGTTGAACTCCCCAGACGCGATCGACGCGCCGATGCTCTGCGTCAGCACGTGCCCCTCGAGATTGGGGACGACCGAACGAGTGATGAGAGAGACGATGAGCGTCTCGACTGGGACGGCGCGGAGGCATGCGGCAGTCTGATCGCTGCACCCCACACGCTCGGCGAGCGCCTGCCCCTGGGTCTCGGCGTCGGAGAGCGATGGCTGGGTGAGCGAATACGCGCCACTCTCGACGATCGCGCGGTGAAACAGCCCCGCCGAGAGCGGCGAGGCGAGGTGCGTGTGGACGCTGAGGCCGCCGGCGGACTCGCCGAAGATGGTCACCCGCGAGGGATCGCCGCCGAACGATCTGATGTTGCGCCTCACCCAGCGCAGTGCCGCCTGCTGATCCATGATGCCGTAGTCGCCCGAGGCATGGTCGGGCGACTCCGCGGTAAGCGCCGGATGAGCGAGGAAGCCGAGCACGCCGAGCCGGTAGTTCATCGACACCAGGACGACGCCGTGACGCACGAGTCGGACGGGGTCGTAATCGTCGCTCTCGCCGACCAGCAGCGCGCCGCCGTGGATCCACACCATCACCGGCAGCCGTCGGTCGTGGCCCTCGTTGTCGCCCTCGTCACCTTCATCCTCGCCTTCGTCGTGCCCGGGCCTGAAGACGTTGAGGTACAGGCAGTCCTCGGTGATGCTGCCCTGACCGTAAGGCGAGGGAACCTGCGGGCAGTGGTTCGCAAACGCAGTCGCGTCGCGCACGCCGCGCCAGGGGGCGTGCGGCTGTGGCGGGCGCCAACGCAGGTCGCCGACCGGCGGGGCCGCGTAGGGGATCCCGAGGAAGCGATCAACGCCCTCCGAGGAGATGCCGCGGACACGGCCGTCGCTGGTCGCCACCACTGGCCCCCGCTCTTCGGCGCTAGCTCCCACGGCGGCGAGCGCGATGACAACTAAGACGCTGCGGACCAGACTCGTAGAACCAGCGTTGCGCATGAGACCCTCCCCGAGAGAAACGTCCAGGGGTGCGGACCCTAGAGCATCAAGGGCTTCTTGGGAATGCAGGTGGGCGGCGTCAACCCGCTCAGTGCGGCTTGGCTGACACTGCGGGCTTGAAGGTGTAGGGGTCGCTCGGATTGCGCTGGGCGCCGATGTCCTGCAGCCGTAGCTCGACGGAGCCCAATATCTTGGGATGGGTGATGACGTAGAAGCGATTCTCCCGGACAGCCTCGAAAGTCATGCGCGCCACTTCGGCGGCGCTTAGCCGGCCGGAGCTGACCGCTTTCTCGGCGCGCTGCCGCGCTGCGATTTGCGAAGCGCTGAGCGGTGTATCCTCGGTCAGCTCCGAGGGGCGGTTGCGCTCCGAGTGAACGATGTTGGTGGGAACGAATGCCGGGCAGAGCACCGAGACGCCCACTTTCGCGCCGGCGGCGCGCAGATCGTGAAACATCGTTTCGCTCAGCGCCACCACGCCGTGCTTGCTGACGTTGTAGACCCCCATCAGCGGAGCGCAGACGAGGCCCGCCGCCGAGGCGGTGTTGACTACGTGGCATTCGCAGTCCTGTTTGAGCATCGGCGGCACGAAGCTGCGAATGCCGTGCACCACCCCCAGCAGATTTACCCCCAGAACCCACTGCCAGTCCTTGAAGCTGGCCTCCCAAACGAAGCCCCCGCAACCCGCCACTCCCGCGTTGTTGAACAGAAGGTGCGCGGCGCCAAACTGCTCCATCGTCAAGTCCGCGAGCCGCTGCACATCAGGAGCGCTCGCGACGTCGACACGCAGACCCGCCGCCTGAGCTCCCAAGGCGCGCGCTTCACCGACCGCCTCTTCCAGCGCGTCCCTTTGGATGTCCGCCAGCATCAGCTTCATCCGCTCGCGCGCGGCGATGCGCGCGAACTCGCGCCCGAAGCCGCTGCCGGCACCGGTGATGACTGCGACCTTCCCAGCGAAATGTTTCACCAGCGCCTCCTCCCGAGTTCGATTACCATGCGCGCCAGCGTACTGCATCGGTACGCGGGAAGGTTGCTCATGCACCCCCAGGTCCGCGCGTTCATCGAGATGCTCAAAGCAAACACCCCCGCGGACGCGCCAAAAATATGGCAGCTCACGCCGGAACAGGCCCGCAAGGACAGCGAGCTTTTTTGGGCACCCTTCAACAAGGGTGGTCCAAAGCCCGCCGAGGTTCGCGAGCTACCCGTTCCGGGCCGTCGCGGGGCCATTCCGGCTCGGCTCTACGTCCCCGACGGCGCCGACGCGCCCTCGCCCGGTCTGCTGTACCTGCACGGAGGAGGATTCGTCCTCGGCAGCCCCTCGACCCACGACCGGCTAACCCGGGAACTTGCGCACCGCATCCGCGCGCGCGTGCTCTCATTGGACTACGCCCTCGCTCCGGAGCATCCGTACCCGCAGGGGCTCGACGACTGTGTGGATGCCGCGCGCTGGACCTTCGCCCACGCTAAAGAGCTGGGGATGGATCCCTCGCGGCTGTTGATCGGCGGCGATTCCGCGGGGGCCAACCTCAGCGCCGCCACTCAGCTGCGCCTGCGCGACGAGGGCTCGCCGCCTCTCTTCCGCGCGGAGATCCTCTTCTATGGCCGGTTCGCGTACGGCGAGACCGACTCGCTGCGCGCCTGGGGCGACCGCGAGTTGATCCTCTCACTGCGGATGATGCAGTGGTTTGCAAAAGCCTACGCTGGCGGCGCGCCTCTGCAGCCGGGCCCGTACCTGGCGCCGCTACAAGCGGATCTACGCGCGCTTGCACCGGCGATCCTCGTGGTGGGAACACTGGACCCGCTGTTCTCCGATTCGGAGCTCTTCGCCGCCGCGCTGCAAAAGGCCGGCGTCCCCGCCGAGCTGCTCGTCTACGAGGACGGTATCCACGCGTTCCTGCAGATCCCGATCCTCGAGATCACCCGCGACGCGCTGGCGAAAACAGCGGAGTTCTGTCGCAGGCGTTTGGAATGATTGGGGACGCGCACTACCATCTCGATCCGCGCCTGGAGAGCGTCGAGCGCCTGCTCGCCCAGATGCGGGAGCATGGGATTGGCCGCGTGGCGCTGATCGCCGCGGTGTCCGATCCGCTGCACATCGGCAAAGCAGGGTTTGCGTTCGGCAAGGCGATGCGCCGCGCGCTCCAAGGAAGCGCCCCGCGGCTGGGGCGGATCCTCTACTGCAGCACGGTACGTCGGTCCGGGCGCGTCTCGTTTTTGGGTAAAAGCTCCGCCATCTATCCCGCGCCGGACAACGAGGCGGTGGAAAGGGTGCTCTCCGCCCATCCGGACAAGTTCGTAGGCTGGGTTTTTCTCAACCCGCGCGCCACCTCGCCGGTTGAAGAGGCCGAGCGCCGCTTCCGACATCCGGGGTGGATCGGCGTCAAGGCGCATCCCTTTTGGCACCGCTACCCGGTCGCGTCGCTGGACGACGTGGCGGCGCTGTGTCAGGAGCGCGACAAGCCGATGCTGGTGCACCTGGGCGCGGGAACCAAACGCGGCGACTTCCGCCACCTCCCGCAGCGTTTCCCGCGACTGAAGATCGTCTACGCGCACGCGGGGATTCCCTGGTACGCTCCGCTCTGGGCTGACGCCCTGCGGAGAGACAATGTCTTCGTGGATCTCTCGAGCCCATATCTCGACGAAACGCTGCGCCATCGTGCACTGCGGGCGTTGGGCGCGGCCCGCTGTCTGTATGGCAGCGACGGTCCCTATGGCTACCCGGGCCGCGACGGTGGCTATGATCATGGCGCGATCCTGCGCCAGATCGAGCGGGCGGGGCTTCGCTCAGAGGATCTCGATCGGGTCCTCGGTGGAAACTTGATGGCGCTCGCGGGGGTCTAGCGGGCAGGAGGCAGCAATGGACTTCTCGGAATCGGAACGGGTGCGCGACCTTCGGCAGATGGTGCGCGCGTTCATGAAGAAGGAGATCTACCCATTGGAGCCGAAGTACCGGAAAGACGGGTTCGGCGCGGTGCTGCCGGATCTCAAGCAGAAGCGCGCCAAGGCGAAGGAAACGGGGCTCTGGGCGGCGCACCTGCCGGTGGAGTGGGGCGGCGCCGGTCTCTCCCTCACCGAGTTTGCCCACCTTTCCGAGGAGCTGGGACGCAGCCCGCTCGGCCACTACGTCTTCAACGTTCAGGCGCCGGACGTCGGCAACATGGAGCTTCTGCTCTCGCACGGAAGCGAAGACCAGAAGGACCGCTGGCTGCGGCCGCTGGTGCGCGGCGACATCCGCAGCTGCTTCACCATGACCGAGCCCGAGTTCCCCGGCTCCAATCCGGTGTGGATGGGCACCACCGCGTCGAAGGAAGGCGACAGCTACGTCATCCGCGGACACAAGTGGTTCTCCAGCTCGGCGGATGGCGCTGCGTTCGCAGTGTGCATGGCGGTCACAGACCCCGAAGCGGAACCGCACCGGCGCGCGAGCATGATCATCGTCCCCACCGATACGCCGGGATTCGAGCTGGTGGGAAACATCTCGGTGATGGGCCACCGGGGCTCCGATCACCAGAGCCATGCCGAGGTGATGTACCACGGCGCGCGCGTGCCGCGGACCAACCTCCTGGGACAGGAGGGGGCGGGCTTTGCGCTGGCGCAGGCGCGGCTCGGCGCCGGCCGCATTCACCACTGCATGCGCTGGATCGGCATTTGCGAGCGCGCCTTCGACATCATGTGCGACCGCGCCGTCACCCGCCAGCTGGCGCCGGGGGACTTTTTGGGGTCCCGCCAACTGGTGCAGCAGTGGGTGGCCGAGAGCCGGGCGGAAATCAACGGAGCGCGCCTGATGGTGCTGCACGCCGCCTGGACCATCGAGCAAAGGGGCACGTCCGAGGCGCGCGAGGAGATCTCGATCATCAAGTTCACCGTCGCGCGGACCTTGCAGCGGGTGCTGGATCGCGCCATCCAGTCGCTGGGCGCACTCGGGCTCACCGACGACACGCCGCTCGCGTACTGGTGGGGACATGAGCGCGGCGGCCGCATCTACGACGGCGCCGACGAGGTGCACATCACCTCGGTGGCCAAGCGCATTCTCCGCCGCTACGGTCGCCCCCAGTGAGCGAGCCTCGCGCGCCTGAGCTCAGCATCGACGAGCCGGCGCAAGTGCGCGAAGAGGAGCGAATCGATTTAGGGCGAGTTGAGCTGTTCCTCCGGCACACGCTGCTCGACGCTACCGGCCCAGTCCGCATTCTCCAGTTTCCAAAGGGGCATTCGAACCTCACCTATCTCGTCCGGGTCGGGGACCGCGAGGTGGTGCTTCGCCGGCCGCCGTTCGGGGTAAAGGTCAAGACCGCGCACGACATGCGGCGCGAGTACGACATCCTCTCCGCGCTCAACGGGGTCTACCGGCGTGCGCCGAAGCCGATCGCCTTCTGTGACGACGACTCGCTCATCGGCGCGAAGTTCTATCTGATGGAGCGCGTGCGCGGGGTGATCCTCCGTGGCGACAAGCCACCCGCCGGCATCACCTTCTCCCCGGAGCTGTTGCGCAAGACCTCCACCGCGCTGGTCGACAATCTCGCCGAACTGCACGCCGTGGACGCGACGCGTCCCCCGCTCGCGTCGATCGGGCGCCCGCAGGGATACGTGGGACGGCAGGTGAGCGGCTGGACGGAGCGGTACTACCACGCGAAGACGGACGAGATCCCCGGCGTCGAGGCAGCGGCGGTGTGGCTGTCGCGTAACATGCCCAAAGAGAGCGGCACGACGGTGATCCACAACGACTACAAATACGACAACCTGATTCTCGACCCGATTGACCTGACGCGGATCCTGGCGGTGCTGGACTGGGAGATGGCCACCGTGGGGGATCCCCTGATGGATCTGGGCACCTTCCTTGGTTACTGGGGCGATCCCGACGACCCAAAGGAGCTGCGGGCGCGGGCATACGGTCCCACTTACCTGCCCGGAAGCCTCTCGCGGCTGCAGCTCGTTGAGCGGTATGCGCAAAGGAGCGGACGAGCGGTAGGATCGATCCTCTTCTATTACGTGTTCGCGCTCTTCAAGATCGCCGTCATCGTCCAGCAGATCTATAAGCGATACGTCGAGGGCTCCACGCGCGACCCTCGATTCGCCAACCTCATCCAGTGGGTGCAGGTGATGGCGCACCAGGCGGAGCGCGCTCTGGAGAAGGGCCGCATCGACCGGCTCGGGGGGTAAGCGGTGGGCGAAGCGACGGAGATCCCCCAGGGCTTCAAGGCGCTACCGAGCGGGATCAGCCCGTTCATCTCCTCGCTTGGGCCGCTGTACGTCAAGGGCGAAGGGGGCGCAGCGGTCATCGCCATGCGCGTCGAACGCAAGCACATGAACACCCGCGGCGTCGCGCACGGCGGCATGCTGATGTCGCTGGCGGACAGCGCGCTCGGGATTGTGCTCAGGATGTCGCAGGCCAATCCAGGACCGATGGTCACGGTGAGCCTCACCGCCGACTTCGTCGACGCCGCCCGCGTGGGGGACTGGGTGGAAGTGCGGGTCGACGTGCAGAAGGTCGGCAAGCGGCTCGCCTTCGCCAATTGTCAGCTCTGGGTCGGTGAGAAGCGCATCCTGCGCGCGAGCGGCGTCTTCTCCCGCGTAGCTCCTGCTCAGGGTGAAGGTCCCTTCGAAGGCTGACGCCGATGGCCAAAATCCACGTCCTGCTGAAGAAGGAAGAGCTGGACAGCCAGCGCCTGCCCGGGAAAGTGGTGGTCGTCCTCGACGTGCTCTTCGCCACCTCCAGCATCGTCACCGCGCTGGCCCACGGCGCCGTCGAGGTCGTGCCTTTCCTCAATGGCGAAGCCGCGCTGCAGGAAGCGGCTCGGCGCCCAAAAGGTTCGTACGTGCTTTCGGGCGAGCTCAATGCCGTCACGCTGGAAGGGTTCAGCCACCCGATGCCGATGGCGCTCCTGGGAGAGAACCTGGCCGGCAAGGCGTTGATCTACTCGACCACCAACGGGACCGTGGCGCTGGGAAAAGCGCGCGAGGCGGACCATGTGTATGCAGCGGCGTTGCTCAACGGCGAGGCGATGGTGGCGCAGATCGAGCGCGTCCACGCGGGCGACACCGTGCTGATCGTCTGCTCCGGCTCGGCGGACAACTTCAACCTGGAGGATTTCTACGGGGCTGGCTACCTGGTCTCCCTCTTCGCGCGCCGCGGCAGCGCCCACGAGCTCACCGACGCCGCGGTTGCGGCGCGCCTGCTGCACGATCATACCGACGCGATGGAGTGCCTTTCCGCAAGCCGTGTGGGGAAGATGATGCTTTCGCGCGGCCTGGAGCACGAGGTGAGATTCGCGTCGCAGAAGAGCCGCTTCCCCGTGGTGGCGCGGCTGGAGGACGGTTCCTTGCGCAGGCTGGCGCCGTAAGTGTGAAGCCTTGACTAAACCCCTATCTGTAGGATTCGTTCGTCGCAACTGCTCCGAAGCCCTCATGAGTTGCGCCGCCGGGTACGAAGAACACACCTTCGATTGAAGCCCCCCCGGTGCCATGGCGCGGCGTGAGCATCGGCGCGAGTGTTGTCCATGTGTCGCTTGCCGGATCGTAAGCCTCGTTCTCTGAGAAAACACCTTTCGGATCTTCTGGATTGCCTTCACCGCCCGCAACTTGGATTCGGTTCGCCACCACCGCGCCTGCCGTTCCCGCTCGCGCGGTTAGCATCGGAGCCTTGGCGGTCCATTCGCCCGTAGCGGGATCGAACTGATCGACATTGCCTCTCAGTTGGCCGTTTCTGCGCCCCCCCACCGCATAGAATTTTGCGGCTACCGAGCCCGCCACGAGGTGATCGCGCGGCTCATCAAGACTAGGAAGAATCTCCCATGTATCGGTCGAGGTATCGTAAGCCGAGAAGTCCGGCACTGAGACGTTTCGGTATCCTCCCGCAACGTAGACCTTCGTTCCGATCGCGAAGGTGCCTCCGGCGCCGCGCTCAGTTCCCATCGGCATTGAGGTGACTTGCGACCAAGAATTTGTTTTCGGATCGTATACGTATGAATCACCGATCGCGGTGAAAGATGCTTGAATCAAAGCACCGAGCACATATAGACGCTCGCCGACGGCTGCCGCGTTGGCGTGGTGAAGGGGCTGGGGGAGGGGGGCAACCTCAAACCACGCATCACTCTTCGGATTGTACACTTCCACCCGCGGGACGATCGTCATAGTCTCGGTAAATCCGCCGAGCACGTAAACCAGTCCCCCGACCGCGGCCACTGCAGTTTCCTGACGTGGCCCCGCCGCCAGCGGCGCGAGCGTTTGCCACCCTTGGATGCCGCTATCAAGCGAATAGCGCCGAACTTCGGAGGGTGCGCAACCCACCAACGCGACCGCGCCGATGACCAAACCGATTGTCGGTTTACGAATCATCCTGGGTCCCCTTCCGTGACTTGGCGAGGGGCTCAGTCGTTGCCTTCGTCCCCCGAGTGCGACACCGGTGCTGGCGGCAGTCGCCGTCCGCCGGGACCGGACACGAAAGTCAGCGGCGAGATCGCCTCCTGCTGGTCGATGCCCGGCCTGCTCCAGTCGCACACGCCCTGGGGGAAGACCGCGTGCAACCGCGCGAGTTGCATTGGGCTGAAGGTCACCGGCGCGTAGTCCCTGGCGTTCAGGGGCTTGAGCCGGCACTTCAGGATGTTCTCCGCCAGCGGCCCGCCGGCGACTTGGCGCGGAGAAGCGTGCTTCATCAGCCTCGGATCAGCGTCGCACAGGGCCATGTCGGTCACCGGGTTCGAGAACGTGACGTCGCCGGTCAGGAAGCAAAAGTCAAACGCGGTCGCCGGCTTCGCAGCTATCACCTGCGCCTGGTTGCGCACTGAGTTCAGCGTTGCCTTCGGGGCGCTGACCAAAAGATTCGATAGCCAGATATCCATGGTCAGGAACGACCGCAGCGTCACCGCCACGATCTGCGGCGGCGTGGCGGGCAACAGCCCGGTTCCATAGCGCCACATCACCTGGTTACCGTGGTTGCCCTGATTCGCTGCGTTGATGCGGGCCCGCTCCGAGAAGCTGCGCCAGATGTAGTGGATTCCCTCCTCGTCGTACCCTCGCGAATCGATGATCGGCACCTTGCCGAGATTCTTTCCGCTCGAGACAATGCCGGCCCGATACGCGATGGGGAGGGCTCCCAGATCGGCCGTGGTGCGGGCCGCCCTGCGGTTCGAATCGGCGTCGAAACCGCCGATCTTCTCGTTCAGCGTGACAAACTCCTCGGGAGTGATCGCGCCTGCGAGCAGCGCATTGAACCCATATTGGATACCGACGTTGTCGCCGGTCTGTAAAGCGCGGGTGCTGCCGTGAGGGATCCCCGCGGTCGTGCCCCAGACCGCGGCGGCGAGGTCCGGATCGCCGCAGCGCGTGCCGGTCGGGTTGGTCACCGGGTCATAGACCAGCGCCGCGGGCAGCCGGCAATTGTTGCGCGGCGCGCCGACCGGTGCGATCGCACCGTCGTCATTGGTCACCAGCATCTGAACGTAATTGCCCGGCTTGTTATTGAACCCGAAAAAGTTGTTCCAGGAATGGCAACCCCGATGATTGAGGTGGCCGTTGATCGCCGTCTTCTTCGCGTTGATCTGTGGCGGGGTCTTGCCGGCCATTAACGCAGTCCAATCCGGCCCGAAGTAGAAGTTCACCAGCAGGACGCAGTCGCTGACCTCGAGGCCGGTGGTGATCGAGTCCGGATAGTCGCAGCTCGGCTGGATTCCATCGAGCAAGCCCGGGAAGGTCGACGCGGCGGTGTTCTGTTGGATCGAGCCGCCCGAGCAGCCGTTGCCCAGCGTGTACTTGATCTCGCCGTAGCTGTCGACGATGAGCTCTTTCATCATCATCAGCGTTTCGCTCACCAAGATGCGGTTCGAATTGTAGAGCGAATCGGTGAGGCTGTTGTCGACGACCATGAAGCCGCGCGACAGCGCCATATCATCGGCCCAGTTCTGCTCGCTGCGGAATTGAAGTCGGGGCTGGCCGGTCGAAGCGCCGAAGCTGTAGACCACCTTGCCGTTCCATTGCGGCTGTGGCGCCAGTGCCGTCCAGGGCAGGGCCGGATCGAACAGCACCGCGATATCGTAGATGCCGCGATTGAGGGTGCCGCGTTCGACTCGAACGATGTACGGCACCGTTAGGCCGGTTGTAGTCGTGGTCATCGCGAGGTCGGGCGGCGTGCTGCCCACCAAGTACGGTTTGAAGCAGTTGTCCATCGGTGGAGGGGCCGGCGGGCTCGGGTCTGGCAGCGCGTTCGAGCAACCCGGGGTCGTGGTGCGGTAGAACAGCTTGAACTCGGTCGCGATGTTGCATTGCGCATCGACGGCGCTCGTCGTCAGGCCGCTCGCGTTCGAGCCCGGCGTGTTGCCCGACTCCGGGACGGGCACGGGCGTCGCGCAGACCCACGGCATGGTCTGCGAGCCCAGCAGCACCGGTCCGCCTCGCGGGTGGTTGGTGATCGTCAGGCTGGCTCGGTTCTCGTCCTCGCCCCGGCCGTTGACCTCGGCAACGAATTGGTTCTCGCCAACCCGGAGGCCTCGCAGCACGCCGCGCAGGGTGTGCGCGTGCTGATCGCTTACGAACCCCGCGCCGACGTTCGCGCCATTGAGCGTCAGCGTCACTCGTTGCAGGGGCACATCGTTCGGTACCCGCACCTCGACCAGCGCATCGCCGTTGCTGATCAAATCGGCGCGGTTCGACAGGGTCCTGATCTCGAATTCATCGTCGTCGAGAGCCTGAGCCTTGGACGATGGGTCCGGCGCTGGAGCGCCTCCACAACCCTGGATCAAGAGTGCCGAGGTTGAGAGGACGATGACACCGCAACGGAGGGTAAGGCTGAAGTGCATGTTGTTTTCCCCCTGACGGGCTGTTCGAGTTACTACCTCAAAGCAGCGTCGGGGAACTTAGGTCCGACAACCGTTAATCTGTTAACTACGTTTGGCGAGGCATTTCGAAAAGCGAATCCGCTGGGTCGAAATACGGGCAAATCACGAAAGCGATGAAGATGGTTGCTACCTCCAATCCGCGTCGCGCCCATGAACGGCGAGGGAAGCCTTCATTGTCAGGTCGATTTGGTTGTGGGCCGTAGGATTTGGTTGTACCGGTGCGGGCGTTCGAGACGGTAAACGACCCGCGGCAACAGATACCGGAGCTGCGCTGGCCTGATTTCAGCGACTACGGCAAGCATCTCCAGAAGTTCTACGAGCTCAATGGGTATACGATGTCGAGCCGCTCGTTGGTGTGAGTATGGAAGAAGCGAAGCCGGTATTCGGGGGTTGCGGCAGCGGCGTTTTCCGATCGGCCCTGATAACCAACGAGTGAGACAACGATGAGCGAGAAAATGTAGTTTCTGAGACCTAATTTCATCCGCAGAGCGTGATCTCTTTCAATGTTGCGGTGCCAAGATCGGGCTCTGCATTCGATTATCACTTTGACTGGGGTTTTTGAAACTCAATCCGAAACATCTGGCGCCTGGGGTTTGTCCGCGTGTTGGAGCCGAAATCTCGCCGGCGAGGCCGCGCTGGCCTGCACCACGAGCCGACCGGGGGAGCGCGTAACGAAATCGTCCCCGGCGGCAAGCAGGTAATCCTGCAGATCGTCCGAATAGGTGACCCAGAGAGCGCCGGAAAGGCAAGTCATCCGAACGCCTTCGCGTCCGACTACGAAGTCGGCCACCGCGTTTGGCATGAGCCAAAGTACCTGCGCACCAAATTTACGCTTCCGCCGAGTTCGCCAGCAATGCATTAGCGAAGCGAACAGCTGCGCCATCGATTCGACCTTGAAATGGAGACGTCAGGAGTAGGCGCGCTTCAGTCCCGAGATGCTGCTGCGGCTGAGGCGAAAGTGCTCTTGGGCCGCTCTGTGAGCTTGATTTGAGTGCTCTTCCGAGCCTTCGATTGGGTAGCCGGCGGTGCCACTTTACCCAACGTTTTGACCTGCTCTCGCCCGGCACGGACGTCCGACCAACAGGCGCAGGACTCAGCCATCAGCGACTCGCTGCAATCATCGGCCAGGACCAGGGAGCTAGCGAACAACGAACACAGCGCAACCAAAGCCAACGAACTTCTAAGCAAATTCACAATCTCTCCTTTGTAATGCAGTGCCCATCTCTGAAGCCGCAGCGCTAGAGCAGCTTCCGTGCCAAGGTTCTGCACCCGCAAGCGGTTGAATTTGCGAGTATTGAGACCTCAGGCGAACCTGATGTTGCGGGTTGCACCTGTTGCGGTGTTGCAGTTGCTCAGCCCTTGAAGTCGCGGGGCGCAAACGGGCGTGAGGGCAGCTGCGATCCGTAAGCTGCGGCAGGTTGCCCGCGCGACATGACTCGACTTCAACCCGGACATTACAAGACGAGCAAAAGCGCGAAGGGGCCGGCGAGCGAGGTGAGCACGGCCGCCAAGCCCATGGCGATCCCGGCGACGGCTCCTTGCAACTCTCCTTCATGGATGGCCTGTGCCGTTCCCTGCCCGTGGGAAATCGTTCCCAGGGCAAGGCCTCGGGCCAGCGGAGCGCGAATGCCGACCAGGTTCATCAGCCAAGGTCCGAGCATGGCTCCAATCATCCCGGTGGCAATCACGAAACCCGCCGCCAGCGTGGGATCTCCGTGGACGATTGGCGCGAGCTCGACCGCGATGGGCGCAGTCACGGACTTAATGGCGATCGAGGCGACTACCACTGACGACAATGCAAACAGCTTCGCTAAGGTGGCGGCGACGATCAGGGTGGAGAGCGAGCCCGCCGCCAAGCCGAAGAGGGCGGGGAGCCCGTTTTCGACCAAGGTGCGCCAGTTTTTATGGAGCGGGACGGCCAGCGCCACGGTCGCTGGGCCGAGAAGAAACACCATCACGTCCTTTGCCGGTTTGTAGTCTTCGAGGCGGATGCCGGTCGCAAGCAGCGTCAGGATGACGAGCGGCGTGCTGAAGAAAACTGGCGTGGTGAACGGGGAGGGGTGCCTCTTCGCAACGAGGCGGCTCAGCACATAGGCCCCCAAGGTCACACCCATGCCGAAGATGGTAAGCGGCAGTTTCATAGCCCCTCCTCGCGAACCGCGAGCGAGGTACCTCGGCTTCTCGCGCCTTCTCGTGGGTGAACGAGGGCCTGGGCGAGGAGGCCGCTGGCGCAGATTCCGATGGCGGCGCTGATCAGAAGCGTGCCGATGACGGCGACACCGCTTTCCACGAGCAATCGCGAGTAGCCCATGAGGCCGACCGTGATCGGAATAAAGAAAAATGCGAGATGGCGCGTCAAGAACGAGGACGTCTCCTCGATCCACGCTTTGGGGATCAGGCCGGACCGCAGCAGAGCGAACAGGAATAGCATGCCGACCAGGTTGCCTGGGAGCGGGAGGTGCAACGCGGCCGCTACCAGGTATCCAGCTTTGTTGATCCCAATCAGGAGAGCCAGCTGCGCCCCAACGATGAGTAATTTCTTCGGGGCATGGCGCGGAGGGCGGTTGCTAAAAGCCATCGGTTCGGCACTCCTCTTTTCTAGGTGGTGCAAGAAGTCCGTCGAAACCTGTCATCGGTGGGTTTCGAAGTTTGTCTCGAGCAGAAATCTCGTCGGATAATACGCGCTGGCCTGCACCACGAGCCGACCCGGGGAGCGCAGGACGAAATGTTGCCCTTCGGTAAGTTCGTAGTCCTGCGTATCGTCCTGACAGGTGACCCAGAGAGCGCCGGAAAGGCAGGTCATCCGAACGGCTTCCCGCTCGACGCTGAAGCCTGCCACCGCATTTGGCGCGAGCCCAAGCTCCTGGGCAGCAAATTTACGCATCCGCCGAGTTCGCCAGCGATGCATTAACGAAGCGAACAGCTGCGCCACAGCGATTCGAAGTGCTTCAATCTCGAGACGCTGTTGCGGCTGATGCGAGAGTACTCTTCGCCCGCTTCGAAGCCTTCGAATCGGCAGCCGGTGATGCATCTTTCTTCGAGCTCTTAAGGTGCCCTCGCGCAATGAGCACGTCCGACCGACAGGCACAGGACTCGGCCATCAGCGAGTCGCTGCAATCATCGGCCAGGACCAGGGAGCTACCGAACAACGAGCACAGCGAAAGCAAAACCAGGGAACTTCTAAGCGCCTTCACAGCCTCTCCTTTGTAAAGCGGAATCCCGTGCCTAGAGCAGCCCTCGTGCCAGGTCTGCGATCCGTACGCGGTTGAATTTGCCGGTATTGAAATCCAGACTCGCTGGATGTTGCAGGTTGCACCTGTTGCAGTGTTGCAGTTGCTCAGCCTTTAAAGTCGCGCGGGTCAATGTTGTAGCGGGCGAGCCACCGCTGAATCTGCATTCTCGCTTTGCCCATCGCGCGCGCCACCGAAGAGATGTTTCCACCGTGTTGGCGGAGCAAAGCCTCCAGCTGCGCCTTACGCTCTGCATCGCCGGCAGCGAGATATAAGGACACCGCTCGTGAGCTTTGGGTGTTTCGCACTGCTTCGGGCAGGTGCTCCCGCAAGATCTGACCGTGACCGGCAAGAACAGTTGCCGTTTCGAGCACCTTCTCTAACTCCCGCACATTGAGCGGCCAATCGTAAAGAAACAGCGCTCTCGCTGCTTCGTGGTGGAATCGCAATGAAGCAGCGCGCGGGCCGGCGATCCGCTCAGCCAACTCACGCGCCAGAATTCCGAGGTCCTCCTTGCGCTCGGCGAGCTCGGGCAGCTCGAACTCGAACCCCGAAATGCGAGCTCGTAGGTCATCGCGGAACTGCTCGCGCGCAACCATCCTCGCCAGGTCCCGGTGGGTGGCGGAGATCACCCGGACATCGACAGGCATCGGGGTCGTTCCTCCGACGGGCGTCACCTGGCGCTCCTGAAGGACGCGCAGCAGCGCCGGTTGTGCGCCATGCGGCAGATCGCCGACCTCATCGAGGAACAGGGTCCCACCGTGCGCGGTACGCACCAAACCCAGACGATCCTCCGTCGCTCCGGAAAAGGAGCCCTTTCGATGACCGAACAGCTCCGACTCCACCAGATTGTCCGGTAGGGCCCCGCAATTCACCGCGACAAAGGGACCGGATCGGCCTGAGAGCGCGTGTACAGCGCGAGCCAATACTTCCTTGCCCGTTCCAGTCTTACCTCGCAGCGCGACAGTGACATTTGTTGGGGCAACCCGTTTTAGATGTGAAATTTGGACTGCCAGCTCGGGCTGCAGGGTGGTCAATCCAGGAAGTGATCGGTTGCCTTGGCCACTCTCGACATCCAATGACTCGGGCGACAGAAGGGGCTGCTGGGATCGAAAGACGAAGAAAGTGCGGCCCAGCTCAATCACGTCGCCATCAGCTAGCTCAGCGCGTTGGATTAGCTGACCATTGAGGCGCACGCCGTTCTTCGATTTGAGATCCTCAACCACCCAGGCGCGCATCACTCTCGAGATCGCGGCATGCCGGCCGGATACCCAGGGGTCCGCTAACCCAATGCGAAGCCACCGAAAGTCCCCCTCTGCGCGTCGCTCCCAGCCATTTTGCTCGGCGCGCCCGAATTGCACCCCATCCAGCTCGTAGAGGACGTGTCGCGCCGACGGCTCGGATAGGCGCTCAGAGTTGAGCACGCGAAAGAGCGTAGGGAACGCGATGGAAGACTTCTTCGAGACGGCGACGCCTTCGGTAAGAGTGGCCTGCGCGCTCACTTCAAACCTTCGATGACGTACAGCTCATCCAGCCGTTGCCGGGCGGTGTAGACGAACTGCTTTCCGTCCGGGGTGATCATTCCTGCACGCACCCCGACGACACCCACCGTGTCTCGAGGTCCACACTGGTCTTGGACCTGCCACTTTGCTGTGCCCAGATCGTAGCGAAGTACCTCGAGGCTGGAGACCTCTTTCTCCGTGGGGCGAAATACGAACAATTCTCGCCCATCCGGTGACCACTGGAGGGGTTGGTCACCGCGTCGAAGACCCGGCAATGCGTTGACCTCTCCCTTGGGCAGCTTCACCAGCACCGGCGTGCCATCGCGCCGGACAGCGGGCAACATCGTTCCGTCGGGCGACGGCGGGGCGGAGAATTCCAATTCTTCTTCGCTGAGAAGTCGCGGTTGTTCAGAGGGAGCTGGTCCGGCGCCTACCGTTTGGAGATACAGGTGTGGACGACGATTGGAATCCCTGCCAACGAGGGCAATCCGATTCCCGTCTGAAAACCAGCGAACGGTTCCAATCGAGGAGAAGTCGCCCGGCGGGAGTGCCCGCGGAGAGCCGGGGCCGGTCGGCACGAGCATCAAGGTGTTGAACGGGGGCTTTGGAGAAACGAGGGCCCATTTCTTGTCAGGTGAGAGAGCGCGACCCCAGCCTTCTGACAAGAGCACAGGGAGAGACCCATCGGTGGTGCGCACGTAGGTCTGGATTTCGTTGCCTCCACCTCCCTGTCCTTCGATGAACAGAAGCATCTGTCCATC
>Ga0126384_10000690_pt1 | contig 19221 bp, 15 predicted proteins | sample PanSoiMetPlot_36_FD_92543 | JGI IMG/M metagenome (GOLD analysis project Ga0126384, IMG submission 92543) | Tropical forest soil microbial communities from Panama - MetaG Plot_36 | ecosystem: Environmental > Terrestrial > Soil > Tropical forest > Bulk soil | place: Panama | collected 2016-02-17 | reverse complement strand
TACGACGCTGGGAGGTTGCAGTGGGGACCGCCAGGCTCGCTTCCATGTTTTCGACGATCTTGAGCGCTGCACCTCGGATGGGCACTATTTCGGCGCCTTCCTGAGCTGCGATCGGCGCAGCCGGTTTCACTTCAGGTGCCGGCGCCGTAGCTGCGGATGAAGCTTGTGTAGTTGCAGCAGCTTGTTCGGAAGCGACCTCGGACACAGCGCCTCGACCGTTCTCCGAGAGTTCAGTCTTGGGAGCAGCGCCGTCACCAAGCAACTCGGCAAAATATGCTCGCCAAGATTCGTCGACTAAATCAGGATTACTGCGAAAGCGTTTGAGCAGGCCTTCGACGTAGGTCGCGTTGGCGCCGAAATTCTCGGCAAAGAATTCTGAAAGATCATTAGCGGGTTGTTGTTGAGCCAAACCTTCGTACCTCTAGCTTGTGACAAGCGCGGCGCTGTTGTGCGCAGGCTGAAACTGATGATAAAGATTGCTTTTTATAGTGTCGAATAGACTATCATCTTCGGAAATCGTTTGCATGTCTGTGAAGGCGCCAACCATCAAAGACCGAAGACCCAACGCGTGTTTTCGTGATATTGTAGGCCGCCTTTTCAATTGAGCCGGATCTGGATCCACCTGCCAATGGACGAAACGCCGGTCCCAGGGACGAGACTCCGCACCATAATTGTATTTTCGATGCTGTTCGCCGTGCTGGGCGCGGTGGTCGCGTTTGCTTACTTCGCGACCTTCAGGCGTCCCGTCACGACGGTCATTCTGGTGCGACATGCTGAGAAGAACATTGAACCCAACAATTCTGATCCTGATCTGAGCACTGCGGGTCAGGCACGAGCGCAGGAACTGGTGCGCGTTTTAGGCAACGCCGGAGTCAATGCACTCTTTGCGACAAACTTCAAGCGGACCCAGCAGACAATCAAACCGTTAGGAGATAAGCTCGCACTCTCACCCATCGTTATCGATGCCAAAAACACTTCCGGTCTGGTGCGAGCGATCGTCAATGATCATCGCGGACAGACGGTAGTAGTTTCCGGTCACAGCAACACCTTGCCCGAAATCATTGATGCCCTTGGAGGCGGAAAGATGGCTGACATCCCGGATAACGAATACGACAGCATGTTCATCGTGACCGTCTACCAATTTGGCAAAGCCAAAGTGGTGAAGATCAAATACGGCAATCCCAGTGCTGCAGGTCCGCCAACGAACATGATGATGCGTTAGAGATTCTTTAACTCGGTCTCAGCAAATCGCCACACACTGAACTCTAATTCAGGAGATTCGATGAAGAAAAAAGGAACTGAATTGCGCCTCAAGGCGACGAAGAAGAATTCTCGATCTGGTTTGGGGCGCCGATCATTCGTCAAGCTGCTGCCTGCGTTAGGAGCGGCGGGGCTCGCGGCCACGAATTTACCCTCCATCTCGCTTGCGCAAACACCGACGCCCACCCCGTTGCCGTCTCCTTCGCCATCGCCAACGCCACCGCTTCGAATTACAAAAGACATGCTCCACACTGCGGAGAAGCTGATGGGCCTTGAGTTTACCGATGCTCAGGAAGCGATGGCGCTTCCAAACGTCAATCGTCTTCTCGACAACTACGAGACGGTCCGCAAGATTGATGTGCCGCTCGACACCGAACCGGCAATCGCGTTCCATCCAGTTCGCGCGCGCAAAGAGCTATACGCCGCCAGGACAAAGTTCCATTTTGGCAAAGTTGAGTTACCGCAATACAAGTCCGTTGAGGATCTAGCTTTTGCTACGGTACCTCAATTGGCCGAGTTGCTGCGGCAGCGTCGGATTTCATCCACGGAACTCACAAAAATGTACATAGCCAGATTGAAACGCTATGGACCGAAACTTTTGTGCGTCGTGACGCTCACTGAAGACCTCGCTTTGAAACAAGCGGCCGCTGCCGACGCTGAATTAAAGCGCGGCAAGTATCGCGGTCCTTTGCATGGCATTCCGTGGGGCGCCAAGGATTTGTTCGCGACGAAAGGAATCAAGACTACCTGGGGCGCTGAACCTTATCGCGATCAGATCATCGATTATGACGCCACGGTCGTGGAGCGATTGCAGGATGCCGGCGCCGTACTCGTGGCGAAGCTTTCAATGGGCGCTTTAGCCCAGGGAGCTCGGTGGTTTGAAGGTGTAACGCGCAATCCGTGGATTCCCAACGAAGATCAAACAGGCTCGAGCGGCTCTTCGGCAGGGCCGGCGGCCGCTACCTCTGCCGGATTAGTTGGCTTTTCAATTGGTACTGAGACACTCGGCTCAATAGTGTCGCCTTCATCGCGATGCGGGGTCACCGGTCTGAGGCCCACTTATGGGCGCGTGAGCCGTTACGGTGCGATGGGCTTGAGCTGGACCATGGACAAGATTGGTCCCATTTGTCGTGGAGTTGAAGATTGCGCCGCTGCGCTCAGCGCCATCTATGGTCCCGATGGGCGCGACATAACCGTCGGCGATGCGCCTTTCAACTGGGATCCGAATCGGAACCTGTCGAACATGCGCATTGGCTACCTGAAGACGGAATTCGATGGTTCCGGCGCTCAGCCAACAAACGAACAACAACGGCAGCAAATGGAGCAACGTAAAGCGGTATACAAGGAAGCAATTGAGGCTTTGCAGAAAGCGGGAGCGAACCTAACTCCGATCGAGCTGCCAAAGTTTTCGACTGCCGCTCTCAGGTACATCCTGACTGCGGAAGCAGCTACAGCGTTTGACGACATCACTCGTGACGGTCGCGTTAACCAGCTCTCCGGCCAACGCGATTTCGATTGGCCCAATACCTTCCGGACTGCGCGCTTCATTCCTGCTGTTGAATACATTCGCGCGCAGCGAGCTCGCACCTTGCTGCTGCATGAGATGGAGAAGCTCATGTCGCAGTGGGATGTATTTGTCGCTCCCGCACCTGGAAGCGCCAGCTTACTGATCACAAATCTTACCGGCCATCCAACCGTCTGCCTTCCGTGCGGCTTCGTTAATAATTTGCCTGCTGCGATTATGTTCACCGGCGGCGTTTACGACGAAGCAGCTCCGCTGCGAGTAGCGCTGGCTTTTGAGCAAGCAACCAAGTGGCACACCATGCACCCAAAAGTTGATTGGGCGTGAAGTAGTTTTTGAAAGATAGTTAGCACTCAATACTGGAATGTTTGCTACAACCTGGAAATCTCATGGTTAGGAAGGGTGGCTTGCCCCCGCCCAACGTTAGGGGAATACAGTCTTCATCAACGATGGCCCGAAAGTGGTCAAATCTTAATCTACCAGTTCTTTGAGGTCATCACGTTGAGCTCACTGTTACTTGATGCGGGGTAAAGCCCTTCCTAACCACGAGGTATTCTTCGTGTGTGAAAATCTTAAGCTTGAATTACTTTCCATCTTGTGAGGAACACGATGATTCGCCTTGCTTTTATCCTACTTCCCAGTCTGTCTTTGCTTCTCGGCCTTCTGACGGCGCATCCAAACGCACAAACCCCTACGGCCAAGCCGCCTGAAACTGTTTACCTTCTAAAACCGGCGCATATTTTCGATGGCGAATCAGCGCAATTGCATGATGGCTGGGTCGTCCTCGTGCGTGGTGAGAAGATCGAAGCAGTTGGGCCAACCGCCGAGATCAAAGCGCCCGCTGACGCGAAAACAATCGACCTGCCTGATCTGACCTTGATGCCGGGATTGATCGAAGCTCACTCACACGTGCTTCTGCATCCTTACAGCGAAACTGTCTGGAACGATCAGGTTGCTCACGAATCACTCAGCCTGCGCGTAGCGCGCGCCACCAATCACTTGCGCAACACTTTGCTGGCGGGATTTACCACCGTTCGAGACCTGGGAACCGAAGGCGCGGGCTACGCAGATGTAGGCCTGAAACAAGCGGTACAGCAGGGAATCATTCCCGGTCCGCGCATGTTTGTAGTTACGCGAGCGATTGTTGCAACCGGCAGCTATGGACCTAAAGGCTATGCCTCCGAATGGCGCGTACCGCAGGGCGCCGAAGAAGCCGATGGAGTAGACGGTCTCACACGAGTTGTGCGCGACCAGATTGGTCACGGCGCTGACTGGATCAAGGTGTACGCCGATTACCGCTGGGGCACACAAGGCGCAGCACCAACGTTTTCGCTCGAAGAGCTCAAGCTCGCGGTTGAGACGGCGCGCAGTGCGAACGTTCCAGTGGCTGCTCACGCAACCACGACTGAGGGAATGCGTCGCGCAATTTTGGCAGGAGTTGAAACGATCGAGCACGGCGATGGCGGTACGCCGGAGATCTTTCGCCTGATGAAGGAGCGGGGCGTAGCGCTTTGTCCAACTCTCTCGGTTGCGGGAGCAAATTCTGAACGGAAGAAAGCCGTCTTCAAAGCCGCGCTTGCCGCAGGCGTCACAATTGCCAACGGCAGCGATGTTGGCGTCTTTGCGCACGGCGACAATGCGAAGGAGATCGAAGCCATGGTCGATTTTGGCATGCCATTGATTGATGCCCTGCGCTCGGCGACTTCCGTTAATGCGCGAGTGTTACATCAAGCGGATAAGTTTGGCTCAGTCAAGAACGGACTTTGGGCTGACCTGATCGCGGTTGCGGGCGATCCAACTCGCGATGTGAGCTCGTTGAGACGCGTGCGGTTCGTGATGAAAGGCGGAACGATTTATAAATCCCTCAATTAAACGCGCGCTCATTTCAGTGACATGGAAAGCATGAGCAGCAGATCCAGCACGAGTGCCACAGAACCATCCCACAATTCCGTTGCTCCGACAATGCCAGGCCACAGCGCAGAATGCAGGCCGAGACCTCGCACCAACACTTCCTCTGTTCCCTTGATCGACTCGACTGTTATTGCCTGGCGCCTTTTGACCTCAGCTCCATCGAATTCATCACTAAACTGACAAATGAGAGTTCTCAAGTCCTCGTTTCCGCGAGCCGCGTTGTGTCCCAGGAGCGTACCGAGATCGACGACTGGCACCGTTTCGCCATGCCAACTGATCGAATTCGCTCGCGCGCCACCAGGAACGAGACAGCGATCGACTATCAATCCCGCGTCAACACAATAACGATATCCACCGGAACTCAGAACTAAAGCCCGCATGACGCCAAGCGAATTAGGCAAGCGAATCTCAAACTCACTTCCCTGACCGACCTGAGTTCTCACGCGGACTGCGCCTCCAGCCCGCTCGATTGCGCTTTCGACAATATCCAATCCAACTCCGCGTCCTGAGACGCTGGATATTTGCGACGTGGTAGAGAACCCGGACCGGAAAATCAGGCGCAAACTCTTTTCATTGCTGAGCAAGGTTCCCTCATCCACGATTCCGAGCCTGGCTGCCGCTTTCGAAACAATCTTTGGATCGATACCACGTCCATCGTCAGACACGCGAAAGCGTACCCTGCCGCTGGCACAGCCGGCCTCGATTCGGACGGTCCCTGCGCTACTCTTGCCGGCGGCAGCGCGCTCAGCCGGCGTTTCGATGCCCTGGTCCACAGCGTTGCGCACGAGATGCAGCAACGGATACGCGACCGCGTCGCAAATGACTTTATCAATTCGCAGATTTTCACCCGCGGTAATGAACGTGACTTGCTTACCACTGACTTTCGCTGCGACACGCCCGGCGCGTATTGCTCGTTGTATCACACGTTCAAGCGATACCAATCGCAGCTGAATGATCTGCTCTTCAAGCGCAACCAATGATTCACGGATCTGGGCGTCGAGGTTTAACAGTTCGGCACGCGTGTCTGCCGACAGCGTTTTTGACACCAGGTCCAGCGCAGCCACCGTTTGACCAAACACCTCATGTGCGGACGAAATCAACCGATCAAGCTCGGAGATTTCTATTCGCACGACGCTGTTTGCAGCCTGCTTCGCTCGTTCAGAAGAATGCGACTCAACCACCGTCGTTTCACCATAGCTGGGGAGAGGTTCAATCACGGCTTGAGGAAAGGTCGTCAATTCAGCGCGAAACGCTGGCTCGTCATATGCCGACGAGCACAATATGCGAAAGACAACCCGATCGGCCGGGCCTGCGCCGCCGCTTGGCAATGAAGAGATAATTGCACCCTGTCGTGTCAAGACAGACCGCAGGGCCTGATATTCCTTATCGAAAACATTCAGAGCGAACACGCAGGTTACGAGATACAACTTCTCACTCTCGCGCACCGCCTCGCGCAGAAGCAGTTTCTCGCTCTCGTTTAAGGCATTACTGAAGTCCGCAGGCAGCGGCGGCGCCTGTGGTTCCTCGTCATTCAGCTCGGTAAGATCGAAGTTGTGAAGGCTCTTCATCAACTCGTCCGAAACGGGCAAGTCTGACCCGGCGGCGGTGCCGCTTAGGTTTTCTGAAAGAGTATTGGCAGCTTGTTCCAATGTTTCGACAAATCGATCTTCAATTGCGATCTGACCAGAGCGAGCGTTATCGAGCAGACTCTCGACTTGATGGGCCAGTTTTCCTACTTCGGTGAAGCCGGCGGTTGTCGCGATTCCCTTAATGCTGTGAGTGTGACGAAAAATGCGCGCGAGCAATTCGCGCCTGTGCGGACCCTCTGTTTGCCGCAGTTGCGGGATATCGGTGAATAGTTGTTCAACCAGCTCTTCGAGATCCAGCAGGAATTCGTGCTGAGTTCGCTGATTCACGGCGCAAATAGTAAATGGTAAGGACAAAAATAGAAATACTTTGCGGATGCGCGTTGAAAGGAGTTAATCGCTATTGCACTCACGACTGAGCGCAAAGGAGCAAGATGTTGCTTCGAATCACTCAGACGATGTTTGATCATCCGTTGATTCAGACGCTTCCTCTTCGCTCTCAGCTGTGAAGTCTACATTCGTTTGGGGATGGTGTTCATCGAGATCTCGCTTGATGGCGTCGAGTATGCCGTTGATGAATTGCGTTGCCTCGTAGGTGGAGAAGCGGCGAGCTATTTCCAGCGCTTCATTAATTGCTACTGTGCGCGGTGTAGGTTCGTAGAGGAATTCATAGACGGCCAGACGCAGAATGTTGCGATCTACTATCGCCATTCGTGAGATGCGCCAGTGTTCGGCTCGGAGGCGAATACGTTCGTCCAGTTCAGCGCTATGGGCAAGCGTACCCAGCGCCAGACGGGTGGCAAAATCGCGTGCCGCTTCCTCAATCTCAGCATCACCCAGCTCAGCCCAGTACGCTCTGATCAGATCGTCCGGCTCAGCCTGTGAGACATCAGCCGCAAAGAGCATTTGCAAGGCGCACTCGCGCGCCTTACGGCGAGAACCCATAGTATTTCAGGGATGAAAGCGGAAGGATGAACGATGAAGCGGAGCGTTCTTCATCTTTTTATCCCTCATTCCTCATCCTTCCTTAAAAGCTTCCTTGTAAAGATTCACCAACTCGACTGCCGACATGGCGGCTTCGAATCCCTTGTTCCCTTGCTTCGCACCCGCTCGGTCAATTGCCTGCTCCAAAGTATCGGCCGTCACGATTCCATAAATCACGGGCATTCCAGTTTGCATGCCGGCCTGGGCGATGCCTTTGGTAACTTCGCCGGCAATGTAATCGAAGTGCGGTGTCTGGCCGCGAATGATCGTGCCCACACAAATCACTGCATCAAAATTTCCCGTCTGCGCAACCTTCAATGCCAGCAAGGGAATTTCGAAGGAGCCGGGGACCCGATAGAGTTCCACCGAGTCGGCAGCTGCGCCCAATCGTTCCAGCGCATCAAGTGCACCTTCTACCAAACGCGAGGTGATGAAATCATTCCAGCGACTGGCGATCACGGCGAAGCGAAAACCTTCGGCGTTGAGTTTTCCCTGATGCGTGACTGTCAACAAGCTCTTTCAACCGCTCCGGATAGGATTAACCTGCGAGCACTTGCAGTATAAGGTTTTGCAAACATCGTCTCAAGTGGGACAAAACGGCTGAAGAGCAGAGAGCTGAGGGCTGAGAGCAGGCGAGTACGTTTTGCAGAGAGCTGAGGGCAACATAGCAAAGAGCTGAGACAAGATGGCGAGGACCTACATCAGATGGCAAAGGCGATGTCGCTCAGCTCTCAGCTCTCAGCCCTCAGCTCTCAGCGCTCAGCGCTCAGCACTCAGCGCTCAGCCCTCAGCAGCCCACGGCTCTCAACGTAACTTTTTGCGCGTGCTTGATCTTGACATCGAATGCCTTGAATGCAGCAGCTTTCATTGCTTCAGGACTTCCTGAGGTCAAAAAGATGTCCGGCCCACCGCGAGACAAGCGCCAGCGAGCGTGGACCCGATCGACGATTTCCGCAGCCGGATCAATGAAGCGAGTTTCGACTGACACAAACTCCTGCAGGACAGATTGGACTGCCGGGTAATGAGTACAAGCGAGCAAGATGTGTGAATGATTCTTGATAGGAGCGAGTATGCGGCGGCATTGCCGACGCAACTCGTCAGAATCGAGATCACCGCTCTCAATTAAGCCGGACAATGGTTGTGCGATACGTTGCTCGACCTTGATACCGCGTTGACCCAACGCCTTCCGGTACGCTCCCGAGCGCACGGTGCGGCCGCCTCCGATCACAGCGAGTGATCCTGGTCGCCTGGTTCCGGTCACTTTTACGGCAGCTTGAACCGCGACCTCGATCATGCCTTCGATGTGAAGCGCTTCCGCTGACAGATGTGGGATCACTGTACTCGCGGCATTGCAGCCAAAGATGAGATGAGTCACACCACGTGTCTGCAGGAACGACATGACCGAATTCAGACGCGCGGTCAATTCCAATCGCGACATCTTGCCATAGGGTTTGGCGCCGGTATCTGAAAAATAGATTACAGGCACCCCACCAAGACGAGCTTTGATGGCTCGGTAAATGCCAATGCCGCCAATGCCCCAATCGACAATGCCAAGTCGCGTGAGCGGTTTGCTCATAGGAATTCGGAAAGTCGTGTGCGTAAAGAGAAATTCTTGATCACGTGCATGCCTTCAATCCGCCGCTGAGAACCACCGTTGTCTTCACCCCGTTAGGGTTGAAACATTTATATAAATTAAATATTTCACTCCTCCGGAGTAAAGAGGGCTTGAAGTGCTAAAGATGCAAAAGAAGCTCGCCTTCGTGCAGCTGTGCTATTTTGGATCATCACACCTTTTACTTAACCTGTGGTTCAAAAATGATCACGGATATGAAAGCTTCACTTCCACTCCGTTCTCCACGGGACCAGAATCAAAAGCGACAATCCGAGCGTTCCAGGCGAGATTCAAAATCTCCATCTTTTGTCCGGGGAAGCGGCTTTCGAGGTACCACTTCATCTCATGCTCGGAACGGATCGGATTGAACTCAAGCATCTTCTTCCAGTCAGCGTGGCTCACCAGCTTTTTCAGATTAGCATCGAACTCAGCGTTCTTCTTCTGTTGCCGCAGAGTTCGAAACTTGTCTTTGAGCAGCCTCAGATATTCACGAAGCTTGACTGGCACGGTGACCATATCGACGATAAGCACCCTACCACCCGGCTTCAGCACGCGATGAATTTCCTTCAAGAGTGGATCCCAATCCAGATAACGAAATGACATCAGCGAGATGGCTACGTCGAAGTTGGCATCGCCGAACGGCAAAGAAGGTGAATTGACGCTAATGAACTCCAGATTCTTCCGATCACAGTTGCGCTGCCGAGCCTTTTCAAGGATGGCTTCCGATTCATCAACGCCGGCGCCATAGGAGATGCTCTTGCTCAGCTCATTCAGCAAGGCTCCATTGCCGCAGCCGATGTCCAATACTCTTAACCGATTCGACGTTGGCAGATGCCGGTTAAGCCAGCCCCACTCATCGCGCCTGACTGTGATGTCCGTAAACGCCGCGTCGTACAACTCCGCGACTCGATTATAAGAAGTGTCCCCCGATGGCGGTTGAGGCTCAAACATTCGCATCTTTTCCGCAGGCATAAGACCGGAAAACTTTAAGATCGAAGCGCCCAATCCGTGCGACTTTCGACCTTTGCAGCCAATCGTGTAGAGCCTTTCAACCCCGCCATTGTGAGACGCGTAGCGGAAGCGCGTCTTGCTTCTTGAAAATGTGGTGTACCAGAAGAAACCATACGCCCTGACATTGAAAGTGCGTGCAAAGAACGGAGCAAACCAGCGAGCGGAGCGGCAGCAATGAAAGTAAGCGCCGGCATCGGGAGCAAACGGAATCGTCATTGTTTCCCACTCATAGGGGCTGAACTGTTCCGGAAAGGCGACAGTGCCGAACATCGGCCCATACATGCCTGAGTGACCGACAAAGTGAAATTCATTTATGACTTTGCCCGCGGATCGAAGCTCATCGAAGGTTTCGAGGACTTCACGCTTGCTTTCAACTGCGCGATGAATGATCTCGCCGGTGAAACCACTCTCTTTCTTTTCGCGTGCCAGCGTGGCAGCAACAGGGGGGAATTGCGTGCCTCCTTTGCGATAGAGGGTGGTGTAGAGGATGACGATGCTGCCGGGGGATGGCATAGTTCAAAGTCCGACAAACTTCAGTTTGTCGATGAAATGCGGAGTTTTCAAGGTCACCGTCACAGATGAGCGTGACAATAATTCATTACTTTTTACTCAAAGTAATCGACAAGCTGAAGCTCGTCGGACTTACCGAGGCAGCGCTTGCGGGAAGTTTGCCAGCGTGTAAGCCAACACCGAAATCGCCGCCGCATTTTCCGCGAGTTCGCGCGGCACCACCTTGTCCAGAGTGTCCGCCGCGGTGTGATGATAATCAAAATAAGTGCGAGTGTCCTGCCATAAGCCGAACGACGGCACTCCAAGAGCTGCGATCGGTGAGATGTCGGCTTCGGTGTCTTCCGTCACTTTCAATAGACCCGCGCCGGAAGTCTGCAGGATTGCAGACATGGGAAGTAACAAGGGCAATGCTTCTGGTTTTGCTTTGACTTCGAAGCCAAGTGGATGGCCGGCGCCGCGATCCGATTCGATTGCCGCAAAGTGATTGGGAATCTCTGCACCATAGTCCTTCGCGTAAGTTCGACCGCCAACCAGACCATTCTCTTCATTCATCCACGCTATGAATCGAATGGTGCGTTTCGGATTCAAGCGCAGTTGTTTGATCAACTGAACGGTTTCCATTGCCACCGCCACCCCCGCGCCGTCGTCAATCGCGCCCGTTCCCAGGTCCCACGAATCGAGATGCCCGGAAACAATAACGACCTGCTCCGGATGCTCACTGCCTTTTAGATCCGCGATAACGTTGTAGCTGGGTGCGTCCGGCAATTGTTTTGGCCCCAGCACCAGTTGCATGCGTACCGGTCCCTGCGCTGCCAGCCGCGTTATCAAATCTCCGTCTTCTGTGGTGACTGCAGCCGCAGGAATCCTTGGAGCATCTTCGTCATAACGAAGCGCGCCCGTGTGCGGCAAGCGATATACTGCTCCTCCGGCTGAGATGTTCAAAGCTGCCACCGCACCCAGGCGTGCAGCGTTGCTCGCACCCACGCCGCGATATACAACCGACTGTCCATAAGCTTCGCCACCGTAGCCCTGCGCGGCCATCTGACGATCAAAGTGTGCTTTGTAGAGCACGATTTTGCCGGTCACTTTATCGCGGCCGAGCGCTTTCAATTCATCGAAGTCACTCACAACCACGACTTCGGCGTTCAGCCCTTCCGGCGGCGTAGCCACACTTCCGCCGAGCGCGGTCAGCAAGATTTTTTGAGTTGTATCGCCAACCTGGCCCGGATACTTCACGAGCGTAGCTTTCTCTTCGCCGCGGACCCAATGCGGTACCATCAGCTTTTCGAGTGTCACCTCCAGGCCCAGCCGCCGCATCTCTGCTGCCACATACTGGACAGCAGCTTCTGCCTGCGCTGAACCGCTTAACCTTGGTCCAATGTTGTCGGTCAAGTGCGCCAGTTGTTGATAAGCATAGTCGCTCGCCAGCGCCGCCTGATGCAGATGTTTCAAGTCGGTTGTTAGCTGCGCAGGATAAGTAATCGGCGGAGTCGTTTGCCGCCGCTGAGAACGAATGCTTGCGGAGGTAAGAAGAAGCAAGGCAAATGTGAGTGTGTACGTTGAAAGTGCTCGTAGATTACGCACGTAAGACAGATTCAGAAGATTCATAGATGAGGTTCTCGTAAAAGGTTTACGGGGCCAAAGTTGTCCAGCAGAGTCCACCGCTGATTGCAATCCGTGTAATCGGCGTAATCTGCGGATAGCCGTCATTACACAAGATTCATCGGCGTTGGGTTCCTGGGATCCTGAGTGTAATCGTAGAAGCCGCGTCCGGATTTCCGACCGTACAGACCTGCCAGTACCATACGCTTCAGCAACGGCGGCGGTGCGAACCGTTTCTCACGGAATTCATTGAACATGATTTCGGCTATGTAGTAAGTCGTGTCCAGCCCAACAAAATCTCCGAGCGTAAACGGACCCATTGGATAGCCACAGCCAAGCTTCATTGCTGTATCGATGTCCACAATCGAGCCGACTCCTTCTTCAAGCGCGCGAATCGCGTCCAGCATGTATGGAACCAGCAGCCGATTGACGATGAAACCGGTCTTGTCTCCAGCTCGCACCGGGACTTTACCCAGCGACTTTCCGAACTCGATTGCCTGCTCGTAAATAGCCTCGTCGGTGAGTATGGTGCGAATGACTTCCACGAGCTTCATCAACGGCACCGGGTTAAAAAAGTGCATGCCGATGAATCGCTTTTGCCGGTCCGGCGAAGTTGCAGTCATCATCTCAGTGATCGAGATTGACGATGTGTTTGAGGCAAAGATCGTCTCCCGCTTGCAAAGACGATCCAGTTCTCCAAAGGTCTTACGCTTCTCTTCTAGATTTTCAATAATCGCTTCGATAATGATGTCACAATCGGCCAGCGCCTCGAAGGTAGTTACCCCTGTCAGGCGGCCGCGAAATTCCTTTTGTTGGTCAGCTGTGATGGTGCCCTTTTCCGCAAAACGGGCCAGTGAATTATCAATGCCGGCAAAGCCTCGTTGCAGCAAATCGTCAGAGACCTCGCGGACTACAGTTTCAAATCCGGCGGTCGCCGAGACTTGTGCAATTCCGGATCCCATCAGGCCACACCCGAGCACGCCTACTTTCTTGATTTCCATCGTTACCTCTCCTCGCAAAAATAGAAACTATAACTGAAGAAAATTCTTACCGGTGGTCTTGAGCCAATCCTCGTATTCTGCCCGGAATGCTTCGGATTCTGAATGTAAGGGATCCGGTTTGGCGGGACCACCGGGCGAAGACGCTGCTGCTGGGCTGGGATGCTGCTGCCGAGCCTTCGTGAGTAAGGCTATCAGTTTGCGTCGCAGTTGGTCCCCTTTGATATCTGGTCCCTCTACCGACTCTAACTCCTTGATGGCCTGGTCCAGCGAGGCCTCATTGCCTTTCAAGACGAGCGCGAGCGTTTCCTGCCCGTCGTTCATCGCCCTGGCAAAGCTCAAGGATGAGACGTTCTGAGCCGGTCTGGAGGGCTCAGCGAACAAGTTTGGATCGTAGGTTTGAACTACCCGCACAAAACTGAGGACGACTATTGCAATCGATGCGACCTGCAACACTCTCCAGACGAGCGTCATTCGCGAGCTTTCACCGGGCCGGCGATAACTTACAACCAGCGCGAGCACGGCTCCAGAGATCAATCCGCCGAGATGGGCCGCGTTGTCGATAAAACGTTGGCCTATGAAGCCAATAAACAAGTTGAGTCCAATTACAGGCAACAAACCAGTGCCGAAAGCTCGCTTGAAACCCTCAGGCAGCTCGTTGCGGTACTTGATGCCAAAAACAAAGAGCACACCAACCAGCCCAAAGATCGCTCCCGAGGCGCCAACCGAAGGGACGTCGTGAGTCTTAAAAATGAATCTGGCAAACGGGCCCAGCGGCGGCACGGTTTGGACCACCGTCAGATAACTGGCTACCACTCCACAGATTCCTGTTACAACCCAGAAAAAAACAAACCTGGCCGAGCCATAAAGCTTTTCGACATAAGGTCCAATCATCCAGAGGCTGTACATGTTGACCAGTACATGAATCAATCCACCGTGGAGGAAGATCGGCGTTACAAAGCGCCACCATTGATGCGGCTGTCTATCGATCAGCAGATTGAGTTTGGCGCCAAACCCTATCAGCACGGGGCCCGAAAAGTCCATCAGGGCGCGGAACGTCATGCCGCCGGCGCGCCACATCAACAAAAACACGAAGAAGTTAGCTACGAGAATCGCAATGGTAAAGACGTATGGCCGGCCCAGCACGGCGCGTGCGAAACGCATGGCATCGCGATCGTAGACCGGTTGTGGTTGTCTCTTAGGTTGTACCGGAGTGCCTGAGACCGAAGCACCGCAAACCGCGCAAGCGTCTTGTCCGGCCCCAACAATTGCTCCGCAGGATCTACAAACGCTGGGCCCGGTTCGTGCGGTTGAGTTGGGTTTGCGCTCAAACAAGTTGTTACGAAAACTAAGCGTGATGCTTCTTCGGACGAAGCACCACGCTATTTACCACGGTGCATTGAATAAGTTGCTTGACCAGACTTCGCGATGATTGCGGTGAAGCCGGGTCAGCATTCTGTAGTCAGTTCATTTGGACGCCGCTTGCGACGCACCCGATTCACCGAATCCCTCCAGCAGGGTCACAAGATCGTCTGCGTGTTCTTCTTCAACAGCCAGAATGCCTTCGAGCATGCGACGGGTTGTTGGATCGTCGTTTCCAACATAGTTGACCATTTCCCGGTAGCTGTCGATTGCGATTCGCTCTGCGACCAGGTCTTCCTTGATCATGTCGATCAGCGAGGTGCCCTCTACATATTCGGCATGGCTGCGCGTGGACAAACCCTCAGGCGAAAGGTTTGGCTCGCCTCCGAGCTGAACAATGCGCCGGGCAATTTCGTCTGCGTGACCCTGTTCCTCATTTGCGTGTTGAAGAAACTCAGCGGCAACGCTGTCGGCATTTATCCCCGTAGCCATGAAATAATGACGCTTGTAACGCAGCACGCAAATGATCTCGGTCGCGAGTGCTTCGTTAAGCAGCCTTATCACTGTTTCGCGATCTGCCTTGTAGCTATCGGTTATTGCTCCCTTTTCAATGTGCTGGCGTGCGCGTTCACGCAGCGTTTTGATGTCGGTAAGAAATGGTTTGTCCGCCACGTTGGGCCTCCTTGATATATTGAGTCTCAGGGGATAACGGATCTTATCCTGCGCATTCGACTACTAGCAAGTGAGGTTACCTTAATTACTCAGCCGAGACTTTTCCGGTAACCTCAATATTGTGTGAAGCGTTTGGATTATTCAGAACTTCGACGGGAACACGCCATACCAAGGTCTTGATGCGACAGGTCCCCGTATCGTCTTCGCGACAATAGACGAACGAGAACTGCACCCGAAGCTCAGCGGCGCCAGGTGCGAAGGAGCGTATCGGAATGCGCAATGGGAGCTGTGGATTCTTCAGAGAGCTACTAACGACGTCGGTATACGAATCAGATCCGAGTCGCAACTGTTTGGGTCCGCTTTCGATTGATATGCGATAACGATGTGGGGCCGCTGGATTGAGATGATACCCATCCGGTAGCTGCAGATTTATCGTCAAAGAACCTGCAGTATCTGCATTCAATTGCTGCGTGCCCACGCGGTTCTCTTCAGCGTTTGGCCCATTTTCATTTTCGGACACTCGAGCGGTAACCATGGCCGGAGGTTCAAGGCCTTTGATGCGCAGTGTGGAAGTCTGCTTAGTTTTCAGGTCTATAACGCGTACGGCATGATTATTCGTATCAGCAACGTAAAGAATGCCGTTCGCGACACTGAGCCCGCCAGGTTCATAAAACGATGGTGTGGCCCCATCAGCTTGACCAGGCTTTCCAGTTCCGAGAAAAGTCTTCACCGTTTTGCTTGCGGGATCCAACTCTTTGATCTTGTGGTTATAGGTGTCGGCGATTAGCAGCTTTGATCCATGGGCCACGATGCCAAGCGGATGTTGCAGCCGCACCTCGTCTCCGCGGCCATCTTTGTCTCCAAACTCGAACAGGTCACCACCGACTAACGTCCGCACCTGGCCCTGATTCAAATCGATTGCACGGATGATGTTGGCTTCGCTATCCGCAGTGTAGAGTGATTGACCGTCGCTGGTAACTCCAGAAGGCTGAGCAAACCCGGCCTTCAACAGCTCGCCGTCCAAACGCGCTTCGCGGCCGGAACCGGCATAGGTGGAAACCACTTTCTTCTCGAGATCGAGTTGCCAGATCTGATGCGGCCCTGCCATGGCAATGTAGAGCGTGCGTCCTACCAGTTGCAGATCCCACGGAGAGTTCAAGCTGATAGTCGTTGCCGGTCCGGTCTTGAAGTATTCATGCGATTGCTGACCCGTGCCGGCAACCGTTTCCACGGTCCGCGTTTTCAGATCGAGTCGCCGGATGAGGTGATTTTCTGTGTCAGCTAAGTAGAGTGAATCTCCGTCCAGGGCCATACCTTGCGGGCGAAAAAACTTAGCCGACCCAAAAGGTCCATCGACCGCGCCGGGCTCGCCCGTTCCTACTGTCTCAACCAGTGTGCCGTCGAGCTTAGTAACTACGATCCGGTTGTGATCCGAGTCAGCGATGAAAAGTCGATCGCCTTTTGCGTCGGCCAGAATCTTTCCAGGAAAGGAAAGCGGCAACGCGCCCACTTGAGCGCGCTCGAGCACAAGCTTGAGTGGCTCCTCATTGAGCTCGCCACGTTTGCGAAAGTCATTCACCGCCTGGGCGATTGCCTGGTCGATTACCTCGTAGTTCCCTTCGCCTGAAACACCACCGATGATATAGCCTGCCGGGTCAATCAAAACCTGGGTGGGCCAGGCGCGCACGCCATAGCTGTTCCAAACTGCGTATTCAGCATCGTTGTAGACTGGATGCTCGATCTCATAACGCAGGATAATGCGCCGAATATTCTCTGTTTCTTTCTCGTTTTCGAACTTGGCTGAGTGCACACCGATTACGACAAGTTGGTTCGCGTATTTGTGCTCGAGCCTTTTTAGCTCCGGAATAATATGCATGCAGTTGATGCAGCCGTAAGTCCAGAAATCCAGCAGCACAACTTTCCCTTTGAGCGCCGCCAGAGAAAGCGGCTTGTCAGTGTTAAGCCAGCCGCGCCCGCCTTTAATCTCCGGCGCGCGCACCCGCGCCCGTTCCTTGATAGACATCTTAGAACCTCTATTTGCTAAAGATCGCCCACTAACTTCCCGTGGCATGCAGGCGGCTGCAATGAAGGAGAACAATAAGCCAAAGCACGCCAGCACCGTAATTGTTTTGCTGAGTTTCATCATGCAGTTCAGGTCTGATGCAATTCAACTCGCGAGTCATGAGGTCAGTACCATCACGCGGTAGCGGATGGGTCGTTTGATAACCAAGGACATAGATTCTAAAAAACCCATCCGCTACCGCGTGATGGTACTGACCTCATGACTCAAGCGTTTCATCAACGCGCTCGATGGCGCGTCGGAGGTGTGGAATCGTGATAGAGCCTCCCACAACCAAAGCGACATTGAATGCGTCTAGAAACTCCTCACGCGTAACGCCCACGCTCGCGCACTGTTTGATGTGATAGGTAATACAGTCGTCACACCGCAACACTATCGATGCTGTCAGTCCCATTAATTCTTTAGTGCGCTTGTCCAGAGCGCCATTCTCGTACGCCTGGTTGTCAAGTGCGAAGAATCGTTTAATGCCAAGATGATTGCTTCCCAACAATCTCTCGTTCATTTCCGAGCGGTACCGATCAAATTCGTCCATGGAGAGTCCTTTGTTAATGTCGAGTCCCTTCAAGGTACAGTCGCAATTGCTGAATTAGGATGCTAAGTTAGACGTGATTCTATCACTTTGGAGTGCGCCGGCCAGCCGTTGCTCCTCTCGGCCAGGTTGAGCAGGTGAAGTCGCCTTCGGAATTGAACCAGAGTGACGCCGGGTCCTCGCACTCCAACAGGTATAATCGCGTGACAGGTCAGCACGATGACAAACGAAGGCATCCACGTAGACGACAATCTCCAGAATGCTCGTGAACTGCAGCTGCTGCGAGCAGGGCCGCACTGGTTCGGCATCTTTGCTGACGAGATTGAAACAACTGCAGACTGGCGCCCTCCCACGCCGCTACCGAACGCTCCGGCTGGTGTATTGGGAATCGTTTGCATTCGCGGTCGCATGCTGATCGCGCTCGCCGCGTATGCTTTAGTAGATCGCCAAGCGCCCGTCACTAAGGCAAGCAAGATCGTCGCGTTGCCTGGCGATGAACAAGTTGCACTCGCTGTGGATGAAGTTGCAGATACGATTGCAGTCAATCAGGACGGGCTGCCGCCAGCGGCCAAAGACACACTGGTCATTGCAAAGATCACTGTTGGCGATCGCTTTGTAACTATTTTAAATACAAATGAGCTGTTCGCGACTGTGATGAGGGGACATGAACGCCGCCGCCGCCAGTTCTAAGACATTCAATGAACGATCAGTCATTCGCCATTCTTGAGTATGCAGATTTGCTCGCGCTGGTTCGCCGCGGAGCCCAAACACCAATGGGCCGTGACCGCATCGATCGTCTTCAGCCGCTCGACAGTCTGAGCGAACTACGACACGCGCTTGCGTCTGTTAATGAATACGTGCAGCTCAGGCAACGCGGGGTGATGTGGTCGTTTGCTGAATTGGGCGATCCGCATGAATCACTGGCTCGACTACGTATCGCTGGCAGCGGACTAGAGCCGCTTGAAATTCTCGAGCTGGCACGGTTATGCGAGCGAGCTCTTTCGGCACGCGCGGCAATTCAAGCTGAGCGTGAGAGTGCTCCGGTGATTTGGGCGCAACTCGCCTCACTCCCAAACGAACTAAACAGCCTTGTTGCCAGGGTGCGAAACAAGATTCTCCCCAATGGAGAACTGGATGACCGCGCGAGCCCTGAACTGGCGCGCGTGCGCCACGAAATCGGTCGGCTGCGCGCGAACATCACTCGCACACTCGAAAATCTCATACGACGTTCTGAAGATGCGATTCAGGACGAGCTGGTCACGGTGCGCAACGATCGATTTGTCATTCCGGTGAGATCTGATCATCGCGGGCGAGTTCAGGGTGTTGCCCACGGTTTTTCTTCATCGGGCGCTACAACATTCATCGAACCGCTCGAAACGATTGAGGCGAACAACGAGTTGCAGAGCCTGCGTGACGTAGAGCTGCAGGAAGTTGCGCGGATTCTTTTCTCGCTGACGGAAGAGCTACGCAACCACCTGCCGTCTATCGAGGTCGCAGCTAGCGCTGTTGCCGAGCTCGACTTCATTGGCGCCAAGGCTGCTTTCTATCGAACCTTCAACTGCGTGGTCCCCGACATCGATGC
>Ga0126384_10000689_pt1 | contig 19280 bp, 23 predicted proteins | sample PanSoiMetPlot_36_FD_92543 | JGI IMG/M metagenome (GOLD analysis project Ga0126384, IMG submission 92543) | Tropical forest soil microbial communities from Panama - MetaG Plot_36 | ecosystem: Environmental > Terrestrial > Soil > Tropical forest > Bulk soil | place: Panama | collected 2016-02-17 | reverse complement strand
GTTCGCGGATGGCTCGCGAACGCTGCGTGCGAAGATCGACATGAGCTCTCCAAATCTCAATTTTCGTGACCCGGTCATGTATCGAATTCTGCACCTGGACCACCATCGTACGGGTAATCAGTGGTGTATTTACCCGATGTACGATTACGCGCACGGCCAGTCGGATTCTATCGAGCGCGTAACGCACTCCATGTGTACTCTGGAGTTCGACAACAATCGTCCTTTATATAATTGGTTCATCGAACAGCTTGGCATTTTTCCTTCGCGGCAATACGAGTTTGACCGGCTGGCCCTCACCCATACTCTGCTTAGCAAACGCAAGCTACTGAAGCTGGTTGAAGAAGGACATGTCGAAGGCTGGGATGATCCGCGTATGCCAACGCTCTCGGGCATGCGCCGGCGCGGTTATACGCCCACAGCCATCCGCAACTTCTGCGCGAGTGTTGGCGTCTCGAAGACGAATGGCATTACTCAGTTACAGCAACTCGAATACTTTCTGCGCCAGGACTTGAATCAAATTGTTCCGCGGGTGATGTGTGTGCAGAAACCATTACGCGTGGTTATCGAAAACTATCCCGATGAGTTGGTGGAAGAAATGGATGCCATCAACAACCCCGAGGACGCTTCCGCGGGAACCAGAAAGGTTCCTTTTTCAAAGACGATCTATATTGAAGAAGATGACTTTCGTGAAGACCCGCCGAAGCAGTTTTACCGGCTCGCCCCTGGCCGAGAGGTGCGTCTCCGTTATGCTTACTTAATCACCTGCAAGGAAGTCATTAAGGATACCAGCGGTCGGATCGTAGAACTCCGATGTACTTACGATCCGGCTACACGCGGCGGTAACACGCCTGATGGTCGAAAAGTAAAGTCGACTATTCACTGGGTCTCAGCGGCTCACGCGTTACCGGCAGAGGTTCGTCTCTACGACAACCTTTTTGTTAAGGAGGATCCGAGCGACGTGGAAGAAGGACACGATTTTACCGAAAATCTAAATCCTGATTCATTGCAGGTACTGCACGATTGCAAAATAGAACCTAGTGCGCAGGACGCAGAGCCCGGGATTAAGTATCAGTTTGAAAGGCTTGGTTATTATTGCGTTGACCGCAATTCCCGGTACAAGTTGGTGTTCAATCGGACCATTGGCCTTCGCGATACGTGGGCAAAGATCGAAAAACGCGAAAGCGTCGCCGTGTGAGGAAAGCTTCCTGGTCCGTGACTACTTGTATAGGAGAATATACGGCGACGAGAGATTATGACTGTAAGTGCGGCTTATTAGGCTTTAGCGGTTCATGCTGCTCTGGAAGTTCATGAACAATGCCTGGTTGTTTTATCCGACAAGTTTCTAAGTCATTCTCACTCATTAGACCCGAAACCGCGTCTATGTAACCAACCGCTATTATTCCATTTTCCGTTTTCCACCAGACTACTTCATCCAAGTCGCATACTTGGTACTCTTCTGGTCCGGTCTTCGTTTGTAAACTAATCCATGACATTAAATTGTCCTCTCGTTGTGAAACAATCTAGTGCCCGTTTAAAGCAACTTGTCTGGGAGAGTTTAACATTTTTTGCCCGCCGGCGTGATGGAATTCAAATCGTTGGTGGTCACCCCAAACGCGCATACGTGGTTTTTGCAACGGACGCAGGCGCGCGAGTTTCGTTCCAGATCACCGTTTGCTGTTCCTCAGTTCCTCAAAGAATTGGTCGCGTTAATCCGCTACTGTTTAGAAAGTCCAACACCCGCGAGCAGTCTTTCTTCGTCGTATCGCCTCTCGATAACTCTTCACTGGACTGCCTCTTCTCATCTTTAGACATGTTCAGAAGATCTTAACGAACTCTTTGCGTTCCATTTCCTTCAATTGGCGTCTAAAGAGGTCAATAGACGACGAGCGTTGAATCTGTAATGTCTAGTCTTAGGCGCACCATTTGAAGGGATGTTTGGTCTAAGGCTTCATGATTCACGGCTTGAGAACTGGAATGCTGTCTCAGCCGCGCCACCAGGCTTATCTACAAAAGGACATCGAATTATGAAATGGATTTTCTCAATGTTTTTCCTGGCAATAATAACTGTTGGAAATACCCGCCCTATACTTGCTCAGGATCAGCCCAGGGCTGGCTCAGACGCTGAGTCACTGGACAAAGCGATACTTGCAGCGCAGAAGCTTGGCTCATTAATAGACGAGATTTTTGCGCCAGTCACTGAGAAACTAAATCTTACACAGGAGCAGCAGTTTCAGATTATCGCGATAATTATCGATACGGACCTCAGGGCCGGTCCATTGTTTGAGTCTTTGAAAGGGTTTGAGCAGATGTTAAGTGAGCTTTCCTTGTCCGAAGTTCCCGATGAAAATCGTCTGAAGGAAATCTCTGATCAGGAAGGAGCGGTCTTGAGTGAGTTAGTCCGGATGAAGGTACGAGCCAAGTCAGGAATATACCAACTTCTCACAATGAAACAGCGCGCGATTGTGGCCCAACAGTTCCGTTTGAAAAATCAGCCTGAAGGTCGTTTGGGATCGATCACTATCTATTAAGAAAGTTACGACGTCACGCAAAAACTAATTGATGGGCCGCGATTGGTCTTACGCGACCATTGACTGATTCTCAGTGCGTTCAAACCGTGAGATGCGGTTGCGAGTGAAGCCTGCTTCGTCGCTTCACTTCGTTATCTATGGCCGAACAACGCCAGCAAAAGTTCCAGGATAATTAAAGTCACTATTATGACTTCCAAAGCCTGACTTTGTGCGGTCCTAACGCGGTCATCCACACGTTCATAAAATTCGTCGAGAATCTGCAATTTTTCAGCGATTATTTTTTCCCACTCGGGCAAATGCACTTTGGAAGCTGCCGCCGAGTGAACCCGCGACAGGTATAGGTCACCAATCAGTTTTAATGCGTTAGTCACCCGTTCAGATAACACTGTTGACTCGATACGCCATTCGGTCAACTCCTGGAGCGCACGCCGATATGGAGTACGTAGTGGAATGGGCCATCTTGCAGGTTTCTGCAACAAATTCGCATAGGCGCTCACGTTCTGATCCAAAGTCGTATCAATGTACCGTGCTTCCAGCAATTCCACATTAAGTAGTTCAAGAACCCGCACCGTGTCCTCGTGGTCGCGATCAAAAATAACGGCGGCATTCCAATCAACCACCGCGAGATCCTGTTCCAGATAAGAAACGCTCTTGCTTAGCGTTTCTTCAATTTGCCACTCGCTAAGAGGTGACGTTTCAAAAACCAGAGCTTGTGCCAATTCTCGACGAAACTGTGTAAGTATATTCTTGGCGGTCAGCGGCGGTTCGAGCTCTTCCAAAATGTACAAGTAGTAATCCTCGATCAAATCGGAGATTTTGGGACGCTTAATGGCGGGAGCAATTTTCTCGACAAAAGAGAGAACCTCACGACGGGCCCTGCTTTCCATGCGTTGGCCGTAGACATCAGCACCTACACGTGCTAACTGCTCTAATGGCAAGCCGGAATTGCACGGTAGAGGCCAGCGATAGGCCATGCTCAAAGCGCCAAAATCGAACACAGTAGCCTGCAGACTACCGAGTGTTTCGAATCCCTGCCAATCTGGCTTCAGATCCAATGTCACCGGCGGCTTCGCAAACTGCAAATACGCTGGTGTCTGTCTTCTTCTTGAGAGAGGTTGAATGGGCGCGGCCGCAAACAAGTCAGCAAGTTTTTCAAGCGACACTTCATAGCCGATGTCAAACGCAAAAAAAGCAATTAAATATCCGCGCAAGATTTTCGCCATTGGTAAAAGGCTCCAGTAAGTAATTTGGGTATGCAATTGTTCACATTATCATGACCATTGTTTATGCAATGGACATGCTCTGAATACGCAAGTTCGTTTAGACGCCTTTAATGAATTCGGCATTCATAACGCACTACGTTTCGAAGTGTCCAAGAAAATTTTCGCGCAAAGAATCTCAAACCGTCTTCGACGGGCAGATACGGGGATTGGAACAGTCAAGAACATCCGTTCTTGCTTACGCGGGGGACGCGGAGGTTGCACAGAGAAGAGCAAAATTAGAACACAACCCTCTCATAAGCTGAAGGTATAATGCCGTTGCTTCCTAACGTTCCGGCCAGGAGCAGCTATGAAATGCTCAGTCTTTCGTTCTATTCTGACCGTCGGGTTCAAGATTAGGGAACCAAAAGCGACGCGGCTGCCGACACCCAACCTCAACCGCCGACAAAGGTCCTTAAGCCTGGATACATGAGAATCGGAGGATCTGATGCTCCTTTCTGAACTGGAGACACCTGCAGTCGTCGTCGATTTAGACGTGATGGAAAGAAACCTCGCGCGTATGGCTGACTACTGTCGTCGCACAAACCTCAAACTGCGGCCACATACTAAATCGCACAAAATCCCTGAATTAGCTAAGCGACAGATAGCCAGCGGAGCGAGCGGGATCACCGTTGCGAAGATCGGTGAAGCGGAAGTGATGTTGAACTCAGGCATTTCCGACATTCTTATCGCCTATCCGCTCGTTGGCAGGGGAAAAGCAGAGAAGCTCGCGGAACTCGCGGCACGCGCCCACATCATTGTGTCGCTCGATTCTGAGGAAGCGGCTCGGTCAATCTCTGAAGCGGTGAGCAGAAAAGGCGTTCGTGTAGGGATCATGGTGGAGCTTGATGTCGGTTTCAGACGTTGCGGCGTAGCCAATGAAGAGGAATTGTTGACGCTTGCACAAAAGATCGCCGACCTGCCGGGCCTGTATTTCGAGGGCGTGATGTTTTTTCCCGGTCACTTTACAGTGGGGGCAAAAGAGCGAGGCGACTTGTTAATTCCTGTGAATCAATTGCTCACTCAAACAGTGAACAGATTGGAACAGGCGGGTTTGCCAATAGCGACAATAAGCGGAGGCTCAACCCCGACGGCGAGAGAAGGCCATCTGTTTCACGGCGTGAACGAGATACGCCCCGGCATGTACATCTTCAACGATCGAAACATGGTCGGTATCGGCGTCGCAGAGGTTGAGGATTGCGCGCTCTCGGTTATCACGACTGTGGTCAGCACGAGCGTTTCGGGCCGTGCGATTGTTGACGGGGGATCAAAGACATTCTCGTCCGATCGATTTCAAGCGGGTGATGGACGCGGCTTTGGCATGGTCAAGGAAGACCCCGAAGCAGAAGTGGAGAGCTTCTCAGAGGAACACGGTCATTTGAACATCAAACGCTCGGCGCGCCGGTACAAAGTTGGAGAGCGGCTGACAATCGTTCCAAATCATGTCTGCAGCACCGTAAATATGCATGATGAGGTTTTCGGCGTGAGAGGAGAGCGCGTTGAGACAGTCTGGGCGGTTGCCGGTCGCGGCAAGGTCCGCTAAGCGGGTATGCGAGTCAAAATTCAGAACTCCACCAACGGCAGTTGGTGGATACTTCAGATCCTTTCTACGAAGGCCTCGGGTGAGCCTATCGAAAATACCACCGCACGGAAGTGGGTGGATGCTTCAGATCCTTTCTACAAGGATGTCGCGCGACGTCGTACGCCTTAAGGGTTGAATGATTGGAGGCGTGGCTAGAAAGGATCTGAAGTATCCACCAACTGCCGTTGGGTGGAATTTTGCTAATCGCAATCTGTAGACTCGACCCGCGCGGTGGTACTGACTTCGTGACCCGCAAGTTGGGCGTGAATGAGAAAAAGCAGATCTCAATTCTCATCGTCCTTGTTCTGGGAATTGTTGCGCGACAGAAAATGGTAGGCGGGCAGGCCGAGCGCAACCAGACCGAGACCGATTGCCGATCGAGCGGGTGCTGTAATCAAGGTGGTGATTAGCAACCAGGCTGTCGTCAGCAGAAAGAGTACAGGCACCAGTGGGTAACCCCAGGCGCGGAAAACCCCTTCAGCTTGTGGCAGGCGACGACGAATGAAGAAGACCGAAGCAATCACCAGCCCGAAGAAAATCCAATTCACGAAAATAACATAATCTGTCAGCGTGTCATACGAGCCAGAAAGAGCAAGTACGCTGGCCCAAATACCCTGCACGACCAGGGCGCGAACAGGAACGTGTGTTCGTTTAGAAACGCGCGCAATGACGCTCGGAAACAGACCGTCACGCGCCATGGCGAATGGCACCCGCGAATTCGCCATGGTTGAAATATGGAGGGCGCCGAAAGTCGAAGTCATCATCGCCGCAGCAATCAAACTTACGGCGATCGCGCCGAGGAAACTCTCAGCGACAACGCTGGCAACGGACGAAGTGGCCGGAACGCTGGCGACCTGAGTCGGCGTCAGCACATAGAAGTAGGTACTATTTAAGAAAACGTACAGCGCACAGCAGATGATCATTCCAGCAGTCAACGCCAGGGGAAGATTGCGCTGCGGATTCTTTACTTCACCGGAGACGAAGGAGAATTCGTTCCATCCGTTGTAGGCCCACAACGCACCTAACATGGCGGCCGCAAAACCAGCGCTGCCTCCACGCGCCGCTGACGCTACGCCTTCGCATGAGCCTCCGACATCTGCCAGGAGAAAATTGGTCCAGTTGCCGGGAGCGAAGATCAGCGCGCCGAGCCCGAGCGCCACGATAATGCCAACTTTGATGGCGGTGACCGCCGTAGCGACCTTGCCACCCACTGAAACTGAAGCGCAATTCACCAGCGTCACAATTAGGATGGCGCTGAGAGCCACGATTTGCAGGTTGCCAAAAGGGATTCGATAGCGAGGCAAGGGAAGACTGAAGTAGGTCACATCGAGCGCTCCCCTAAGCAACACGTTGAGAAAAATAGCAAAGCCAACTGCCAGCGCTGCCAGAGAACCCGGCCCAGAGGCGAAGAAGCGCACCCAGCCATATAGAAAGCCCAGACGACGACTATACGCTTCACGAATGAAGACATATTCACCACCGGCGCGAGGCCAGATTGCCGCCAGTTCAGCGTAAGTTAGAGCTCCAGCGAGAGAGAGCAACCCGGCCACGATCCATACGGCAATGACACGACCAGGAGTGCCGACATTGCACGTCATCACCCGTGACTTTAGAAAGACGCCCGTTCCAATTATATTTCCGACAACGAGTGCTGTGGCGGCAACCGGGCCGAGGCCGCGTACGAGTGTTGAGTCAGGCCGGGTCGTTGTCGACATTTATCAGCTAGTGAAATTAAGGCAAACTCAGCGAGCGCTTAGCGCCGACAAAATATCATAGATTCGTGCCGTTGCGCGGATTGCTTTCCTTTGCAGCTCTGCGCCTTTGCGGGATAGTTTCTGAACCGGACCAAAACAATCAATTTCCCGCAAAGCCGCTAAGCTGCAAAGGAAGACAAAGAAGCCGAGGAGAACAGATTGACCAAAACGAAACTGAAGAACGTAATGTGGAAAACGATAATCGTCTGCTCTTTGCTGATCAGCCTTACCTTCTCCACCAGGCTCACCACCGGCGCAGGAGCATCGTACGACCTTGTCATTCTCAACGGGCGGGTGATGGATCCTGAATCAGGACTTGATGCCATACGTAACCTGGGTATTTCGAATGGCGCCATCAAAGCCATTACTGAGACGCAACTGAAAGGAACTACGGTAATCGACGCCAAAGGGCTGGTGGTCTCGCCCGGCTTTATCGATCTTCACCAGCATGGACAGGACGAAGAGAACTATCGTTTCAAGGTAATGGACGGCGTAACGACAGCTCTGGAGTTGGAAGTCGGCTCCGGTGATGTGGATCGTTGGTATGCCGATCGTGAAGGAAAAGCGCTTATCAATTACGGCGTTAGCGCCGGCCACTTAGCCGCGCGGATGGCCGCAATGCACGACCCGGCTCAGTTCCTGCCGAGTGGGGAAGCAGCGCGCCGAGCAGCAACTGAGGCTGAAATAGCCGAGATGAAGACAAGCATCGAACACGGTCTTCAGCGCGGCGCAATTGCGGTCGGGTTTGGCATTCAGTATGTGCCGCAAGCTTCGCACTGGGAAATTCTGGAGATGTTTCGCGTTGCCGCTCGCTTCGGAGCCTCTTGTCATGTCCATTTGCGCAACGCTGGATTGAAGGAACCTGCGAGCAGTATCCAGGCTCTCGAAGAAGTGATCGCAGCGGCAGTAATCACGGGCGCACCGCTTCACGTTGTACACATCCAGAGCACCGGAGGAAAAAATACTCCCAGAATGCTTCAGATGATTTCCGAAGCCAGGTCTCGAAACGTGGACGTCACGACCGAGTGTTATCCCTACATTGCCGGCATGACAGATATAAAATCGGCGATCTTCAACGAAGGATGGCAGGAAGTTTTTGGAATCGACTATGGAGACCTGCAATGGGCAGCGACCGGGGAACGTCTGACGAGAGAGACCTTTGAAAAGTATCGGAAGACCGGCGGCATGGTTGCAGTGTTTTCGACGACCGAGGACATCGTCGAGGCGGCTGTCAAGAGTCCCTTGACGATGATCGCCAGCGACGGCATCCTGGAAAACGGAAAGGGACACCCTCGAACAGCCGGTACTTATACTCGTGTTTTGGGCAGATATGCTCGAGAGCGCGGCGCGTTGACCTTGATGAATGCCCTGCGCAAGATGACACTCATGCCGGCTCAAAGACTTGAGCGGCGTGTGCCTTCGATGAAGAACAAAGGGCGGATTCGTGTTGGCGCCGACGCCGATCTGGTGGTGTTCGATGCTCAACATGTGATCGATCGGTCCACCTATGAAGAGCCCGCGAAATATGCTGAAGGTATCAAGTACGCTCTGGTTAACGGCGTCATGGTGGTTAAAGACGGACAACTCCAGAACGGTGTTTATCCCGGACGACCAGTGCGCGCACCGTTTTGAAATGGCAGCGCGTGTCCCGCTGCCTTGAATGGTCCCATCACGCGCTCCGGCGATCTCTGAGTGATTAGCGCGCGCCGAGTTTATACGGAAACCGCATAAAATCGGAAAGTTGCATCAGGATTTGATAATCCTTATTCTCGTGCGATCCCATGCGCAGGCCGGCCCGATGACGGTTCTGGATCGCTGCTACGTTGACGCTGGCGCCGACGAGGGAGCAATCGGCCGCAACGTTATGCTCGCTACCGCGCGGCCGCCGTCAACTCCGCCGGCCCATACAGAGACTGGAGGACATATGAGTACTTATGCCTTTAATAATGACTGGCACAGAGCACGCCAGCGTCTTGCGTTTCTCGAGCAATCCCTTGACGCGGGGACTTTCCGTCGCGTCAGGGCGCTCGGCATCGCTGACCGATGGCAGTGCCTTGAGATTGGAGCTGGCGGAGGCTCCGTCGCGCGGTGGCTCTGCTCTCAGGTGGGAGCGTCAGGTCGAGTAGTAGCAATTGATATCGATACTCGCTTCCTTGACGGCCTTCATGAGTCGAACCTTGAAGTTCGTCGTCATAACCTCATATCCGACAGCCTACCCCAAAACAGCTTCGATCTCGTTCATACGCGGATGGTGTTGATGCATATTCCCTCAAGGGAAGAAATATTACCGCGCCTGGTGTCTGCCTTGAAGCCGGGTGGATGGCTCGTTATTGAAGAGGCAGATATCTATCCAGTTCTTGCTACAGCCTCTGGTTCATATCGGCAGGTCTGGGAGGCCTTCGGGAGAAGTATGGTACGAGAGGCGGGGGTTGCGCCGGAGTGGGCTCGACAACTTCCACAGTTGCTAGCGAGACAAGGACTCCAGGTGGGAGCGGCGGAGGGGGAAATTACAATATTTCCGGGGACCTCCGCTATGGCCGAATTCTGGAGCCTGACTTGGACGCAAGTCCGCGAAAGGATTCTGGCAGCCGGAGTCGACGAGAACATTCTTGAAGATGTGCTACGGATGCTCAGCGACCCCACTGAGTGGTTTACGGGGCCAGCGATTATAGCCGCATGGGGTCGTCGTCCAAGCTAACGGTGACCGAATACGAGTGGCTGTTTCACGTTCAACCGCACACCCCCGAACAAGTCGTTGGACGGGAGCCACCGCCAGCGAGCTTCTCATCAAAGTGATCCGGTTCTATCATGGCGCGCGTTAGCGGGCGGTGGCCCGGTCAACTCAACCGTCGGCGCGCAAATATTTCTATGCAGAGGCTTCTAAAGATCTATTTAACCGTTATTGTATTGGTCGTGCTTTTCGATGTAGTTGGGTCGATAGCATCTCGATTACTTCTGTTTGATTACACCAAACTCTTCTGGATGTCGTGGTGTATCTATTTTATAGCCGGTTTCGTCGGATATAGACGCCTGGGTTTTTTAAGTGGAGCGGCTGCAGGTTTGATTGCTGGCCTCGGGGACGCCACCTTCGGTTGGTTTCTATCTTCGGCAATTGGTCCATACCTGCCAAATCGTACTCAACAACAGTACGGAATTGTGATCGTCATAATCACAATCGTAATAGTCACCATATTAGGCGCATTCTTCGGTTTAGTGGGCGCTCTCGTTTCGAAATTGCTGAGCAGAGGACGTTCATCCACCCGTGCCGAACAAGCGCTTGCGCCGGACGCGGTTGAGCGTTAGTTAACTTGAGATGTAGGACTGAATGTTGAATGGTTCGCACGCCGCTCAAGCGCAACGTTAAGCGGCTTAAGCTCAATCCCGCCTCATACGCTCTATCTGTTAATAAAGAGTCAGTCGCAATCGTTACATGGTAAGGGTGTCGCTCGCCTCGAATAAGAAAAAGAGGAGTTGCTGCCATGAACCAGTCGAGAGTGAAAGGGGCAATCTCGTGGGTAGTTCAGATACTTCTTGCCATCTTCTTTTTATTGGCGGCCTCTGGAAAGCTGATAAGCAGGCCGCAGTGGATTGAGATGTTTAGAAACTGGGGTTTTCCTGAGAAGTTTTATTTGATCGTAGGGGGACTAGAGGTATTGGGTGCGGTTGGCCTCCTAATCCCATGGCTAACTGGATATGCAGCAGTTGGGTTAATCGTCCTAATGATTGGCGCTGCCGCAACCCATCTGATCCACGGCGAAGGCTTGCAGGTATTGAGGCCGCTTATTCTCATAGTCTTTCTCGCGCTCGTTGTTTACCTGCGCCGTCCGTGGTCCTCCAATCAAAGCGCGTGAGCCTTAGTTGCATTCCTCACGACTGGTGTTATTCCAAAAACGCCGCATGACACGCCGTTGCAGGTGAGCCGCGATTGCGTGTCCTTCAACAAGTCTTTATTCTTCACGTTGTCGCAACTTGCGCGGCCACCTGAACACTGACGGCATGCAACCGGATGGTGGCCACTGGGGCACGGCGATTGGAGGTAGTATGACGAAGGACATATTCCGCGAACGTGAGCGCGGCGAGGAACAGGCCTATTTCCGTCAGCATGACGCCATGCTGATCGCGAAGCTGCGCCAGAAGGCCCAGTTCAGCGAGATTGCTCACGCGCTGGCAGAGAAACTTCACGCAGACGAACCGGAGCTTCTCAAGCGCATCCAGAAGCTCGGCGTCACGCTCGACACGGGGGCGGCGTTCATCCTGGCGCCGCTGGTCGAAGTCGCCTGGGCCGATGGCGAGATCAGCCATGCCGCGCGCGATACCATTCTGCAGATAGCGAAGCAGCGCGGCGTGACGCCGGAGTCTGCCGATTATCGTCAGCTTCTCGATTGGCTGGCCTACCGCCCATCTGACGAAGTCTTCCGGACGGCGTTGGAAGCGATCCGAATTGGCCTCTCCGTCCTTCCGCCCGCCGAATCGGAACAACGGATCGCGAGCATCATCAAGGCGTGCGAAGACGTAGCCCAAGCCGGGGGAGGAATAACTGTATTTTTCAAAATGGAAGGCATCTCCTATGCGGAGAGCGCGGTGATCGATGCGATACGCCGCCATCTGGCAAAACGGGCATCAGCCCCGTAGGTCCAGCTGCGCAAAAAGTGTGAAAAAGAATCCTGTTGAGTGGGCTCGCGGCTTAAGCAGAGCGTTCGGTGGCTCCTTGTAATTCATGATTGATCAAGGTCAATGCGAAAAGCAGATCCGATGGGTCGCAGCTGCGCTTCACGAAGAAGATGAGTTTAGACAACGAGCCGAGGCTGCGGCCAATGCACTCGGGCCAACCTCGATCGAAACGCTGGCTCAACTCTTTCTAGCTGATTCCAGGCCACCGCCTGAGCTCGCAGATAGTTTCCCAGGCCTGGGAGATTGGATTGCTGCTCGACAGTTCGCAATCTTTGAGATCTTCTATCACTTTCGGCACGCAGCATTGCCCGTGCTTCGCCGGGTCGCCTTTGGTCCCTACGACTGGACCCAGGGCAATGCTATCGAGATTCTCTGCCGCTTGGCGGCCGAAGGAATCGATCGAGAACAGACGCTGGCTGAGCTCAAATCTGAAATGCCAAGCATGCGCGATACCGCCTTGCTGTATGCGGCTGGTCCGCTCTTACGACAAGCGAATAAAAACCAACCGCTCGCGGCAATAATCGAAGAGTTGCGAGAGGTTTTTGAGTTCAACGAGGCAGTAGAAGATTTGCAAAGTGCTTAATAGATATCCTAGGACGACATCTTTATCGATGCAGATCGCCGTCGAACTGATCATCAACTGATGCGATTCACGCTCTGCACAACGCTGGTCGTTCTGTTGCTCCTTCCGGCGACGGGGTCTGCGCAGGTTCCGGTCAACGATTATCACCAACACTTGTTCAGTCCAGCCGCGGGCGCCCTCGTCTCCGGTAATCCAAATTCGCCGGGCATCAGCGCCCGCGACCTGATCGCGCTCCTCGATTCAGCAGGCATTCAACACGCGCTGGTGCTGTCGATGGCTTACACGTGGGGCAAAGCAAGCCGTGCGCCGGTCGAAAACGAATACGAGCACGTGAAGGCCGAGAACGACTGGACGGCGCAGCAGGTCGCGCAATACGCAGACCGATTGCGCGCGTTCTGCAGCTTCAACCCACTCAAGCCGTACGCAATCGAGGAGCTGGCGCGCTGCCACAAAAATCCACAAATGCGCTATGGGCTGAAGTTGCATTTCGGCAATTCAGATGTCGATCTCGACAATCCGAATGACGTGGCCCAGGTCAAGAAGGTCTTCAAGGCAGCCAACGGTTATCACATGCCGATTGTGGTGCACCTGCGGACGTCAATCGACAAGCAGCGAAAATACGGCGCCGATGAGACACGAGTGTTCCTGAACGAGCTGCTTTCCGCTGCGCCAGACGTGCCGGTGCAGATTGCGCATCTGGCCGGAGCGGGTGGTTTTGACGCCGCTACGGACTCAGCGCTCAGCGTGTTCACGGATGCGATCGCGAAGCATGACGCGCGCATGAAGAACGTGTGGTTCGACGTGACCGTAGTGGTGCGATCTAGTATGTCGCCGGGTGAGCTACAGAAGATCGCGTCCCGCATCCGCCAAATCGGAGTCGAACGCGTGCTGTACGGATCAGACGCGCCCGCGAGCCCTCTCGTCTACCCCAAGGCAGGCTGGGCCGCGTTCACACGGCTCCCACTGACCAGCGACGAGTTCCGCGTCATCGCAAACAATATCACGCCATACATGCGTGATTTCGCCGGACGGTGATCAAGACTGGGCCCACCAGCGAGCTTCTCATCAAACTGATCCGGGTCTATCGTGGCGCGCGTTAGCGAGCGGTGGCCCAGGCAACTCAACCGTTGGGCCGCTACACGAATAGGGAACTTACGCATGAAGTACAATCACATTGGCATCCCAACGACGGAGAGGTTCGATGGTGAGATTGATCTGCCGCATCTAAAGGTGACTGTTAGCGATCATGCAAACAATCCCTTTGGCATCCAGTGGCAGCGATACTGGGACGATGCTCCTTATCCTGAAACCGTCAAGAGAATTCCCCACGTCGCATTCGAAGTCGACGATCTTGATGCGGCACTGATTGGCCACAAAATCATCATTCCACCGAACAGCCCGAGCACCGGCGTATCGGTCGCCTTCATTGAGGTGAATGGAGCGCCCGTGGAACTAATGCAGATCGACAGAACTGTTCGCACGGACCTTTGACATGTTTATCAATATCCGCTACGCGGGCCGCCGCTGAACTAGAGCGTTGGATGCAGGTTCCTTTTGGTATTCTGAACCAGGAAAACGAAGCGCACGGAATTGGACGCAAGCAAATGAAGCGAAAGCGCTATTTGGATTAAAGAGTCATGAGTCAGAAGAAACCAGCTGTCAAATTTGCGGTGTGTATTAACAATGAGGATTACGAAGCCTCATTGGAGCTTCATAAAATCTATCGCGTGTTGCCCGATGAACATGCCGCAATAGATGGGGATATCCGAGTGATTGATGAGAGTGGTGAGGATTATCTTTACCCGGCGGATTGGTTTTTCTTCATAGAGCTGCTGCGCGCGTTAGAGAAGTCTTTGCTGCGGGCTGCTTGATCCCAACGAGCCATTCAACAAGCGCTTGCAGCGGCCGCGGTTGAGCGTAGTGCGTTGGACCGCAACTGCGTCAACTCCCACCCTTCTGCTTCTTAGTCTAAGTTACAACGATTAGGATGAGTCACGCTTTCAAAATAACTGGATTGTTATTGATGTTGGCGTTTCCTTGCCTCGCGCCGGGTCAAAGCGGAACCACCAAACCTGTAGCCAAAATCTTACGACCCGTGCTTCTCAAAGTTAAGAAGCAAGCACACGCGCCTATTTTTCTGCCCAGCACGCTACCTTCTACGATCAATGTCAACGAAATTCATGTTGTCGATGGCGAAGGCAAACCTGATGGTTGGGAAATCTCGCTCTTTTACAAGGCAGGCTGCGGAGACGCTTGCTTCGTTGGCTACTTTGAAGCAAAACGTGGCGACGAAGTATCGAAAGATGATGCCGACAAAACAGTGCGCCTTGCTAAAGGAATCACCGGTTATTACACGGCTCGCTCATGTGGCGGTTCCCGCACTCCGCCTCAAATCAATTGGGCGCATGCTGGGGTGCTCTACACAATTCAGTTCAATGTGAATGGCAAGAGCAAACGTCAGGACCAAGCAGCGATCATTGCTTTGGCAAACTCAGCCATTGTCGGGGGCGCCCGATAGCACCTGAATCCGAAACCCGATTCATCGGGGTTGGACCGAAGCCCCCGCCAGCGGCTTCTCATCAAACTGATCCGCTTCTATCATGGCGGTTGTTAGCAGGCGGCAACCCCGATGAATCGGGGTTCGACGTTTTCGCCGTGCCTGCGCGGGGAGCAATGGTGAACCGAGAGGAACTTCATCACAAGAACGAACGTGCCTGGGACTCCGTCGCCCGCTCGAAGTATGTCAAGGAAGTGGAGGACGACGTGGCGCTGCTGCGCGCAGGCGGCACAAGCCTGACGCTGCACGAACAGCGCCTGTTGGGGGATCTCACTCCATGGTGCGGGCGCGCAATCCACCTGCAATGCTCCCATGGACTCGATACGCTCTCACTCTGGAAGCTCGGCGCACGCGAGGTGATCGGGATCGACATCAGCCGCTCGATGCTCGAGCTCGCAACGATCAAGTCGCGGCGACTGAACGCACCGGCGACGTGGATTCATAGCGGTGTGCTCGACGCCCCACGTGAGCTCGACGAGACAGCTGATCTGGTCTACACGGGCAAAGGGGCGCTGCCGTGGGTGATGGATCTGGGACGATGGGCTGAGGTGGTTGCGCGCCTCTTGAAACCTGGCGGGCGGCTGTACGTCTTCGAAGGACACCCGCTCAATTGGGTGTGGGAGCCAGAGGCCAGCGATTTCCGCCTGCGGGCCGACGGGGGCGACTACTTTTGGAGCGAGCCTCGCGCGAACCGGGACTTCCCGGCGTCGGGACTGGACCAGGCGGCAGGCAGCGAGCCACTCAGGGCGTATGAACGACAGTGGACACTTGGCGCGATCGTGACGAGCCTGGCGCAAAGCGGCCTGCGTATCGAGAGACTCGAGGAGTACCCTGCACAGTACTGGCCACTGTACCGCAACATCCCGGAAGTGGTGCTCACGAAGTTGCCCCATACCTTCTCGCTACTCATGTGGAAAGCGCGGCCGAACTAACGGTTGGACCGGAGCCACCGCCAGAGCTTCTCATTAAGCTGATCCGGTTCTATCATGGGCGCGCGTTTTAGCGGGTGGTGGCCCAGGCAACTCCGCCGTTAGGCGCGCTTTATCCAGTCTGCCCAAGAGGAAAAAAGCATGAAAACTCTAATTCTATTCTTCACCGTTCTTTGTTCCTGTTTTGTTTTTACATCTGGTATTGCAGGTCACGAGCAGCAAAAACAACTTTCCCTTCCGCCGTCTGCCCACGGCTTCGTAAGCGACGGGATGCTTATTAGTCAGAGGGCCTCAGCATCAACGGATGTTTTCGAGATTCCGGCCAGCATTAGAATCTCACCGGGCACAAAGGCGTTAATTGAGGCGTGCCTCGGTGAGTCGGTTACAATCCTTGGCAATGCTGTCTTAGTTGTACACCAGACAACCTTGCCTAATGGTGCCACCGTTCTTGTGATTCATTCCAATCCGCAAGGTGCAATCGCATTGGGCGATTCCAGCGGGGAGACGTACCATATCGCAGCTAGTGATACACTCGCACAGGTGATTGCACCGGCAGGACATTTGTCGGCACCTTCACGGCAAATCTAAATGTGATTGGGACGGGTGGTTCCGGTTTCTTCGGCCATATCCTATTGCACGTGACCGTGACCCCGGACGGGGTGGTCACGGCCGATATGGAAATAGTGGACACTGAATGTAGGTAGTCTGCGACACTGCGTCCCGCGGTGACGCAGCGAAGAATGAAGGATAGTGAAGCTCATACGTTGGGTGTCGTGGCTTAGATCGCCTAACAAAACGCGTCAACCGGAGCGCGCGAAGGAAATTGAATGTTTTCTTTGAGCATGGATAGCGCGCCCGGTTACGCGGGACGTTAAAAGCTTGGACCGGAGTCACCAGCGGGCTTCTCATCAAACACGGTCCGATAGGGCGACTATTTTGGAGCGAGCCTCGCGCGAACCGGGACTTTGCGGCGTCGGGATTGGACCAAGCGGCAGACAGCGAGCCACTCAGGGCGTATGAACGACAGTGGACACTTGCCGCGTGAGTCTGGCGCAAACCGGCCTGCGTATCGAGAGACTCGAGGAGTACCCGGAGCAGTACTGGCCACTGTACCGCAACATCCCGGAAATGGTGGTCACGAAGTTGCCGCATACCTTCTCGCTACTCATGTGGAAAGCGCGGCCGAACTAGCGGCTACCGGAGCGCTCGCCGCGGAGCGATGACGCATCGCGGTTCCGCGGCTCGCCTAGCGAACCTATTCGTTCGGCGCTCGAGCTTGATTAATGAAATACCCCACTGGCGAAACAATTCGGGTTGGTGACAAGGTTCAACCTTGGGAAGGTTGTACCGGCGTCGTCGTCGCTTCCATGGACACCGGCGAATACTCTCACGAATACCCGGGCGAACACTGGGCTGTCTTGAAACTGGCATCATGATTGACACCTACGAACTTGGGCTTGTGTATTACACCGAACCCCACGAAGATCTACTGTTGCTTGAACGCGCGGCGCTCGCTTCATCGTGAACGCGCCGAACAAATCGCTGGCCGCGTGGCCGCGTCAACTCACCCGTTATGTCGCTCAAATTCGTGATCCGTTCCGCAACTGTCGAAGACGCCGCAGCGATTAGCGCGCTTGTCACCGCGAGTGTTCGCGAACATATCGCATCCTCGCTGTCCGAAGGTGGATTGAGCCATTTATTATCTGAAATGACAGCCGAGAACGAAGCGAATCGAATTCGAAATGGTTACCAGTACTTCGTCGCGCTGGAATCTGACAAACTGGTGGGAACTGCAGCTATCCGACCTCCTTGTCATCTCTACTACTTGTTTGTTGACACTCAACAGCAAGGGCGCGGGATCGGTCGACAGCTCTGGAATTATGCTCGTGACTGGATTGCTTCGTCTATTAATGACGGACCAATTACAGTGAACTCGTCTCTAAACGCGATTGGCGTGTACGAGTGTTTGGGTTTTGTTATGGCGGGGCCGCCGGTGGAGGATCACGGCGTTCGATACCAGCCGATGCAATGGACGAATGCGACATAACACCGTTCGACAGCGGTGGCGTCTCGTGACGATTCGGCATCAACAAGCGATCATGGACACCACTATCATCGTCGCAATAATCGCAGGTGCAACCAGCATCGTCGTGGCAGCACTCTCCTTTTATCTGACAAAACGTGCTGAAAGAAAGGATGCCCTTCAACAGCGCAAGCTCGAGCACTACCGGGAGCTTTTGGCGGCGATTTCCGACTTGGCTGTTGATGGCGTAGATAAAGAGAAGGCCAAACAGCGTTTCGCACGGGCCGCAAACATGATATTGCTCGTTGCACATCCGAAGGTCATCAACGCCCTCACGGCCTTCCACGATGAAATGAAATTTTCGAACGCAGAACGTAGTGCGGAAGGACACGACAAAAAGCTCAAGGAACTGCTCGAAGCGATGCGTTGGAGTCTCGAGTTACCATTTGAGGCTGAACCGTTTGATTTCCATTTGATTGGATCGCGACCTAAACAGGGGATGCCTAACAAAACGTTGCAGCCACCAAGCGGCGCGCAACGATAACGTGCGCTTGCAGCCATTCCCGCGCGACTTCCGGCTGAACGTTGAGCCGTTATGTTGCTAACGATGAAATCGACGTTGCGCGCTCAGAAGTGGATCAATCGCCTTCGTGCCGCGGTAGTGCTGAGCGTCGCTCTCGCTGCAGTCTGCGCGGGCTCGTTGCCTCACCGTTTCAGTCGCGAGCAAACAGTGTCGTATCCGGCTCCTCTCCTCAAGCGGATGTTGGACGGCAAGGAATGGCTGACTGAAAACTTGAACGTCAACATCAAGAGTTCTTACTGCTACGCCGATGCGGAACCGAATTGCCGTCGTTACGGTCGCCTGTATACATGGGGCTCTGCGCAGCAAGCATGTCGAATCCTCAGCAATGCATGGCGCTTGCCGACAGACGATGAATGGCGTCAACTTGCGAAGCGCTACGGCGGAATCTATGGTGATTCGGCTGATGACGGTAAAGACGCGTACAAAGCGCTCATGATCGGCGGCAGTTCGGGATTTAATGCCGTGCTGGGTGGGGGTCGCGCGCCCGATGGTCAATACTCTCGATCAGAGGCACACGGATTTTATTGGACCGCATCAAATAGCGGTGCGGTCAACGCTGTGTTCTACAACTTCGGCCACGGCGGATCAGCGCTTTATCGTCAGAGTGAAGGTGAAAAGCAACGAGCCTTCTCCGTGCGCTGCGTGCGCGACTAAGGTTACGTCACTTACGGCACTATTGCGGTGCATTTTTCTCGAAAGAGGTCTCGACAATTGGACTAGGAGCATTTCGAGCTCGCCGAGCGAATTCGTTGGATTGCGGAGGCCCTGCCTGATCACGAGGAGTTTACAAGGCGTGCGAAGGATGTCGCCC
>Ga0126384_10000688_pt1 | contig 19300 bp, 15 predicted proteins | sample PanSoiMetPlot_36_FD_92543 | JGI IMG/M metagenome (GOLD analysis project Ga0126384, IMG submission 92543) | Tropical forest soil microbial communities from Panama - MetaG Plot_36 | ecosystem: Environmental > Terrestrial > Soil > Tropical forest > Bulk soil | place: Panama | collected 2016-02-17 | reverse complement strand
GCTCCGCGTTTGGCGCTTCGATTCCGACGGTGGATTTTCCGGCAATCCGATCGATCCGAATCGATTCGGCCTTCAAGGCAAGGCAAAGATCATCCGCAAGTCCAACCACCCGGCTGTATTTGATACCGGGGTCGGGTTTGAATTCAAAAGTGGTAACCACCGGCCCGGGATTTATGCGGTGGATATGGCCAGTTACGGCAAATTCTTTACATTTTTCCGCCAGGATGGTGGCTCGCTCGCGCAGCACCTCTTCAGCTTGCTCAAAGTGACCGATTGGAGGTTCGATGAGATCGATAGTGGGCAGCTTGTAAACATACCCGGCGAGCGTCTCAACTGCCGCCTTTCGGCGGGTCGCCTGTTTTGAGCTCTTCGGATCCGGTTCTGCTTTCTCGGTAGCCGGCGTGCGCACGATCGAAGCAGTGGAAATCATTTCCGCCACCTTTGGATCCATCGTTACTTCTGCGGCGATAGGCGAGAGGCCTGCCTTGATCTGCTCGACTCGAACCGCACGCTCCTGCACGACTTCGCGCATCTGCAGGCGGGTCGACGGTATGGATGGGACAGCCTCGGCGCTTTCGCTGGACGCCAGCCGGACGGACGCGCCGCCTGACACTCCGCCGGCTGCGACTGCTATCTCGGGTTGACTGGGAGTAGAAGTCTCGATACCAGGCCGGCGCACGCCTGGTATCTCTTCCTTCAGCCGTCGCGCTTCTTCCATCCGAAGCTTTCGCTCTTCCCGTAGGCGTTCCTCCTCGATTTCCTTGAGGTGCTCGCGCTCAGCGCGCTCTTCTTCCTTGCGTCTCTGTTCAAGCTCTTTTTCGGCGCGCTTTTGTGCAGCGATCTGTTGACGCTGTTCGGATCGCGATATCCACCACGTCGAGATCCGGCTGAACATCGTCGGCTTAGCCTGGTCAGTCTCGGCGCGCTCTTCTCTGGCAGAGCGAAGCCACGTGACTATTCGAGCCAGTGATATCTCCATGGTCAGCATCAGCGTCAACATCGATGCTGCAGCCAGGACGATCGCCGCGCCGGTCGTGCTCATCACTCCAGCTAATCCGGCTTCAATCATCTGGCCGATTGCGCCGCCGTTATACGACCGGGCTAGTAGACCGATCCTGATTTGTGGAAAAAGTGCCAGGGACCCCGAAAAAGCAATCAATAGCAGCGTAGCTCCAACTGCTTTGCGCGCCGGAAATCCCGGATTGGTCGTCGAGAATGCTCGTATAGCAACAAGGACCAGGAGCACTGGGACCAGCAATGAAGCCAGGCCAAACCACTGAAGGAAGAAGTCACTGATGAATGCGCCAACAACTCCGATAATGTTATGTGGCTCGTGTTGAGGACCAACTGAATTAAAGCTAGGGTCTCGAGGATCGTAGGTGAACAGACTGAGAACCAGGAGTATGGCTGCGACCACCAGCACAACAGCCAGCACTTCGTTAGCAAGAGATTTCTTGCCTGAATGCTTTGTCCGGGATTTGTTGCTCATTCCGGTGCTCCGTAGAACATTAGCAGAATTCCCAAAAATCGCCAGCACAAAAAAGACGCGTAACTATGTGCTTTTGAAAGGGCTCTGACCCTGTACGGGCGTTCCTCCGTGTACGCGCCCGCCGCTCTTAGGCGGAGTGTGCTGCTTGTGAAAAGGGGCGGCCACCCCGAGGACCGGCCTTCAGGACTTACTTAATTAGACGCCGCCGTTAACTCATGATTAGAGGCTACTAATTTTGCTTTGAATCGGGTTTTGAAGCGGCTTTCGCAAAATCTCCCGCTTTTACAATTGTAAGCTTGGCGGGGTCGAGACGCCGTCGCATCGCAGCCCCAATCTGCTCCGGCGTAAGAGCCGATATCTTCTTGTCCAGCTCAGCGTCCCACGCGAGGGTTCGGTTCACGTAGCGATACTGCGCCAGCCTGCGAGCAAGCGAACCGTCCTGCGCGCGGCTTACCTGCTGAGACTGCAGAAATCCAGACTTCGCGGCGGTTAGTTCTTCAGCGGTAAACCCATCTTTGATCGCGCGCTCAAGTTCTTCTCTAATCGCAGTCTCTACCTTTTTCACGTTTTGCGGAGCGTATATCGCCCGGACAAGGAACTGCCCGTTCTTATCCAGTGGATTCGCAATCAAAGCCGAGCCTATCCCGTAACTAAGTCCTTCCTTCTGCCGCACTCTCGTAGCCAATCGCGAATTCAGAAAGCCGCCGCCCAACATGTAGTTCCCGAGAACCAAAGCGGGATAGTCCGGATCATCGTCACGCAGATCTAAACGCAACCCGGCCAAATAGACCGCATTAGCCTTGTCCGGCGTCTCATATGATTGATTCATCGGGGCGATATCCTGATAAGTATTTATCAGCCGGGCAAACGGCCGGGGACTCTTCCAATTTCCGAAAAGGTCGCCGGCAAGCTTCTCTACCTCTTTTGCATCGAAATCGCCGACCACAGCCATCTCTCCATTTGACCCGCCATAGAAGTCAGAATAAAACTTCTTGACTTCATCCAGCTTTAAAGCGTTTATCTCGGCGATATCCTCCTCAGGGGTGGACGTGTAGCGTACATCACCCTTCGGAAAAGGGTTAAGATGACGGTCGAAGTGCGTGCCCGCTACCGATTCAGGCTCTCGTTGTTGTTCTTCGATGCCGGCGAGCGATTCTTGTTTAAGCTGTTCGAATTCATTGGCTGGGAATGAGGGCTCACGCAGTACTTCCGCGGCCAGTCGCAACACCGCCGGAAGATTCTCTCGGATTGTTTCAATCCCAACGGCCACGCTGTTGGGACCCGGTGAAATGCCTACTCTTGCCTTCAGCTTATCGAACTCATCCTGGATCTGCTGGCGAGTATGTTTCGTAGTTCCTCGCATCAACATCTCACCTGCAAACTGTCCTGCGGTCCCCCGATTCATAAGACTCTTTTCATCTCCGAATCGAAAAGTCATCTGGGCGACAACCGTGTTCCCTCGAGTCTTCTTCGGCAACAGAGCCAGCTTTAAACCTACCGGCTCATCAGATCTGATCGTTCGCGATTCGATGTTCGACGGCGACGGATCGAACGCTTCGCCTGCTGCAACAACAGCGCTGCCCTTGTAATCCTTTACCAGCGCAGACACATCAGGAGTTGATGGAATATCGGCGCGCTCCGGCTTTTCCGTCGGGATGAATATACCCACCGTGCGGTTAGTCGACTTCAGATACGCTGCTGCAACTCGCTGGACGTCCGCGGGAGTAACTTTCTTCAGCCGATCGCGATGCAGAAAAAAAAGACGCCAATCACCCTGTGCCATCCACTCGCTGAGTTCCAGACCTACCTGTTCCGCCGAGTTGAGCATGAGATCAATGTTCTTCAGCAGACCAGTACGTTCGCGATCGACTTCTTCCTGGGTCGGTGGCTTGGTCGCGACTTCCTCGATTGCTTGAATAAGCGCGCTTCGTGCCGCGTCAAGTGACTGTTCTTTGCGGACCTCAGCAAACAAAATCATTAGTCCCGGATCATGTAACGGAATATTCAAGCTCTGCACCGAAGCCGCTTTTTTCGTTTCGACCAGTGCTTTGTACAACCGACCTGACGGCGCGTCCGCGAGTACTTGATTCAGGATATCAACCGCGGCGAAATCAGGATGCGAACCGGCGGGCACGTGATAACCGACCCCAACATATTGCGTGTCTCCGACTCTCTGGACCGTGACGACACGCTCGCCATCCTGCGTTGGCTCAATCGTGTAGATCGGCTCCAGATTGCGCGCCGGCCGAGGGACGGTTCCAAAATTGGCGGCGATCAGTTGAAGGGTCTTCGCAGGATCAAACTTACCGGCGACCAGCAGCACCGCATTGTCTGGCTGATAATATCTCCGGTAGAACGCCTGCAGCCGTTCGATTGGTACATTTTCGATATCGCTGCGGGCGCCGATCGGCAGCTTCGCATAGTTGTGCCAGTCATAGGCCGCGGCAAAAATCCTTTTGAATAGGACCAGTCCGGGCTGATTCTCGCCGGCTTCGTACTCGTTGCGAACCACCGTCATCTCGGTATCGAGATCCTTTTTTGCGATGAACGAGTTGACCATTCGATCGGCCTCCATCTTGATCGCCCAATCAAGGTTCACATCCGTCGCAGCAAAAGTTTCAAAGTAGTTCGTCCGATCAAACAGTGTCGAGCCATTAGGCCGAGTACCGTGTTCGGTAAGTTCTTGAGGGATGTTAGTGTGATTCTTCGATCCCTTGTACATCAAGTGTTCGAGCAGGTGAGCCATCCCGGTCTCACCATAATTCTCGTGCCTCGATCCCACCATATAAGTGACGTTGACGGTGATCGTCTCCTTTGATTGATCAGGAAAGAGAAGCACGCGAAGTCCGTTTGCGAGGCGATATTCGGTGAAGCCCTCAACGGATGTGATCTGCTGAACATCCTTTGGAAGCGCAGGCGCTTGTTGAGAGGCGAACCCTCCTGCGCGAGCGGTCATGCCGCTGATCAGGCTGAACAGAAGAACCGCTATTAGCGAGTTACCAATTCTTGTACGTTGCATAGTTCTCTTTATAAAACTCCTAAAGATGTTTGTTAGTACCTTAAGACGCGATCTGCCGCCCTCCAGTTTCATTCCACAGCAGGGCTGAGCGCATTCGCTTCTCCGCGTGCCGCTTTGCTTTTAAGCACCAGGTACTCCTTTATGAATTCATCAAGGTCCCCGTCGAGCACCGCGTCGACATCGGCTGTCTCGTGCTTGGTCCGCACATCTTTCGCCAATCGATAGGGATGCAGCACATAGTTCCTTATTTGCGAACCAAACGAGATGTCACGTTTCGACTCCTCCAACTGTGCCGTCTCAGCGAGCTTTTTCTCGAGTTCGAGTTCGTACAGACGAGACTTCAGGATGTGCATCGCCACCTCACGATTCTGATGCTGAGACCGTTGATTCTGGCAGGTGACCACTATGCCAGTCGGCAGATGAGTTATTCGCACGGCAGAGTCGGTGACGTTGACGTGTTGCCCGCCCGCTCCAGATGAGCGATAAGTGTCAACACGAAGGTCCTTTTCATTAACCTCGATTTCCACGTCCTCTTCTATTTCAGGGTAGACGAATACTGAAGCAAAACTCGTCTCACGGCTTGATCCTGCGTTGAACGGGCTTAGCCGCACCAGACGATGAACACCCGCTTCCGCTGAAAGCAATCCGTACGCAAAATCACCGGCTACAGTGAAAGTGGCAGACTTGATCCCCGCTTCCTTACCAGGCTGCTCATCTATGATCTCGGTTTTGAATCCGTGCCGTTCGGTCCAGCGCAGGTACATTCGCATCAGCATTTCGGCCCAATCCTGTGCGTCGGTCCCGCCGGCTCCGGCATTGATAGTTACAATTGCATCCCTCGTGTCATTCGGCCCGGACAGGAGCATTTCGGTTTCGGCATCTTCGACCTCGCGTTCGAGCCTTTCGATGGCGGTCTGCAGCTCCTTCAGAGACGATTGATCTTCAGCAGCGAATTCTAGGAGGACGTCGGCATCTTCGATATCGCGTTGAAATTTTTCCGCTTTGTCGATTGCTGCCTGTAAACGGCTGCGTTGCTTGAGGACTTTCTGGGCGCGATCCTGATCATTCCAGAAGTCGGGTTTGCCTATTTCTGCTTCTGACTTTTGGAGTTCGGATGCTTTTGCTTGCGGGTCAAAGAAACCTCCGCAGCTCGGCTGCGCGAGCCGCAAGGTCGTCGTATTTTGTCTTTAGTTCGTCAATCATAAGCGTGTTAGAGCAATTGGCTGTTCTGGGTTAAGAAGGAATTGTACCACGCAGGCTTGATTTGATGCGATGCAGTGCGGAATCGATCTGATCGGGACTAGAGTGGTCGCAAATTTTTGCTCGCCAGGCTTTGGCGGGAAGAATTGAACTCAAGACAGCTTGATCGCCGCGGCTCCCAGCACACGGCGACTGTTGCGTTCCTGCAGAAAGACTACCACTTTCATCGCCGAGCGCTTCCAGGCTTGATCCAGTTTAATGTTCTGCTGTGCGGTGAAGCTGCTCCCATCGGCCGTTCCGATTTTCACAAGTTTGCGGGCCACCGCCGTATGCGTAATTTCGCGGCCGGCGTTTTCACCGCGCGCGACCTTGCTATGCAGACCGCTCTCAGCAACCGCGAGAAATACCTCTGCCTTGTCGCCGCGCGAAATCTCAGGGATGCTGCCGATTTTGATTGAAACGCTTGCAGAGCCGCCTGGTGGCGCCTCAACAGCCAGCTGCACATCTGCTTTTGGAGCGTCCGCTGCCTTCTCGATAGCCTGCAGAGCCGTCTGCCGTTGACTTCCCACAAACGCATTCCTGCCATCGACGATCATCTGCGGCGTGTACACGTCATCCAACTTCAGGGCCCGGGAATACTCCTCTTGTCGTTGGCTGTACAGCACTGATGAAAAAGGATCCTTCCAGCCAAGTCTATTCCAGTAGTCAACGTGCTCGCTAAGCGTAATCAGGTTTACACCGTTCTTCACAGAGGTTTGATCGAGGTCGATTAGAAGCTTGTCTGCCGGCGGGCAACTCGAACAACCTTCCGATGTAAACAATTCAACCAGTACCGCCGCTGTTCTTGTCGAACCCTGATCAGGATTTACACTCTGAACCAGGTTAGTGTTTGATCCAGATAGAAAAAACAGAAATGCGAAAGCAAACCAACTGCTTTTCATTTTAATCACCCTTTAAGTACCACGCGCTGATCAATGAAATTGGCAATCCGACACAAATCATATGGATTATTATACCGGTTATTACCGCGCTGAGCGGCGTCATGAAGCTCCGGTGAAAGGTCAGCGGCAGGACTATCAGATACATAAAAAAATAGACTGCTATTCCGTAAATGATGCCACAGACTATTGGTCGTTCGACAAGCAATCGCAATTTTATTCCTACGGTTACGTATACAATGCAGACAACAAAGGCTATAAGGAAATGCAGTATTGCGCCGTATGCCGCGGTACGAGCACCTCCTTTGTAAGACTCCGCGCCCAATAGGCCGCTAGCGACCGATTGGAGCACCCACATTGGACTCCGGCCTCGGATACCGCTGTTGATGAACGCCGCAGTGATATCGAGCGCCCCGACGGCGAGTCCTCCCCACAGGACAGCGAGGTACAAATTAGGCTTTGCTTCTGAAAGCACCGCTGAATCAGCTGTCATAAGGCCTCCTCATCTGAAGTATGGTTTCGGAGAGGGTACTTCTAGTCGGTGGCAAAGATTTAAAAAGGGCGGCCACCGAGGACCGCCCGCACACAGGATTAGCACTTTCTCCAGTACCATTCCACTAGTTCCGTGCTTTCAACAACTCATATCCAGTATAGAACCGGATGCACACCCGGTCGCGCAGATTTGGCCGTATAAAAGCAAATTTGGCTGTATTCCGGCATTTCTAACCGAGGAGCGCACAGCGGTAAGGCAGAGCTCGCTGTGCTCAACTCGACGGTAAGCTCATTGAAGCCCGGAGGATGTAGGATGCTCGGAGACTTTCGCTTTTATCGAAGTGTCTTTCGAAGAGCTTTCGGCGACACTCCAAGCAGTCGTCGCATATGACGAGCGAGATGACTCTGATGTGCGAAACCGGTCTCGAATGCGACCTGACTGATCGGCATTTTGTCCTCGGCAATCAGATTCTTTGCTCGCTCGACTCGACGCCGAATCAAATACTGGTGAGCAGGTACGCCGGCCGACTCTCTGAACAAGCTCTTAAAATGCGAGACACTCAACCCAGCGACACCGGCGATGTCGGCGAGTGAAATGTTCTGGTCCAAATTAGCTTCAATATAATCCAGTACCTGTCTGAATTTTCGATTCGACAACCGCCTGTTCTTTATTTCCGGCTCAACGAGGCTTGAGCTATGGAAGCGCAAAAGTCGAGCTGCAACGGATACAGCCAAACTGTCGACGTAAATTCGTCCGCACGGATAGCCGCTCTCCATTTCCGCCTTTAGCGCCCAAGCAATGTTCTCGAGCTGCGGGTCGCGTACCTGAAACCGGTTTCTGATTTCTATGCGGTTGGGATCCAGGTTGTAGTGTTCCGCAACTGTACTCACGAGTTCCGGCGAGAGACTCAACACAAGCGCGGTATCTTTGTCCTTCAATTCCCAGGCGCTTGGGGTTCCAGGTGGAATGATGTCGATATCTCCATGCACAGCGGTTCCACGATGCCGGCTACTTCCCCTTCGACATGAAACCTGCACTGACGGACCTACGTGAATTGATATTATTGTGTTCTTCAACGCGGGAATCTCAATGAGACCCGGTGGGTCAATTAGGAGGCTCACTCGCAATCCGCTTGCGCGCACCGAATATGATTGGATAGACGGTAAAGGTTTTCGTTCGGTTTTTTGTTGTAGAGGTTGTGAGCTCATCTTTGATAATCACCTTAAGCGATAAAAGTTAGAGTGTGCTGTAATGATCTCTAGTCTAACACAATACGAATTCCTAGAACGCCAGGTCTTGCAGCGTGATCGCAGTTGTTATGCACTCTCTAGTCCGATTGTGCTCATTGCAATCCGAATGTGCGCGGGATGGGGGGATGGGAGTTAGGGGTCGGGGGTTAGGGGTTAGGGGTTGGGAATTATGGATGACCTAGTGCTCTGGAATCTTTAAATCCTTTCGAAGAAAGAAAAGCGTGCAACCGGTTGCGATTCCTGGTAACTCTCCAAAGACTTTGTACCCGAGACGTTCGTAAAACGGTCTCGCTTGAAAGCTGGTAGTCTCGAGATACGATAATAAATGAGCGTGCTTTGCTGCGTATTCTTCTACCGCCGTAAGCAGCGCGGATCCATATCCCTTTCCGCGATGACCTTCGGCTACCCACATAGTAGCGATATGTACGGAGGCTCGCCAGAGCTCCCCGTAAGCTCCGCCGACAATGTTGCCTTCTTCATCGCGCAGGACTGAGGCAACTGCACGCGGGCGCTCGTGCCCTGTCAAAGTCCGGTTGTAGCTGCGCACTCCGTCTACCAGTTGGCGCAAATCATCATCAGACGGATGTTCTTCGATCTGCAGAGATACTTGATTCACAAAATTTCCTCCTGGGATTGGGGGTTGGGGATTGGGGGTTGGGGATTGGGGGTTGGATTGCGTTTAGCGTTCGCCGTTAAGCATTCGGGGTATGCGGCCGGTTAAGAGAATTTATCAATCTACAACTTAAAAGGCGTATAAAAGGCTGAATCGTGAACGCTGAACCCTGAACGCTAAACGCAATCCCAACCCAACTCCCTAATCCCCAACCCCTAACCCCCAACCCTACCCCTATTTCTCAACGAAACTAAAAGTCCACCCAACAACTGCACCAAGCTCAACACCGCACAGGACACCGCGAATACATCTCCATGTCGGCTGTAAAAGGTCATTCCGTCTGCGCTGGCCTCATCAAAAGTTTTGATCTTCCAAGTGCGAACCGCGGTTTCGAACATCGGCGTCTCTCCCTGCACCATACCGTATCGATCGATACGTGCCGAAACCCCCGAGTTTGCTGAACGAATCAGGTCAATGTTGTTTTCAACCGCTCGAAAGATTGCTGAAGTCAACATCTGCCGCGGCGCAGAAGTAGGCCCAAACCACGCTTCGTTCGAAAGCTGCACCAATGCCGAAGCCCCGCCGTTTCGTAGCGCGACGCCAAGCTCAGGTCTCGTCGTCTCAAAGCAAATCAATGTTCCTAGCCTGGCCCCACTCATCTCAGCGGGCGTAATGCTGGTGCCAGGCGTAATGTCACCCACCAGCGCCTTGATATTGCTCATCACTGGAAGCCAGCTTCGCGCCGGGATGTATTCTCCGAACGGTACCAGCGCGTTCTTATCATATTCGTAAACTTTCTCCCCTTCCGGTGAAATCAGCACAGCGCTGTTGTACTGTGGTTCGATTGCTTCGCCGTTAGCCTGGAACCCCCACGTATTCATCAGAAGATAGACCCTGTTACGCCGCGTGAACTCGGATATCCTCTGTCTCAATGCAGAGTCCCGATCATATTCAAAGTTCATAGGCGATTCGGGCCAGATCACCAGATCGACGCCGTTTGTCCCCACAGCTGCATTCTGAGAACCGTTGACCGAAGATTCTCTGAGGTTCGCCTGGATTGCCTGCTCCGAAAGAGATAGGTGACGAACAAACATCTGTTCTACGAATTTCGGGTCGTCCCAGGCACCGTCGACCGGTATGTTTGGTTGAATAGCCGCAACCAGAATTGATCCCGCTTCGTTTGTTGCGGGCCGCAGCGATTCGCCGTAAAGAACCGCTGCAATTGCTATGAGCCCGGCTGCGGTCAGCACGATTATTCCGCGCCTTCGTTCGAGGTAAACCACCGCGAAAACGAGCGCGGTGCTCGCAGCAACCATGATCGCGCCAACCAGATACGCACCGCCGAATCGCGCCACCTGGATTACCGCGGGTTGGAATGCCTGTGAATAAGCAATTGGATTCCACCCCATTCCGGTCATCTTGAGCCGCAGCCATTCAGTTGCCGGCCATATCAAAGGCGCGGTCAAAATCCACCACCCGCCGAAACGCTTAATGGTCAATGAAAGGGTCCCCGCAAACAGACCGGTGAATACTCCGAGGGTCGCCGAGAAGAGAAGCAGGATTAGATAACACAACCATAATGAAATCTGACCATAGTTATGCATTGAGTACGTAACCCACGGCGATGAACCGGAATAGAATATGGTTCCGGTAACGGTTCCGAGAAGTAACGAGCGCCAGAACCTTTGTTCTCTGACGACGGCCATGATGAGCGGCGCGGTTCCAACCCAACCCAAAGACCACAGGTTCCAGTCGGGAAACGCGAACACCAAAAGCAGCCCAGAGAAGATCGCCAGCGAGAGGTTGCTTATGAAAGGCGCAGACTGTTGAAACGGAAGGACGCGAGCGACTCTGAACCGTGCGGCCAGCAGATCCTCACGCGCGTACACAGGCGGGACAGCTTCTTCGCGATGTCGAACGCGATTGGAGTTTGAGCTTCTTATTGTAGGAAGGAACGCGTTATGCGTGATAACCACAGATCGAGGTTCGAGCATCAAGTCTCGATTTTTGAGGATCGAAGATCGAAACACGAGGCGTGGATTCATCAGTTCCTTATAGAGCAAAGCAACATTTATCACTTAGCTAGTCACGGTCTTCAGATCCCTCCAAAGTTCCATCCGTTATTCGAACCTCAGTCACTACTCCAGCGTGTCCCTGGTTCATCCCAGAGCATCACCGTGGATCATTTCTGCCATAAAGGAACTACGAACCATAGGTCCTGAAAACACTGCTCGAAATCCAAGACACTCACCGAACCTTTTGTACTCGTCGAAGACCTCCGGATGTACATACTCTTCGACAGGTAAATGATTACGTGTCGGCTGCAAGTATTGCCCGATTGTGATCACGTCAACATCATTTTTCCGCAAGTCTTGGAGCAGCCGCCTGACCTCATCCGGACGTTCCCCCAACCCAACCATAAACCCGGACTTGGTAAGCGCATCCGCCGAATAGCGCCTGGCTTCGCGTAACACTTTGAGGGACTGTTCGTAATCGGCTTGCGGTCTCACCCTGGCATAGAGTTTCGGAATGGTCTCGATGTTGTGATTGAAGGTGTCGGGCCTGGCGTCAAGTACGAGATGAAGCGCCGACATATTTCCTTTGAAATCCGGTGTGAGAACCTCAATCCTGGATTTTGGCAATCGCCGGCGCACAGCCTGTATCGTTGCGGCAAAATGGGAGGCGCCACCGTCGGCTAGTTCATCGCGATTTACCGAAGTTATGACAACATAAGTTAGCTCGAGTTCAGCGGCTGCCTCTGCGACTTGTTCGGGTTCGTGTCGCAGGTATTCGAGGGGTAGCCCGCGTCCGGTCTTGACCGAGCAGAACCCGCAGCTTCGCGAGCACACATCACCGAGAATCATGAACGTAGCCGCGCCGCGCGCGAAGCAATCGTGGCGGTTTGGACAGCGCGCTTCTTCACAGACGGTGTGCAATCCGCGCGTACGAAGCATTCTTTTGAGATCGTGATCCGCGTCCACGTTTCGGAGGGGCTTACGCAGCCACTCGGGTAATCGCGGACCCCGGGAAGGGCGCGGCATGGGCTTTTCTATCTGGATTAACATTAGGGTCGTTCAGAAGTTCAGGGTTCAGCGTTTGGGAGAGTGGTTTCTAGTTTTTGATTGGCTTCTGATCATCTGTGTAATCTGCGTAACCTACGGATGAACCGTATATAAAAACTCGAACGCGATTCATCCGCCTATTACGCAGATTAATAATCTAATCTTGCGACCGTCAACGCTAACCTGAACGCTGTTACCGCAGATCTCAGTTACCGGACCACGGGAATATCATCACACCTTTGAAACCCTGGCTGGAAAGTTCGTTCGCAACCTGCTGAGCGTCATCTCGTCTGTCGTATGGTCCGATGCGAACGCGGTAAAGCGTATCGCCCCCGGTGGGATTTTGCGTATGCGCACCGAGATACTTCTTCTTTAATTGAGCCGTGAGCTCATTGGCCTTTTCGACGGTTCCGAAAGACGCGCCTACCTGGACAATGTACCGTGTCTCGCTCGAGGAAGGTGCCTGCTGAGGTTGAGTATTCGCGTTGGCGGGCACAGATCTAACCGCTGCTCCCGTTGCAGGGTTGCTCGCTGCGCTTTGACTCGTAACCTGACTTTGGCTCGGGATTGCCGACGTATCCTGTTTGACTACGTATAACCCGGCCCAAAATGCTCCGAGTAGCAACCCGATTCCGATGACGAAGATCGCTATAACGTGTTTGTTGCTCATGTCACCTGGCCTGCAGTTGTCGGTATAACGCCTTCCTGCTGGGCGGACTCCTATTTTAGTTACTTAGGGGGTCGATTGGAAGATCTATGACGTCTTAATCGGCGAGATTTAGCTCTCTTTTGTAAATGGATCACCGCCGCGACGATGTTGTTGTCCCTTCGGCGATCAACTCCTCGGATTCCTTAACCAATCCGAGTTGTTGAAAAACACCCAGTGAATCCACGAGAACCCAGTCCTCAACTATGCGGCCACGGGCAATTCGGTGCACCACAAACATCTGAATTTTGACCGCTTTTCCAGTAGCCGGGATACCAAGCCAAGTCGCGCTGTGCGTTGCGAGCGCGTAGCACTGGGTCATCACACGATCACCCTCTGCCAGCATCTGCTCTACCGTGAAATGGATGTCGGGGAAGGAAGCCAACCAGTCCCTGACGTGACGTCTCATTGCCTCGGGTCCACGCGGAGCTCCTGCGGGATCGTTACCAACGCGGAGCTGATGTGTAATGCAGTTCTCATCGAACAACTCGTGGGCGAGTTCGAGTTTGCGTTGGTTCCAGAGTTCTTCGACAAATTTCAATACGATTCTCTTGTTTGCTTCAATACTCATGAATCACTTACTACTTATACAACTCGTTTCTTATGGCCTCGCTTCTTTTTTGAGCCTCGGCTACGGTTTCGCACTGCAACGTGAGTCTGGTTGTTATCACTTCTTGACTCATCAAAGATCTTTAGCGAATTGATCAGTCGAAGAGAATCAATTCTATCGTCGAATGAAACCTGAGCGAGATCGGGGAGCTCGTCTCCTGGACCGAAGCTCACCATGGGGCCTTTGAACCCGGCCTCGGCATACGCCAGCACGAATGCGGCCGGACCGACTCGAAGACTGCTAATGCAGTCTCCAAAATCAAGCTGCGCAAAGATCAAGCGCGAACATTCAACAGGTCCTTCGATTCGTAAATGCTCGCCTTCAAAATTCCTTTTAGTCCAGACCTCGATATAGCAACTCGAGCGGGCGGACGTGGATCCTGCGAGTTGATTCATATCCTGAGTCTCTGTATCCAAGAACGATCGGATTCTACTCCTTCGCGCAAGCTCTTCTCGGGCGACGTGAAGAGCGTACGCGGTATATTTCTGTCCCTCGTGCCGCACCATCCTGACAAGTTCTTCATCTGACAACGTCGAAACAGTTTCGCGAACTGCTTCCCTGAGTGATTCCTCTTTAGAATCCACACCATCTCCGGCGTCAAACACCAATTCGACTCGTTATTTGGTTCTTCAATCAGGAAGGCAATTGCTCGACAACCAGAAACAACCCATCTCTGTTCAGCCCTATCACCCGAACGCTCTCACCGCGCGCAATTGGGACATCTGCGCGAGCTGGCCACAGCTCCCCGCGCACGAATATGGAGCCCTGAGTGCCGATCGCAGACTCTGCTCTTCCAATAAGCCCTACCACCGAGATAAGTCGAGGTTGCCGCTTCTCACGTCGCGAGTTTTTTAGCAGGCTTATAGCAGTGTAGAACCTGGTTATTGCGGTCATGATCGTGATCTGCGTAGACTGTCCAGAGAAGTAGCGTAGACTGTCCAGTCTGCGCAATAAACAGTTTACATAGATATTGGTCTTGTCGGCCATGTCGATTACGTTGGTTCGAGGGATCTCTAAGTTCACTTCAACCCCGTCTCGTTGCGCAGACTGGACAGTCTCGTTACATCACGGCTCGAGTGACGGTTCATAATTTGTGATGAACTCCAGGAATTTAGAAACCTCAATTATGTCCTTTCCGATAAACCGTATGCTGTGCGAATCCGTTCGTTGCACGATCGGCAGATAAGCCAACAATTCCGACGGCCGATACGCCTTGAATCGCACATCAAGCTGGACCGGTTGCTTTACCTTATAAGGCTTGAATTCTTTTATTCTCTGAATCGCCTTCTTCGTCTTTTCTCGGATCAATTCATAAGCCATCTCCGGAGTCAACGTCTTCGCGGCATGAAAGCTGACCGACCACTTCACCACTGCACCTTCGATACTTCCCAATAAATCTGTGGCTTCCTTCACAATCGCATCATCGCCCGAAATCATAATGATCGGGACGTTAAAGCTGCCTGCAATTGCCGCGTTGATACCGGCCTCCGGCATTGAAACTCCATTCAGCCGCACGTCCGCGAGTCTTGCGCTTGAAATCGTATGAGCCCGAACACCGGTCGGGTTCGTTGTGCTTGTGTGATAGCCGATAAAAATCACGCCGTCGAACGTCTCATCAATGCCCTGCATCATCATTAGCGGCCGGGGCCAGGAGCGGACGATCGTAACGTTTTTTGGAAGCTTTTCGATCAAGAGATTCTCGCCATTCCCATGGGAGTCACTGATGACGATTTCTGTGGCGCCTGCATCGAAGGCTGCACCGACCGCTGCTTTTACTTCTTCGGTCATGAACTCTCGAAAGCGATTGTATTCGAAGCCTTGCGGCCCGAGTTGATCACCGGTAACAACGCCCACAACACCTTCCATGTCGGCAGAAATGTAGATCTTGAGCTTCCTGGTTTGAGCCGGTGCGGTCATTGCAGGCGCGACAAGTGAGAGACAAGCGAGGGTCGAAACGATTAAACAAATGAGACGGGTTTTCATTGTTATCCACATCCTCCAGGAAAATAGGACATAGTTGCCCTATAAATTTAGTTGCGATTCGATATCACGAATCCTGGTCACCAGCTTCAGAAGCTCACCTTCACTTACCGGGGTGCCATTTGCGATGTCATCGCATCGCACCAGTAGCTCACTCAAACCCCGTTCATCAACCCGCGAGCGTCGCGCAGCAGCGGCGGCAAGCTTCGAGTTTTCGAGCTTTGGTGAAACTCCGCTGAACCGGCAGAGCCGCTTGCGAAATTCAGAATAGATGTCCTCCATTGCCAGATCGCTCGCTTCCGCCAGTCGCGTGATATTCGCCATCGAAGAGACGAACTCCAGGTTAGTAGTGCGCCGCTCGCGCCGCAGTGGAACAGGCCGGCCAAACCGCTTTCCATAACTGTAGACCACCAGAACCGCAATCAAGGCGCCCTGCGCCATCATCCAGGGCACCGGTGTGCCCCGAAAATAAGACATCATCCCTCCGCCGGCCCATGTACGTCCGTAACCATGATGGTACTCGTCAAACGCTATTTTCCCGGGTGGCCGCCCTGTCAGCAGGTTCAAGGCGAGTTTCACGTTGTCTGCTTCGGAAATTCCGTTATTCGCAACTATGTACTGATCCGTTAGCAAAATTACTCGACCTTTGCCGATCCGGGCATCAGCGAGGATCACCGATTGAGTGTCTCCGATGTGATAGGTGACCGATCGGCTGTCTACTTTTACGCCGGCCGCATGCTCCGAGACTGCCACTCGCTGAATCCCGCGCGTAAACGATGTCGGCTGGAGAGGATGCACATCGCTTCTCACTGCGGCAGGTTCAGTATTAATAGTCGCATCGCCGAGCCCCAGCTTTATTTCACGGTCAACTATGATGAGCAGGCCGCCCGAGTCCACCCACTTGCTGAGCGCGGTGATTTCCTCCTCATCCGGGTTGTACTGCACAGGCGGTGCGATGACGATCAACGTACCAGGGTCGCGCTCTTTCAGTTCTGTGAAAGGCTTCTCCCAGCGCATAACACCGTATTGGCCCTCTTCAAGCAAGGTGTAGAAGGCACGCGTGCCGTAAGGCGTCGAGCGGTAGGAAGATCGATCTCCACTGATCTCATCTTCTTCGGATGTTCGATTGTCGGCGAAAAAGGCGAAATTGAGTGCGACGAATAACACAAACAAACCGGCCACTAATAAGACGGCTTTTGCGTTCTTACGCATAGAAGAGTCTATGGTCCTGATTGTTCGCTAATTGATGAATCAAAGTTGTGTTCGTAGTACCGCCTTCAGGCGGAAGTTTGTAAGGATTACGGAGACTCGAACCTGGGCCTACGAGAGCCTCGAACCAGGGCCGTTTTATCGTAATCGTTACAAACTTCCGCCTGAAGGCGGTACTACAAACAACCTTGCTACTTCACGTTGAAAAGCTGATGAGGGACGTCTTCCAAAAGCCACGCGCTACCCACTTTGTTCAAGATAAACACCGCCGTGCCGGCCTGGTCTCTTCCTTCAGTTTTGACCTTTAGTCCGACATCCAGAGCCACCCGGTTAGCGTCAAACTGATCGACGTGCAAGATCTCCGTCGACCATCCTGCCGGTCTTGAGACTGTTATCCCTTGCACGAATCGCTTCAGATTGTTCTTTACAACAAGGGTGAACAGCTTGTCTGAAGTAGGCTGCTTGATGGCCGCGTCGAGCTGAGTGATGTAGCTGCGCAGCGACTCATCGATCTGAGGAGCAACGCCGGCGCTCTTCTCTGCCTGGATCAACGCTTCATGTGCCGCGACTTCGGCAGTCGCGTCATCGGCTTCAACTGCCGCCAAGCGAAAGTGGCGTACTGCTTCAGCCGCCTGGTTTCGCGACAAAGCTACCTGGCCGAGCGTGATATGTGCCCATGCGAGCGCCGTCGGCGGTTCAGTCTTCAAGGCAGTGTTTGCTTCCGCCGCTGCCTCATCCATTTTCTTCTGAGCCGCGAGAGTTCGCGCCAGCCAGGCGTGCAACACCGCGTTGCGCGGCTCGAGCCTTACTGCCTCTCGGAGTTTAGTCTCGGCCTCTGCGTATTGAGATTTATTGAACGCGCCGATGCTCGAATTCATTAAGGTCTGCGCGGACGTTCGGGTAGTCTTAGAATTACTTTCTCGCGCGTCGTTATCATAGTTTGTCTGAATGATAAGCTTTTCCGGGTCCACCTCGACTGAGTTTATCTTCTCACTAGTCGGGATCTCAGCGGTCACGAGATTCTCAGATGGGACCATTACCGTGGTCGCGATTTGCTTATTCGATGCAGTTGTCGCCACGACCTTTACGGTTACGTCTCCGGTACCGAGGTTTCGCAGATTCACCACCTGGACTCCGGGTTTGTTTCCGGCTAGCGGTGACCCTACAATCAAATCCGGTTCTACGATCGTATCGATCCATTGCTGAAATATTTTCTCAACCTCCGGGGCACTGGTTGTAAGCGCGGCTCGCAGGTTTTCGCTTGTTACTATCTTTGTCTGTGGTCCGGTGAACAAGCTTTTGATCGCCGACAGCAGTTTTTCGCGACCCGCAGCCTCTTCGAGCATCCGATAGACCAGGGGCCCTTTGCTGAACACTGCCGTCGAGTAGTTTGGGAGAAGCAAAGTCTGAACTCCCAATTCAGCATCGCGCCCCGATTGGGCGATTGGCGTATAGCTCCACCTCATACTCGTGAATAAGTCTCGAGCAGTTTCTTTCCCAAAGCGATCCTCGAAATAGAGTGCCGATAAATAACGAGGCAAAGAGTCACTGAGAAACGCGAAACTGCGCGCTTTTGTCGCGGCACGATTCTCCTGCGCCGCTCGAGCCAGCTGTCCCCTTAGCCTAACTCGGCCTTCCGTCCACAGCCGCGCTACCGCATCGCCCAGCACCTCAATGACGCTCGAGCTCAACGTCTCACGCCGGAACACCTGCTCGTTCAGCACCAACACTCCTGGTTCAACCAGATTACCAGCGCGAGCCGATGAAATTATCCTGAAAGTTGCGCCAGGCGGCGGCGGTCCCAACGTCCTGGTAAAGAAATCAATCATGCGTCCGGTCTCATCTCCCAGACGCGCAACGATCCCTTTTGCATCGGCAGGTTTCGAATCTGTCGATACTGCAACGATGCCCGGCTGCACAAAAATCTCGATCTTTACACCGCCACGATCCTGGCTGACGGGCTGATCAAAACTCCCAGCAATAACAAGTGGTAACGAATTCAGACTCTGTTCAAAGGTCGCGCTTTGGCCTTCGCCTTTCAACGTTCCCGATGACAGCGCGCGAAAGTTGCTTGCTGGAGACGTCGCGTTCAATGTGAGCGTAAACGGCGCGGTCGTGGGTCCGTACACCGTAAACATGGTAGGCGGCATTGGCACCCACATCGCTGCTGGCGTCAACAAGACTTCCCCAGCATAAATGTGTATTGGAGCGGTGGACTCGGGAGCCTCAATACGATAGCTCACTTCTACGGTCGCCTTTCCCCCGCCCTCGATTGATGATTGCGGCGTAATGCCAATCTGGTTGAGAGTCGTAACACGGCGGTCGTCAACCGCATCAAATGTCGCGGAAGCGCCGTTGACCGTAACGGAGCTGACCTTAGCGAGCTTCGTCAACTGGAGGAAAATCTTTGGCTTTGGTGTCTGCGCGAGATTCGAGATGGAAAGCGTCGCACGCACATCGACCGCGCTCGCGACGGCGTCGATCTTTGCGTTGATGTTGTATCGATCGACCTCAACTTCTTGCGCCGCAGCGCCTACTGCAAAGACCAGGATAGTCAATACTGCTGGTGGGATTCGTTTGAGCATCCAGAACTCCGAATAACATTTGAAACTTCGTGCACGGCGCTTCAAGTTCGGCCGCCGATTCAGCTGCATTATCAGCGCAACTCATCGCGGACAAGTGCGTGAATTGCTTTCAGCTTCTCAAGAAGTGGTTCGAGCCTTTCGAGTGG
>Ga0126384_10000687_pt1 | contig 19304 bp, 16 predicted proteins | sample PanSoiMetPlot_36_FD_92543 | JGI IMG/M metagenome (GOLD analysis project Ga0126384, IMG submission 92543) | Tropical forest soil microbial communities from Panama - MetaG Plot_36 | ecosystem: Environmental > Terrestrial > Soil > Tropical forest > Bulk soil | place: Panama | collected 2016-02-17 | reverse complement strand
GGAACGGCTGCGCGTCGACAGCAATGGTCTAACGGGTGGTGTCATTCTCGAGGTGACAAGCGGAGCGACGGTGACCAATCTCACTGGTCCGCTGGATTATGCGTTTCGCGCGTACACGATCCTGCAAGACCCGCCGCCTGCCCCGCAGCCGGTTGCATCCGGCGTAATCAGTGCAATTTCAGTGCCTGTTCCCGACGCGGATGAGTTCACCATTGCCTCGTTCAACATGGAGCGGTTTTTCGATACTACCGACGACCCGGGAATTTCAGATGTGGCGTTGACGCCCACGGCTTTCAATAACAGGTTGAATAAAGCGTCGCTGGCTATTCGAAATGTGATGCGCACGCCGGACATTATCGGTATCGAGGAAATGGAAAACATTACAACGATGCAAGCAGTAGCGATGAAGATTAATAATGATGCAGTCGCTGCGGGCCAACCGAATCCGAATTACCAGGCGTTTCTGGTTGAGGGCAATGATGTCGGAGGGATTGACGTTGGCTTCTTGGTGAAGAGCTCGCGAGTGACGGTCATCGGTGTTACACAGGTCGGCAAGGAGGCGATGTACACGCAGCCGGACGGGACTATGGCAATTCTTTATGACCGGCCTCCGCTTGTTCTGCGCGCGACCATCACCGCTCCCGATACTACACAGTTTGCGGTCACGGTTATTGTCAATCACCTGCGTTCGTTGTCCGGGGTTGACGATCCGATGGATGGAAATAGGGTACGAACCAAGCGGCGAGCGCAAGCCGAGTTTCTTGCCAGCTTAATTCAAGCGCGCCAGGTTTCGGATCCCAGTGAACGAATCATTTCAGTAGGCGACTACAATGCTTTTCAGTTTAACGACGGTTACGTTGATGTAATAGGAGCGATAAGAGGCGCGCCGACACCCGCAAATGAAGTTGTGCTTGCGAGCAGCGACCTCGTCAATCCCGATCTTTTCGATCTGCTCGAAACGCTGCCGGCTGATCAAAGGTACTCATTTAGCTTTGATGGAAACGCGCAGATGCTGGATCACGAGTTGGTTAACACCAATCTTCTTCCGTTTTTCAGCCGGATGGCATTTGCGAGGAACAATACGGACTTCCCAGAGGCCTATCGGAATGATCCGAATCGCCCTGAGCGGCTCTCAGATCACGATATGGCTGTTGCATTCTTCAAATTCAGTCCCGTGCCCTGCTTTTTCTCACTTTCGTCGTCGACATTTCCTGTAACGGCAGCAGGAGGGGCCGGATTGGTGGGCGTAACTGCAGGACCCGCTTGTAGCTGGACTGCGATAAGCAATGACGCATGGATCATGATCGATCCCGCGAGTAGCGGCACAGGAAACGGATCGATCTCATTCGAGGTCAGAGAGAACATGAGTGAAGATCCGCGCACCGGTTCTCTGACCATCGCCGGGCAGACTTTTATCGTGGTACAGGATGGTGTCGGGCTTGCTTGCGTGTCTTCAATTTCGCCTTCCAGTGAGAGCTTCAAGTCTCCGGGGGGAGGAAGCGGAATGATAATGGTTACAGCGAGCGCCGGTTGTGGCTGGGTTGCAACCAGCAACGCGAGTTGGATAACTATTACATCAGGAAGCAGCGGGGTTGGAAACGGCTCGGTGAGCTATAGTGTTTCGACGAATACCGGTACTGTGCGCAGCGGCACCATCAACGTAGCGGGTCATTCATTCCAGGTCAAACAGCAAGGCAACTGAGCAGTTTTGCTGCGTAACATAATCTGCTCATTTGTTGATCCAAGGGACTCATCTGACCTGATCCTCCGTGCCTTATTCATCAATAGATTTTGCAGACCGCCCGGCCAATCCTCTGTTGATGTACTCTGTGCGTCGAGGAGATATCCGGTGTACGGTTTATCGGGCGACCACCAGGTTGCCGAGACGCCCGTTGAAGAACCGTGAATGCCGAAGGCGACAAGTAAGGTAAAGAGCGCCCAGGGCCCGCACAAAACCGCGGTTCTCAAACGCCGCTTCTCGGCGGAATTGGTAGCGGATCGCATTACCGGCGCCGCCGTCGTTGCGGTCGTGGGATTCGAATCAAGATCACCGTACATAACGAGCGATGCGTAGGCACAGACCTACCTTCTACTATAAAGGTATAGGTCCTATTGGCGATACAAACTAGTTGTACTGAAGGGGGCGCCTCAAATTCGTGGGAAGTGAAGAGATTATTCTTTAACCGTCGAAAGGTCGAGGCCGTTTTTCAAATTTCGATCTGATGTTATCGACCCGCGAGAGTGTGTCAAGAGTTCGTAGTTCAGCCTTAAGGCGGAAGTTCGTCTGAACCTGAAGTTTGTCAGCTGCTGAGAAAGCTACAAACTTTCGCCTAAAGGCCGAACTACGAACATAGAGAGACACTCGCAGCATCTTGGAAAGCTTTCACACGAGTGTCTACAACGAATGGCCATACCATCTGACGTAATGCGATCCAATTGACGCTTTGCTTTCGTGGTCGCATTATGTTGGGTAGCCCATGAATTCATCTCTGAGAAAAGCCCAACACGTAATAATCCCGCAACCAGTGATCGAAGGAGCAGGCGTGAAGCTAAAGAGAAGCATCGGAACACGGATGCTCGATTACCTAGATCCCTTCCTTTTGCTCGATCATTTTGCTTCTAACGACCCGGCTGATTACCAGGCGGGTTTTCCTTTTCATCCTCATCGCGGGATCGAAACAGTTACTTACTTGTTGCGCGGACAGGTCGATCATCGCGACAGCATTGGCAACTCCGGTAGCATCGGAGCCGGAGACGTCCAATGGATGACCGCCGGCGGCGGAATCATGCACGAAGAGATGCCCCAACCTCGACCCGAGGGCATTGACGGGTTTCAGCTCTGGGTGAACCTTCCCGCTAAGCTCAAGATGAGCCGTCCGAGATATCAGGGTGTCCTTGCCAACGAGATTCCGGAAGTTCAAGCCGGCGGAGCAACCATTCGCATAATTACCGGATCAGTCGATGGAGTCGATGGTCCTGTAAAGGGGATTGCTGCCGACCCGGCTTATCTTGATGTTTCTCTACCTTCGGACTCCTCTTTCACACATCAAATCCCTCGAGGCCAAACAGCATTTGCATACGTGTTTGACGGTGAAGCGTCATTTGAGGGCGACGGTGACAGAATCGCACATACAAGACTGATCGTTTTCGGTGACGGTGATTTCGTGAATGTCACAACTAAGGACGCATCAGTGCGTTTCCTTTTGGTTTCCGGAAACCCATTGAACGAGCCGATCGCGCGATATGGACCATTCGTGATGAACACTCGAGACGAGATTGAGCAGGCGCTTCGCGACTTGCGAGACGGCACCTTCGTCTGGTCCGGTCCTGAATAAGGCCATCTCCGCAACAATCCTTTCTGCACATGTCAACCGTACTGCTGCAGCCGTGTGATGAACGCGCGATAACAACCGCGACTGGAGTAAATCCGTGTGCTCGCAAGGCCGAATCATGGATCCTGGCTGGAACGATCCTTGGATCGAGCATGGTGTTTATCGACGGAACCGCGGTCAATGTGGCATTGCCGGCGCTGCAAAAAAATCTTGAAGCGACAGTTTCTGACGTTCAGTGGGTAGTTGAATCATACGCGCTGTTTCTCGCCGCTTTGATGCTGGTAGGCGGTTCAATGGGAGATCGCTTTGGCCGGCGACGCATGTTCTGCATTGGCGCGTCAGTCTTTGCGTTGGCTTCGATCTGGTGCGGCATTGCACCCGACGTCAGCCAGCTAATTGTCGCTCGTGCGGTGCAGGGAGTGGGGGGAGCTTTACTTGTGCCCGGAAGCCTTGCAATGATCCGATCCTCCTTCCCCGAGGAGAAGCGAGGCAAGGCGATCGGCACGTGGTCTGGATTCTCGGCGATCACCACCGCGATTGGTCCGGTTTTTGGCGGCTGGCTTATCGAGCACGTCTCGTGGCGGGCGGTGTTCTTCATCAATGTGCCACTGGCGATTGCGGTACTGCTAATCACTTACTGGCGAGCGCGTGAGAGCCGCGTCGATCAGGGAGGAAAACAAGATTGGCCAGGTGCCGTTCTCGTGACAGCGGGGCTAGGCAGCGTCGTTTATGGGTTAATAGAGTCGTCGAGCGCGGGCTTCGGCCAGGTGCGAGTGATTTTCGCGATTTTGGCCGGCACGGCGATGTTCGGGTTGTTCTTGATTGTTGAGACAAGGACTGACAATCCGATGCTGCCGCTCACGCTGTTCAAGTCCAGAAACTTCTCCGGAGCCAATCTTCTAACGCTCTTCCTCTACACGGCGCTCAGCGGAGCGCTGTTTTTCCTTCCCCTTAATTTGATTCAGGTGCAAGGCTATTCGGCGACCGCGGCGGGGGCTGCTTTTTTACCGTTTGTGTTGATGATGTTTGTACTGTCGCGGTGGTCTGGAGGATTGATTACACGGTATGGCGCAAAGCTTCCATTGGTAATCGGACCGGCGATCGCCGCTGGTGGTTACGGTTTGTTTATAATTCCAGGCATAGGTCAGAGCTACTGGACCGCATTTTTCCCGGCGGTGCTGGTGCTCGGCTTGGGCATGGCGACGAGCGTCGCTCCGCTGACCACCGCAGTTATGAACGCGGTTTCCGAAAACAGAGCGGGTGTCGCTTCCGGAATCAACAACGCCGTCTCTCGAATGGCTGGTCTGCTCGGGATTGCCTGTCTCGCAATAGTGATGGTTCACGCTTTCAGCAATAGCATGGACGCACGGCTTTCGGAACTGCGATTGACGCCGGAGCAGCGAAGCTTAGTAGATGAACAGCGAGTTAGGCTGGCGGGAGCGGATCTCGGCCGCGAGTTTGACGAAGCAACGAAAGCGAGGTTGAGGCTTGCGATCGACGAGTCGTTTCTTCACGGTTTCAGATTGGTGATGGCGGCCGCTATTGTGCTGGCGTTGGCAAGCGCTCTTAGCGCGTTTATGATGATCGAAGGTGGTGGCGCCGGTGAGGTAAAGACAACTCTTTCGGAATCGGTCTGAGAAAGAAGGAACTTGAGTATGGATGCGAACTGCCGTCATCTCGATCAGATTAAGGACGTCACCCCCAGCGCTAACGGCTGTGAGGATTGCCTGATAACAGGGGATACGTGGGTGTCTTTGCGCCTTTGCAAAACCTGCGGTCACGTCGGATGTTGCGATTCATCGAAGAACAAACACGCGACTCACCACTTTCAATCGACAAAACACCCGATCATTAAGTCTTTCGAGCGTGGGGAAGATTGGGGATGGTGCTATATAGATGAGCTGTTTCTTGAATCGATATAAGCTTCTTTAAAACGGCTGGAACGACGATGGAGAACCACGCCATTGTAGTGACGAGTTTATTGGTTTCTTCCCGGATTTATTCATTCGAAAAGAAGACAGAACGAATAAACTCGTTACTACGAGGACGATACGAATACGTCACTACGTTGGACCAAAACGAATAATTCGCTACTACGAGGACGGAACGAATACGTCACTACGTGGGATGAAAACGAATAAATTCGTTAGTACGTGGGACGGGAACGAATACGGAGCTACGTGGGTCGAAAACGAATAAATTCGTTACTACGTGGAAGATATCACTATTAGATGAAGCCCTTAATCGCTGGCCTCAGCATTCTTGTGGTATTCGGTGTCCTCCTCGATGCCTTCGAGACAGTGGTGTTGCCACGAAGGGTAACGAGGCGTATCCGTTTCGCGCGGTTTTTTTATCGGATAACCTGGATACCGTCCGCCGCACTGGCGAGGCGAATCCGCGCGAGGAGACGACGCGACTCTTTTCTCGGCTTTTTCGGCCCGCTTTCCTTGATCATGCTTTTGAGTGCCTGGGCCGGAGGACTGGTTCTCGGGTTTGCTGCGTTGCACTGGTCAATTGAATCGCCTCTAAACGCCTCCGCAGCTCCACATGCTTTTGGAACCTACGTGTACATGAGTGGCACCACTTTCTTTACGCTTGGTTATGGAGACATTACTCCGACGGCGCCGGTTGGCCGAGCAATCGCGGTTTTGGAAGCTGGAGTAGGGTTTGGCTTTCTCGCGCTGATAATCGGTTACTTGCCGGTGATCTATCAGGCATTCTCACGACGTGAATCTAACATTTCGCTGCTGGATGCGCGCGCAGGTTCGCCGCCGAGCGCCGCTGAATTACTGCGTCGTCACGGGCACAACATACAAGAGCTCGACCAGCTGCTGCGTGACTGGGAGAGGTGGGCCGCCGATATACTCGAGAGTCATCTCTCCTATCCGGTGCTGTGTTATTACCGGTCTCAACATAATAATCAGTCCTGGTTAACGGCATTGACCGCCGTGCTCGACGCAAGCGCATTGGTGATTGTCGGGATTGACGGTGCTTCAAGGCGACAGGCCCAGCTTACGTTCGCAATCGCCCGTCACGCGGTGGTCGACCTGGCACAGATTTTCAACACAGCCCCTAGTGACCTAACCGTCGACCGGCTTCCTTCTGACGAGCTGGATAGATTGCGGGCCGTGTTGGGAGCAGAAGGGGTCAGGCTTGAGACTGGCGCGCAGGCTGAACAGCTGTTGTCCGAATTGAGGGCGATGTACGAACCGTTTGTGAGTACGCTGGCAGACTTCTTGTTTTTTGAATTGCCGCCGTGGGTTCCGACGGCAGAGGCTTATGACAACTGGCAGACGAGCCGATGGGGCCGGATTTCCCGGCTAGCGCAACAGGAGCATCCGGCAGAACAAGAAGAGCATTTTTGATCAGAAGGCGGAAGGAAGAAGGCGGAAGGCAGGAGGCAGACGGCAGAAGGCGGAAGGTAGGAGGCAGCGTACGCTCACGGCTCCGCTCTTACAGCCCCTGCAAGCGGTACCAACCGCCCACCAAATGCCGACTGCCTACCGCCTACCGCCTTCGGCCTCCTGCCTTCGGCCTCCTGCCTTCCGCTTACTGTCTACTGCCTTCTGCATACCGCCTACTGCCTTCTGCATTAGCGCCTACTGCCTTCTGCATTAGCGCCTACTGCCTTGCAGTTTTGAACTTGTTCAAAAAAGCTCTTGACTTGTATTTGTGGCATGGTTATTCTGCAAATTGAACGGGTTCAAAAGTGACTCAGGAGGTCAATTATGAACGTTGTTGTTGCTTCGTACGTGTTCTATCTGGCGATCAGCATCGCCCTGACCGTTTGGGTCGCCCGAACGCTCCACAAGAACGGCCGGGTGTTTCTGGTCGACGTCTTCCACGGAAACGAACCACTTGCCGATTCGGTCAATCACCTGCTGGTCGTGGGCTTCTACCTGATTAACCTCGGCTACGTCAGCCTTGCGCTAAAGCTTGGATATGACGTAAAAAACGCCCAGGAAGGGATCGAGGCCTTATCCTCAAAGGTCGGTATGGTGCTGGTGGTTCTCGGCGCCATGCACTTCTTCAACCTCTTCATTTTCAGCCGCATGCGCCGGAGGGCCACCATCGTTGATGCGCCTCCACCTGTTATGCCCGATGGTTACACATCGGTAAGGGGGCATAGCCATGCGTGAACTAACAGTCTTGTACGACCCGCAATGTGGGCTGTGCAGACGAGCGCAAGCCTGGCTGATGAGCAAGCCAAAATATCTGGAACTCGCCTTTGTGCCGGCGAGTTCCGAAGAGGCCAGGAGCCGCTATCCGCAGCTCAATCATGAACAGACGCTGACCGACTTGACGGTGATCAGTGACCAGGGCGCAGTCTACCGTGGGCCCAAAGCCTGGCTCATGTGTCTTTGGGCATTGCGTGACTATCGCGACTGGGCCTTGCGACTCAGTTCGCCTGAGCTGCTGCCGACTGCCAAGCGAGTGATATCGACGATCTCGCAAAACCGCTATCAGCTCGAGGGCCTGGGATCGGTTGTGTTGAGGGGTGCTAAATGACAACGGCTCGCAGCGGAGTAGTGAAGACCGATAAGGGGCAACAGACACGGGCCGCAATCCTGGAGGCTGCGTTGGAAATGTTTCGCGCGCGTGGGTATGAGCAGACAACGATGCGCGCAATTGCCGACGAAGCCGGGGTGGCACTGGGGAACGCATACTATTACTTCCACTCCAAGGAGCACCTGATTCAGGCCTTCTACGGGAAGACTCACGAAGAGCACCTCGTAGCCTCCGCATCGATATTGGAGAAGGAGCGCGATTTAAAGGCGCGGCTCCTTGGAGTGTTGCGATCAAAATTTGAGATGCTCGAGCCTTATCATCAATTCGCCGGCAAGTTGTTCAAGACTGCGGCGGACCCTCAGAGTCCGTTGAATCCTTTTAGCGACGAGTCAGACCCGGTGCGACAGCAGAGCATCGCATTATTCGCCAAGGTTGTAGAAGGGTCCAACGCAAAAGTGCCAAAGGAACTGCTGGCTGAGTTGCCGTTCATGCTGTGGCTGTATCACATGGGACTTACGTTGTTTTGGATTCACGACTCGTCGCCGAAACGCAGTCGCACATTCCGGTTAGTCGACCGCACAGTGGACATATTAGTCAGACTGATTGGGCTCGCGAGTAATCCGTTAATGAAGCCGCTCCGCAAGAGTGCGATTAGGCTAATTGAGGAGCTCAGAGAAGATGTAGCTGCGGTTCCAGGCGAGGCGTAACGGTCAACTAGAACATTGAACACTGAGCGCTGAGCGTTCAGGGTTTAACGTTCAGCGTTCACCGTTCTGCCTTGGCCTCTATGACCGATTGGGTCTGTGCCAGATCATCTTTGTCGGCGAGCACCAATACGCGGTCTCCCGATTGAAGCACGGTTCCACCGTTGGGCACGAGGAACTCATTAGCTCGATTGATCAACACAATCAATGCGCCCTTCGGCATACCGGCTCCGACGATCGGTTTTCCTTCGACTGGCGATCCTGGTGGAATCTCTATGTCCACAAGCTCGCTCTGGAGCCCAGCATCAGGCTCGAGGGTTAGGGGCGATTTCGGTTCATCGTGTATCGGTGCTTCCACACCCAACCATCGCGCAATAAGAGGCAGCGAAGTGCCCTGTAATAGAATCGACGTGAGAACGATAAAGAACACAAGGTCGAAAATCATCTCTGCTCGAGGCATCCCCGCCAGAAGCGGAAATGTCGCGAGAACAATCGGCACCGCTCCGCGCAGCCCTACCCATGAGATTATAAGCTTTTCATTGAACTTGAATCCGCTGAACTCAAGGGTCGCAAAGATACTCACTGGACGCGCAACGAAAATTAAAAATACTGACGAAATCAAACCGAGTCCAATAATCGGCACCAGATGAGAGGGGAATACTAACAGCCCCAATACCAGAAACATCGCGATCTGCATCAGCCAGGCGAGTCCATCGTGAAAACGCTTCACGCTCTGTTTGTGAATGAAATTATTGTTACCCATCACAAGCCCGAGGATGTATACCGCAAGGAATCCATTTCCTGACAACAGATCGGTGCCCCCGTAAGTCAAAAGAATCAACGAAAGCGTCAACACTGGATACAAGCCATGGAATTCAAGGTTCAGGCGATTGATCAAAAGGATTGCAAGGCGTCCCATCGCATAGCCCAGTCCGGCTCCTAATGCCATTTGCCAAACAAACATTGGTAAGAGGGTCAATGGGTTTGTTGACGGCTCACTGATAATGCCCACCAGACCGGCAGTCAGAAACACTGCCATTGGATCATTGCTGCCGGATTCGAGCTCCAAAAGCGGACGCACGTGACCCGTAAGGCCGATGCCATGTGATCGCAGAACGGAAAAAACGGCCGCCGCGTCGGTTGCAGAAACGATTGCCCCAAGAAGAATTCCTTCGAGCAATGAAAACCCCAGAACGAGTTTTGCAAATACACCGACCAGCCCTGCGGTGATAAGAACGCCGACGGTTGAAAGACCAAGCCCGTGCCAGAGTACCGGTCGGATGCTCGCCCATTCGGTGTCGAGTCCTCCGGAAAACAGGATGACGCTCAGCGCAACAACTCCCAGCGATTGCGCCACGTAAGCGTCATCAAAGTAGATTCCGCCCGGTCCGTCAGAGCCCGCGAACATTCCGAGCACCAGGAACAACAACAATGCCGGAACACCGAGTCGCGCCGCCGCCTTACTGGCAAATATACTGAGAAGCAGCAATACGGACGCTGCCACGAGAATCTCATCTATGGATCTCATCAACCCTTCTCTTTAAATCGATGGCCACACTGGCGACACTTGTAGAAATGGCCTGGCTTCTTGCGCTGATAGGTTGCTTTCTTCTTGCAATGTGGGCAAGTCTTCTTGATTTTCAGGACTGCGTCGACGATGAGTTTTGTGAAGATGGGATTCACGTCGTCTCCTATGGCCAGGAGCCAGTTGGCTCCTGGCGTTGTCGAGCTAGATGTTTACTCTTTGAAGCTTCTTTCAGCAGGTTTACCTGTTTGTCCCTCCTCCTCATAACCGTGAGACTTCGTCCGAAGCCAAATAACGAAGCCAACTGCAGTTGCGATTAATACCAATACAACAATTAACTCTGAACTCATAACTATTCTCCTGGGTTTTGTGTTGCGGCTAAAGACACGTCAGCTGGTCCAGCACGACGTACCTGGTTGTTTCGACAAAGTAGAAAAGTCAGGAGAACAGAACCGGTGGCGCCCGATCATTTGGAAGTGAGTGAGCTGCCGAGAGACTGATGACTGTTGACTCAGACGGGCAATAGTGACGATCCCTGGCTACTACAAATGTGTTGAACGCGGTAATCAGGCCCAGGACAGTTGGGCGTCTTCCATCCTTAGTTAAGGATCGTAGTTGTCGCTCTGAAGAGGTCGCTGATGGCTCGCTTGGGGTAACGCTTAACGAAACGCTACTCGAGACTGTGATTTCCCCGGTTGCTGAAACCAAGCCATATGCCTTACCCAAAAACGGGAACAACCCGAGCAGTGTGCAAGCAAGCGCGACAGAGCACGCGATATGCTTCGCCAATTTGTAACGAGACGGACACATACGACTCTTTAACTGTAACAGCTACCGATGACGTTAGGTAAGTCTGAAGGAATCGCGAGGCGATTTAACAATGTTATGAATATAAAAACTGCGTCTAAACGATGAATTGACCAAGCAGGTTCAGCCTGTTTTTTTGACCTTGCGTGGCGAATTGCCCTCTACATTGCGCCAGAACGTCACCTGATCCTCAAAATCCAAAGCTGCTCGCTGATAGTGGGGGTCATTCGGCTCAATGATTGTTTGTTCCTTCGAGACCCAATTCGTGTAAACAACACACCTGAGCTCGCCCCTCGGTGACGTTAGATAGGAATAACGTTCGAAAGCTTCGCGTCGCGTGTTAACACGGCCAAGAATGATAATGTCCGGATCCTTTTCTCCAACGTAGATGGCTCGAACATCATTGGGAGTGGGCTCTATGATGAGTTGCCAACAAGGATAAGCGCCGTCGTCATTTGTAACTGGCAATTTCATCAACCTGACCATGTCTGGATTGGCGGGAATAAGGGTTCCCGAGCTGCGTGCCACCTCAACCGCATTGGCAAATCGCTGTGTAAGCACTACGCCATGCTTGTTATTCCCGACAGTTGTACCCAACTGCTCGGCGGGTTTGGCGCAGCCACTGACAGCGAGAGCCGATAACGACAATATGGCTAATCTGATTTTCATGGGACCTCGACATCTAAAATCTTTTTAAGGTCTTCACTGTTACAGAACTACTTTTTTGGCAGGGGCCAGCCTCGCGATTACGAGAGCAGTTCCACCATCATGCACCGCTCGCTCAGATTCTACTAGAGAAAAGGAAGACTCGGAGAATAGGTAATGTTTCTACAATACAATAGAAGAACTCACCGACACGCAGTCCTAAGCGCGAATTGGCGCGAATACAGCGTTTTGAAGCTTCGACGGCAAGGCGTCGTGTTGCTTCTACGTCCTTTTTTCGATCGAATCGTCAAGACCTCTACTTGGAATTCGTAATTATTGACAAGGAAAGCCCTGCATATTACACTGGCCGCGAAGTAAGCGGTTCTTTTGAAGGCACCGATAAAGGCACACCAGGAGTGATCCTGGGTCGCAAAGCCGTGGCCTTCTTCGATTTTGTAAAGTCTTTCGACTCACTGTTTATCCAAAATCGAAGTAAGGATGTCTGGCCGCCGAAGTGCAGTTGAAAGAAGCTCCCTCCTAATTTCAACTCTCTTCACTCGGTTTCCAATCTTGAACGCGCTTCGATAGCTGCTAGTGAAGGGTTCACAACTGCGGTAGGACATCGAGCTTTCAAGGAGTGGAGGGTAATGAGACCAGCTGCCGGCATAATCATCCTGGCTTTCTTGGCGTTGTTCGCAACCGATGCTCGAGCCCAGGAAGCAGGGCTTCCTCTTAGCATCGAAGGCACTAATGAACAGCTTCAGAAAACACCAGCGCTTGTGATCCAGGAGGTCGTAACGCGCAATGCCCCAGCCTCGGCGCTCAAGACCCAGGGCGCGCCAACAAAAAACGCGGCGTCAAAAATAAGCGCTGCCGGCGCGCCCAGCATGACAGCCGCACAGCCAATTGTTTTCCCTGCAAACGGCAATGGCGAAATGGTGACGACAGGTAATCCAAAATACGATGAGCTTATCGCGCAATCAGCAGCACGCAACGGCGTTGATCCTAACCTTGTCGTTGCGGTTATGAAGCAGGAATCGGGCTTTAATCCAAGGCCACGATCATACAAGGGCGCATCCGGACTGATGCAACTGATGCCGACAACAGCAGTACGTTTTGGAGTAACAAACATCTTCGATGCCGCCCAGAATATCGAAGGAGGAACACGATACTTGCGGTTCCTTCTCGATCAGTTCAATGGCGATGTCAACCTCGTGCTTGCCGGTTACAACGCCGGGGAAAACGCAGTTGTTAATTCAGGCTATCGAATACCGCGGTACAGAGAAACTCAGAATTACGTTCGCAGCATCACTGCGCGTTACGATGCAAACAAGAGCCGGACAAGCGGCATCAAACGACATGTCCCACCGGTTGCTCCCAAACCGGAGGCATTTGCGGAAGGAAGACTCTCGAACAACTACTGAGCAATCGAATGATCTCTTTTGTAGTCCCAGCCTATAACGAAGAGGCATTGATTGGCCGAACCCTCGATGCAATAAACCGTACCGGCCAAAATCTCTGCGAACCTTACGAAATCGTCGTGGTCGACGATGCATCCACTGACCGGACGGCGATGATTGCGGAATGGCACGGTGCGCGGACTGTTTACGTAAACTTAAGACAAATTGCCGCGACTCGAAACGCCGGTGCGCGAGAAGCACGCGGCGACAAACTCATATTCGTCGATGCGGATACGGTAGTCACCAATGAAGTCGTCCGCGCCGCGGTCGACGCGATGACCCTGGGTGCAGTGGGCGGAGGTTGTGCGGTTACATTCGATGGCAGGATTCCGCGGTATGCTCAAATTATTCATCCATTTTTGACCAAGGCATTTCGCGCTACTGGTCTCGCCTGCGGTTGCTTCTTGTTTTGTAAACGACAGGCATTCGATGCGGTAGATGGATTCGATGAAACGCTGTTTGCTTCCGAAGAAATTGCGATGAGTCGTGCGCTAAAGCGAGAGGGCCGATTCGTTGTTCTTCAGGAATCTGTCATTTCTTCGGGAAGAAAATTGCGGATGTACTCAGGACGAGATGTGTTGCGACTGTTCGGAAGTATTTTGCTCGCCGGACCAAAGGCGCTAAAGAGCCGAGATGCGCTGGAAGTCTGGTATGGCGGGCGACGTGAAGATCCGGAGCTGACTGCCGACTAGCCAGGCTTCGACATCTTTAACTTACTGCGCCGCCATTTTCGTTGTATACTGCGCCATCGCTGCCATCTTTCCGGCAGCAAGCCCCTGTAAAGCTCCCTTCTAAGGTCGATCATGCAGTATTCGAGACGGTACAAAGTCATAGTCAGTGGAGTTGTCTTTGCACTGGTTTTCTGTCTCACCGTTCGACCAGTCCTCAACGCCGCTGATCCCGAGTCTAATGCTTCACGAACGCCTGGTTCGCTCGCCGAAAGACTTTTTAGATTTTCCACTGACCTTGGACGTGCTTTGCATGAGCGACCCCTTGAGGAACGTTCTGCATCTGACTACCGCCGAGCGCTGGACGCCTATAGCCAGGTTATTCGCTTGAACACCGATAACTATTTTTCCGCCGAGTCATTGGCTCGCAGAGCCGAGCTGCTCAGGGAGATGGCGGATGTCACCGGGGATTCGGCGCAGTACAAAGAAGCAATCGAGGCCTACCGGAGTGTGATAACCGAACATCCTCACAGCTCCTTCGTCGGTGAGGCATTAATCGGGATCGCTCAAATCTATGAAGAGAACCTCCAGGATCTGGATGGTGCCGCTGAGGCCTACAGGGAATTGGTCTCGCATTTTCCCAATTCAGTGATGGCTCGAGAAGCTCGTGCGGTGCTAGCGCGCTTTGAAGCGCAGCTAAAACACCGGCCGATTGATGTGTTGACGAGGGGCAACGTTGGGCCAGCAACAGGAACACCGGTACTTACCAACGTCCGAAGCTTCAGCGGTCCCGACTACGCTCGTGTTGTGATAGACCTGTCAGACCAGGCTCGCTATTCGGAACATCGCGACGGCAATCGGCTCAGCATTGAGCTGAGTGGCGTGGCAGTTTCTTCCTCGCTGATCGGCCGGCGTTTCATTGTTGGTGAGGGGAATTTGCTCAAGCGGATCGTGGTGAGCGACGGTGGCGCGGTTTCGCAAAGCTCGGCTCAACGGTCAGTGGATATCGACATAGACGTCGGATCTCTTTCAGCCTACTCTGCATTTCGTCTTTCAGATCCGCAGCGAATTGTTATTGATCTGCATGCCGCCGGAGCAGTTGCGAAAACTGTTTATCGCGAGAGTCAGCCTGGCGCCGCTCACGGTGGTTCATCGGTTGCGGGAGTCTCAACGAGAGTTGCGACGTCCGAAGCTCAACCTCGAACGAGGGAAATGACAGCTTCTGAAAAGAATTCTCTGAAGTCGCTGCCAGAAATCGGCGATCCGATCGTGCCGCTTGGTCAAGGCACTTCAGCCAGTGCAGCAGCTGCAGCCACAGATGCATTGGCTACTAAGGTCGACGCAAAAGCCGCACAGTCACCGATCAAACGCATCGTAATCGACCCGGGTCACGGCGGCCACGACACTGGGACAATAAGCCCGGGAGGACTGCGAGAAAAAGATCTGGTGCTGGATGTTGGACGTCGCCTGAAGGCTTATATCAAGAACAATTATCCAGACGTTGAAGTAATAATGACGCGCGACACCGACCGGTTCGTCGCGCTCGAAGAAAGAACCGCCATAGCAAATTCGCGACGCGCCGATCTTTTTATTTCGGTTCACGCCAACGCAAGCCCTTCGCGAGTGGCATCAGGCGTTGAGACGTTCTTCTTGAGCCCGGATCGTGCACCTTCCGAGGATGTTCAGACTGCAGCCCGCGAGAACGCGCGGATTGCGGCAGAAAAGCCGGGGGAAAAAGCTGAGCCGGTGTTTGCGAGTGTCACGGTGGGCAATCGAGTCGCCGAATCAAGGGAGCTTGCGCGATACATTCAAGCAGGGCTCGTTCGTGGGATCGGTGCTCAGTCGCCGCGGACGGCGATGAATCGTGGAGTCAAACATGCTTCGTTTGTTGTGTTGCTTGGTGCGGCAATGCCGAGTGTGCTGGCTGAAGTTTCTTTTCTTTCAAATCCAAAAGATGAGGCGCTGCTGCAGACCGGTCAATTCCGTGAACGAGTAGCAGCATCATTGTTCGCTGGGCTCAACGCTTATTTGAAAAAGAACAGGGAAAAATAGAACGTTCAGCGTTCAACGTTTCCCTTTTTTGATCGTCTTCATCATCTGCGTAATCTGTGTAATCTGCGGATAAATCCCTTTTGCTTGATACGCGACGCGCGCTTCCGACAGCTTGCGGCTCACCTTCCGATGGTCTCCCTCACTTAAGCCGGATCCATCCCAGTCTATCCGCAGATGACGCAGATTATTAGGACGAGGACCAATAGCTGGGAATCAGAAACGAACGCTAAAGGCTGAACCTGAACAAGGGTTCAGGCCATGCCGCGGGCCGGAGCCACATCCTTCAAACTCACATATCCCACGATCAATCCATTCGAGTCCAACACCACCGCGCGACCGAGTCCGTTTGTCGAGAGCAACGACTGCACTTGCGAAATTGGTGCGTTCGAACTGATGAACATCGAAGTATCAACTGGGCGCATCACTTCGCGCGCCTCAAGACGAGACCACTGATCCCTCGGCACTCGTTTCAATTCCTCAAGAAGCAGCAAACCATGCAGTCTTCTCTCCAGCACAACTGGGAAACTCGTATGGTGGTTGTTGTTGAGCACCTTGCTAATAAAGTCGGTGACCTTCATGTTTGGCGGGATCTGGACGACATCGCGATTCATAATATCTTCCACGGTCCCGCGTTTGACGCGCCAAACTCCTCGGGTTCGGCCTTCAGTTGTGCCGAGCATCAGAGCGATCATGAGCCCGACGATCATCATCCATAAGCCGGTTATTCCGTAGTCGGGAACCATTATGAACGAAATGATCCCTGCCACGACCAGGGTGATCGCGATCATCAACCCGGAGCGGATTGCCATTTGTGTCGCTGCCCTGAAGTTCTTGTTATAGCGCCAGAGAAGAGCTCTTAATACTCGGCCGCCGTCGAGCGGTAAGCCGGGTAGAAGGTTGAACGCGCCGAGGAACCAGTTAACTAGACCTAAATGACGCAAGACTTGTCCGATTGCTCGGTGAGTAGTGCCCCCGACTAACGGAGGAATCGCAAGGAAGAAGATTGTACCGATTAAAAAGCTTGCGGCAGGACCAACCACTGCAATCTTGAACTCGGATGAAGGCTGAGCAGGTTGCCCGTTGAGCGACGAGAGACCGCCAAACATGTACAGGGTTATGTTACCTGTTCCCAATCCTTCGGTCCTCGCCATGGTTGCGTGTGCAAGTTCGTGCACAAGAACCGAGATGAATAACAAAACCGTGGTCAGGAATCCGAGCGCCCAGTACTGAATCGTCGTCAATCCGGGAGCTTCGCGGGGCAACAGACCGGACGCTATAGCCCAAGCATAAAAGGGGAATACTGGTAGCCAGCTGTAGTGAGCGTAAATGGGGATGCCAAAAACGCGCCCGAGATAAAACGGTTTCGGGTTCAAAGTCATGATTATGACGATATGCTGCGGGAAAAAGTCTACCAAGGATAGGGGATGGGGGATAGGGGATGGGAGATGGGGATTAGGGGATGGGGGCTGGGACTTGGGGTTAGGAGGGTTCAGCGTTTAGCGTTTAGAGTTCGGAGTTCCGGCTTCAGCTAATTCCTGTCGATGAACCCTAAACGCTGAACCCTAAACCCTAAACGCTGAACGCCCCCAACCGCCAACCCCCACCACCCCACCCCCAACCCCTATCCTTACTGTTTCCCGTTCATCCGTCATACCTTATAATCAACCCTCGTTCATCGGGGTCTATATGGAGCTTATTATCGTACGTCACGGAATTGCGGAGCCGCTCGGCAAAAAAAACGAGTTCTCCGACGAGAAACGCCTCCTTACGGCTGAGGGCCGCAATCGACTGCGCGAGATCGCGAAGGGATTGGTGAAACTGGGCGTCGAGGTGGACTCGATTTTATGTAGCCCGCTCGCGCGCGCGGTCGAAACAGCCGAAATCGTCGCCTCCGGCGTCGGTTTCAACAAAAAAGACATCACCTCGACAGAGAATCTCTCGCCAGGCGCCTCCTACGATGAGTTGTTTGCCGAAATAAAGAGCCGCCCGGGCGCTGAAACTGTTGTCCTGGTCGGACATCAACCCGATCTTGGAATCCTGGTCTCGAAAGTAACTCATGGCATCGGCAACGCAGCATCGATCCAGTTAAAAAAGGGCAGTATTTGCGCTATCAATGTGCTTGAAACGGTCCCCACACTTCGCGGCGAATTGATGTGGCTGTTGAGCCCGCGCCAGCTCCGTCTGATTGCGAAGACATAAATCTTCGCGCCTTGGCGGCTTTGCGTTTATAGCTGACACTAAAGTTGTTGAATTTGAAATGACGCTTTAAACGCAAAGCCGCCAAGTCGCAGAAGCGCAAAGGCCAGGGAAATCGATAAGATGTACGCACTAGCGGCAATCGCAGGCCTTGTCGGGGGAATCATTGTTTGGTTGCTTGCCTCGCATTGGATTGCATCTTCAATCACGTGGGTCGAAGATCACCGGCCCGAGCTGGTCGGCTCAATGCGATTGCGAGTTGGTGAAGCAATAGCTTGCGGAGCTCTTTTTCTTGGGTGTCTGGGAATTGCATTCTGGTTGATGAGGTGGCTCCTGACACAAGTTCGCTTGCAATAGACGCCGTTATCAATTGTGCATCGATCACACCACGCCTTTTTTTCGAAGCGAATCGATTTCACTCTCAGAGAAACCTAATTCCCCCAGCACTTCCGATGTGTGTTGACCAAGCGTTGGCGGAGCGAGTCGATAGCTTGCCGGCGTAGCAGAAAGGCCGACCGGATTGCCCATCGACTTTACGGGTCCGAGCAACGGATGCTCCAGCTCCACAATAAAGTTCCGAGCCGTATGCTGTGGATGAACAAGGGTTTCAGCGATTGTATTTATTGGTCCGCTGGGGATTGCAGTATCCTTAAGCTTCTCCAGCCAGTGATCGGCACGCTCGGTGCTGAATAGCTTATCAAGAATTGGTATAAGTTGGGCTCGGTTCCTGGTCCGTTCGACGTTAGAAACAAAACGCGGATCATTCTTAAAATCCGCCAGACCGAGAGCGTCGCAAAAGGCTTGCCATTGTTTCTCGGTGCCAACCGCGAGAATGATGTATTTGTCTTTCGCTTTGAAAACTTGATACGGAACAATGTTAGGATGTGCGTTACCGAGTTGCCGCGGTTGTTCCTGTGCGTTCATGAGTGCGGATGCCAGCGTAGTCAACCACGCGGATTGGCTTTCCATTAAAGACATATCGATGAACTGACCCTGTCCGGTCTTTTCTCGGACCAGTAACGCTGAGAGGATTCCAATAGTCGCATACATACCGGTGGAGATATCGGCGATCGGGATAGGGTAGCGCATCGGTTCATCGCCCGGATCGCCGGTGATGCTCATCATGCCGGCTTCCCCCTGAACTACCAGGTCGTAGCCAGGCCGTTCGGCGAATGGGCCGCTATCTCCATAGCCGGTGATTAGGCAATAGATCAATCCAGGATTCAGAGTTTGTAAGGTTCGATAATCGATGCCGGCGCGCTTCCTGGAAGATTCCCTGGGTATGTTGCACACGAACACATCGGCGGTCGACAGCAGTTTATGTAAGATTTCCTGGCCCGATGCGGACTTAATGTCCAGGGTGAGGCTACGCTTGTTTCGGTTGATGCTGAGAAAGTATGTGCTTT
>Ga0126384_10000686_pt1 | contig 19326 bp, 20 predicted proteins | sample PanSoiMetPlot_36_FD_92543 | JGI IMG/M metagenome (GOLD analysis project Ga0126384, IMG submission 92543) | Tropical forest soil microbial communities from Panama - MetaG Plot_36 | ecosystem: Environmental > Terrestrial > Soil > Tropical forest > Bulk soil | place: Panama | collected 2016-02-17 | reverse complement strand
GGCGCCGGCCGCCTCCGCCATCGCCACCACGCCGAGGTGATTGCTGGAGACGATTTGCGATGCTGCCGGCGTCTCGCCGGGCGCCACCAATTCGTCGCCGGTCGACAGCACCTTGAGGCGCGGGCGGCGGCGTACGCTTACCTGCCCATAGCCCATGGCGGCCGCCAGCGATACTTCGCGTGGGCCGAGGCGCCGGCCGCTGCCGAGCAAGGCGGCGCCGGCGGTGAAGTCGAAACCGCGGTGGCGAATGTTACTGCGATCGATGTCACCAGTACGGATCGTCAGCTTACTGCCGATGCGTTCCACGTCCTCTTGGATGACGACGATGTCGGCTCCGGAGGGAACGGGAGCACCGGTCAAGATGCGAACCGCTTGCCCCGGACCCACCCGGCCGGAGAACGGGTGTCCGGCCGCGGCCTCGCCCACGACCTCGAGCGTCGCTGGCAGCTCACCGAGGTCGGCCACGCGCAACGCATAGCCGTCCATGGCGGAAGCATCGAACGGCGGCTGCGTCAGGCGCGCGCTCAGCGGCTGCGCCAGGACGCGTCCGTGCGCGGCTTCAATCTCGACCACCTCGGCCGGCGTCGGCGCGACGCCATCCAAAATCCTGCTGAGGGCCTCGGCAACGGACAGTAGCGACATGGCTCAAGGGTTACTCCCGCGCTCGGCACGAAAACTGCCGGAGCGTCCACCATGCTTCTCCAGAAGACGAATGCCCGACACGGTCATGGTCTTATCGGCGGCCTTGAGCATGTCGTAGATCGTCAGCGCGGCGATACTGACCGCGGTCAAGGCCTCCATCTCGACGCCCGTCTGGCCCTGCACTTTGACCTCGGCAGTAACGTGCACGCCGCACGGCTCGCGCTTCAGTTCACACTCAACGCCAGCGCTGGTGATGGCCAGCGGATGGCACAGGGGAATGAGCTCGTGCGTCTTCTTGGCCGCCATGATGCCGGCGATCCGCGCGGCAGCGAGCACATCGCCTTTTTTGGCGCCGCCGGTTTCCACCAGGGCCAATGTGGCGGGAGCCATGCTCACGAACGCTTCGGCGAGCGCCGAGCGCTGGGTTACGCTCTTGCTCGAGACGTCGACCATGTGTGCTTCGCCGTGTTGGTTGAGATGCGAAAGCCGCGTCATGGCTGTATGCCCCGGTTGCCCTCTCTGGTCAGGCCGTTGTTCATAGCCTGAGGACTTGGTGCGCGATACCCGGTCCACGGCCGCGCCGTTCGTCGCGACCCAGGCCGCCGCCATCGCGGCCGCGCCGAGCCGCCGCATCGGCGCGCGCGAGCCGATGCCCCGGCCTCGATCGCCGCCATCATGGCCGGCCCAGGAGCGCGCGCGTCGCGGCAGCGACGTCGTGCTCGCGCATCAAGCTTTCGCCGACCAGAAAGGCGTGCACCCCGGCTTTGGCCAACAGCGCCAGATCGGCCGGCGCGGCAATCCCACTCTCGGCCACGACGATGCGATTGTCGGGGATGCCCGGGGCCAGCCTCAGCGTCGTCTCGAGCGTCGTCTTGAAGGTCTTCAGGTCGCGATTGTTGATGCCGATTAGCCGGCAGTCGAGCCGCAGCGCGCGGTCAAGCTCGTGCGCATCGTGTACCTCGGCGATCGCGTCCATATTCCAGGCCTTGGCGTAGGCACAAAGGGTGCCGGCGACGACGTCGTCGACGGCGGCCATGATGATCAATATGCAATCGGCACCCAGCGCCCGCGCCTCGGCGACTTGATAGCGGTCGACCATGAAATCCTTGCGCAGCACCGGCAGGGTACTTGCCGCCCGCGCCTGTCTGAGGTGCTCCGGCGCACCCTGAAACGAGGGCGTGTCGGTCAGGACGGAAAGACAGGCGGCACCCCCCGCAGCGTAGGCCTGCGCCAAGGCCGGAGGATCGAATTCGGGTCGAATGAGGCCCTTCGACGGGCTCGCCTTCTTGATTTCCCCGATCAGGGCAAAACTACCGCTGTGGATCTTTTGCTCGAGGGCCTCGGCAAAGCGCCGCACCGGTGGGGCCGCGTGCGCGGCCACCTCAAGGTCATGGAAGGGTCGCGCCGCCTCGGCAGCGGCGATCTCCGCACGCTTATAGCCAATGATGTGGGTGAGGATGTCGGTCATCGGCAAACCATACGCTCCGCGCTCGGGAACGGCTACTGCCACCAAGCCTTGCTAAAGGAAAACGCTGGCCCGATTCAAGCCGATCGGGCGGCGCCGATCGCCGCGGCCGAGGTGTGGCCTAGCCCGAATGCCATGGCCCTTGCCCAGCCGGGGCGGCGCGACGCTTCCGAAGCCAAGGCGCAACCGGCAGTGCTCGCGTGTGCCGTTTGCCCCAAGCCAAGCCGCACCACAGCCACCGCCGCCGGTTGGTCGGGTTGCCGATCGCGCGGCCTCGAACGAGCGATGCGTCATGACGCGTTGTCGCTGCTGGCGCAGGCGGCTAACCTGCGTGGCCAAGGGACCCGTCAATGCTACGCATGGCCAGGTCCGCCGGCAGTCCGGCGGGGGGCAATTTCAAGAACCTTAAAGCACCCACCAACATGGCCAATGCAATGCCCCTGCCAACGCCCGCGCCAGGCTGCCCGGTGGGGCCGCCCGTCCTCGCCGCGCAGTGCGGCGGCGCCAGGGCGCCGGCATCGGGGGCCGCCTAGATGCTCGCGCCGGACGTCTTGGCCCTGGTCGCGGTGGCGGTCGTCGCCACCTCGTTCATCTCCGGTATGTTCGGCATGGCCGGCGGCATGCTCTTGCTCGGGCTGCTCTTGGTTTTCATGGATGTGGCACCGGCGATGGTGCTGTTCGGCATCATCCAGATGGCGGCCAACGGCTGGCGCGCGGTGCTTTGGCACCGCCACGTCGCCTGGAGCATCGTTTGGCGCTTCCTGGTGGGATCGACAGCGATGTTCTTGCTCATGCGCACGATCGCGATCCTGCCGAGCAAGGCCGCGCTCTACCTCGGTCTCGGCCTCATTCCGTTTGCGGCCTACGCGCTGCCGCGGCGATGGACCCCGGACATCACGCGGCCCGGCGCGCCCTACCTGTGCGGCGCCTTTATCATCGTGCTGCAGCTTCTGGCCGGGGCTGCCGGGCACGTCCTCGACATTTTTTTCCAGAAGAGCGCGCTCGATCGGCGCACCATCGTCGGCACCAAGGCAGTCACCCAGGTGATGGGCCACGTCTATCGCATCGCCTACTTTGGCTCGTTCGAGGTCGCCTTCGACACCCGAATTCCGGTCTGGGAGTACCTCGGTGCCATCGTATTGGCGTTTGCCGGTACCTCGCTTGCCGGTCTCGTCCTCGTGCGCATGACCGAAACCGGCTTCCGGCTCTGGAGCCGACGGCTGACCATCGGCGTCGCGCTCAGCTATCTGCTGCGCGGACTATGGCTGGTTGCGGCGCCGTGATGCCGCGCGGGTGCCGGGCCGTCATTGGCCCGGCAAGCCTCGGCGGTGTAAGGACCGACAGCGCTAGCGGCCGCCGCCCGAGTTCAGCGAAACGAAGTGGTGGCCGACATCGACGTGGATGTGGCTCATGCCGCGATAGGTCATAGTGCCGCCGGACTTGTGATTGGCGATCAGCCAACCTACCACCGCCGCCTTGCGGCTGCCGGCATTAAAGTCGATGGCCTCGCCGGAGGCATGCTTGGAGCGCCGGCCGGTGCCGGCAATTACCGCGCCGGGGCGGCAGGTGGAGATGATTTGCATCTTGCCGAACTTGGTTTCAATGCGTTCGAGCAAGGCACGGGCCGCGACCGTGAGGCAGCCACGTGAGGTGCTGGCACCGGTGCCGTGGTGACGGTGATGTCCGCCGTGTTCGCGCGCCAGGCTGCGGCGATGCGGGACCTCAGCTTCCTCACCATCGGTGCGGTCGACGTAGGCGACGCGCTGGCGCCGCGGCCGCCCTGCTTGACCATCGCCATCGTCAGCCCGCCACGTATTATGGTTGAAATCGTAGCTGTGCGAGTTGGCTGCGGTCGTGATGAGGCCGAGCGATAACGCAAGCGCTGCGCGAAGACGCCACTTGTGCATGGTAACTCCTGACTTTGCGTTGTGACTTGAGGTCGCCGTAGCCCGCACATAGAAAGGCGGTGCCGCGGCAGTTCGGCTGCGAGCGCTAGCTGTCCCCGTGGTGCCGGGCGCATAAGTTGCGCCGACCGGCCGAAACTCCCTCACCCCTACTTTGTCCCCTCCGTTGTCTTGCGTTGGTCGCCGCTGACACGGCGAGCAACAGAAGCGTCACCTCCCGACGGCAGCAGCGTTGGCCACCGCCTATGGCGACAATGCGGCGCCATTTTTAAGCTGCACCAAGTCATTCCCGCACCGCGTGCAGAAGGCTTCTCAACGCCCGCGAATCCGATCTCAGGGGTGTATCGCCTGACGCCTGCCCGATCGGCGTGTACTCTCGCGGGCTTCGGTCAGCATCGAGGGACGACAATGCAGCTTGCGCCAATGCGTTACGTAAAAATCGACGGCACCGCCGTCGGCGTCACCGTCAGGTCGGCGACCGAGGCGAAGGCCGCCTTGAAGGAGCTGCGGCACAAGAAGCGGGAGATCAGATTTCTGCGTAGCGCGCTGTTGCGGCGACAAAAAGCCGCGCGCCCTGATCAAACCAAGCGCAAGCGGTCGGCGTCGCTCCGAGTACGGCTTTTTCGTGGCTTGGGCAGGCTCCTTGCCAGCCTGCTCGATCTCGCCACCGTCAGCCGCAGCGAACGCAAGCAGCGCAGCCCCGCCGAAATCGAGCGTGAGCTGCAGTGGGCGGATGAAGTGCTGCACAACATTGAGGGCTGCATCTTGCAGCTTGAGGGCAAGCTCCTGACGCTCACCTGACGGACGGCGACGGCATCGGTGATGCCGCACGGGCCGCGGCCTCGGGCGATGGTTGCTCGCGGGATCCTCGCCGTCGCCGCCTTGTCCGCGATCACGGCGCTCGGCGGCCGGCGACCACGGTGGGTTCGGTCTGGGCTTGCGAGCCTCAGTGGAGCGGTGCGGCCTGGCGCCGCGCGATCTGTGCCCGCAGGGGTGGCGCAGCTCGGCCAAGCAACCGCGGCGGGGTTTCCGCCTAGTCTGATGGCAACACGATCAGATGATTGGCAAAGGCCGCAGGATCGTGGCTGCCGGGCGGGAAGTGGCGAGCCAGCTCCTGGCCGACCGCGGCAATGGCCTGCACAAAGCCATCGACCGCCTCCCCCTCGCCAATCGACCTGGTGAGCGCATCGACGATGCTCTGCCAGGTGCCGTCTGCAACCTTCTGGTTGATGCCGGCATCGGCGATAATCTCGGCAAAGCGCTCGGCCACGGAAACGAAGATCAGCACACCGGTGCGGTTCGGCGTGGTGTGCAGGTTTTGCGCCAAGAATTGCTCGACGGCACGGCGATGGGCGCGTTGCCGCTTGATGGCACCAGGTACCAGCGCCAGCCGCAGCGGCCGATACATCAACATCACGACCAGCAGCGCGAACACGACGAGTTGCAGACCGTAGATGTGCTGGATCGGCCACCAAGTGAAGAAGATGAAGGGAAACGGCACCGCCAGTGCAACGATCGCCGCCCACATGAACGGGACGTAGGCGTAACTCGCGCTCTCGCCGGCGATCACGGCGACGATCTCGCCGGAGGTTTGCCGCTCGGCTTGGGTGATGGCCTCGGCGACCCGTTGTCGCTCCATTTCGCTGACGATCGTCATGACGCCATCCGTTGCGCGCCCATCCCTACCAGCCTCCCGATGCACCGCCGCCGCCGAACGAGCCGCCGCCGCCGGAAAAACCACCGCCCCCCGATCCGCCCCAGCTGCCCGAGCCGCCGCCCCAGGAGCCGGGGATGATGACCGGTGTGCCGTAGCGCCGATCGCGCGTCGCGTAGCGCCGATCGCGTTGGTCGAGGCGGGCGGGATGCGCGGTTCGGCGCGCGTCCATTTGAACCATCAGGAACGCCAGCACAATAAACAGTAGCAGCATGATCAGCGCCGGCGACAGCCCGGGGCCACCGTCGCGCTTTGCTGCCGACCGGGCCCGGGCTTTCACGGCTTCGGCATCGCCCAGCAGCACGTCACGGATGTCGTGCACGCCGGCCTTGATCCCGGCGCTGAAGTCGCCGCGCCGGAAGGCCGGCAGAATCGCATTCTCGATGATCAGTCTGCTCATCGCATCGGTGAGCTCCGGCTCGAGGCCGCGTCCGACCTCGATCCGCACCTTGCGCTGGTTCGGCGCCACGATCAGGATGACGCCATTGTCCTTGCCCTGTTGCCCGATCTGCCAGGTGCGACCGAGGCGATAGCCGAAGTCCTCGATCTCGTAGCCTTGCAGCGACGGCGCCGTGTAGATCACGAGCTGATCGCTCGATCGCTCTTCGAGCGCCTTCAAGTCGGCTTCGAGCGCGCGGCGATCCTCGCCGGACAGCAGATTGGCGTCATCGACGATGCGGCCGGTGAGGGGCGGGAACTTTGGCTCGGCGCCGGCCGGAGCGGTGAGGAGCAGGGCGACCAGCAGCACCAGCAGGGCGGCGGAAAAGGATCGCATCAGGGTTGCCCGCAACTGCTCACCCGCCAGCCAATCGAGGGTGGCGCACGGTCGGCGCCGGGCGGTGCCGAATGCCGCCGGTGCGGCGCCCACCGCGGCAATGGCATCGGCAGCCTGAGCGCTCGCCTCACGCCCACCCGCGTCGTTGTTGGCCAAAGACAACCGGAGCGCGCCTGCCATGCCATGCTCTCGCGCACTTAACTTACGTGACGGCCGATCTAACGCCGGAAGCGCTGCTCCGGGATCGGCTACTTCTTGGTGCCAAAGTCGACGCGCGGCGTCGTTTGTTCTTGCGGCGTGATGTCGAAGGTGGCCATCGGCTGCGCCGAGGAGTAGAGCACCGAGCGCCAGATTCGGCCCGGGAAGGTGGTGAGCTCGGTATTGAAGACGCGCACGGCGTCGATGTAGTCACGCCGGGCGATGGCAATGCGATTTTCCGTTCCCTCAAGTTGCGACTGCAGCGCCAGGAAGTTCTGCCCTGATTTGATATCGGGATAGCGCTCGACCACGGCGAGCAGGCGGCCGAGGGCGCCGCTGAGCTGGTTCTGGGCGTCCTGAAATCGCTGCATCGCTTCGGGGTTGCTGACAACGTCGGGCGGCAGTTGCACCTGTGCCTGTGTCGCCTTGGCGCGCGCCTCGACCACCGAGGTCAGCACCTGCTGCTCCTGGGCGGCAAAGCCCTTCACCGTCTCGACCAGGTTGGGGACCAGGTCGGCGCGGCGCTTGTACTGGCTCAAGACCTCCGACCATTTGGCTTTGGCGTTCTGCTCAAAGGTCGGGATATTGTTGATGCCGCAGCCCGCCAACGTGGCGCTAACGAGCAGGACGGCAACGAGCTTGGACAGGCGGCTGAGGTGTGGGCGCAGCATCAGCTTCTCCCTCTTGGGCGTCGACAGGCCCGAGGCAGGGCCCCATTTGACCCAACCAAAATGGTGGTTGATTGCCGTCCGCACCAGAGGGAGGCACGCTAGCAGCCAATGATTATTACCTGGGCAGCTGGCCGCCGTTTGCCAGGCTGGTCAACATAAGACGTATACGGCCGCCACCGCCGACTAGCCGGGCAGAGGGTAGCTGGCGAATTGGGCGCGCAAATCCTTCTTGGAAATTTTGCCGGTTGCCGTCATCGGCAAGGCCTCGACAAACACCACATCGTCCGGCATCTGCCAGGGTGCGATCTTGGCGCTCAGGGCGTCGAGGATTTGCGCCTTGGTCGGCTCGGCGCCCGGTGCCTTTACCGCCACCAGCAGCGGTCGTTCGTTCCATTTCGGGTGCGGCACGCCGATGACCGCGCAATTGGCGATGCCTTTGACGGCGGCCAGCGCGGCATTCTCCACGTCGATGGAACTGATCCATTCGCCGCCGGACTTGACCAGGTCCTTGGTGCGATCGACGATCAGCAACCAGCCGTCGGGGGTCAGCTTGGCAACGTCACCGGTGCCGAACCAGCCCTCGCCGTCGATCTGCCGGGCGGACGCCTCCGGGTTGTTGAAATAGCCGGAGACGACGGTGGCGCCGCGAACGAACAATTCGCCCGAGGTCTCGCCATCGGGCGGCGCGCGGTTGCCCTTGTCGTCGATCACCTTGAGATCGACGCCAAACATGCGACGACCTTGCCTGGCGCTAAAGGCGGCGCGCTCTTTCGGCGGTTTGGCCCGCTCGGCGGGACGCAACACGGTGATGGTGCCGACCGGGCTCATCTCGGTCATGCCCCAGCCGTGCGTCACGTCGATGCCCCAGTCGCTGAAGGTGTCGATCATGGCCGCCGGTACCGCCGAGCCGCCGCTCAGGATTTGCACCAAGTGCCTGGGTTTGCGGCCGCGTTTGTTAAATTCCTCGAGCAGGCCAAGCCAGACCGTCGGCACACCCCAGCCTGCTTCCACAGCCTCGTTGTCCATGAGCTCGAACAAGGTTGGGCCGTCGAGCTTTGCGCCCGGTAGGATCAACGGACAGCCGGTAAGCGGCGTGACGTAGGGCAGGCTCCAGGCGTTGGCGTGGAACAGCGGTACCACCGGCAGGATGGTGCGGTTGTGCGCGAACAGATCGGGCCGCGTGGCAATGAGAAAGAAGGTGTGCAACAGCATCGAGCGGTTGGAATAGAGCACACCCTTGGGCTCGCCGGTGGTGCCCGACGTGTAGCACAGCGCACAGGCGGCATGCTCGTCGAACTCCGGCCAGCTGAAGTCGGCTACCGTCGCCGCCAGCAACTCCTCGTAGCACAGCAAAGGCGCCAATGTCGGGTTTGCCGGCATGTGCGCGCGGTCGGTCATCAACACGTAGCTTGTGATGGTCTTGCAGGCCGGGGCCAGCTTCTCCACCAGCGGTTGGAAGGTAAGGTCGAAGAACAGCACGCTGTCCGCCGCGTGATTGGCGATATAGGCGATCTGATCGGGAAACAGCCGCGGGTTGATGGTGTGGCAAACGGCGCCAATCCCGGCGATGGCAAAATAGAGTTCGAAATGGCGGTAGCCGTTCCAGGCCAGGGTGGCGACGCGGTCGCCCGGCTTGACCCCCAGCGCCAGCAGCGCGTTGGCCAGCCGCCCGATGCGCGCGCGCGCCTGGGCGTAGCCGTAGCGGTGGAGGCCACCCTCGATGGTCTGCGACACCACCTCGACGTCCGGGAACACGTCGGCTGCGTAGTCGATCACGCTCGAGACCAGCAGCGGCCGGTCCATCATCAATCCGCGCAGCATGGCTGTTCCTCCCTGGCATGCTTGGTGCCGGAAGAGTAACCTCGGCCTGAGCCCCGCGCCAAGCCGGGGTCGGCAACCCAGCCAATGCCGGCAGAGCCATGCCAAACATCATGCCAGACATAGAGCCATGCCAAACATAAGGAGAGCGCACCGTGGCCATCGTTGAGACCGAGACCGAGGGCGAGATCGCGGTCATTCGCATGCACAACCCGCCGGTCAATGCGCTTGGGCACGCGCTGCGCGTCGCCTTGGCCGAGGCCTTGGCCGCCGCCAACGCCGATCCCGGCATCAGGGCGATCGTGCTGACGGGCACCGGCAAGTTCTTCTCGGCTGGCGCCGACATCAGCGAGTTCAAGGCGGAAATGAAGGAGCCGTTTCTGCCGCAGCTGATCGATACCTTGGAAGCCGGCAGCAAGCCCGTGGTCGCCGCCGTCAATGGCACCGCCCTGGGCGGCGGGCTGGAGCTGGCGCTTGGGTGCCACTATCGCGTCGCCAGGCGCGACGTGCGGCAGCTTGGTCTGCCCGAGATCAAGCTCGGCATCATTCCCGGCGCCGGCGGCACCCAGCGGTTGCCGCGCGCCATCGGCGTCGAGCCGGCGCTGCAGCTGATCACCAGCGGCAATTTTATCGACGCCGAAAAGGCCGCTGCGGCCGGCCTGATCGACAAGCTGATCGACACCGAGCTAATGCCGGCTGCCATTGCCTTCGCCAAACAGCAGGCCGGCAAGCCGCCCCGCCGGATCGGCGAGATCAAGATCGACAAGGCGGCGCTGCCGGCGGATCTGTTCGACAAAGCGCGCGCGGCGCTCGGCCGGCACCCCAGCGGACCGCTGGCTCCCAAGATCGCCATCGACGCCGTCAAAGCCGCAACCGAGTCCGACATCGTCCAGGGCAGCGCGCGTGAGCGCGCGCTGTTTCGCGAGGTCGCGGCCAGCCCCTACGCGCGCGCCCTGCAATATGCCTTCTTTGCCGAACGCCAGGCTGCCAACCTGCCGGGCATCGGTGCCAATACCAAGCTGCGCGAGGTCGAAACCATTGGCGTGCTTGGCGCCGGTACCATGGGCACCGGCATCACCCTGGCCTTCCTCAACGCCGGCTTTCCGGTGACGATCGTCGAGACCACGCGGGACGCGCTCGACAAGGGTGTGGCGCGCATCAAGGATACGCTGTCGGCCAACGCCAAGCGCGGGCGCATCACCGCGGCGCAGGCGGCCGACCGCTTTGCCAAGCTGACGCCGTCGCTCGATATGGTCGATCTCGGCAAGGCCGACCTCATCATCGAGGCGGTGTTCGAAAACATGGCGCTCAAAAAGGAGGTGTTCGGCAAGCTCGACCGCATTGCCAAATCGGGTGCCATCATCGCCACCAACACCTCGACCTTGGACGTGGACGAAATCGCCGCCCAGACCAAGCGGCCGCAGGACGTGGTTGGCTTACATTTCTTCTCCCCCGCCAACATCATGCGCCTGCTCGAGATCGTGCGCGCCGACAAGACCGCGAGCGACGTTATGGCCACCGCCATGGCGATCGCCAAGCGGATCGGCAAGGTGGGCGTGCAGGCGGGTGTCTGCGACGGTTTCGTCGGCAATCGGATGCTGGCGGCCTACGGCGGGGAAGTGCAGGCCATGAACCTCGAGGGTGCCATGCCGCAGGAGATTGACGGCGCACTCGAAGGCTGGGGGATGGCGATGGGCCCGCTTGCCGTCAGCGACCTTGCCGGCCTCGATGTCGGCTATCGCATCCGCAAGGAGCGCAAACTGACCGGCGAGGCCGCCCAGAATGCGCGCATCCCGGACAAGATCGTCGAGATGGGTCGTCATGGGCAAAAGACCGGCGCCGGCTACTATCGATACGACGAGAACCGCAAGCGCCTGGTCGACCCCGAGATCGAGGCCCTGATCCGGGCCGAGGCCGAGGCCTTGCAGATCAAGCAGCGGCATATTCCCGCCGACGAGATCGTCGAGCGCAGCCTGTTGCGGCTTGCCAACGAAGGCGCCAAGATCCTGGAAGAGGGTATCGCGCTCAGGGCCAGCGACATCGACACCATGTACCTCAACGGCTACGGTTTCCCGGCCTGGCGCGGCGGGCCGATGTGGCAGGTCGACAACGTGATCGGCATGAAGCAGGCGGCCGAGCGCATCAAGGCCTACGAGGCAAAGTATGGAGCGCGCTGGAAAATCGCGCCATTGATCGAAAAGTTGGCGGCGGACGGGGCCACCTTCGCCAACCTCGATACCCGCAAAAACTAGGCTCGAGGGATGACGGGAGCACCGGTGCGGTGATTGACAAGCTCGTGGGCTCGGCTGCCGAGGCGGTGGCCGAGGTGAGGGACGGCGCCACCATCCTGGTCGGCGGGTTCGGCACCGCCGGCATGCCGATTGTGCTGATCGACGCCCTGATCGCGCAGGGGGCCAAGGACCTCACCATCGTCTCCAACAACGCCGGCAATGGCGACACCGGCCTGGCGGCGCTGTTGGCGAGCGGCCGCGTGCGAAAGGTGGTCTGTTCGTTTCCGCGGCAAACCGACTCGTGGGTGTTCGACGGCCTCTATCGCGCCGGCAAGATCGAGCTCGAGGTGGTGCCGCAAGGCAATCTTGCCGAGCGTATCCGCGCCGCCGGCGCCGGCATTGGCGCCTTTTATTGTCCGACTGGCTACGGCACGCTGTTGGCAGGAGACCGTGAGACGCGCCGCATCAACGGCCGTGACTACGTGCTGGAGTTTCCGATCCAAGCCGATGTGGCGCTGATCAAGGCCTACAAGGGCGACCGCTGGGGTAATCTCGTCTACCGCAAAACCGCGCGCAACTTCGGGCCGGTGATGGCGATGGCGGCACAAATGACCATCGCCGAGGTCAACGAGGTGGTGCCGCTCGGTGCGCTTGATCCCGAGGTGATCGTGACCCCTGGCATCTTCGTGGAGCGCCTGGTGCGCGTTGCGGCTTAGGAGAAGTGAGCATGGCGGCCAATCTCGCCAACCTGAAGCGGCTGAGCCGCAAGCAAATGGCAGCTCGCGTCGCCCGCGACATTCCCGAGGGTGCCTATGTCAACCTGGGCATCGGCCTGCCCACCCTGGTTGCCGACTTCCTGCCCAGCGGTAAGGACGTATTCCTGCATTCGGAAAATGGTTTGCTCGGTATGGGACCGGCGCCGGCCAAGGGTGCGGAGGACCTTGATCTCATCAACGCCGGCAAGCAGCCGGTGACGGCGCTGCCGGGTGCCGCGTTCTTCCACCATGCGGATTCCTTTGCCATGATGCGCGGTGGCCATCTCGACATCTGCGTGCTGGGCGCGTTCCAAGTGTCGGTGATGGGCGACCTCGCCAATTGGCACAGCGGCGAAAAGGATGCGATCCCGGCGGTGGGCGGGGCCATGGACCTGGCGATCGGCGCCAAACGCACCTTCATCATGATGGAGCATTTCACCAAAGCCGGCGATAGCAAGATCGTGCCAACCTGCACCTATCCGCTGACGGCCAAAGCCTGTGTGTCGCGCATCTACACCGATCTGGCGGTGATCGACGTGACGCGCGAGGGTCTGGTGGTGCGCGAGATGGTCGAGGCGCTGTCGCTGGGCGAGCTTGCCACCCTTACCGGCGTGGCGCTCGCCGACGGACGCAGCACGGCCGGCAGCGCCGGCTAGCGGCTCGGTCGGACGCACCGACCGCACAAACGAGCGTGCACCGGCGCTAGGCGGGCTTGAGGTTGATTGAGGCCCGCAAAGCTTGCTGTCTTAGGCCCGAGCAGCGGCCGTACGATCGGCGCTGGCGGTCTGACTGGGACAGTGACACACGTCAACGGCGGGCGTGGCGCGTCATGTGGCGGGACGACGACGCGTCCCCAGGGTGGGGACGCGCGGGCGCGTGTTGTGGCGGGCAGGATCGCCCGCAGGGGCTAGAGTCGCGGTCGACCACTGCCCTGTTGCCAGATGATGTAGGCCATCGTCACCAGCGCCGTGAGAAACATGGTGCCGAGAATGTCGGGCCGGCCGATGAAGGCGTACCAGAGCTTCACGCCCTGGATGGTGCCACCTCGCGCCATGAGCGAGCTGTTGGCGACGACGATCACAAAGAACACAGCGGCGGTCAGCGCAAGGGCGATAACGATGTCGAGAGTTTTGCGCATCATTGGCGGCATGAGGCACCCCCTGTTTGTTGAGCTCGGCCCTGCAACGAAAATGCCGCAGGCATTGCGGCATCCTCACACGTTGAGGTCGAAGCATTTTATCAACGCAACCTAATCTGATTCGGTGCGGCGAGGTTGGACGTACACGTCGTGCAGCGCCGATGCTTCCGGTCGCTGCCATCGCGGCCAAGCTCGTAAGCTGCCGGCCGGGCGCACGGCGGGTCCGAGGTCCATGCCGGCGGCCGCGCCCCGGCTCAGGCGGTGCCGCGCTCCAGGGCGGCGCGATCCCAACGGGCAATGTCGGCCGCCGCCGCGTAGGTCTCCTCAAGGAACCCCAACAGCAGGGCCTCAGGATCGCGGGCTTGCCGCATGGCGTCATAGGGCAGAATGAATTGGCCGAGGCCCGCATCGTAGCAGGCGCCGGCGCTGGTCACAGGTGTGGCGCCGTAGCCTTCCGGCTCTGGATAGGCGTAGACATAATAGGCGGCCCGACCGTAGCCGCCGTTGCCCGGCCAAAAGCCGCAACTGCTCACCTCGTGCGAATAGGCCTCGCGCATCACCCAGGCTGCCACGTTGGGCGTGGTGCCCGTTGGCGGCGGCGCCCGGCGGCCGGAAAAACGGGTCACGGCGAGATCGAAGCTGCCCCAAAAAAAGTGCACCGGGCTGGCCTTGCCGATGAAGCGCGAACGGAATTGCTTGAGCAGCCGATCCGATTGCGACAGCACCTGCCAAAACCGCCCGACCCAGACCGGATCGTAGTCGGCATTGCTGTGATCGCGTTCGAAGGGGACGGCATCGGCAATTTCGCTCGGCGTGGTCCAGATCGCAACCTTGACGTCGAGGCGCTGCAGGCAGGCCATCAGCTCGTGATAGAAGCTGGCCACCGACATCGGCACCAGTTGCAGCTGTTGTGCGGTACCGCGGCTATGGCGGATATGCAGTCGATGCTCGAGGAAATCGAAGGCGATGGTGAACGTGCTCTCGGCGTAGGGCAGAGGTGGTGTGGTCAGGCCCCGCGCCGTGGTGAGAAGGGTGACGTTCCACCAGTGATTGGTGAGCGGCGTCAGCGCCAGCTGGATCTTGCCCACCACCTGTGTCCATCGGTGCAGGGTCTCGCAGGTCTGAGCCCAAGCGGCGAGGGGAAGCTCCGGCCATCGGGGATCTTGCGCCATGTTGGTTGAGCTCCGTCTCGTGTTTCGGCGTAACGATCCCCCCAATTGCCTGCATTAGTAGGTCAGCGCGGCCTTGATGGCGTTGAGCTCGGCGGTGGCGTCGGCATAGGCCTCATAGGACTGCCCGGCGCGCCGGTACCAGTAGCGTGCATTGGCCTGGTCGCCCTCAATCTTATGCAAAACGGCGTGGATCCAGCACGAGGTGACGTCGGCCTCGTCCCGCTGCACGATCTGGTGCGAGGCCTGCCAGTCGCCGGCCAGCGCCAGTTCGACCGCCTGGATCAGGTCGCCGCGCTCGCTTGCCATTGCTCCCATCCTTTCGCCCGCAGCTGGCACGCCGGGCAGCTGCCGCAACCATAGCCCCAAGGGTGGCGCACGTCCCGCTCGCCCTTATAACAGGTGTGCGTATGCTCGATGATGAGCTCGATCAGGGCCGGCCCGCCCAGCCTCCCCGCCAAGCCCCAGGTCGCGGCCTTGTCGAGCCACATCAGCGGCGTTTCGATCTGGAAGGCGGTGTCCATGCCGAGCGAGATGGCGGCGGCCAACGCGGTCATGGTCTGGTGGCGGCAGTCCGGATAGCCCGAGTAGTCGGTTTCGCACATGCCGCCGACCAAGCTGCGGATGCCGCGACGATAGCCGAGCGCGGCGGCAAAGGTGCAAAACAAAAGGTTGCGTCCGGGCACGAAAGTGTTCGGGAGGCCGGCCGCGGTCATGGCGAACTCGGCATCCCGCGTCAGCGCCGTGTCGCTGATGGTGGCCAAGGTGGGCAGGTCAAGCACGTGGTCTTCGCCCAGCCGCTGCCGCCAATCGGCAAAACGCCGAGCCAGTTCGTCGCGGACGATGCCCCGTTGCACCATTTCGATGCCGTGGCGCTGTCCATAGGCAAAGCCGACCGTTTCCACCCGCTGGTAGCGGGCGAGGGCCCAGGCCAGGCACACCGTCGAATCCTGGCCTCCGGAAAACAACACCAACGCGCTACTGGCAAGCATGCCCGGCAGTCTCCTCCACCCTCAACCGCATTGACCGAGCAAGGCTGGCGCGATCTGCCGCTTGGCGGGCTGCATCCGACCGGGATAGAACCTCCCCCGTTGCCGCCGGTTTGCTGCAAAACTCAAGCTCGAGTTGGAACCCATCATGACCGCCATCGTCGACATCATCGGCCGTGAGATCTTAGACAGCCGCGGCAATCCGACCGTAGAGGTGGACGTGATCCTGGACGGTGGCGCCTTGGGTCGGGCCGCGGTGCCGTCCGGGGCTTCGACCGGCGCCCACGAGGCGGTCGAGCTGCGCGACGGCGATCCACGGCGCTACCAGGGCAAGGGCGTACTCAAGGCGGTGGAAGCCGTCAACGGTGAGATCTTCGATGCCGTGGGCGGCATGGACGCGGAGGACCAACGCCGCATCGATGCCGCGCTGGCGACGCTCGATGGCACTCCCGACAAAGGACGGCTCGGCGCCAATGCCATCCTGGGCGTGTCGCTAGCGGTGGCCAAGGCGGCGGCCGAGGCCCACGCCCTGCCGCTCTATCGCTATCTCGGCGGCACCAACGCCCATCTGCTGCCGGTGCCGATGATGAACATCGTCAACGGTGGCGCGCACGCCGACAACCCGATCGACATTCAGGAATTCATGATCATGCCGGTGGGTGCGGCCACCTGCGCCGATGCCATCCGTATGGGAGCCGAGGTGTTCCACACCTTGCGCAAGTCGCTCAAGGATGCCGGCCACAATACCAATGTCGGCGACGAAGGCGGCTTTGCCCCCAACCTCAGGTCGGCCGAGGAGGCGCTCGGCTTCATCAGCAAGGCGATCGAGCAAGCCGGCTACACGCCGGGCGAGGACATTGTGCTGGCGCTCGACTGCGCTGCTACCGAGTTTTTTCGCAACGGCAAGTACGCCTTGGCCGGCGAGGGCAAGAGCCTCGATAGCGGCGGTATGGTGAAATATCTTGCCGGCCTCACCGATCGCTTTCCGATCGTATCGATCGAGGACGGCATGGCCGAGGATGACTGGGAAGGCTGGAAGGCGCTGACCGATGCCATCGGCGGCAAGTGCCAGCTCGTCGGCGATGATCTGTTCGTGACCAACACCGCGCGGCTGCAACAGGGCATCGGCCGGGGTATCGGCAACTCGATCCTGGTCAAGGTCAACCAGATCGGTACCCTGACCGAGGCGCTCGAAGCCGTGCGCCTGGCCCAGGCGGCGCGCTACAGCGCGGTGATTTCGCACCGTTCGGGCGAAACCGAGGATGCCACCATCGCCGACATCACCGTCGCCACCAATGCCGGCCAGATCAAGACCGGGTCGCTGTCGCGTTCCGACCGGCTCGCCAAATATAACCAGCTCTTGCGCATCGAATTGGAGTTGGGTGATCAGGCCCGCTTTGCCGGGCGCACGGTGCTGCGGCGCTAGCTCAGCGGCAGGCGGCACTAATCCGGGTGCGCCGGCCTTGCGATCTGGCTCGCCTGCAGGGCGGCTTTACCCGCGTTTAACCAAGCTTGGGTGAAACTGGTTGGCGCCCCGGAATGGGCGCTGTCACCCCAACGGTTTCGCGTCGCCTTCATGCATGATCGGCGAAAAGCCCGGCCGCGGCAGTTCCTGGTGTCGCTTCTCTGCCTGTGCGCGTTGGCGTACTTCGCCCACCATGCCGTCAAAGGTAAACGCGGCCTCGAGGCGCGTAGCCGGCTGATCGAGCGCTCCCGAGTGCTGGAGCCCGAGATCGCCCGCCTCGAGGCCGCGCGCATGCGCCTGGAGCAGGATGTGCGGCTGCTCAATGCCCATGACCCCGATCTGGTCGAAGAGCTTGCCATCGCCGTATTGGGCTTTGCCCGCCCCGGTGACCGCATCATCGTGCCGCCGGCAGCGCCGGCGGCGGCGCACCCCAACTGACGGTCGGGGGCCGATGGCAGCCGCGCGAGTTCGGCGCACGGCTGGTCTTGCCGGGCCGTTTCTTGTACGCTCGGATCCCCGTCGTCAGTGAGGCCAACACAGCCAATGTCTCGTCCCAACGGTCAGGAGACCGTTCCCCCATTCAGCCGCGATCAGGAACTCCACGCCTATCGCGAAATGCTGCTGATCCGCCGCTTTGAAGAGAAGGCGGCGCAGCTCTACGGTATGGGGTTCATCGGCGGCTTCTGCCATCTCTACATCGGTCAGGAAGCGGTCGTGGTCGGCATGAAGATGGCGTCCAAGGACGGCGATCAAATGATCACCACCTACCGCGACCACGGTCACATGCTGGCGTGCGGCATGGATCCCAAGGGGGTCATGGCGGAGCTCACCGGCCGCGCCCACGGCTACTCGAAGGGCAAGGGCGGCTCGATGCACATGTTCTCCAAAGAGAAGCGCTTCTACGGTGGACACGGCATTGTCGGCGCCAATGTTCCGCTCGGGGTCGGCATAGCCTTTGCCAACCGCTATCGCGACGACGGCAATGTGTGCGTGACGTTCTTCGGCGACGGCGCCGCCAATCAGGGCCAGGTGTACGAAAGCTTCAACATGGCCAAGCTGTGGAAGCTGCCGGTGGTGTTCGTCATCGAGAACAACAAGTACGCCATGGGGACGTCCGTCGAGCGCTCGGCGGCCACCACCGACTTCTCCCAACGCGGCCGTTCCTTCGACATTCCCGGCGAACAGGTCGACGGCATGGATGTGCGCGCCGTGAGAGCCACTGCCGATCGGGTGCTCAAGTGGGTGCGCGATGGCAATGGCCCCTACATTCTGGAGATGCTGACCTATCGTTATCGCGGCCACTCGATGTCGGATCCCGCCAAATACCGCACGCGCGAAGAGGTGCAAAAGATGCGCGAGGATCACGATCCCATCGAGCAGGTTCGCCGCCGCATGCTCGAAAGCCGGCTGGTGAGCGAGGACGAAATGAAGAGCATCGACGCTGAGGTGCGCGCCGCGATCAATGGCGCTGCCGAGTTCGCCCAATCCGACGCCGAACCGGACGACAGTGAGCTCTGGAGCGATGTTCTGCTGTCGGCCTGAGCAAGTTGCCGGGCAGGCTTTTGAGCATGGGATTGAACGGTGAGCGCCAACCTGGACCAAGCCTCAGACCACGCCTTCACCTCAAGGTCGCCCCGCGTCGGCCGCCAGCGCGCCAACTGGCGCCAAGGATTGCGACGGTAACCCCACGATCAGCGAGAGCAGTCGGCGCGGGTCCCGCGCCCCGATCTTGAGCCAACCCGCGAGTAAGAGACCCGAGCCAGATGGCCACCGAGATTTTGATGCCGGCACTGTCGCCCACCATGGAAGAGGGTAAGCTCGCCAAGTGGCTGGTTGCCGAGGGTCAAGAGGTCAAGCCCGGCGATGTCATCGCCGAGATTGAGACCGACAAGGCGACCATGGAGGTGGAGGCGGTCGACGAGGGCAAGGTGTCAAAGTTGCTCGTCGCCGAGGGTACCGAAGGGGTGAAGGTCAACACGCCGATCGCCGTGCTCGATGGCGATGCTGGCGCCACCACCAAGGCCGCCCCGGCGGCGCAACCCGCCCCACCGCCGGCGGCCCCGGCATCCCGCGCCGCGCCCGCGTCAGCGGCACCACCCCACCCAGCGGCGGCTCCCCGACCAGCGCCAGCGCCGGCAGCGCCCGCGCCGGAACCGGCAGCCGAAGCCGAGACCAGCACGCAAACCATGCGCGAGGCCCTGCGCGATGCCATGGCCGAGGAGATGCGCCGCGACAAGGACGTCTTTTTGATGGGCGAAGAGGTGGCCCAGTACCAGGGTGCCTACAAGATCAGCCAGGGCCTGCTCGATGAGTTTGGTGCCAGGCGCGTGATCGATACGCCGATTACCGAGCAGGGCTTTGCCGGCGTCGGCGTCGGCGCCTCCATGGCCGG
>Ga0126384_10000685_pt1 | contig 19333 bp, 22 predicted proteins | sample PanSoiMetPlot_36_FD_92543 | JGI IMG/M metagenome (GOLD analysis project Ga0126384, IMG submission 92543) | Tropical forest soil microbial communities from Panama - MetaG Plot_36 | ecosystem: Environmental > Terrestrial > Soil > Tropical forest > Bulk soil | place: Panama | collected 2016-02-17 | reverse complement strand
CGTGATGCGCGACCGGTAGCGGTTCGCGGTGTGGACGAATCGCGCGGCGGCGCGGGCGTGAAGTCCCAGGCGGTTCGTGATGCTGACCTCCCGGCAGATCAAGGCTGCTTCTTGCCCAGCACGTCGCTCGCCACGTAGATCGCACCCTTGCCCTGGTCGCGCACCGCGGAGGCGACTTCCGCCAGCGTGCCCTCGCGCAGGGAAACGGCCTTGATGAGCATGGGCAGGCTCACGCCGGTCACGATCTCCACCCGGCTCGAGAGGAAGGGCAGGGGAGGCAAAGAGGTCACGGTAATCGATCAGCTGGCTCTTTCCGCAGGCGAGCTCCTCGAATGGCTTCGCGATCTCAAGCAGCAGTTGGGCTGCGGCGGATCGATCGAGGAAGGCGCGCTGGTTCTTCAGGGAAACCAATGCCAACGAGCTCGCGCTTTTCTCGTGGGGCGGAAGGTGGCGCAGATCAAAGGGCCGAAATGATCGCTTCGGTGAACTCAGCGGTGGTCGCGGTGCCTCCCAGATCGCGAGTCCGGATCGTTTCCTGCGCGTAGACCTTCTGAATTGCGGAATCGAGGCGATCTGCCTCGGCGATCAGGTCAATCCATCGCAACATCATCACCGCCGACATCATCAGGGCAGTGGGATTGGCGAGACCTTTGCCAGCGATGTCCGGAGCTGTTCCGTGCACGGCTTCGAAAATACCAGAGCGCTCGCCGAGGTTGGCCCCCGGAACCAAGCCCAAACCGCCAACCAGCCCGGCGCAGAGATCCGAGACGATGTCGCCGTAGAGGTTCTCCAGGAGGAGCACGTCATATTGCCCCGGGTCCTTCACCAGTTGCATGCACAAGTTGTCGACGATCACCTCGTTGTAGACGATCTTGGGGTATTCGCGAGCGACGCGGCGGCAAGAATCGAGGAAGAGCCCGTCGGACAATTTCATGATGTTTGCCTTGTGCACCGCGGTGACTTTCTTGCGCGACTGCTTGACCGCCAGCTCGAAGGCGAATCGGGCAATTCGCAGGGAGGCTCGTTCGGTGATGATTTTCAGGCTTTCGACCACGCCCGGGACGACGACATGCTCGAGCCCCGCGTAGAGGTCTTCGGTGTTCTCGCGGACCACGATCAGGTCCACCCCTTCATAGCGAGTTTTCACCCCCCGGAGGGATTTCACCGGGCGTAAGTTGGCGTACAAATCCAGCTGCTTTCGCAGCGATACATTCGCGGAGGCGGGACCGGAACCAATGCCGGTGCCAGTCGGCCCCTTGAGCGCCACGGCGTTGCGCGTGATCGACTCAAGCGTTTCACGCGGGACGTTGGTTCCGTACTTGTTCATCACCTCGGTGCCGATGTCGCACACCTCGAACCTCACGGGTGTTTTCATTGCTTCGAGGACTTTGACCGTGGCTCGGACCACCTCTGGCCCGATGCCGTCGCCCGGCAGAAGCGAGACGGTGCGTAGGCTGCTCATGCCAGGTTGTTTACCACGCCGCACCCTCGGTTGCTGTCGCTTTTGCCAACCAAGGGACCGCTTTAGACGCGATCAAATATTCCCACCGCTGTGCCGTCTAGAGAATTGACGTCGAAAGGTAACGGTGGACGAACATGAAACCGTGGAAAGCGTTCCGCAGCTCGATTCTTCGTTGGTGCAGCGCCGCCATCCTGGCGTTTGGCGTCCTCTGTGTCGCTCCGGCGCCGGCTTCCGCCGAGGTCGGGATTTCCTTCGGAGTCTTCTATGACTCGCTCGCGCCGTACGGCGAGTGGTTGTACGTGGGAAACTACGGACGGGTGTGGCGCCCCCGGGTTTCCGTGGTGGGGGTTGATTTTCGGCCCTACGTCACGGGCGGCCACTGGGTCTACACCGATTACGGTTGGTCCTTTGAGAGCGACTACGACTGGGGTTGGGCACCGTTTCACTATGGACGGTGGCTGCCGGATCCACGGTTCGGGTGGGTTTGGATTCCCGACACGGTTTGGGCTCCGGCCTGGGTAGATTGGCGCTACGGCGACGGGTACATCGGGTGGGCACCCTTGGCTCCTGCTGGGGGACCCATCGTCATCGACAATTACTACTCAGCGTGGTGCTTCGTTCCGACGCGTCACTTCTTGTCGCGCGACTTCTATCACCACGCGGAACCGTTCGACCGGATCCACGTTCATTTTGGGGCCACGGTGCCGATCCACAATCAAGTGACTTACGGTCCGGCCAAGTGGTACGTGGGGCCGCCCGCCGGACAAGTCGCGGCCGCCGTCGGTCAGCCCGTCCGTCCGGTCGCGATCGTTCCGCCCAGGCCAGGCGCGGTGCAGCCGGTCCATGCTGGTGTCCCGACCGTGGTGTCCGCGCCCGTTGGCCGAACCACGGGGACGCCCGTGACAACGCCAAACGTCGCACGTTTGCCCGCTCCGGTTTGGTCTGCTGGCCATCCGGTAACTTCACCCGCCCCTGTTCCAGGAACGTCGACCCAAGCTGCACCGAGCCCGCAGTTTCCTCGCCCGCAGCCGGGCTGGGGTGCGCATCCCGCGCCTTCGCAGATCGCTCCAGCTCCTCAGCCCAGGCCGACGTTCGTGCAACCCGTGCCGACTGCTCGCGCGGCTTCACCGATGCCGGTCACGGGCCGAGCAGCGGCCGCACCCCAGGCGCCAAGCTTTCATGAGCCCTCGGCGACCTTCCGCCCGCCCACCAGCTACGGCACGCATGCTCCCGTCGCGATGATTGCTCCTCGCGCTGCGCCGTCACCCGTTGCCCCCGGACCCGCGCAGCATGCGGCCACACCCAATGCACGTGGCACGCCCATCGCAAGGGCCCAGGTTCGCTGAATCGTTGGTTGGGGGGTAGTCTTTGGTTGATGCCCATCGGAGTTGAGCTGCTCCCCGCGACCGACGATCAACGCAGGGCGCGCGATCGAGTTACCTACTTCGCGTGGGGCTCGGGGCTGCAAGTCGAACAGTATTGCGAACGCGAACAGGTGCTGCGCGAGCATCCATGGTCTCGCTCGGCGTTGTCGACTTGGCTGCTTTGCGACGCCTCGGGCTCGGTGCTGAGCTCGTGTGAGACCTACCAGATGCTAAGCGTCACCCGTTTGGAGGGCGAGCCCTTCGAGGGACACTGTCATGCGGTGGCCAGCGTGTTTACCGAGGCGAGGCTTAGCCGCCGCGGCCATGCGAGCACGATGATGAGTTTGTTGCTCGATCGGCTGAAAGCGAGTGATCGCCTCGCTCAGGCGGCGATCCTTTTTTCCGACGTGGGCGCCTCTCTCTATGAGCGCTCTGGCTTCGTGGCCACTCCCGCCTGGGATTGGCTTTTCCCACCGGTGGACGACGAGTCCAGCCGCGAAGCCGAAGCTCTCGATGACCATGCTGCGTCCGAATTTCTCGAAAAGATTCCCTGGCCCCAAGCGGCATTTTTCGTCTGGCCAACGCCAGCACAGGTTGATTGGGGGATTGAACGCGAGCGCTTCTATGCCCGCCGCTTTGGCAACCATTCCCCCGCGTATCGAGGCGCTCATCACGCCAAGGGCGTCGCTCTGTGGACAGCGGACTTCAAGAAGCGGGAGCTGGTGATATCGCAACTGCGTGCGGATTCCTCGGTGGCGCTGGCGGCGCTGGTGCATGCGGCGCAGTGCACCGCGGCGGCGGAATCTTTGGGACAAGTGCGGCTGTGGGAGAGCATGGTTCCAAAGCCGCTTCTGGCAGATCTGCGCAACGGCACCCGGGTTCCGCGAGAAGGCTCGCTTCCGATGATTTGCCCCTTCAATCCCAAAATTCGCGCGGCACAGTGGAATTGGATTCCCAAAGCAATCTGGGTGTAGGTGTTTTTCCGCTGCTCGCCACCGGAGATAGAGTTTCGGGGAGGCGAGATGGGACGAATTCTAGTCGCGGTACTGGGCCTGGGAGCGATATGCGCCGCGCTCTACATCTTTCTCAACCAAGGGCCTACCCGAGTTGGGCAAGAGCGACCCGCGCAAGCTCTCGATAACGTCAGGGTCAAGGCGAAGGACATCGAGAGCGATGCCCAGAGGCGAGCCGACGACGCCTTCAAGAAGAGCGATCCGGCCCGTTAGGGTGCTAAGACCGGCGCGCCTTATCGTGCGACGCCGTGACCACCGTGGTGATTCCGCCGCGCACCATGAAATGACCCTCCACGACGGCGCGTCGAGGAGCAACCGCAGCGACCAAGTCGTCGAGAATGCGGTTGGTCACGGCTTCGTGGAAAGCGCCTTCATTTCGATAGGACCACAGGTATAGCTTCAGGCTCTTCAGCTCGACGCAGCGCTGGTCGGGTACATAGCGGATCTTGATGGTCGCAAAGTCCGGCTGGCCGGTGAGGGGGCACAGGCAGGTGAACTCGGGGCAATCGAACGATATCTCGTAGTCGCGCTGGGGCGCCGGATTGGCAAAGGTTTCGAGGGATTTCGAGGGTTGCGTCGGCATGCGGAGTTTGTGCCACGGGCGAGCGGCGCGGTAAAGCGAGGCTACCGAAGGCGCTCGCGGACCGTTTCGAAAGTGGCCAACTCCACGCCCAGCTGGCTCACCAGCTCGCGGGCTCGGTCGCTGATGAACGTCCTTAGCTCGGTCTCCCGCTGCTGTGCGTAGGAGCTGAGCACTCGCTGGGGAGCATGCCCGGGGTGGCACATCAACTCCGTCACCCCATTCGGCAAGGCTTTGAGAGCGGCCTCCAAACGGTCTAACGTCCAGTAGGGCTGGACTCCGGCATCCCCGATGAAGTGATCGGTGCTGGCCACGCCGTTTCGATACAGCTCAGAGCGCATTTCGGCATTGATCGACCGGACCGGCAGTCCCCGAGCGCGCGCCGCCGCAATCACGCCGGCCAGCACCTCCGGGTGCCGATGCAGATGCCTGTGAACGTCGATGTGGGTCGGTTCACGATGGAGCAACTCGCGCGCCCGGTCCAACTGCGCCAGCGTTTCCGTCTCTACTGCCTCGGCTGGCAGGCTCGGCGCGTGTGATTCAGAAAATTCACCGCCTACGAGAAATGAAACAGGAAATTGAGTTGAAACAGGCAAATACCTTGCGAGGTTGAGATGAAGCCCGACGGCAACTCCGGTCGCCCGCGCGGCCGCATCCGCGCTGTAGGATGTATTCACAAGGAGGGTAGTGGAGCAGACGATGCCATTTCGTATCGACTCGACAATCCCGTCGTTGATTGCCGGGTCGTAACCGAGGTCATCGGCATTGATGATCACGCAAGGTTTGCTCATTTTTTTGCTCCAACGCCTTGGTTTGGCGGTTCGAAGGAAGTTGATATTCTTTCTGCGGGCCCGGGCCGGGCAAAACTGAGGAGCCCGGAGCTGAAAACCACGCCAATGAAAATCCAAATGGTTCGGTGGTGCACCCTTGTGGGGCTTGCGGTGGCATCTGGGCCGTCCCTTGCTCAACCCGTCGAGGAAACCGTCGAAGACGCTCTGACTGGATACACCAAGAGCAATTACCCCACTGAGCTCATTTACCGACCGTGGGCGCTTTCCAAAGGAATGATCGAAATCACTGCGCTCGGATACATGAATCTGAGCAAGGGTGAGGTTGGAAAGCCGTACCTCATCGCCCCATCGGTGTACTACGGAATCGATGATCTCTTGTCCGTGGGTCTGACGCATTCGTTGGGCGTTTGCATCGGCGGCAGCGATTACTGCCCGAACACGTACAATGACATCGCCGCCGAAGCGCTGTTCTTGTTGGGGGGGCCAAAAGCGCACACCCAATTCGCGCTTGTCGGCGGCATCGATGTCAGCAGTTTCAATCCGGTGATGGCGGGCCTTCACTACGGTGCCAACGGACGTGTAGTGGTAGGTCCCTTGGCGCTGACGTTCAAGCCCCGGTTTTACGTTGGCATCATCAATCGAGACGCAACCATCGCGGTCGCCGGGCTGCTGAGCGGGCTGACCTACGGCAAGGAACGTGTCGACATTCCCGTGCAACTGCAGGTTCAGGTGTTTTCGCCGGTAGCCCTGTTCGTCCAATCTGGCTTTGCGGCGCCGCTCGAGGGCACCAAACTTCCCAACACAGGTTTTACCGACCAGTACGTCGTCCCCCTCGGTGGAGGGCTTTCGGTTTCGGTCAGCAACCGAATCGACATCGGGGTGATGGCCGCCTTCCCGAACTTCGCCGGCAAGCATCACACCACCGATGCTCGAGTCGGTTCCGCCTGGGTAAACATCCGTCTCTAGCGGCTCTCCCAAGCTTACAGCGAGCCCCAGGCCACCAGCCGTGCGAAAGCGCGTGGATGGGCCGCCAGGCGCTCCAACAAATACCGTCTCAGCCTTGGTCGTCCCGCCAGCGCGAGCACCGAGTGGGCAACCAGCGCGTAGTGGCGAAATCGGCGCGCGCAGTCGCGTTCGTAGGGGAGCAGTGACTCTCGGCTCGCGCGTTGTCTCAGCGCTGCGGGCAGCAGCGCTCCGAGGGTGGCCGCCGCTGAGAACGCGAGCGACAATCCCTCCCCGGTGATTGCATCCACATACCCGGCGGCATCGCCCAGCAGAGCGAATCGGTCTGAAATCAGCCCGGTGGCCCGGCGAGCCAAAGGACCGGCACCGATGGGTGCTGAGTCCGCCCTGGCCCCCTTCAACCTGCCCTCCAGTGTCGGGAATCTCCGCAACAGGGTGCTCACCGAGACCGGCTGGGTGGCTTGGCCCTCCTCCCAAAGAAAGGCGACGCCGATTCGCCCATCGCCGGCCGGGGTGACGTACGCCTCCACGCCGCTGCTCAGGTGGACTTCGACGGATCGGTTCCAGGGCTCGACCCGAAAATGCTGACGCAACCCAAACCGCCTCGGCGCATGCGAGGCGCGCTCCAAACCCGCGGCCCTTCGCAGCGAAGACATCAGGCCGTCCGCGGCGACCAGGATTCCGGCCTCCAGCGTGGTGGACGGCGTCTCCACCACCATCGCTGACGAGGACCGCCAGTGCCTCAGAACCGGCGATCGGCTTTTGAGCTGCGCGCCCAGCTCCCGCGCCCGGGCGGCCATCGCCTCGACGAGCGCAAGCCGCCGGATTCCCAGGCCGCCGCGTCCCGGCAGCCGAGCTTCGGCGAACGTTCCGTCCTCTTGCACGTACCGAATGCTTTCGAACGGCGCGCAATCGGCGCTGCTCACCCGCCCGAGCACTCCCATGCTCTCGAGCTGCCCCAGTCCGGAAGGCATCAGCCCTTCCCCGCAAGCTTTGTCGACCGGCCAGGCCCTCCGCTCCAGCACAATCGTGGACAGCCCGCGCGTCGCGGTGTGGATGGCCAGTGCCAAGCCGGCGGGTCCGCCTCCCGCGATGGCGACGTCAACCTTCATCGGCCAAACCGAGCTTGGCCAACCCAATCGCAGACCGGATCACTTCGCCCGCCATGCTCAGTGCGTTTACCGGTCGTGGGGCCTTGAGCTGATGGGTAAGAAACTGTCTGAGCGCTTCGTGCCTGCGGAGTTTGCCGCTGGACGTTCTGGGCAGCGTGCCGGGCTCGAGAATGCGGACAGTGTGCGCCAAGACTCCGGTGCGCTCGAGCACCGCAGAGCGGATTCTCTCTTCAAGGCCCTCTTCCGGTCCTGGAGCACGCTCCGCGAGGATCAAGAGTTGCTCGCCATCAGCGTCCCGAGGCAAAAACCCCAGCGCCACGGCGCAGCCGGGCCGGACGCCTGGGACGCTCTCCAGGCAGCTCTCAAATTCCTGGGGCGGATGATTGGCGCCGCGGATGATCACCAGGTCCTTGGCGCGGCCACACACGTAGAGCTCGCCGTCGACGCTAAAGCCCAGATCGCCGGTATCCACCCAGCCTTGCGACAGCGCCAGGCTCGCGGAATCGAAACCGCCGAAATAGCCCGTCATCACGGAAGGGGAGCGGAAGTGAATGCGCCCCACCCGGCGATCCGGAAGGCAATTGCCCTCCGAATCCCGAATTTCCACCTCGGTCCCCGGGAGAGGTCTGCCGACGGAGACAATCTCGAAATCCCCATCCCCAGCCTCTCCAAGGCTCGCCAGCCGCGATGGATCCACCGCGACCGCTTTGGCCCCGCGGGCGACATCGGCGTAGGTCACCGCGAGCGACGCCTCCGCCAGCCCGTACCCCGGGGTGAAGGCGCGGCCGTCGAAGCCAAAGCGCGAAAACTTCTCGCAGAAGCGTCGGATGATGCCCATCGAAATGGGCTCCGCTCCGTTTCCCGCGATGCGCCAGCTCGAAAGGTCCACGTTCTGCATTTCGTGCTCGCGAATTCGCTTCACGCAGAGCGCATAGCCAAAGTTCGGTCCGAAGGAGGCGGTGGCGCGGTGCCGAGAAATCGCCCGAAGCCAAATCGCCGGGCGAGCCAGGAAGTGCTCCGGCGGAATGAGCACCAAGTGCCCCGGATAGTAGACGGCATTGAACAAGGCGCCGATCAATCCCATGTCGTGGTACAGCGGAAGCCAGGAGACGCCGCTGTGAGGTGGAGCGGAGGACTCGATCAAAACCTGGTGAAGCGCGGCGCACTGGTAGAGCAGGCCGCGGTGGCTCAGACACACCGGCTTGGGATCGACGGTGGCGCCGGAAGAGAATTGAATCAAGGCCACCTGCTCCGAGGTGGCTGGCGCTGCGAATTCCTCGCTGCCGGAAGTCAACTCGTCGCCCAACGTGCAGCCCAGCGGGGGACGGGCCTTTGAGAGGGTGCGGCCCAGCAGCAACCGCAGCCGCCTTTCGCTGACCACCAAACGGGCCTCGGTGACGCGGAGCATCCTGGCGGTTGCCGCGTGGTAGTCGTCGAGCTTGCCCAGCCGCAGCGGCGGATAGAGCGGAACCGCGATCGCCCCCGCCAGCACCGCGCCGAAGATTGCGTCTACGAACTCCGGGGAGGTGGACTGAATCAACGCAATCCGGTCGCCGGGGCGGATACCCAGGTTGACAAAAAAGGCCGCGGCGCGACGCGCCCTAGTGTGAAACTCGCGATAGGAAACAAAGCTCTCGCGCTCTCTTAGATCCACGAACGTCAGCCCAGATGCGCTCTGGGAGGCGGCCTCCAGCGCGCTCTGGAGCGTGTCGTGTTTGGGAACGAGAGCCGCCATTCCTCTCATCGGGCGGTCCCTCTCGCGCGATCGGCCACGAGCCGCGCCAGGTCGCGCACCGTGCTAATCTGCGCAGAGTCCTCCTCGGTGAGCTTGATGCGAAACCGATCCTCCAAACCCACCGCCACCACGGTCAGGCCCAGGGAGTCGAGGCGAAGATCCTTGAGCAGGTGATGATCGGCCTCGATGGGATGGACAATCTCCAGCTCCACCGCTGCGAGCCGCCTGATTTCCTCGAGCACCTGGTCCTCAGTGGGTGTGTCCACGGCGTAGCCTCGGCAGGAAGCGGGGAAAATCGGCGAATGCCGCTGCGTACCGCGTCCCGAGCGCGCGTTCCTCGACGCGGATGCGAACCGTCAGCAATGCGGCATTGCCAAGCGAGAAGACCATCGCCGTCAACCAGCAGCCGTGGGCAAGAGGGACACACAGCATCTCGAGCACCAGCGCGAGATAGTTCGGATGACGAATCAACCGAAATGGCCCGGAGGTCACCGGCGCTGCGTTTGGCACGACAATCACCCGAACGTTCCACCGCTCCTTGAGCGTGAAAATCACCCAGTAGCGCAGAGCCTGGGCGCCCAGCGCCCCAACATAGGCGGCCCATCCCAGAAGTCCTGGGAAGGAGCGGTGCAGAAACCACATCTCGAATCCGCAGGAAGCGATGAACAGCGTGTGGAAGCTCGCCATCGCCCGAAAATGGCGCTGGCCTACCTCAAAGGCTCCCTGGGCAAAGGCGCGCCGCGCGTTTCGCCTGGAGAGAATCAGCTCCCCGATGCGTTCGCACGCCAACAAGAACAGGAAAGCGAGATAGATGACCTGAGAAGTCACCATCGAACCAAAACCAGCTCCGAGCTGAAGCCAGGCCCCATCGCGAGGATCAGTCCATGCTCACCCTCTTTGGCCGCCTTTGACCCAAGCAGATCGTGCAGCACGAACAGCACCGACGCCGAGGAGAGATTGCCGGTCTCGTTCAATGAACGCCAGGACCTCTCCAGTGCAGCGGCCGGCAACTGCAAGGCATCCTGAAAAGCTTCCAGTACTCGGGGTCCGCCGGTGTGGGCAATCCAATGCGAGATTCGTGAGCGGTCCAGTCCTTGGTCCGCGAGAAAAGAGTCGACGTTGCCGAGCACCTGCTCCCGAACCAGGCTCGGAACCTTCGCGGAGAGAACTACCTTGAATCCACCGTCCACGAGGTCCCAGCCCATGATGCGCTCGGTGTTCGGATAGAAGACCGAACGAGTCGCCAGTATCCGCGGCCTTCGAGGCGCGGGGGCGTGGGGACGTTCTCCCCCTGCCAGCACCACCGCCGCGGCTCCGTCGCCGAACAGCCCTGAAGCGATGATGTTGGCGATCGAAACATCTTCCCGCTGCAAGGTGAGCGAGCACAATTCAACCGACAGCAGCAGCGCCGTTTCATTGGGGAACGCGCGGAGGTAATCCGATGCCCGCGCAAGTCCAGCTGCGCCGGCGACGCAGCCCAATCCGAACATCGGCGTGCGTTTCACGTCGGTTCTCATTCCGAGCCGGTTGACGAGGAGCGCATCCAGGCTGGGCGTTCCAATTCCGGTCACGGTAACGAAGAAAAAATGATCCACCTCCTGCGGCGTCAGCCCCGATGCCTCGAGCGCGGACCGCACGGAGCTTTCACCCACCTCGAGGCCGACGCGGGTCCAGGCTCGATTGCGCGCCGCGAACGAAGTCAGGCCCGGGTAGTCGGCGATCGGCAACGCCAGATACCGTCCACCCACCTGAACTGCCCGGTGCAGCTCCTCCAAACGCTCCAGGTTGTAGTGCTGTTCCGACCAACCTCGCCGGAACGCCGCGATCAGCGTTTCCTGATCCGCGTAGTGCTTCGGCAGGGCTCGCCCTGCTCCGAGGACCACCGGATCAACTTGCTCTCGAGGCAACATGCAGCACTTCAAGGTAGCCCCTGCGCCGGTGCAACGCTCGTACAATCCAAAGTCAGGGTTGCATTCTCCGGCGCCGTGGCTTAACCGAAACGGGCGTGAAATGAGTAGTGACACGCCTTGAGCCAGGCTGTTGCATCGGCCTAAGTAGACATTGATGGTTGTCGTCCGAGTCGAAGCGCACTAAAGGGGGGCGATGATTTTGGGAATACTCAGTGGACTACTGTTCGGCGCCGCGCCCAAAGTCGGGGATCTCGCGCCTGAATTCACCGCCGTGGATACCGAGGGGAAGTCATACACCCTCTCGCAGATGGTCAGCCGCGGGCCGGTGATCGTTGCCTTCTTTCCCAAAGCATTCACCTCGGGTTGAACCCGCGAGCTATCGGCGTACCGGGACCGGTACGCGGACATTGAAAAAGCGGACGCTCAGGTGTTGGCGGTTTCCATGGACGACCGGGAGACGCTCCAAAGATTCAAGAGCGAGCTCAAGGCGCCATTTCCATTCGTGCCGGATCCCGATGGAAAGCTGGTCGGCCTGTTCGACGTCAAGATGCCGGTGATGTCGATCGCCCAGCGCTACTCGTTTGTCATCGGGGAGGGGCGGAAGATCCTCAAGGTCCAAACGGGATCGGACGCGGTGAACCCATCGGATGCGATTGCAGCCTGTCCAATCAGGAAAAAGGACAAATCCTGAAATTGAGTTTCGGCGATTACGGCGCGTAACTGTACGAGGGCGCACGCGCCCGTGCCAGCCACGCAACTGCGCTCAACGCCAGCCACGGAAGCAGATGAAAAACCAGCAAGTGCGCGGGCAAGCCGTGTAAGCAGTGGAAGCAGAGCACCACCAGGCCTGCAGTCGCCGCGCAAAACGGAAGAAGCAGCGAGCGGATGGGGTTGAACGCGGTTCGGGTGAGCAGCCACACCCCGAGCGCAAGCGGAATCAACGACGTCAACACTTCGACCAGCAGGCACGAAATCCCGTCGGCCAGAAAATGGTCGTTGTATTCAGCCGCCGGAGCTGCCATCAGCATGCCCAGCAACAGCGCACCTAAGACGGGGAACAGGGCAATTCGGGCGCGACGGCTTCGCGGAGCCAAGGCTAAGGCAAAGCCGATCAGCGAAGCCAAGGCAAGACCAAGCCCCGCGATTCGAAGCGACCATGGAATGGATTCGTTGGCGTTCAAGACCACGACTCCGATCAACACCAGCAGCGAGTAGACGGCCCCGAGCGCGACCGGTCCCCACCACCATCGGCGAGTCTTAGGTTGCGCACGAATCTCCGAAATAAGTCGCTCGGGCACCGGCGGAGGAGCAACCTCGGCACCCGCCACCTGCCGCTGGCTTCGCAACAACTCGTAACTGCGCTGGATTTGTTGGCACTCGAAGCAACCTTGCGCATGCGCAAGCAAGTCGCCGCTTAAGGGCCTACCGAGTTGCTCGAGGACGCTTTGGCATTGAGGGGTCATCCGCTTTTCCAAACCCCCTCAAGCAGCTCCCGGAGCCGCTTGTATCCACGGTGGGCCCGCACCTTGACCGCTGACTCGCTGAGGTCCAGGGCCTGACCGATCTCGGCGAAGGAAAGATTTTGGAATCGATGCATCACGATGGCCAGCCGTTGCCCTTCGGGCAGCTGAGCCAGGGCATTTTGGACCGCGCGCTCCAGCCCATCGTCGCGGGAAACCGGGCTCCCATCGGGATCCGAAGCCTCGGAAGGCAACTCGCCATCGGCGGTGAGCTCCTCGCGGTGCCGGCGGAAATAGTCCCGTGCTGCGTTCGTGGCGATCGTGTAAAGCCAGGGGCGGAAGCGGGCTTTTCGGTCGAAGCGGCCCCGCGCCCGCACCACGGACAGGAACGTCGCCTGTGCCAGATCCTCGGCGGGGCTGGGCCCCACCAGCCGGGTGAGGTACGCCCGAATCGGTCGGCCGTACCGTTGGAACAACTTTTCAAACGCCGGCAGCTCGCCGTCGCAGAAGCGAGCCATGAGCGATTCATCCGAGTCCTGTGATGCTTCAACACCCGCATCATCCGCATTACGCAGCGAACCGCGTTCGAGTTTCAGCGAGGCATCGGATCTTGAGAAGCCGCCGCCCATCTGGGCGCGGACTTACGGCACAAAGACCGGTGCTGCAACTACTGCTCTCGTCGGATCACCCCTCGGCGCTCGCGGTCGCGACCGAGCTTAGGGGCTCGGTGCCGGGCGATGCGCCCACCTTGAACCGCCTGACCCACGACACGGGTCCTGCGCGTAGGCGTTCAAGCTCCTCGTGGGTGTAGTTCAAGTACGCGTATTTGATCTGGCGCGAGGGCACCTTCAAGTCGCTCACCACCCGAAACCAGGAGAGGGCCCGGAGCAGGTAGTAACTGGGGTCCCATTCCCACCAGAACCAGCCTTGGTTTGCCGTATTTTGGTGGTAGTGGTGGTTGTTGTGCCAACCCTCTCCGCAGGTGAGAAGCGCCAGTAGCCAATTGTTGCGGCTGGTATCGCTGGTCCGATAGCGCTGTCGCCCGAATATGTGGCTCAGGGAGTTGATGGTGAAGGTCCCGTGCCACAGAAGGGTGGTGCTGATGAAGAAACCCCAAACCAGCATCGAAAACCCGCCTGCGAAGAAGAGCAGCGCCGCGAGCGCAATTGGCGGAACAATGTAGAAGCGGTTCAGCCAGCGAAGCTCGGGGTAGCGCGCGAAGTCCCGAATCGCATCGAATCGAGTCTCGTCGTACTTGGGGCAGAGGATCCAGCCGAGATGACTCCACCAAAAGCCCCGAACCGTGGGCGAGTGAAGGTCTTCCTCTTGATCGGACCATCGGTGGTGATGGCGGTGGTGCGCTGCCCACCAGAGTGGCCCCTTCTGAACGCACAGCGAGCCGCCCAGGGCGAGGATGAGCTGAAAAGCCCGGCTGGTGCGGAAAGCGCGGTGAGAGAAGTAGCGGTGATAGCCGATGGTGAGAAACGTCATTCGCAGGTAATAGAGCCCGACGCAGGCGGCGACATCGATCCAGCGCACCCCTGTCCAGATCGCCGCGAAGCACATCGCGTGGACCGACAAGAAGGGAATGCAGCTGATCCACGAAATCTTCTCGCCCGAAGGTTGCCGCGATTGCATGTCCAAAGGATCACTCCGTGCCCCGCCAAGGAGCGGGTGTCCTTCAAGAGTTAGTCCGCGAATGTCATCGGAGTGTCAGTTCGGCGCAGATTTTTTCAGGGCCGCCAACCAGGCCTCGAATCCGGGCAGTCCGTGAATCAACTTGAGGTCGGCGTCGGAGGCGGCGAACTCCGCGTCCCGAAAGCCCAATTCCGCCGCTCGCTCGAGCAGTCGAAGGGCTCCCGCCCGATCTCCGGCCCTGGCGAGGGCGCAGGCGGTATCGTACGCCGTTTCGGGGCGCGGGTAGGCGGCCATCGCCTCTAAGCCGATTTTGGCGGCTTCGGAAAAATTGCCGCGAATGAACAATACCCGCTCGGCGCAAGCGTAGGCCGCCGCCGGATCGACCTTGGGAAGCTTGAGCGCCTCCTCGGTCCGTCCCGCTCTGATCAACGCTCCGGCCCATTCGTGGCGCACGGTAGGGTCTTGCGTCTCGCGGAACGCCAGCTCCCAAAGCGGAATCGATCGCATGTCGTCCCCCACCAGCGAGAACGCAGCGGCGAGCGCTGAGGCCTCCACTGGCGTTCCGTGGACTTGCGAAAAGTGGTCCAGGGCAAGGCGGCCCTGACCTTGTTTGACGGCGATCCAGCCGAGGAGGTGATGGGCCGCGGAGCGGGATCTCGGGCTGATCTCATTCGAGGCGAGAATCTGCTCGGCCATGGCTCGCGCGGCTTCCACATCTCCGTCTTTGAAGAGCGTCCGCGCATTGTTTAAAGGCGCGTCGCTCGGATCCGCTCCGCCGGGCACCTCGCCGCGAAGGTATTCCGCGATCTGTTGCACGGCGCGAAGCGCGAAGAACGCCAAGTAAAGCAGGAACAGCTGTTGACCACGGCCCCACAGGTATGCGCCGATCACTACCGCGGTAGCGACGGTGATCAGCTGTGCGAATAGAAAACCCCTGCGGCGAAACGCGCGCATCAGCGCCACTTGGACAATCCGCCCGCCGTCCAGCGGCACGATCGGGAGCAAGTTCAGGAGCGACCAAGTGAAGTTCACCACCACGAGGTCACTCAAAGCCTCCTGCGCGGCGCCCGTGGGGCGCACAATTGCGGACAGACCCAAGGCCACTGCGAACAACCCCAGGCCAAAGACGGGACCCGAAAGCGTCAAGAGGATGTCTCGATGCCAAGGGATCGGGCCGGGCGCGTTGGGTTGGGTCAATCCTCCGGTCCAAACCAGCTGGATGCGAGGCCGGTAGCCATAAGCCCGAGAGACCAGCGCGTGTCCCAATTCATGGGTGAGCACCGAGACGAACACCACGGCAATCCAGACCGCGAGCCTCGCGAAAGCTTCAGCCGGAGAAACGCCTCTGGCCAGGTTCGATCCCAGCATCGCAGCCACCAGGAAGTGGCTGTAGTGCACCTCTACCGGGATGGAACCGAGGCGAAACCGAAGCATCGGGCCAACTTACGTGAACCGGAGCATCTGCAGAAGCAGATGCAATCGGCTATCTTGAGGCAGCTCGAATGCGATCGATCGGTCCGTACCTTCTTAATCATCCCTACGTTCTGGCGCCGATGGCCGGCGTCAGCGAAATGCCCTTTCGGGTGCTCGCGTTCCAGATGGGCGCGGCGCTCTGCCCCACCGAGTTGGTGAGCGCGCAAGGGCTGATGCGCGCCAATACCCGAACCTTGCGCTACCTGCGCCGCGATCCCGCCATCGAGCAGCCTTACTCGGTTCAGATTTTTGGCGGTGAGCCGGAGGTGATGGCGCAGGCCGCCCGGATCGGTCAGCAGTGGGGAGCGCAGATCATCGACATCAACATGGGTTGCCCGGTGAAGAAGGTCACCCGAAGCGGCGCCGGCTCGGCCTTGCTGTGCGATCCGGCTCGCGCCGCAGCCATCGTTCGCGCCATCCGGGAAGCCACCGGTCTGCCGGTGACCGCGAAGATCCGGTCCGGCTGGGACCAGGGCAGTCGCAACTACCTGGAGATTGCCGGCGAGCTTCAGAACGCCGGTTGTGCCGCGCTTGCGATTCACCCACGCACCCGTACCCAGGGCTACGCCGGTTCGGCGGACTGGGAAGTGATCGCCGATCTCAAGAGGCACTTTCCTTGGATGCCGATCATCGGCAATGGGGATGTGAAGACAGCCGAGGACGCCCATCGGATGCTGGAGACCACCGGGTGCGACTTCGTGATGATCGGCCGTGCCGCCCTGGGGAATCCTTGGATCTTCCGGCAGCTGCAGGGAGGCCCGGCGCCGACCTCACAGGAGCGGGCCGACCTGGTGCTGCACCACTTCGAACGTCAGTTGAGGTTCGTCGGAAATGAGCTCGCAACGGTTCGCTCGTTCCGCAAACACCTGGCTTGGTACGCGCATGGACTGCGAGGCTCGGCTCATTTTCGCGCCGCGGTGAACCAGCTTCAGCAAGCCGAACAGGTGCGAGAGGCGGTTTGCGCGTTCTTTACCTGCGCTGAGCCCGACCGATCCGACCGCGAGGAGCAGATCGTCGACTATCGCGCCGCGCTCGGATGATCGCGAGCTGGTGATGAGCCTTCCCGTCGAGCCTCCGATCGAGCCGATGCTGGCGTCGCTGGCGGAGCAAATTCCCACCGGCGCCGGTTGGCTCTACGAGCCGAAGTGGGACGGCTTTCGCGCGATCGTTTTTCGGGACGGAGATCGAGTTCACCTGGCGAGTCGCAACGGCCAAGCCCTGGAACGTTATTTCCCCGAGCTGCTCACCGAGCTGCGGGAAGCCTTGCCCGCTCGGAGCGTGCTGGACGGCGAAATCGTGATCGTCGGCAATCAGGGATTGGACTTTGGCGCTCTGCTGTTGCGGATTCATCCCGCGGCATCCCGGATCCAGCTCCTTTCGTCGGAGAGCCCTTCGAGTTACGTCGCCTTCGATCTCCTCGCAGCTGGAGACGATGACCTTCGCGGGTTGCCGTTTGCCGAACGCCGACAAAAGCTGGAGCGGGTCGTCCGCTTTGGTCCACGGGTGTTGCTTGCGCCGCAGACCGCGAACCTGGCCTTGGCCAAGAAGTGGTTCGACAGCTTCGAAGGCGCGGGGCTGGACGGCATCGTGGCGAAGCAAGCGGACCTTCCCTACGTCTCCGGGAAGAGGTTGATGGTCAAGGTTAAACACCAGCGTACCGCCGACTGCGTCGTTGGAGGTTATCGAGTCTCGAAGAAGGGAAGCTCCGTGGGTTCTCTGTTGCTCGGCCTCTACGACGGCAGCGGAGCGCTGCAGTACGTGGGCCATACCTCATCGTTTTCCGCCGGGGAGCGCCAAGAAATCCTGGAGAAGCTCAAGCCCCTCGAGGGAAAGGATAGTTTCGGCGAGGGACGCACGCCCGGAGGGCCGAGTCGCTGGAATCAGGGCCGAGATACCGCCTGGATTTCGGTGGCGCCCAAGTTGGTCTGTGAGGTGGCATTCGATCATCTTCAGGGAGATCGATTTCGTCACGCGACCCGCTTCCTTCGCTGGAGGCCTGACAAGCCGCCGCCGCAGTGCACCTACGAGCAATTGCGGCCGCCTCGACCATTTTCGCTTTCCGCTCTGCTCAGCGCGGTGGAACGTTGAAAGGGCTCCGCGGTGGAACTGTTGGAGTCTTCGCTGGCAACGGGTAAGATTTCGCGGTCGCAGTGAGCCCTCAGGCGCCATTTCAACTTTCGCTGTTCGATTTGCAGCCGTCTCGGGAAAAATCGGGACGAACGCTGCCCTCGAAACACGAGGCGCTGGTCAAGGCGGAGTCGCTGGCGCGTCATCTCTCGCGAGACTTGCGGCTCGCGGTGCGGCTCTCGGTGACCGACAACCGCTCCACGATGGTGAGCTTTCGTCGGGTTCGCGCGGGCCTTCGCCTTCGGCTCCATCACATGTTTCTCGACGCCCCGGAATTCGTCGTCCAGGCGATCGCCGATTACGCCGGCCGTGGTCTGGGCGAAGCCGGTCCGGTGCTCGACGACTTCATCCGCGGGCGTCAACCGCTGATCCGGCAAGAGCCCTATGGCCACTCGCTGCTGAATCCGCGGGGACGCTGTTTCAACCTCCAAGCGATTTTCGATCGGATCAACCAGGTCCACTTCCAAAGTGGAATCCGCGCCAAGATCGGCTGGGGAAGGATGCCCACCCAGCGGCGGCGGCGGTCGATCCGGCTTGGCGTCTACGACCACCAGACCCGGGAGATCAGAATTCATCCCGCGCTCGACCGCGCCCAAGTACCGGCCTACTTCGTGGAGTTCATCGTCTTCCACGAGATGCTTCACCAGTTGTTCCCCAGCGCCCACCGTCCCGGCCGCCGCCTGCACCATCCCCGAGCCTTCCGCGACCGGGAAAAAGCGTTCCCTTGTTATGCTTTGGCATTGCAATGGGAAAAGCAGAACCTCAGGGTTCTGTTGCGGCACTGATCGGATGGCAACGCGCAGGGCAAAGATCGTCTGCACTTTGGGGCCGAGCAGCCTCAGTCAAGAGATGCTGGAACGGCTGTTGACCGCGGGCATGGACGTGGCGCGGCTGAACTTTTCGCACGGCTCGCACAAGCAGCACGCGGAGACGCTGGAAAAGCTCCGCTCGGCGTCGCTCAAAGTCAGAAAAGCGGTCGGGATATTGGGCGATTTACAGGGGCCCAAAATTCGGACTGGGAAGCTGGCCCAGGGCAGCGTCGAGCTCAAGGAGGGCGCCGAATTCACGATCACCACCGACGAGAGTGTGGAGGGCAACGAGCAGATCGTCTCGACGTCCTATTCCTATCTGGCCGAGGACGTTAAGGCGGGAGACCGGATCTTGCTCGACGACGGCCTGCTCGAGTTGCGGGTGCTCAACAGCGACGCAGAAAGCAGGGTCCTGACCCAGGTGGTCCATGGAGGAACTCTCAAGAACAACAAGGGGATCAATCTCCCGGGGGTGATGCTGCGGGGCGAAGTTCTCACCCCGAAGGACCGCGCCGACCTGCTGTTCGCGATCAAGTCCGGGATCGATTACCTCGGGCTTTCCTTCGTCCGGCAACCGTCGGACATCGACCAGGCGAAAGAGGCGATGTACGAGTCCGGAAGAGAGGTTCCGATCATCGCCAAGCTGGAGAAGCCCGAGGCGCTGCCTCGGCTCGACGGCATCCTCGAGAAGGCGGAAGGGGTGATGGTGGCTCGCGGCGACCTCGGCGTGGAGATTCCGCCGGAGGAAGTTCCAGCGATCCAAAAGCACATCATCCGGCGAGCCAACCAGTTCGGGGGCCCGGTGATCGTGGGAACTCAAAGGCTCAATTCGAGCATCGATCACCCGCGGCCCACTCGGGCGGAGGGCTGGGACGTGGCCAACGCGATCTTGGGCG
>Ga0126384_10000684_pt1 | contig 19340 bp, 18 predicted proteins | sample PanSoiMetPlot_36_FD_92543 | JGI IMG/M metagenome (GOLD analysis project Ga0126384, IMG submission 92543) | Tropical forest soil microbial communities from Panama - MetaG Plot_36 | ecosystem: Environmental > Terrestrial > Soil > Tropical forest > Bulk soil | place: Panama | collected 2016-02-17 | reverse complement strand
CACGAGCACCCAGGGGAATGGATCCTGTGAGTTAAACGACAGCGATGGCCATCCGGGCCATGCATTATTAAGACTGCTATAAGCCTGCTGCGATCTTGAATCGGACGGGTCGATTACACCTTGAAGTACTGGAAAGATTTGACTGGTGGCGTCGGGATACCATTTGCCCATATTGGGAGCAATGAGATTTCCAATACCGTCCTTGTACATTGCCCAGGCGCCGTTGCTCCACATGCTCTGGATGCCCTGAAGCATTTGATCTGCCGCGGCGTTGTAGTAATTCGCTTTGGTCGAGTCGCCAACCGCGTTTTGAAAGACCAGCGCGAGGTCGCGCAGCCCGCGATAAGCCTCGCAGTTATCCATCAGGTATTTGATTTGGTAGTCGGGTTTGGCCCAAGTGAGGCCATCGTTTTGCTGTGTTTGAATCAGCACTCCACCGATGGAATCCAGTTTCGAGGCAATACTCTTGACGTAGCTCTGTGCGGCTGCATCTCCCGTCTGGTAGAAAGCCCAGGCAAGTGTCAGAAAGGTGGCGGCGTAGGAATCAGTGGAGTCGGCATATTCGCGCGAGGTTGTGACGCCGTTGTTGTAGTCATAGTCGTATGTGGTGCCGTAGAGGCCCCACTTATCCGGCCAATTTAGGTGATTGACATACCACTGCATCCAGCGCTGGACTGTGCCATAGCTCGAAGGATCGTGAGTCAGGCCTATTGCGGCCAGATTGCTGTAATACGGATTGATCTGCGATGAGCCATATAGAATCGCGCCGTCAGGGGAGACCGAGTTCGTCCGTACCCACTGCCCGGTGACTGCAACGTTCGTCTGAAACGGCGAACTGGGTGATGGACTGGGAGTCGGCGTAGGACTGGGAGTCGGAGTAGTGCCTGGTGTTGTAGGGGTGCTTCCAGAGGTTGACGTTGACGGCGTGCTGGCTACGAGCGAAGAAGACTTCATTCCTGCCCCGCCTCCACAACCTACAACTCCTAAGATGCCGAACAAGACTGCGAGAAACCTGCTGTCTGCCTTGCGCAAAACTCGCAAAACGAGCCTCCAGGTCGGAGTTCCGACGCGAAGCTCAGGTTAGGTGACAACAGCATCCGGCATGATCCAGAGAATGCCCTACTGTAGGCGTCAATACCTACGTAGATCATTGAAAACTAAAGCCGAACACCACCTAAGGTGGGAAATACCTTAGACCAACTCCAGACCCTAAGGATAAGAGGACAAACGGCAAAGTCCGGCCCTTAAACGCCGCGGACTTCCTCGTAATTAAGCCGGGGTTGCGCCTCTTTTCGCGCCAACACCCAGCCTTGAGTAACAGCCCCCGATTACCCATGAAATCTCGACGGTTTGCAGCGATTGAGGCCTAATAAGAGTGCTGGATCGGAAGCAAAAATCTGCTCAGGGGAAGCTCTGAAATGTCGGCGGCTCTAACCGTTCAAAAGTTGCGCAGAGATAATCGTGTCATTGTTGTGCTTCCAGTAAAGATTTCTTTGGATAAAGAACCCGCCAAAGTTCGCCCTGCCTGCACCTGCGAAATCTCTTCTCGAGGCGCCAAGCTGATGAAGATCGATGGCATCGGCGAGGGCGACATTCTCTGGATCGCTCGCCACACCCGCCGCGCGAAATACAAAGTCGTCTGGGTGGGGAAGTCAGGTTCTGAACTCGACGGTAAAATCGGCGTCGAGAGCCTCGAGCCGGAAAAGTTCATTTGGGACGACGACCTCCGCGGCAAGTTAGTCTAATCGGGTTTCAAGCTATCTCTGCCTCATCTAGAATGTGCAGGATTCTGCCTGCCCATGAGTGATTATCAAGCTCGTCTGAACGCCTATACCGAAGGAAAAGATCCCATCGCGATGCAGCGTGAAGCGCCCCTCACCCTGGCTGCACTGATCGATGGTGTAAGCGAAGCAGATCTCAAGACCCGTCCAGCGCTCGGAAAATGGTCCGTTGGGGAAATTCTCGCTCATCTGGCAGAAGACGAAATTGCGACTGCGTGGCGCTATCGCCAGATGATCGAGCACTGCGGGTGTGATCTAGCCTCTTTCGATCAGGTTCAGTGGGCGCAGCTTGGTAATTATGCTTCGTGGGAGCCGAAGGAAGCACTGGAACTATTCCGCTTGCTGCGTGACGCCAACTTGCGCATGCTCGCACAGCTCAACTCCGATGATTGGCAGAAGTTCGGTATCCACGCGGAACGCGGGAAGATCACAGTCTCAGACCTCGCTCGCCACATGGCTGGTCATGACATGAACCACATTGATCAAATTCGGCGAATTCTCGCTCGCTAGAACGCGGCTTCGACTGCGCTCTGTCAATTACCAAAGGTCGCTGTTACCTAACTCCCTTTTGGGAACGTTCCCTGCGAGTAATCTTCTTTCTCCCGTTCTCCTGACCTATTATTCGACTACTGGTCGACTTCCATGAAAAAGCTGAAACTGCTGGTTTCGCTGGTCACCAATGAGAACGACTATCAGCGGGAGCAGGCTCGCGCCGTCACAGATATGGCCGATCGGCTGGGCGCCGAGGCACAAGTCATCTACGCTGAAGGCGATGCCATCAATCAGAGTCAGCAGCTTCTCGATGCTATTCAAGGCGCTCCGGAATCCCGTCCGGAAGCGATCGTCTGTCATCCGGTCGGAACCGGCCTCTCACAGGTGGCGCACGCCGCCGTCTCGAAGGGAATTGGATGGGCGGTCGTTAACCGTGATGTCGATTATTTGACTGAGCTGCGAGTAAACGGAAAGGTTCCAGTCTTCTGCATCACAGTGGATCAGGAGGAAGTTGGACGAATACAAGCACGACAGATCGCCGCTCTTCTTCCTCAAGGCGGTCTCGTTCTCTACATCCAGGGTTCGTCGGGGAGTTACTCCGCCGAGCAGCGCACAATCGGCGTGGAGCGCGCCAAGCCTGCCAACGTGCAGTTGCGGATGCTCCGCGGCCGCTTCACGGAAGAGAGCGGATATCACGCGGTGAAGTCCTGGCTGCGGCTTTCCACTTCGCGGCAAACGCAAGTGGACCTGGTGTGCTCGCAAAACGACAGCATGGCATTGGGAGCAAAAAAGGCATTGGCGGAAGAGGGTGGACGCTGGGCCGATCTAGCCTTCATCGGCTGCGACGCCAGTGGAGCTGCCGGTCAGGATCGGGTGAAGAGAGGCATTCTTGCGGCCTCGATCTCGCTGCCAACAACGGCGGGGTTAGCCGTCGAAACTTTTGTGCGCGCTCTCCAAACTGGAGTCCCACCCCAGGAACTCACGGTCTTAAAGCCAGTCTCATTCCCTCCTGAGAAACAGCTGCTAGCGCTTCTACCGGCAGTTAGGGTTTAATTCCGCGCCTCTCTGGCACACACGATAAGGCCTACCAGTCTGCTAGATCCGATCAGACCTACCAGGACCTTTGGGCCTGGTGCTACCGTCTCCACGCCTGATGCGACTGAACCCATTTAGCCCTTCACTCGCTGCGAAGGGCTACCATCGGTTCAATTGTGGCAGCGCGTCTTGCAGGAACAATTCCCGCGATTGTGGCGGACATCCCAAGCGCCACCACTGCCAGGCCCATCGTAAATGGATCATACGAACGAACTTGGTAGAGTTGATTTGCCATCAGCCGACCGCCCAGCAGTGCGATAGGAATGCCAATCGCGAGGCCAGTCCCGATCTGGGAAAACGCTCCGCGCAGAACCATCCTCACGACATCTGCACGGTCTGCGCCAAGAGCCATGCGGACGCCGATCTCGCCGGTTCGCCGCGCCACTGAATAAGCAGTAATGCCGTACAGACCGACCGAGGCCAGAATGAGCGCCAGTGCCCCAAACAGCACAGTCAGGCGCGCGATCAACCGCTCCTGATTGAAGTTGCCGGATACCTGATAGTCGAGCGATTTCAAATCTACGACAGTCAGACTCGGATCGATATTCCCGAGAGTGCGACGAACGAGCGCGTCCAGGTTTTGTAGTGGTTGCTTGAAGTGAATGGTAATCGAGTTGATGAAGAGTGATCGGTTCTCCCCGACGATCTCGCCAGGTCTCTTCAGCCCTGCGTTCCGCTGTGTTAGTGCACGGAAATACATCGGGCGGAAATCGCTTTTCGGATTGTTGTATTTGGCGTCTGCCACCACCCCAACGATCTCGAAGTCGCTTGCGTACTCCTGGCCGTTCGTGCCAAAGTGACGGCCCAGAGGATCCTCATTCGGGAAAAACTTCTTTACGAATGTCTGATTTACGACTGCCACTTTTCGCGATGTTGCTGTGTCCTGCTCGGTGAAGCCGCGACCGCGAATCACTGGCTGGCCCGCAGTTTCAAAGAAGTGATTGCTCACACGATCCCACGACGAGCCGATGTTTGCCCCTGGGCCTGGCTCCGGACGCCCCTCGACGTACACACCCTGGCCCCAGTTGTTGCCTTCCAGCGTGCTGTACAAAGCAAGGCCAACACTCTGAACTCCGGGAAGAGCCGCGAACTGCCGTTCAAGTTGCTCGTAAAGCGCAGGAAGACGCTCAGCGCTGTATCCGTCTCCTTCAGGATCGAGATGAATCACGTACCGGTTTTCGGTTGCAATACCGAAACTTTGATGCTCGAGGTTCCGCAGCGTTCGCGTCAGCAGACCCGCGCCCACAAGCAGCACGAGCGACAAAGCCGCCTGGAACACGATTAGGGACTTTTGCGGCAGGGAAGAGCGATCACGCGTGGAACGATTTACTCCGCGTAAAGCCTCGGCGGGATCAGACTTCGATGTAATCCACGCTGGCACGATACCAAAGATCGCGCCCGTGAGCAGCGAGACTGCAAGCGCGAATCCCAAAACAGGAAGCGAAGGGCTGGCCTGGACGGTCAGATACTTCGAGTCGGGGAAAGCAAGCGCAAGAATGCTTCGCGTTCCAGCATAAGCAAGCGCGACGCCCAAGACTCCGCCGACACACCCGAGCAGCAGGCTTTCCACCAGCATCTGGCGGATCAGGCGCATGCGGGCGGCCCCAAGCGCCATGCGCACTGAAGTTTCAACTCGCCGCGTAGCTCCTCGGGCAAGAAGTAGATTGGCGATATTTGCGCACGCGACCAGGAGCACGAGAGCAGAAATCGCCATCAACAAATGTAAGCCGCTGCCAACGTGCTGCTGCATGTTCTGCACACCGGAGCCTGCAGGAGCCAGAACTACGTGTTGCTTGGGAATCAAGGTGTCGCGTCCGTGCTCCACGTAACCCGGCTGAGTGGCGAGCCACTGACGCAAGCTTGCCGACAGCCTTCCCTGCAGCGTTGTGAGGTTCGTTCCCGGTTTGATACGGCCAATCGCGTAAAGCCAATTCGCGCCGGGATTGTTCAGAATCGGATTCTCCGATTCAATCACCGGCTCGGCTGTCACCGGAATCCAGAGTGAAGGCGGACTACTATCGACGCGGTCCCCAAAAAACTCCGGGGGCGCGATGCCAACAATGGTTACCGGCTTGTTCTGCACGTAGAACGTCTCACCTACGACGCCGGCATCCGATCCATACTCTCCCTGCCATGCTCGGTAGCTCAGCACTGCAACGGTCGGCGCGCCAGTGACGTCATCCGATGGCAACAAAGTTCGCCCAAGGTAGGCTCCAACGCCGAACGTGGAGAAATAATTCCCGGTAACGTATTCGGTGCGCAGTGGCTTTGCCGATCCAGATGCCCGTCGCGTGTTTAGCCCGCCGTGGCCTGACTGAAACCCTGCAAGCTCCTGGAACTCCGGCGCCGATTGCTGCAAGTGGCGGAAAAGCGCGTACGAGAACAGATCGAAATCCCCATCCTCATTCAGAAAGCCGCCATTCACGCAGCAGGAGTCGCGATCGCCAATGCGATACAGCGTTGCTGGATCCGCCACCGGCAATGACTTCATCAGGACTGCATGCACCAGCGTGAAGATAGCTGTATTCGCGCCAATACCCAGAGCCAGCGTGATCACAACGGTTGCAGCGAAACCGGGGAACTTCTGCAGCTGGCGCAGCGCGAGCTTCAGATCCTGCATGGCAATTGCTCCTCGTCCAAAAGCGCTTTTTCGTTTGGACGGAGACGCAGGCGTTTCGTTTGTAGGATCCCGGCAGGACAATTTACGGCGTACACCTGCGTAACGTTGCCGATAGAACGCGATGCTGCGAAGCTGCCCCTAAGACACTAGCCCTTCCCCTTCTGCTATCGGTCAGGCCTATGAGATATCTTGCGCTACTTGTCCTAGTCTCCGCCGTTTGTGCCGCTCAGGTCGCAAATCCCTGCCCGGTGGTAGTTTCCGTCGCCGGCACGGATGTGCCACTGCAGAACGGCAATCACATCGTGCTCTGGTTCACCAATCAATCCAGCAAGATCGTCTCAGGCACGCAGTTCAAGCTTTCCGTTTTAGATGGCGCTGGACTCAGATATCCGGTGTCGGACATCTATTACTCAGCCTGGGAAACCCTGCCAGGCGCCGGCGGCCTGGTCGCTAAACCAGCGAAGGATCAAGAGAAGTACTTTGGTTCTACCTGGCGCAACATGCACGGCATAGAGGTGCAAGTGAGCCGCGTCTTCTTCTCCGACGGTACACAATGGCAGCCCTCAGGAACCTCCTGCAGCCGCGTCTTTACGAACTCGGAGTTCGTCCACGACATGAGACGCTGGAATACCCAAGTACGCGCGGAGTGGAACAGGACGCATCCAAACGACCACCTTCCAGCAGGCTCACTAGCAGCATGGCTGGATCCAAAGAACGACGGGTGGCGATAGAAGATCGAGTACAACGAGTAATAGGACCGCAGCGCGCCCTCGCCCACGTGAACTGGTTGGTGGATTTCTAGGACGGTTAGGCGCCGTCTGCTCCCTCCAACTCGCGACTCATGCGTGCAAGCTCAGCCTTCTGCCGATCCTTGAGAAGCACGAATTCGAACCCGTGATAGAAAGCGCGGGAATACCGTACGGCCGCGTAAACCTTGAGCGACGGCGATAGCTCCATCTGCAGCACCTCGCCGGAGCGCAACTGCTCCGACATCTCTGCGCCCATGCCGCCTTCTCCGAATTGCTGCCAGCGGCCACGAATGCCTACTTTCATCTCTTCGTACAGTCGGTATGCAGTCAGAGGCTTGTCGAGGGGATAGCGGGGATATCGACGCTTCAGTTCATGCATTGGGGAGCTGCTCCAAACCTACAGAATTTTGTCTCTGAAGTACCAGGCGGCAGCGGCAAGAAGTCCCGTAAGCCCCGCCCAAGCCCAACCCTGAAACCTGGAGTTCGACGCATCCGGCTGTTGCCGGTCCTGCATTTGACGGAAGTGTTCGCTTATAGTCGGAACGATCTCGCGGCAAAGGCCTGAAATCACCACCGGACCAACGGCCCAGTTCCAAATCACGGAAGCGGCAATCTCGTGTTGAGAAGCGTCCGAGATCCGAACCTTTTGTCCAACGATCAGGTCCCTGCGCCAATGACGGATCGCGAATCCTCCGTCGCTAGCATTCACCAGAACCGCGTGAAACTCCTCGCCTCCATCGGGCCGTTCAACGCGAACAGTTACCCCAGCGGGCTGATTGACCCGCGGTTCACGGCGTCGATCCACGTGCTCTGCAGCAATCTGTTGCAACTCTTCTGGGTTCAGCATGGCCGACGTCCATACCAAGCTAGAGCAGTTACGCCAGGGAAGCAACGAACGAAGGTGTAGGACCCGGGAGGTGATACCTATGCTTTTGAAAAGGAAAGACTTTCTGCAACGACACGTGTGTCGAATTTGTCACAGTGGTGCCTAGGCATGGCCAGCAGATATGCCCCGCAGGCTGTGCTCCAAACGAAAGGACTTCTGACCGGTCGACTTCTCCTCTTGTCGTGTCTTCAGCGAGGCCGGGCTACTCCACAGATACATCGCCGCATAGGCCCGCCAAGGCCTCCAAGCCTCTGCGCGGCGCTCGAGCTCTCGGGGAGTTCTTAGGTCCAAAGCGCGGAGAAGCCCAAGGTCGGAAGAAGGGAATGCATCGGGTTCTCTAAGAGCACGCATAGCGATGTATTGAGCTGTCCAGCTCCCGATGCCAGGAATTTCGCAAAGACGCTTCAGGAACTGATCGATGTCGATGATTCCCTCAAACTGAATCTGGCGATCGCATACCGCTCGGGCAAGGGCACGAATCGTAGCGGCCCGAACTTTTGGCAAACCAATGCTGGAAAGATCGGCATCAGCCAGAACTTCCGGACCGGGGAAAATGTGCGTCAGAATCCCCGCGGAGAACGCCTGGCCGAAGGTTCGTGCGATTCGACCTGCCAACGCCGTAGCGCCTTTGACCGTGATCTGCTGGCCAGGATGGCTCGTATGGCTAATTCGAATCCATTCCAACTGCCGGGCACGCGCATTCCCGGAGCGGCATCAAGTCGCCTGACTAGCTCCCGGTCGCTACTGAGAGCCGACGCTATGCTCGACCAGTCAGCATTCACATCGAACATCGAGCGTACTCGCTCCACGATGAAGAAGAGTGCGCGAGGATCGCCAAACTGAATCCGCGCGATCAGGGTGTGCGCGCTTTCGTCAAGTGAAACTTCAAAGTAGCCACAGTTCCCATTTAAGGAAATCGAACGGCGATACCTTCCCGCCTCGACCACCTCGACACCCGGCGTCGCTCGGGCGGAGAGAAACGCCAACATCCCCAGCCAGTGATATGGCGGTCGATAGCGAAGGCGAAATACATATTGATTCTCCGGCTCGATCGTCTTCTGACGCGCAAGATGGCGAATCTGGCGCGGCGTGCGGTTGTAAACGTCGCGAATTCCCGCATTGAACCGCCGTACACAGCCGAAACCCGAAGCCAGCGCAACCTGATTCATCGGCAGACTGGTCTCATCGATCAACTTCTTGGCGAAGTGCAACCTGCGCGTGCGAGCCACCTCGCTCGGAGTAGCTCCCAAATGCTGAAGAAACAGCCGGCGCAGGTGTCGCGCTCCAACTCCGAGCCGTTCAGCAAGTGCTTCGACACCGCCATCTTCCAGCCCGCTCTCATCAATCAAGCGCAGCGCCCGCGAAACCGTATTCGAAGTTCCCAACCACGCTGGAGTTCCAGGTGAGCATTCCGGACGACACCGCAGACACGGCCGAAAGCCGGCCTCTGCGGCGGCAGCGGCGGTCGGAAAGTATCGAACGTTTTTCTCTTTCGCCGTAGGGGCAGGACAAATAGAACGGCAGTAGACGCCACTGGTCACAACGCCGATGAAAAACTTGCCGTCAAAGCGCGCATCACGCGAGAGCCTAGCCTGAGAGCACGCCTGCCAATCGAGAGCCATGGTTTGTGAGAGTCATCATAATGAATTCTTCGACGAAGAGTAGACGTTTTCGGACACGGCTCCCGACACCTTATTTTCCTGACTCTCGTAACCCTCGAAAATGCAAATTAGCGTTTTAGCCCTGCACTTGTATGGCGTGCCGCATTCTTGTGAACCACTCCATCCTTCATCACAAACACAACGCGCCGCACGGCCGTGATGTCTTTGAGGGGATCGCCCTCGAGGGCGATGATGTCTGCCTGCAATCCCGGTGCGATTGTTCCGATCTGGTCTGCCATTCCCAGGGCTTCCGCCCCGAGCGAATTGGCTGAAACCAGGGCAGCCATGGGATCAACTCCACATTCGTTGACTCGTTCAACGAACTCCTCGGCGTTGCGGCCGTGCATACCGGCTACCGCGTCGGTGCCGAAAACGATTTTCAGCCCGGGAACTTTCGCTGCGCGCTTCATCACGTCGTGATTCATCGGGATGATCTGCTCCATGGGCGCGAAGCCTTCAAGCGTTGTGGGAAAAAACGGCGTGCCGACGAACTTCTCTTTGTTTTCGAGATAATTCTTGAGCAGCAGCCCGGCCTGAGGATCGAAGTAAGTCCCCTTTTGGGCCATCAGCTTCAAGTCGTCGTCGGTTGCGCCGAGCCCGTGCTCGACCTGCGCGCATCCGGCAATGGTCGAAGCATGGACGGCATCGCGATAGGCATGCACCAGCACGCGCAATCCCTGCTTCTTCGCTTCGTCGCATGCGGCGTTCAATTGTTCCTGCGAGAGCGTCATGCCGCCCTGGCGCATGCCGCCTGAGGCGAAGATCTTGATCAGGTCAGCGCCTCCTTCCCTCTGCTTGCGCACCCAGACGCGGATCTCATCCGGCGTTCCGGTCTTCGCGCCCTGTCCCATGAGCGGCTCGAGAGACGTGATGATGCGTGGCCCGGGAAGCTGACCTCGCGCGATGGAGTCACGCAAAGGAGCATCGACAGCCGAGCCTACGCTTTGCACGGTAGTGAAACCGGCCATCAAAGTGGCCCATGCATTCGAAGCTGTCTGATACGCAGCCTCTTGCGTGGTTCCTCCACCATTCACATTCTTTCCATCCGGTCCGAAGCTCCAGCTAATGTGCACATGCGCATCGATCCATCCAGGCAAGACAGTCAGACCATGCAGATCGTAGTCCACCGGCGATGCTTTCGGATCGAGAGCGACGATCTTCGACCCTTCGATCACGATGCGCGTGTCGTGCAGGACATGTCCTTTTCCGTCGAAGACTGTGCTGGCGGCGATGACTGTGCGTGCGGGTTTTGCCGGTGACGCCTGCTGGGCGAAGGTCATGGTTTTCACAATTAGGAAACATAGGGTCAGCGTGTTCAAACAGACTAGTTTCATCCCCGTGGCACAACCGCCTCTGCTGTGATCTCTTCTGACACTGGGAAGCTACAGCTTGGTGATGTGTTAGAGCAAGTACTCACTCATCGCTACCGCGGACGGTACTGCCTTCACTTCACCCGCTCATCCGATGCCTACGCGGCCCGCTCAGTCAATGGTTTATACAGTTCATCACTCTCGGCGTTATACAACCGGTTCAGCCTGGCCCGGTAATTCTCAAATGCAATCTGTGCTGAGAGCTCCAGAAGTTGCTCTTCCGAGAATTGATTGCGAAGTTTGGTGTAGAGATCATCTGAGACGTTGGCTGGTGTGCTGGTTAGAGCATCGGATAGCTCGATTACCAGGTGTTCGGGTTCGGTGAAGCTGCTCAGGTCGTCTCCGAGCACGGCGGATAATTTGGCGTCGGTGAGTCCCGCTTTTCTGCCAACGGCAGAGTTGATGTCGACTCAAAATGGACATCCAATGCGCGACGCGGCGCGCACCTTGGCCAACTGTGCGTAGCGCAGCGAGACGCGCCGCTTTCTTCCGAGTCCCGCCTCCATGCCGATGCTTCCCCAAATAAGCCCGGGCACGCGCATCTGGATCGTTGCTGGAGTCAGATCGCGTCCGAACATCTTTCGCATAACGCCGTAGAACCAGCGCAAATGCCAGGGAGCCTGGTTCTTAGCAAGTCCTCTCATTCTTGGCATCAGTTCATCTCCCTACGACACAGTGATGAGAACAGAAAGAACAAGGATACAAAGATGCAGAGTAGATGTTCTTGGGGGAGTAACAATAAGGACAAGGCAAGCAGAAGTAGCAAAAAAGGAGAGAGCCTGCTGCATTTCCTTGGACTCGTTCCTCTTTGCTCCGATGTAAAAAATATTTTTACAAATGCCCAAACGTATCTGATTTTGCGCTGTCTATTGTTTGAGCGGCAGATTTCCCTGGACTGCCTTGTAACCGTCAAGCCGTTTCTTGAGTCTTCAACTACTTAGAGGCTTTTGTATGACGCGTGTACCGAGCGCAAGAGTTCCGCCTAGTGCAGGGACCGTTTCGGGACAAGACGAGCAGGAGGCCTCGATTCATCCCAACTGGCAGGCGGTGATCCGTTTTTGCAAAGAGATGGGATATGGCGAGATCGCGTGCCTCAAGATTCACGACGGTCTCCCGATTTCAGCGGAGGTAGTGACCAGGAAAATTCGCTGGTATTGAACTGAATCGATAAATTCGGCCGACCGCGGCAACCGGAGGCCGCCTAGTGCTTGGGTTTCAGCACAGGCGGCCTCTTTTTGTTTTGGAGTAAGACATGGTTCGTCAATATTGCTATGAGTTCTGTTTCGGGAGGGCTATCTTCTCGTGTGCTGCTGCGATGATTTCTTGCATGCTCGTGGCGCAAGACACTTATGATCTCGATCGAGCACGCCAGAGAGCTCGCGAAGGCTATGTGGAAGATCAACTCAAACTGGGACGAGCATTTCTCGCAGGCTCCGGAGTGCCAAGGGATTCGGCAGAGTCAGCTCGCTGGTTCCTGCAAGCTGCGAATCAGGGCAATCCTGAGGCTCAGACCGATTTGGGATATGCCTATTCACGCGGCGACGGCGTGTCGCAGGATTTTCACGAAGCATTTAAGTGGTTTCAGCGTGCGGCACTGTCCGGATACTCGCCAGCACAGAACGATCTTGGCGTGTTGCTGGTACAGGGACTCGGAGCGCCGCGCGACACGTCTGCCGGAGTGAGTTGGGTCGCAAGAGCCGCGCATCAGGGATTGGCTGCTGCCGAACTCCACCTCGGGCTTTTCTACTTGTCTGGAATCGGCGTGCAGGCCGATCTGCATGAAGCTGTGGGCTGGATCCGGAAAGCGGCAAAGAAGCAATATCCGGAGGCAGAGTTTGCGCTTGGAATGATTTATGAAGAGGGAAGAGGCGTGCCCGCCGATTTCGCACAAGCTGCGCGTTGGTATCGCAAAGCTGCTGAGCACGGTCAGCGCTCAGCGCAGAACAACCTTGGCCACCTTTACGAAAAGGGCAGAGGCGTTCGCGAAGACTTCGCTCAAGCAATTCAATGGTATAACCTCGCGGCCGATCAGGGAGAGGTGATGGCCTGGCAAAATCTTGCCAGAGTCTACGCGGGCGTGAGTTCGTTTCCTCTAGACAACACCTGGGCTTATTTCTGGGCGCGAGTCACTGCCCGCGCAGCACCCGACCGCGCTCAGAAGAACTGGCCCGCGTTCGTCGAGCTGCTGCGCAATCGCTTGTCGGTCGAAGCAGCCCAACGCGTGGATGCCAGCGCGGAACACTGGATTCAGGAGCATCGTTCCGAGGTAGATCAACAAGAGCTGATCTTTGCCTTCAATCAGAGGTGAGCGATAGCAAGAGCGAGAATGACGGCAAGAACGCAAGGTCCATTGAAGGAGCGGCCGATCGCCAGCTCCTTCAACGAAATTCAGTTACCTGGGAGTAGTCTGATCGGATGAGCTGGTGCTCACCTTTATTTTGCTAATGATTGTGTGACCGGGCGCCGATGTACGAGCGATGTCCTCAACCCGTTGCTTTTCCGAATCCGAATTTACGGTTCCTGTTAACTGGAGTTGATTATCGCTGGTCGTGCTCACCATCACGCTGCTCGAAGGCGCCTGCCGGTTCTCCTTATGTTTTTGTGTTCCTTCCATCAGTGTTTCCTTGAATTCCACACCGGAATTCAGCTACTCTGTCCCGAACTTGGCTCGGCGCGATTGCTTCGCCGGTCTTCCCCAGTCCGATTGGGGCGTTCCTCGCCTCTTGTCCTTTATTTATGCGGCTTCTTCTAAAGAGCTTGTTTGCTCCCGTAAGAGGCATATCTCTGTGTCGATTCCTCTGGAGGCTCGATTCATGAAGTTCCGTTCCTTTTTGGCACACATCTCTGTGGCGATGGTTTTAATGGCCGTCGTTTTCCTCACTCCCTGTAGGCTTGCCGCTCAGGGCCACTCTACCGTCGACGAAATGGACACAAAACCAACACACGAACTGCCGCTCATGGGCGTCCACTGGGCGCGCGGGTTTGCTCACAATGCCAGCGCCCGGCGCAGTCCAAACATGAGCTGGCACGGCGGGTCAATCATGAACTCGTCGGCTGTAACCGCAATCTACTGGGGCACAAGTTGGACATCCGCCAATCCGAAGATCAGCGGACTCGAATCGTTCTACATCGGGTTCAGTGACTCGAATTATGCGAAGACGTCTGACGAGTTCACCGGCACCAACGGTCAGGTTGGGCCAACCAACACCTATGGCGGCTTCATGATTGACACCACGTCGGCGACGGGAGGGAATCAGGTGTCGCCGATTCTGGCCGAAGTTTGCAAGGCGATCCCAAATCCGGTTTCAAATGGATACTATCCGGTTTACACCGATGTGAAGCGCGGCAATGCCGGATTCTGCGCCTGGCACAGCTACGGAAGCTGCGGAGGGACTCCGGTACAGATCGCGTTCTTCTTCAACCTTGATGGCGATCCCGGGTGCGATCCTCAGGACACGACGACCGGACACCCGCAAGGCGTGGCCGCGTTAGCCAACGTGAGCGCGCATGAACTCTCTGAAGCGCGAACCGATCCGCGTAACGGCGGGTGGTACGACCGCCAAGGCGAGGAAAACGGCGACAAGTGCGCGTGGACGTTCAACGTGCCCTCGGTCACGTTTACCAACGGATCGACGTGGAAGCTGCAAGGTGAGTGGTCGAACGCCGCCTACAACTCAGGCACCGGATATCCAAACAGCTCAGGGCAGCGAGGATGCCTTGATGGGCACTGAGTTCTAAGTAAGCAGATAAACACAAGAAAGACGAGAGACGAGAGACGGGAGACGGGAGACAAAGGAGAACCGGCCGGGATGGCCGGTTCTCCTTTTATTTCTCTGGCTATCTAAAAGCATTTAGTCATGGCATTCTTGAGGTAATTCCGATACCCTGAACGGCCTGAAAGGGACAATCCGTTCATGGTGAATCGATTCGCCGTCCGACTTCCGCATGCCATTCTCGTGGTCTTTTTGCTGTTCTCCCTTCCGTCGCTGAGCGCGGATTTCACGATGCAGGTAACTGACAAGAGCTACCTGAGCACACAGGGCTTCAACGTTATGCTCTACGACAATACCTTCCACCCTGTGTTCGTCGACGAGAAGAACACCGCGATGCAGATGGTCCTTCACGGAGAACGCATTGCCACCAACGGCGATGTGCGCCTGATGCCTACTCCGGAGCAATGGGATCTGGTAGCGAAGCTGAAGGGCCGTCGCGCGGATAAGGAACACAGTCTTCTCAGTGCCGATCTGTCTTTTCCGGCTTACCAGATGGACTATCGCCTCGAAGTTGCCTCGGAGGCAGGCGGAGTGCGCGTAAGCGTGAATCTGGACAAGCCACTGCCCGAAAAGCTGGCCGGCCGCGCTGGATTCAACCTGGAGTTCTTGCCCTCTATTTACGTGGATAAAACCTATGCCGTCGACAACAGCTTGTTCGGCGTATTTCCCCGCAGCCCACAGGCGCAAATGCACAAAGTGCCACCCTCCCCCGACGATCCGAAGAAGCTGACATTCCAGGAAGAGTGGGACCAAGCAAAGGGTTACACGCAGCCGCTTCCGATCGTCACCGGAAACAGCATCATCTTTGCTCCGGAAGATCCGCTGCACGCAATCAGCATAGGTTCCGAAACGGGACCGCTTTCGCTCTACGACGGACGCAATCGCGCGCAGAACGGCTGGTTCGTTCTCCGCAGTCTGATTCCTTCCGGCAAAACCAAAGGCGCGATTGTCTGGCACATTCGTCCGAATGTGATCCCCAAATGGACGCGTCCGCCGATGGTGGCTCACAGCCAGGTGGGTTATGCTCCAAGCTTTCCCAAAGTGGCAATCATCGAACTCGATCCGAAGTTCGATGCACCACGCACGGCAAAGGTGCTGCGTCTGGCCGATGACGGTTCGTACAAGCAGGTCTTCGAAGGCCCGATCTCAACGTCTACACCGTGGGTGCGCTACACCTATGCAAAATTCGACTTTTCGTCGTTGAAAGATCCCGGGCTTTATTGCATCGAGTACGCAGGTAAGCGAACGGATCTGTTTCCCATCGCCAACGATGTTTACAGCCGCGCGTGGGAGTCATCGCTCGATGGTTATCTCGCGGTCGAGATGGATCACGTCTCCGTGCGCGAGGGTTACCGCTTGTGGCACGGTGTCTCGCATCTCGACGATGCGCGCCAGGCGCCGCCTAACACACGCCATTTCGACGGAGCCTGGATGGGGCCAACCATCGACTCCCCGTTTCAGCCGGGCCAGCACATTCCCGGACTCAACGTGGGCGGCTGGTATGACGCCGGCGACTACGATATCCGCGCCGAGACGCAATATCTCGTCATCGAAGACCTCGCGCTCGCGTACAAAGAGTTCGACCTGCAATGGGACCAGCTCGCGGTCGACGAGACCGCGCGCACCGTCGAGATGCATAGGCCAGACGGAATACCCGACGCCGTGCAGCAAGTAAAGCACGGCGTGTTGCAGGTACTCGCACAGATCAAAGCGGTCGGCCACCCGTTTCCGGAAGTGATGGAGCCTAATCTGCGCGAGTACACACACCTCGGCGATGCGGCCTCGAAGACCGACGGACGTATCTACAATGCGAAACTCGATCCGCAGCAGGTGGATGGAAACTTCTCCGGCGCTCCCGATGATCGCTGGGCCTTCACCACCAAGGAAGCACGCCTGCAATACGGCGCGACAGCGGCGCTAGCTGCAGCGTCGCAGGCGCTGAAAGGCTATGACGATGTCCTCGCGAAGCAGTGTCTCGATACTGCGGTCAGGATGTGGCGGGACGAGCGCGGACATCCAACCGTCACACAATATCCGTCAGACTGGGGGTTCCCGACAAATTTCCAGCAGCAGATAGCTCGCAGTGAGGAATGGAAAGCCACGTTACAGTTGCTGATCGCTACCAATGGCGGCGAGGTCTACAAGAAGCATGTTGCAGAGCTTTTTCCCAAAGCTCAAAAGCGCTTCGCCCGCGGCGGCTGGATGGCCGTCTTCGCACTCCCCTACATGGACGCCGACTTCAAGCAGCTAGTCGAAGCCGCAGTCCGTACTTATATTCCCGAATTAGAAAAGGAACTGGCTGTCACTCCGTTCGGCGTTCCTCCCAGCCTGCGCAATTGGGGCGGATCGAAGGAAGTGATCGATCTCGGTGTGCAAACGTACTTTCTGCACAAGGCATTTCCCGAAATCGTGAGTCCGGAATACACGCTGCGCGCCGTCAACTACATCCTCGGCACGCATCCTGTCTCGAGCACGTCTTACGTCTCTTCAGTCGGAACCGTTTCGAAACTCAAAGCCTACGGAAACAACCGCGCGGACAATACCTTCATTCCCGGCGGCGTGATCCCCGGCTACATCATCATCAAGCCCGATTTTCCGGAGTGCATCGACGATTTCGGCTTTCTGTGGTTCGAAGACGAATACGTTATCGATGTAGCCAGCCGCTGGGTTCTCGCCGCCAACGCCGCGAATGCGCTGGTCAACGAGTCCCACTAAACGTGCATCTGATACGGCGCGCGCTGCGATCTGCTCAAGCGGCTGTTGGCGTCGGGATCGTTGATGAAGCGCTCTTTCTCCGGGTCCCAGTGCAGATGCCGGCCGCCACTCTTCATCGCAATGTGATGAATCAGGCAAGTGGAGCAGGCGCGGTGGCCTATTTCTGCCGGAGCGATCGGCTGCTTGCGGGAACGAATGCAGTCGAGCCAATTCCCATGTTGGTCTTCGCTGTAGTACAGGTGAACTTCATTCGGGCCGATTACGCTATCAAGAATTTTGGGATTGCTGCCAACGAGCGGCTGCACTTGTACATGCTCGCCCGCGGCTGCTGTAGGAGAGGCCTGTTCATCGCGACAGACAAAGATCCAGCCTTCGGAGCCGTAGAACTTTATGCCGTTAGGAAAGTCGCCACTGATGTCCATTGTGACGCCGTTCTTATAGATCGCATGTGTCTTGAACGCGCCGTGAACATCCCAAAGTCCTTGGGTTGGAAACTCGGCGGTTCCCCATACTTCAATCGGACCTGTGTATTCCGTGTCCATACCCCAGTGCGCGGTGTCCACGTGATGCGCACCCCATCCTGTGATCATGCCTGCGCCGAACTGTTCGCATCGCAACCAGCCAGGACGGCTATATCCCTTCTGCGGCATAACACGATCGACCGTGTACGGCACAACCGGTGTGGACCCAAGCCACGGATCATATTGGAACCCAGCCGGAACAGGCATCGAAGTAGGATCGCCACCAGCCGGATCACCGGGCAGTCCGATTTCAACATGCTTAACCGTGCCGATACGCCCGTTACGAACCAACTCGCATGCGCGGCGGAACTGTTTCCACGAGCGCTGCTGCGAACCAATCTGCAGAATGCGACCGGACTTCTTTACCTCAGTCGCCATCGCACGGCCTTCCGCAATGGTGAGCGACGCAGGCTTCTGCAGATACACGTCCTTGCCTGCACGAACCGCATCGACGGCAAGAATCGCGTGCTGATGATCAGGTGTTGAAATCACCACTGCATCGATGTCTGCCTCTGCGAGCAACTTCTTGTAGTCGCTGAACGTGCGTGTCCCGTTATAGGACTTGCCCGTCCTCTTGGTGTAAACATCATCAACAAGCTTCTTGCCATCCTGCAATCGGTTCGCGTCGAGATCGCACACAGCAACGATTCGGGCGATGTCGTACTTCCAAATACCCGGCATGTCATGGGTGCGCGAGATTCGGCCAACACCAATGGCTCCTACGTTAATCCGGTTGGAAGGAGCGTACTCTCCGAAGACCGAGCCCGGCACGATCGTCGGGAAACCGGCAGCAGCCGCAACGGCAATACTGCCCTTAAGAAAACTACGGCGATCCATTTTGGTCTTGTCAACCTTGTCCATGCTGTCCACCTCTGTCCACCATGTCCACGTGAACTAATCCTGAATTGTCACGTGCTTCGCCGCCACCTGCGCGCGAATCGAAAGTTCTGCCGCAAGCAGGCACTGTTCCTGATCCTGCGCCGTGTGCGTACGGTTCACAACATCTGCCACAAACTGCGGACCAAAGGGCAACTCCACCTGACTGCAATCCATGTAGCGAGCCTGCTTCTGGTCCACGATGTAGAGGTTATTTCCATGGCCGTCCTCGACTGCCACGTTCGTGTACTTTCGCAATTCAATGTAGCCGTCAGTGCCCAGAATGAACAGCCTTCCGTCACCCCACGTCCCCAACCCCGCTGGCGTGAACCAGTCTAGACGCACGTAGCCAAAACCGCGATTACCACGAAGCACCATGTCGCCAAAGTCCTGGAAGTCGGGATGATCATGGTGACGCACATTCGCGACCTGCGCTTCGGCTACTTCGGCGGATGTGGAGCCTGTGTAGTACAGGAACTGATCTACCTGATGCGAACCGATGTCGCACAAGATGCCGCCGTACAGTTGCGGATGCCAGAACCAGTCAGGCCGTCCGCCGCCGCCACCTGCATCACCGCCTTTCTGAACCACCTGGTGCGGTGCGATGTTAATCGTCTGGATGACCTTGCCAATGGCGCCGTCTTTCACCAATTCGCCGGCCTTCACAGCCGCGCGCACCTCCAGACGCTCGCTATACAAAATGGCGTAGATACGCTTCGTGTCGGCGATGGTCTTGCGCACGAGTGCGAGATCTTCCAGCGTAGTTATACCCGGCTTGTCGCTGAGGAAGTCCTTACCGCT